>Ga0299912_10000263_pt1 | contig 49571 bp, 45 predicted proteins | sample RVTome_2_FD_207667 | JGI IMG/M metagenome (GOLD analysis project Ga0299912, IMG submission 207667) | Soil microbial communities from uranium-contaminated site in the Upper Colorado River Basin, Wyoming, United States - RVT95D214 (version 2) ... | reverse complement strand
TGATGGTCTTCACCACCATCATCACCATGCGCAGGTCGGACGCGGTCGGCTGGCGGCGCGCGATGATGTGGGTGCAGTCCTCGTCGATCGCCACTTCCAGCGCATTGACGTTGTGGTCGTTGGCGTCCACCTGGTTGGCCAGTTCCATGTTGCCGGTGATGAGCGCCTCGACCGCGTTGACGATCTGTTCCTCGACCAGGCCGCCCATTTTCAGCACGTTGGCGCGCACGGCTTCCAGCTCGGCGTCGAACTGCTTGTAGGTATGTTCAGTGGGCATGTTGTAGACCTTTCCAGTAAACCACTTTTAATTATATGCCTCGTCTTGTGACGAATGCATGAACGGCTGATTTCAGCGGGTGCTGAAGGGCAGCGCGTATCGCGAACCGTCGACGTCGAGCGTCAGCACCCAGTCGCGCCGCCCGCTGACGCACACCGGCAGGGTCACGTTCGAGGCGAATGCTCCGCGCCCGGCCGGCCGCAGGTCGTAGCGGTTGAAGCCCATGTCCATGCCGACCATCTGGAACTCCGCGCTGATCCGGGTCGCGCCCGGGGCCGATACGCGCAGCTCGAACGCCTCCAGCGGCGCCGGCGTCTTTGAAAAACGCACACTTGCCGGCGCGCCGCGGTGGCTGAAGGCGCAGCCGGCCAGCGGGTCTACGCAGGCGACGGCCACGGCCTCGGCCGGGCGCTTCAGCCACCAGCCAGCCACCGCGATCGCCACCAGCGCGACCGCCAGCAGCAAGGGCGCCCAAACCCGCTTCATGTCCATGCCCCGCGCAGCAGTGCCACGCCGTGCGCGCCGTGCGATTGCGCCAGCGCCACGTCGCCGCGCTCCAGCCCGCCGAGGCCGTAAACCGGAATCGGGCTGGCGGCGGCGAGTGCGGAAAACGCTTCCCAGCCGAGCGTGGCCGCGCCCGGGTGGGTGAGCGTGGGCAGCACCGGCGACAGCAGCGCGAAGTCGGCTTCGATCGCGGCGGCGTGCGCCAGCTCGGCGGCATCGTGGCACGACACCCCCACCCAGTCGCAAGCCGGGCGTGCGGCAAGCCTGGCGGCGGCATTCGAATCGAGGTGCACGCCGTCGGCGCCCGCTGCATCCGCCAGCTCCAGGCTGCCGTTGACCAGCACGCGCGCCCCACGCGCATGGGCGCGGCGCACCGTCTCGCGCGCCAGCGCCAGCCGCGCGTCTTCCGGCAGCGTCTTATCGCGCAGCTGGATCAGCCGCAGGCCGTTGGCGAGCGCCACGTCCAGCCGCGCCAGAAAGCTGTCGACGCCGAGCGACTCGGCGTGCGAAATGCCCAGCACCGGCGGCAGCGACAGCGCTTTCAGGATCGGGAAATTGGCGGGCAGCAAGGGTGTGACCTCGACCGCGTCGGGCCGCTGCCAGGAAAAGACCTGCCCCTCGTGCGGGTGCGGCTCGCCTTGCCACGCGAACACGCGGAAGAAATTGAGCCGCACGGTCGCGTGCGGGTATTCGAACACCCGTGTGATCCAGCGGCAGGGGCGGTTGACGACGATGCCGAGCTCCTCGTGCAGCTCGCGCGCCAGCGCCGCTTCCAGCGATTCGCCCGGCTCCACCTTGCCGCCGGGAAATTCCCAATGCCCGGCATAGACCTTGCCCGGCGGGCGCTGCGCCAGCAGCACCCGGCCGTCGGGCTGGGTCAGCACGGCGGCGACGACTTCGATTAAATCGCTTTGGGCGTTCATCGCGTTTGCTCCCTCCCCCATCTTGGGGGAGGGTTGGGGATAACCAGCGACTTGCCCGCTTGCGGGCTTAGTCGAATGGTTAGAGGTTCCATCAGAGGGAATGTCCTTACCGATGCTCATTTCCTGCCCGCCCAGTCGCGCGCGAACTGCCACGCCACCCGGCCGTTGCGCGCGCCGCGGCCGAGCGACCACTGCAGCGCGGCGCGCTCGAAGTGTGCATCGGCGGGGGCGCCCAGCGTTGCGGCCCAGTGCCGCGCGATCGCGAGATAGGTGTCCTGGTCCATGGCGTGGAAGGAGACCCACAATCCGAAGCGGTCGGACAGCGAGATTTTTTCCTCCGTCGCTTCGCCCGGATGCACCTCGCCGCCCAGATGTTTTGTCTCCAGGTTCTCCGCCATGTATTCCGGCATCAGATGGCGGCGGTTGGACGTCGCATAGATCAGCACGTTGTCCGACGGTCCCGCCAGCGAGCCGTCGAGCGCGGCTTTCAGGCTGGCATAGCCCGGCTCGTTCTCGGCGAAGGTCAGATCGTCGATGAAGACGATGAAGCGGTAGTCGGCGTCCGCCAGCAGGTCGAACAGGTCGGGCAAGCTGGGCAGCCCGGCCTTGTCGACTTCGATCAGGCGCAATCCCTTGGCCGCGTACCGGGCATGCACCGCCTTCACCAGCGAGGACTTGCCGCAGCCGCGCGCGCCGGTCAGCAGCACGTTGTTGGCCGGCCGGCCCTCGACGAACTGCCGCGTGTTGGCATCCACCCGCTGCTTCTGCTCGTCGATCGCCAATAAATCTTTGAGCGCCACCCGCTGCGGGTGGAGGATGGGTTTGAGCCCGCCCGCCTGTGCCGACCAGCGGGCCGCGCGCACCTTTTTCCAGTCGGGCGCGGCGGCGGCCGGGGCTTCGAGGCGGTCGAGCAGGTGCGCGAGGCGCGGCAGCAGGGCGGCGAGATCGGTCATGCCGTGATTCTAGCGGATGGCGCGCGCGTGCCCGACCCTCCCGCGCTTAAGAAAAATTTAGGCTCCGCCTAGCAAAGACTTAGCAACGCGCGAGCGGCGAGGCGCCTAAGCTTCCGTTCATTCGGGTGCGCCGTGCGCCCGGCATCAGACAGGAGAGCGCATATGAACACATCCATGAAAATCGCAGGCGCGCTGTTCGCGGCGTGGGCGGGACTGGCGTGGGCCGGCGACGCCGACATCCGCCACGGCCGCTACCTGATCCAGACCTCCGGCTGCAACGATTGCCACACCGCCGGCTACATGCAGAAAGACGGCCACGTGCCCGAAGCCGAGTGGCTGACCGGCGACGCGATGGGCTGGCAGGGACCGTGGGGCACGACCTACCCGGCCAATCTGCGCCTGCTGTTCCAGCAGATCGACGAGAAGACCTGGCTCGCGCGGGCACGCCTGCCGATGCGCCCGCCCATGCCGTCGCCCAGCTTGCGCGCGATGAGCGACGCCGACCTCAGGGCGATCTACCGCTACGTGAAGAGCCTGGAGGTGAAAGGCGCGCCCGCGCCGGCCTACGTGCCGCCCGGCGGCAAGGTGGCGACGCCGTATTTCGACTTCACGCCGAAGAACCTGCCGGCGGTGGCGGGCAAATAAGCATCCGAACCCGCAGGAGCCCGACATGAACGCCCCCGAACCCATCTGGCCGCGCAAGACGCGCGAGCTGCACAACCACCACTTCGATTCCTCCATCTGGAACGACTTCGCCTTCCGCGGCGACGACATCGTCATCGCCACCTACGCCAAGTCCGGCACCACCTGGACGCAGCAGATCGTCGCGCAGATGCTGTTCGGCGGCGATCCGGCGCTGGCGGTGGCGGAGCTGTCGCCCTGGCTCGATCTGCGCGTGCCGTCCAAGGCCGTCAAACTTGAAGCCGTGGCGGCGCAGACCCATCGCCGCATCCTCAAGACGCACCTGCCGGTCGACGCGCTGGTGTTTTCGCCGCGCGCCAAATATCTCTATATCGCGCGCGACGGCCGCGACGTGGTGTGGAGCCTATACAACCATCACGCCAATGCCAATGCGGCCTGGTACGCGGCGCTGAACGACGCGCCGGGGCGCATCGGTGCGCCGATCGAGCCGCCGCCCACCGACATCCGTCAGTACTGGCGCGACTGGCTGGACCGCGACGGCCATCCCTTCTGGCCGTTCTGGGAGAGCGTGAGGAGCTGGTGGGCGATCCGCCACCTGCCGAACGTGATGCTGCTGCATTTCGCCGACCTCAAGCGCGACATGCCGGGGCAGATGCGGCGCATCGCCGCCTTCCTCGACATCCCCATCGACGAAGCGCGCTGGCCGCAAATGGTCGAATACTGCAGCTTCGACTGGATGAAGCGGAACGCGACGCAAAGCGTGCCGCTGGGCGGCGCGTTCTGGGACGGCGGCGCGGAAACCTTCATCCACAAGGGCGTCAACGGCCGCTGGGCCGACACGCTGACGCGCGAGGACTGCGCCGAGTACGAGGCGCGCGCCGAGCAAGAGCTGGGCGTAGCGTGTGCGCGCTGGCTGGCGAGCGGGGGCGTGCAGCGGTAGCGCCGGGGAAGTGGGAATCGACCTCACCGGGCCGCTATCTATTTGTAGGAGCGCCTTCCAAGGCGCGAAATTCCGATGATCGGCGAAAGCTGATCGCGGCGTGGACGCCGCTCCTACGCACAAGGAGCGGCGTCCACGCCGCGATTTCGCCCCGCCGCAATCACCACGGCATCGGGACGGCTGGACCCCGGCATTCGCCGGGGTGACGACTTGCAGCGTCCCCTTGCCGAGGGCTTACCCGGCGTTCAGCTGGAGCGGCCGCGTGAGTTGCAGCCGGAAGCGCCCGCGTCCGGTCTTTTCCAGTGCGATCTGCGGGCAGCGTTCGGCGAGCCGGCGCTGCAGCAGGATCAGCCGCGTCTCCAGGTTGTCGCCGAAGTCCGGCAGCGGCAGGCGCGGGTCGCGGCGCAGTTCGCGGTTGCAGAAGTCGCGCCGGCCGCTCGCCGCGTGTTCGTTGAGCAGGGCCCACAGGATGCTGCCCGCCACGCCCTTGATGAGGTAATCGTTGTCGACGAACACGCTGTGGTCGTGGGCGAAGTAGCGCACCGCGAGCGGCGCGCCGGAAGGCTTGGGCGTGGGCTCGGCGAGGGCGGGCTCGGCGTCGTCCGGCAAGGCGGCGAGCTGGACGATCAGTGCGCCGAGGTGGCGGCCGTAGACGACCAGCGCGTCCTCGTCGGCGTGGCTGAAAAAGGCGTTCTCCTCGCTTTCCGCGTAGAGCACGCCGACCAGGCGCTCGCCGTGTGTGAGCGGCACCGCGATCTGGCTGTGCGGATTGGCCAGCACCGGCAGCGGGATGCGCGGCGACGCCGGGTCGGCCACGTGGAGCGCGGCGTGGTAGGTGTAGTCGCCGGTGTGGTAGTTGATGCGCACCGGGATGGCCTCGCGCGCGGCGACCCCGATGAGGCCCTCGCCCAGCGCCACCTCGGCGCCCACGCCGGACGCCGAGTAGCCCAGGCTCGCCAGCGTGTAGAGCGCGCCGCCGGTTTCGTCGAGCAGGGCCAGAAGCGCGTGGCGGATGCCGAAACCGTGCGTCAGTGCGGCGAGCGCGCGGTCCGCCAGGCGCGCCAGGTCATCGCATGCACCGAGGTGGGCGAAGGTTCTGCGCAGCTTCAACAGTGCGTCGGGCGGGGAGGGCGCGGGCTGCAGGCGCGGATCGACGTTCTCGATGTCGAGCACGCGGTAAACATCCGCACCGCGCAGCGCAAACACCTTGGCCATGCCGCTGCGTTCCGCAATGCCCGCGAGCTGCGCCTTCATGTATTCGAACAGCGGGCCGGACGTTTCCGTGCGCAGGTAATGCAGCTTCAGGCGAAAGTGGCGGAAGCTTTTCGGCTCGATCACCTGCACCTGCGCGTAGGGATGCGCCAGCACGTTTTCGCGCGTCTTGCTGAAAAACTGGAACGACAGCGCCACGTGCTCCGAATCCACGTAGTGCACCTGCGAAGCGTAGGCCACGTTGGGCGTGCCGTCGGGCGAGGCGGTCGCCACCACCGCCGGGATGGCGCCGTCGAGGCAGGGCCGCAGCGATTCCAGGGATGGCTTCATGCGCGTGCCAGCACCCGCCCGGCGTCCGGCCCCGGGGTTTGGTCGAACACGATTTCCGGCGCAAAGCGCAGCGCCACCAGGTCGTCGGTCGGCAGGACCGCCGCCAGCGTGGATTTCAGCTCCGCCGCGTAGCCCAGCGTCTCCAGTTCGTCACCGAATGCGGCCACGCAGCGTGCGCTCGCCGCGCGCTGCGCCGCGCTTGCCCCCATCCGTACCGCACTCGCCGCCTTCAGTTGCAGCGTCGCGTGCGTAGCCGGCCGGCTCGCCACCAGCGTGATGGCGCTGCCCGCGTCCAGCGCCTCCAGCACCGCCCGCCCGCGCGAGGCCGACAGCAACACCGTGAGCGAGCGCCGGTCGCGCGCAACCACGAGGCCTTGTGCCCGGCATACGCACGGCCAGCCGTCGCGCCCCACCGCGCCGACGTTCATCGACAGCGTGCCCTGCAGGAAGGCGGTCTGGTCGGGGGTGAGTTGCAGGCTCATGGCATCAGGTGCGGTACTCCGCGTTGATCTTCACGTAGTCGTAGGAGAAGTCGCAGGTCCACACCGTGGCGTTGACGGTGCCGCGATTCAGCATCACGCGCACGGTGATTTCGGCTTCCTTCATCACCGCCGCGCCCTGCGCCTCGGTGTAGCTCGCGGCGCGGCCGCCGTTCTCCGCCACCAGCACGTCTCCCAGATAGACCTTGAGCGTGTTGACATCGAGGTCCGTCACGCCGGCGTAGCCGATGGCGGCGAGGATGCGCCCGAGGTTGGGATCCGAGGCGAAGAAGGCGGTCTTGACCAGCGGCGAGCGGGCGATGGCGTAGGCGATCTGCTTGCATTCTGCGTGGTCGCGGCCGCCCTCGACCGCCACGGTGATGAATTTGGTCGCGCCTTCGCCGTCGCGTGCCATCGCCTGCGCGAGCTCGATGGCCACTTCGCTCAAGGCCGCTTTCAGCGCGGCGTAGTCGGCGCCGGTGGCATCTCCGATTTCAGCGTTGCCGGCCTGGCCGGTGGCGATGAGGATGAAGCTGTCGTTGGTGGAGGTGTCGCCGTCGACGGTGACGCAGTTGAACGAGACGTCGGCGACGTCCTTTACCAGCCGCTGCATGAGTGCCGGTGCGATCGCCGCGTCGGTCGCCACATAGCCCAGCATGGTCGCCATGTTGGGGTGGATCATGCCGGAGCCCTTGGCGATGCCGGTCACCGTCACCATCTTGCCGCCGACCTGCGCCTGGCGGCTGGCGCCCTTGGCGACGATGTCGGTGGTCATGATCGCGTGCGCGGCCTCGCTCCAGTGGTCGGGCGCGAGGTCGGCCCGGGCGGCGGGCAGCGCGGGCAGGATCTTGTCGATCGGCAGCGGCTCGAGGATCACGCCGGTGGAAAACGGCAGCACGTTTTCGGCCCTGCAGCCGAACAATTGCGCCACCGCCTCGCAGGTGCGGCGCGCGCGATCGAGGCCTTCCTCGCCGGTGCCGGCGTTGGCGTTGCCGGTGTTGATCAGCAGCGCGCGGATGGCGTCGCCGCTCCGATCAATCTGGCCGAGATGCTGCTTGCATACCGTCACCGGCGCGGCGCAGAAGCGGTTTTGCGTGAACACGCCGGCCACGCGGCTGCCGGGCGCGAGCTCGATCAGGGTGATGTCGCGCCGCCCGGGTTTCTTGATGCCGGCGGAGGCAATGCCGAGGCGCACGCCGGCAACCGGCAGCAGAGAGGCGGGATCGGGGGCGGTGAGCTTGACGGGCATGGCGGCTTCGCGAATTGGAAAGCCGTTATTTTATGCCGGGCGCCGCAAAAGGCGGGCCGGGTTTTACTGCGTACGTCCCAGCAGCGCGTTCATGACGCGGCGAAATCCGGGCCGCCACGGCCACACCGGATCACGCTCGATGGAGTGCGCCAGCGCCACCAGCGAAATCAGCGCGAACACGGCGAACAGCGACTGCGAAACGAGCTGACGCGGGGTGAGCATGCCGAGGGGCGTGTCGAGAAAGCCGGGCACATAAAACAGGCTGGCGAATGCGGCAAACAGAAAAGCCGGCCCCAGGTACATGGCATTCCCCATCGTCGATGACTGTGCCGATACCACTGCAATCCGTGTGCCAGGCGAACAAACCGCCGCAAATACAAAGAACTAGGTTTGTTGCGGCGGCCGCTGGGCGTGCCGAATGTAAATTAATTCGACAGCTACTTGCCGGCGGGCATGGCAGTGAGCTTGCGCAGGATTTCGTGCGATAGGGAATAAAACTGCGGCGTCGGGCCCAGGTCTTCGTAGATCGGGTCGCCGTAGTCGTCTTCGGCAATGATGCGGTTGCCGGGGATGTAGGGCATGGCCACCTCAAGCTCGTCCAGCGCGGCGCGGATCAGGTCGGCCATCAGCTGGGAATCGCTGCGGCCGGGATACATCATGCGCAGGGCCTCGACCCGTGCTGCATCGCGTAGCGGCAAATGCACGGTGTACGCCCGCACGTCGGTGCGGGCACGGCCTTCCGTGCTCCAGCGTTGGATCAGTTCGGCGATGCGCATGAAACATCCTTTTCTCCGCAATGTTTTTTTTATAGCAAAGCCCATCGCAAGGCAAAGCCGGATTTCGGATGGGCAGGGTTTATTTTATGCGGCGCCACACCAGCGTTCGGTTGTTCGCCGGCATGGCGACATCCTGTTGCAGGACTAGGCCCTGCGCGCCCGCCAGCGCGTCCACCGCCTCGAAGTCGCGCACCCCGGAGGCCGGGTCGCGCGCCTTCAGCCAGGCGTCGAAGCGGGCATTGCTGTCCGAGGTGAAGGCGCCGTTGTAGTTGAACGGGCCGTACACCGCCAGCACGCCGCCGGTCGCCAGCACCGCGCCCACGCCCTCGAAGAATTTTTCCACCTCGGGCCAGCTCATGATGTGCAGGGTATTGGCCGAGAACACCGCATCGTAGCGCCCGCCGGGCCAGTCGGGCTGGTTGACGTCGAGCGCCAGCGGCGGCAGCACGTTGGGCAGGGCCGCGTCCTCGAGCCAGGCCCGGATGCCCGCATGATGCTGCGCCACGTCGGCGGTCTGCCAGACGAGGTGCGGCAGTTCGGGCGCGAAATACACTGCGTGCTGGCCGGTGCCGCTGCCGATTTCCAGCACCCGGCGGCGGTCGGCGAAGACGTCGCGCAGCACCGCGATGATCGGCTCGCGGTTCTGCACACAGGATTCGGCAAAGGGTTTGTCTGACACCTTAATTCTCCATTTGAATCAGCCGGCCGTCGGCCAGCAAGAGCGCGGCGTGCACCGGCTTGCCGGCATAGAGTTCGGCGAGCAGCGAGCGGTAGCCCGCCAGCTGGGCGCGATGGCGCTCGGCCAGTTGCGCGTCGGACAGCGCGCGGCTGTCGTCGCCGGTTTTATAGTCGATCAGCCACACCGCGTCGTCGAATTCCACCACGCGGTCGAGCCGCTGCAGACGGCCGCTGCCGTCCAGCAGCGGCCATTCGTTGTGGGCGCTTTGATACTGCACAGGGTCGAAAAAGCGCGCCAGATGCGGCCGCGCCAGCAGCGCGCGGGCCGCGGCCTCGGTGGCGTCGAGTTGGGTCTCCAGCCCCAGGCGCGCCGCCAGTCCCGGCAGGTCGCGCGGCGCCCCGGGCGGCGCATGGGTTTCCAGGCAGGCATGGAAGAGCTCGCCGCTCGCCGCCGCCGGATTCGCGGCCGGCGGGGTGACGCGCTGCCCCACCGCCGGGGCGTCGATGCGGGCCGGCGCGGCGGCGGCTGGGGTTGCCTCGGCGGCGGCGGTCGGCAGGTCGGTCGGCAGCCCCAGGTTCTGCCAGGCCGCGTCGACGCGCGTCAGCCAGGCGTTCTTGTCGGCGTCGCCGCTGACGATGAGCGCCTGCTTGGCGCGGGTCAGCGCCACATACAGCAGGTTGTCGGATTCGCGCTGCGCCAGATCCGCCTCTTCCTGGAACCAGTTTTCGCGTGCCGTCCCCCGGTCGTCCTGCTTGCCGAACAGCGAAAAGTGCACCGGCCGCGGCGCTTCCGGCGGCCACGGCGCCAGCACCGCGTAGCTGTCGCCGCGGCTGTGGTCGCTGCCGCCCAGCAGCCAGACGATCGGCGCCTCCAATCCCTTGGCGCCATGGATGGTCAGCAGGCGCACCGCGTTTTCGCCGTCGGCCGCCAGGCCCTCGCCGGGCGCAGCGTCGGCATCGTCGACGAGGCTGGCCAGTTCGCGGACGAAGCCGGCCAGCGTGGGATAGCGTCCGGCGTCCTGCGTCAGCGCCAGCTGCATGAAGGCGCGCAGGTTGGCGGCCACCTGCGGCCGCATCGCCTCGGGCACGGCGGCGGCGTAGCGCGCTTCGAGGTCGCCCTCGAAATAGATGCGGTCGAGCAGGTCGTGCACCGGCAGCGTGCCGCAGTGGGCGCGCCAGCGGGTCAGCAGCGCAGCGGCGCGAGCGAGCGCCGCCGTGCAGCCAGGTTCGGCGGCGAGCGCGAGCAGGCGTTCCCATCCGCGTGGCTCGGCGCCGGGCGCAAACACTCGCAGCAGATCGTCGTCGCTGCAGCCGAAGACCGGGCTCTTCAGCACGTGCGCCAGCTTCAGGTCGGCGTGCGGCAGCAGCAGGGTTTCGATCAGCGCGATCACGTCCTGCGCTTCCAGCGCGTGCAGCAGGCCGCCGCGGCGCGAGGTGATGAAGGGGATGCGCGCGGCTTCCAGCTCGCGCTCGTAGAGGTGCAGGTGGGTGCGCTTCCGCACCAGCGCCATGACGTCGCCGGGGCGCGCCGCGCGCTGGGCCCCGGCTTCCGTCACCCCCCAGCGGCCCAGCACCTCGTCGCGCAATACGCGGGCAAACTGCCGCGCTTCCTCGTGCACGGCGCGGTCGTCGGCTTCCGGCTGCGGCGTGGTGAGCGGATTGCGCAGGCCGCCGGCTGCTTCGGCTCCGGTCTTTTCCACCTGCACCGGCAGGCTGCGCAGCGCGCCCGGGCGGCTTGCGTTTGCTGGCGCGTTGGTGTGCTCGGCAAACCCCGCCATGTCGGCGAACACCGGGTTGATCCCCTGCACCACCGCAGGCGCCAGCCGCCGCGTCATGTCGGTGCTGAACCGCGGCGCGTCGAAATGCGTGCGCAAAAAATCCGCCGCCGCGTCGAATACCCGCGCCTCGCCGCGGCGGAAACGGTAGATCGCCTGCTTGGGGTCGCCCACCATGAACACCGTCATCGCGCTATCGGCGCCGCGCGCTTCCAGAAGCCAGGTCGAGAGCGCCTGCCACTGCAGCGGGTTGGTGTCCTGAAATTCGTCGAGCAAGAGATGCCGGTAGCGCGCGTCCAGCTTAAGCGCCAGCGCCGGCGCGTGTTCCTCGCTGGCGAGCAGGCGGCAGGCCAGCCATTCGGCGTCGGCAAAGTCGATCACCCCCTGCTGCGCCTTGGCGTCCTGATAGGCCGCCAGCAGCGCGTTGCCGAGCAGCAGGCCGTGGCGATTGAGGTTCCAGATGCGGATGTCGGCCTGGATCGCGGTAAGGGTTTCGAGCGCGGTTTCCAGCGTGTCGAGGTCGCGCAGGTAGGTGTCGAGTTCGGCGCCGAGCGCTTTTTCCAATTCCCGGGTCGCCTGCTTCTTGCGCCGCTTGCCCGCCGTCATCAGGTGCTTCATCAGCGCGGCGTGCGCGAGGTCCGGCGCGAGGTCCGCGCTGCGCAGGATTTCCGGCGCGCGATCCCGCTCGCTCTTGCCGCCTTTTTCCAGCGCAAAGCCCACCCGCTTCACCCGCGCCGCCATCAGCTCATCGGCCCGGAACGCCGCCACCGGATCGCTGTCCAGATCGGGATGCAGGCCCGGCCGCAGCTGTTCCAGCGCATGGGCCACCGCATCGGTCGCGCCGTCGGTAAACGCCCACCACTCCGCGCGGGCATCGAGAAAATGCTTCAGCAGCGCGCGCAGGTTGTGCCCGCCGACGTCGGCCAGCAAGGCCAGCAGGGCAGTGCCCTCGGGCGAATCCGGGGCGCCTGCCCATTGCGCGAGCAGGCGGTCGCGCACCTCGTCCTGCAACTGCCGGGTGCGCTCCAGCAGCGGTGCCCCCCACGGCAGCCCCGCCTCCAGTGGCGCGCGTTTCAGCAGATCGAGAAACCAGCCGTGAAAGGTCGTCACCGCCGGCCCCGGCTGTGCGGTCAGCACCGTCTCCAGCAGCCCGCGCGCGCGCGGCAGCAGCGCGTCGATCTCGCCATCCGGCACCGCGCGCTCGCGCAGAAACTCGCGCACCGTCGCGTCGTCTTCCAGCGCCAGCACCCGCAGCCATTCGTGCAGGCGATCCGTCATCTCCTGCGCCGCCTTGCGCGTGAAGGTGATCGCCAGCAGTTCCGAGGGTTCGGCGCCGGCCAGCAGCAGGCGCAGCATGCGCGACACCAGGAGCCAGGTCTTGCCGCTGCCGGCACAGGCTTCCACCACCACCGAGCGGGTGGGGGAAAGGGCGGTGGCGGTGTCGAGGGGGGCGGTCATGGAGCGTGTCTGTGGGCCGGATCGAAATGGAGTTTACGTCACAAGATCGCCAGGCCGAATGGTCCCTTGGTTGCTCGCGACGACACAGTCTCTTGTTCCCGATAGGGTGGGCCCTAGGTGGCGACGGATTCAAAGCGATTGCCAGCTGAGCGTTGACTTGGTAACTTGGCAAATCATGACGGTCAAGTCATTAAAAGGAGCACCCAAGCATGGCTAAGTCCCGTATCCCCCACATTAGAGGCGACTCCAGGGAAGAGGTGTTTGCATGGTTTACCGCATTGCACAAGCGGGGATTGCTTTTCTGTCTTGATAATGACCCTCGAGACATTTTCAAGATTTCGGACGGCTCGCGCCTCTTTACAGATGAAGAAGCCACTGAGCTTTCGGCAATTTTCCATGCTCTTTTTGTAAGGCACGGTGACGTGCTTCATGAATTGGCATTTGAGGTGGTCAGCAGAACGTTCCACACCCGTGCGGAGCGCCGGGCACTCAAAGCCATGTATGGCTGATGTGGTTGATGCGGCGACACGAAGCCGCATGATGGCGGGCATCGGGGCAAAGAACACCCGCCCAGAGATAATTATCAGAAAAGGTCTGCACGCCCGGGGTTTCCGCTATTCCCTGCACCCGAAAGGCTTGCCTGGTAAGCCCGACATTGTCATGCCAAAGTGGCATGTGGCCATATTTATCCATGGCTGCTTTTGGCACAGGCATGGTTGTTCCTTGTCCAAGTTACCGGCGACCAACACCGCTTTCTGGGAGACCAAGCTGGCTGCTAATCGTTCTCGTGATGACGTGGTGAAGAAGCAGTTAGCCGCAGCTGGATGGCGCACAGCCATTGTCTGGGAATGCGCTACACGTGGAAGGCTTGCTAGAGAAAGCCTTGCCTGTCTGATTGACAGGCTGGCGACCTGGATTCGTGATCAAGATGAGCCGCCAACCCTGGAAATCGCGGGCTCTGATTTTATTGTGTCATCGCCGCCAGCGGGCAATAACAACACCTGAATATGACTTACAAAATAATTGATCTGTTCGCCGGGCCGGGCGGACTTGGGGAGGGTTTTGCCGCTCTGAATGAGGGCAGGACATTCAATATTGCGGTGTCTGCTGAAATGGAAGCCAGTGCGCACCAGACGTTGATCTTGCGAAGTTTTTTCAGACATGTGCAAAGCGACCCCAAAGCGCTACGCGCTTATTACGACTTCTGTAATTCTGACCGTGCACCACATCCGCGAGATCTGTTTCCTGCTGCCTGGGCGGTAGCGACCGGTGAGACCAGACAGCTGACCCTTGGGAAACCGGAACATAACGCTCTTCTGGATGCGCTCATTGCGAGCCACAAACTGAAAGAAGACGAGACGATACTGATTGGGGGCCCACCATGTCAGGCCTACTCACTCGTTGGACGTGCACGAAATATGGGGAAAGTCGATTACGTTGCAGAAAAGGACCACAGGCATTTTCTGTACCGCGAATATCTTCGCATTCTCCACAAAGCGAGACCGGCAATGTTTGTGATGGAAAACGTAAAAGGAATCCTTTCATCAACCGTTGGGGGTCGCCGGGTGTTTCATGACATTCTTCGCGATCTGACCGACCCCGGTATGGCGCTGGGCAAAGGAAAAGGCATTCGCTATACCCTTCACTCGCTGGTGATGCCAACCAGCTTTGAGCCCGGGATGGACCCGGAGAGTGTTGACGCTAATAATTTCATTATTCACGCCGAACGTTATGGTGTCCCGCAAGCCCGGCATCGGGTGATCCTCCTGGGTGTTCGTGAAGACATGAAATACGGCGGCGAGCACCTTCTTGGCGAAGTGCCACAGATTGCTGTCAGAAGGGCTTTGAAAGGCCTTCCCCGGTTACGCAGCAAATTGGGACGGGATGACAGTCCGGAAAACTGGCGCGATGTTGTTTCCCGATTGGGTCGTGATCTTGCTGAAGATGCGGTACGTCAGGGCGAAACTGAGTTGGCAGAAGGGCTGACGAGTGCCGCTATGTCCCTCCCGGGTAATCTGGAAACAGGAGCGTTACGTTTCTCCAAGCGAGGGGATGCGAATAGCTCTACGAGTTTTCAAAAATGGGTGCATGACAGCAATCTCCAAGTTTGGTTGAACCATGAAACACGATCGCACATGCCGAGTGACTTGGGGCGCTATCTGTACGCATCCGTTTTTGCAAAGCAATACGGGCATTCGCCCAAGGGACATAAAGAGTTTGCGCTCAAGGGATTAGCGCCTGATCACGCGAACTGGAAAACGGGCAAGTTCGCGGATCGATTCAGGGTACAGCGCTACGAAGTGCCGGGCACCACCGTGACAAGCCATATCTCCAAGGATGGGCACTACTTTATTCATCCTGATTCCTTGCAATGCCGCAGTTTGACGGTGCGCGAAGCCGCTAGATTGCAGACCTTCCCTGATAATTATTTCTTCCAGGGCAACCGGACACAGCAATACCACCAAGTGGGGAATGCAGTACCTTCACTACTAGCGAACCAGATTGCGCGTATTTGTGAGTCGATTCTATCTGGCCGATGAGGTTGGTCTTGTGACAATTGCATCCACTGTTGATACGGGAGAAATAATAAGGTGGGGATGAAAATGGTAAACGCGGCCCCACGAGCTTCTATTCTTATCGAGAGCATGCGGGATATTGGTTATTCGTTGGAAACGGCTCTTGCTGATGTCATTGATAACTCAATCACAGCTGGCGCCAAGACCATAAGGATGGTTGCCGATACCAATATTGCAGAACCCTACTTTGCTGTCATTGATGACGGCAGCGGCATGGATGCCGACGAGTTGCTCAACGCGATGCGTTTTGGAAGTCGTAGCCCACTGGACAAACGTGATGCCGAAGACCTGGGCCGGTTTGGGCTGGGCATGAAGACGGCTTCCCTTTCTCAATGCCGCAGGTTGACTGTCCTTTCACGAAAGAATGGTGAAGCTGTATGTGCCTGTTGGGACCTTGACCATGTGGAAAAATCAGATGACTGGCTGGTGGAGGTGCTATCTGACACAACTGAAATACCTTGTGCAGATCTGCTCGGCCAAACCGGAACGCTGATCCTATGGGAAAAGCTGGATCGTCTTATTGATAAGCATGGGATAGATGACGGGAATCGAAATCTTGTTCGACGAATCGATGATGCTATCGACCATCTTGAATTGGTTTTTCATCGCTTTCTTTCTGGCGAGCGCGGTATAAAGCGGGTCACGATGTTTCTCAACGGGCGCAGACTCGAGCCATTTGATCCATTCCATACAGCGCACCCAGCGACGATTTCCGGTCCTGTAGAAGTAATCCGTTTAAATGGGCAAGAAATTACAGTCCAGACATTCACGCTGCCGCATCACAAGAAGGTGTCTCTGCCTGAGTGGGAAAAATATGCGGGCCGTGCGGGCTACCTGAAAAACCAGGGCTTCTACGTCTATCGTGGCAAGCGACTGATCATACATGGCACGTGGTTCGGTCTCGCTCGCCAGATGGAGCTGACAAAACTGGCTCGGGTTCGCATCGACATGCCAAACGGGATGGACGCTGACTGGAAAATTGACGTAAAGAAAGCTTCGGCTCATCCACCGCATCAGGTTCGCGATCGCCTTCGCCGGATAATCGAGACCATTGGCGCGACTTCGAGGCGTGTCTACACTGCACGTGGGAGAAAACTGATCAGCGACAGTCGTCTGCCGGTATGGCTTCGCATCCAGGACAAGAACGAAATTTCATACCGGGTCAATCCAGATCATCCCGTCCTTATTGAGTTCATGTCGCATCTGTCTGACGATATAAAGCAAGATTTCCTGAAAATCATCGAGATGACAGGTGCTGCAATCCCCATTGATGCGCTGTTCGCTGATATCAGTGGTCACCCTGAAAGGGTTGCGGGACGCCCAATGTCAGCGGAAGCCCAAGAGCACGCTGTCGCCGCAACATTTCGACATCTCTCTCAATCTGGTCTTGCCAATGAAGACATCATCGAAATGCTGAGAGTCACCGAGCCATTTCGGTCGAGCTGGGAACAGACACAGCAAACTATTCAAAAAATACTTCACGAGGGCAGAGCTGATGCATGACGGGCTTCAAAAGCTGGCGACAATGGTGGGCGCACAACTCGCTACAGAACCGCTTCCTACCCCAGAGCGAATCCGTAAATTGATTGGGGATGTGTGTGGCTTGCCTATGTGCTCTGATGTGACGGCAGATGAGGCTGAAAAGCTGGCCTTGGAATTCGAGGAGCGTCACGGCGTTGAGATGAAAATAGGTGCCTTCCTTACTGAGGCCGGTTATGAGCCATGGCTAGATGCCGCGCGCGCTAACATCGTTCCCTATTACTGGGAGCGTTACCGCAAACTTCTTGTACAACAGGGCTTCTCAGGTCATGTTCTTGCTACCTTAGATGAAGTGACTGACCGCATTCTGGGGTTGCTCGAAAATCCACAAAAGCCAGACAGATGGGATCGCCGGGGCATGGTAGTTGGCCATGTTCAGTCAGGAAAGACAGCGAACTATACGGGACTTATCTGCAAGGCAGCGGATGCGGGGTACAGGCTGATCGTCGTCATCGCAGGTGTCCACAACAATCTGCGGAATCAGACGCAGATTCGCATAGATGAGGGATTTGTCGGCAGGGATAGTGCCCGGATGCTCTCCGCGCGAGACGAACAGATTATTGGGGTTGGAAAATTTGATAGCAGCAGGCGGCCTGTGACCTTTACTAACTCTGTCCGTGATTTCAACAAGGTCATGGCAACTGGTGTGGGTGTGCCTCTCCAGAACCTCACTGAACCCGCAGTATTCGTCATCAAGAAACAATCGAATACGTTGAAAAACCTGCTCGAATGGCTGAAGGAACATAGTGCTCGCGGCGGCACTGCTTCTGTCGATGCCCCGATGCTGTTGATCGACGATGAAGCCGATAATGCCTCGATCAATACGCGACACCCTCAAGGTGAGGTGACACGAATTAATGGTCAGATACGCGATTTGCTCAAGATGTTTAATCGAAGTTGTTACGTTGGTTACACCGCAACCCCTTTTGCCAACATATTCATTGACCCAGCTACCGATGACGAAATGCGCGGCGCGGATCTTTTCCCGAAGGACTTCATAGTCAGCCTTGATCCACCATCGAACTACTTCGGGGCAAACCGGGTTTTTCTCGAAGATGCAGAGAGAGTCATCCGGCATATCGATGATAACGAGGAGCGCCTCCCCCTCAAGCATGCAACTGATTTCACAGTGAAGGCGCTGCCGCCGAGCCTCGTGACGGCGGTGCGTGCATTCGTGCTTGCCAAGGCGATCCGTATCGCACGTGGACAGGAATCCGCACATTGCTCGATGCTGGTCAACGCCACGATCAAGAATGATGTTCAGCGACAGCTTCGCAATGAACTGCATATCGTGCTCGAAGCGTTGCAGGCAAGTGTGCGTGTGAATGGTGCCTTGCCGCCGACCGCCGCTTTGCTCGATCCCGAGATTCATGCTCTGCATGATGTATGGGTTGAGGAATACAGGGAGACAACCGAGTTCGACTGGCCGACGGTGCAGGCGCTGCTGCATGAGGCCGCAGCGTCGATACGTACCGTACTCATTAACAGCAAATCAGCGGACGTGCTCGACTATGCTGGCCACTCTAGAACCGGGCTCAGCGTGATAGCGGTGGGCGGTTTCTCCCTATCACGTGGATTGACACTCGAAGGGCTGATGGTCAGCTATTTTCTGCGCAACTCGATGATGTACGACACGCTGATGCAGATGGGGCGCTGGTTTGGATACCGAGCGGGTTACGACGACCTCTGCCGTGTCTGGATGCCAGAGGAGGCGGAGGGCTGGTATGCCCACATTGCCGAGGCAATCGAGGAGCTACGGGAGGAGTTACGCATCATGCAGGCTGCGAACGCTACACCCGAACAATTCGGGCTCAAGGTTCGCAGTCACCCTGACACGCTGATCGTGACAGCGCGTAACAAGATGGGGTCAGGTGAGACACTACGCGTGTCGATCGGGCTGGGGAAGAGCTTCATCGAAACCGCGACGTTGAAACGGGATGACGCCAGCCGGGAGGCGAACAGGCTGGCGGCCCGACACTTCGCGGGTGAGCTTGCGAAGATCGGGTTACCAACTTCTGGCGCCATGCTGGTATCGGGTGGCTGGCTGCTGAAAGACGTTCCGCCAGAACCAATCTTGGGCTTCATCTCCGCATTCCGGAATCATCCCGGTTCAGTTAAAACCGACCCCGCTCCGGTCCAGCGCTACATAGAGGAAAGGCGCGATACGGAGTTGTCAAAATGGGATGTTCTGTTCACCAGTGTTCGGGATATAGACGAAAAGGGGTTGCGAGATCAGTCCCTTGGCATTCCGATAAATTGCCAACGGCGCATGGAAGGTGGAAACCTGAGCGATAACATTCGCACCAGCACGTTGCCGATCACGAACAAGCAGCGTGTGGCGTCGCGGGGAATCGAAAAAACTGGCCTTAAGGCAGATCAGATAAATGCCGCCGAACAGGAATATAAGCGTCAACATGGGAAGGAAAATTATCCGGACAATATCTACCGAAAGGTGCGTGAGCGGCCTCTCCTGATTCTGCATCTCTTGGCAATCGGCCAAGATGGTGAGGACCTCAGCGATCAGCAGCCAACTATTGCTTGGAGCATTAGCTTCCCGGAAACGAAAATGGAAGAGAAGCGGGTCGAATATGTCGTCAACACGACATGGTGGAAGGAAAACTACCGCGATGAACTGGATGACGACGAAATGGTGGGCGGCGATGTCTGATGATCCTTGGAAGGATCTGACGCCGCCGTCAAGTGCCGATGCTCTCAACGCACGCCGCGTCGGTGCAGAAATGCCGTGGGGCTTCTTCTGGGCGCGCGGTATCGACCGCCGTTGTCTTCTGCTGCTCCGCCACGCCGAGGATGCGTCCCCCAAGTTGAGACTTCCGCATCTAAAGGGGATCGAGACCGCGCTGACCGATGTTGACGGGGATCGCAACCGGACGCTGGTCCTGCGTTTGCTGGACTCAGCCCAGCGCGACATCTTCCATCGCCTGTGTCTCGACATCATGGCCTCTGCTGCAGGTGCCGAAACCGAGACAGATGCAGTTGCTATTGCATTGGCGCGTACATGGCGGTGGCACCACCTTCTGCGTGGAGGTGGAGATGGGCGCCTTTCCCCCGAAGAACAGAAAGGGCTGATCGGCGAACTGCTTGTACTTGATCAGCTGTTACGTAGTCTTTCTGCACGCGATGCAGTTTCTTCCTGGCGCGGACCGCTTGGTGCGCCCAAGGATTTTGAAGTGGGAAGGCTTTCTGTCGAAGCGAAGGCTCGCCGCGGCGCGGCTACACCCTATATCGCTATTTCATCCGAGCACCAACTTGACGTAACTGGTGTCGATACGCTGTTCCTACACGTCGCCGAACTCGATCAGGCGCAATCCGACGCACCGGGTGGATTTACCCTATCCGAAATCGCACGACGCCTGCATTCTGCGATCGGGATCACCGACCAACTGGCAGCCGATTTGTTCGAAACCCTCCTTTCCGCGGCAGGATTTGACTGGGAAGACGATTATTCAGATGTGAAATGGATACAGGGGCCGGATCGCCTTTATCGTGTTGGCGATGGCTTCCCTTGCATCACTCCTGCATCGTTTCCGGGGGGCGTCCTAAACGTAAGATATTCGGTCTCGCTGTTCGAATGCGAGCCTTTCCGCGTTCCGGTCGACGTTCTGGCCGCTACGCTTGAAGGAGCGTCTCATGGCGATTGAGCTGGAAGAGTTTTATCAGGATTTCTTTCAGGAGATTCTTGCTTCAGCTGATGCAGGTGGTAAATGGGCCGAAGACGCCTTCTTCGAAAGCTTTTGCGAGTATCTGATAGATGCCGGTGAGCTCGATACTGCTGATCGCGCAGCTTACAACCCACCCAGAGGCGGATTGCGGGTAGATGGCTATGGCGGCGATCCGATCACATGCGAGGGCGTCCTCAGCCTGATTGTGGTGGACTTCAATCAGTCGCCAGACATCGGAACACTCACTGCGTCTGATATGGACGCGATATTTAAGCGTGCCTCGAATTTTCTCGTGAAGGCGCTCGACCCCCGCTTCCGGAACAGCTTGGAAGAAACCGACCCGGCGTTTGGTCTTGCTGATCTGATCGCGAAAAGATGGTCTGAGGTATCCAGGGTGCGCCTGTTTCTGATCAGTAATCGTGTTCTCAGCTCGCGCGTCGATGGCCGGGCAGCAGGCGAACTCGAGGGCGTCCCGGTCACTTACAGCGTCTGGGACGTGGGGCGCTTGCATCGCTTTGCCGCGTCTGGATTCGGGCGCGAGGAAATAGTGGTCGATCTCGAAAAGGACTTTGGTGGTCCGCTCCCTGTCCTGCCCGCCCACCTGAACGAAGCGGGATACGAGGCCTATCTCGTCGTCGTTCCGGGGCCGCAGCTTGCTGCCATCTATGACAGATGGGGTGCGAGGTTGCTGGAGCAGAATGTCCGTGTTTTTCTCCAGGCGCGAGGCGACGTGAACAAAGGTATCCGCAACACGATAGAGAACGATCCTGAGATGTTCTTTGCCTATAACAACGGCGTGACGGCAACTGCAGAAGGCGTCGAAACACGCCATGACGGGAGTGGTCTGGTACTGACGGGTCTTCGCAATCTCCAGATTGTGAATGGGGGGCAGACGACCGCCTCCATACATGCGGCAAGCCGGAAAAAAGATATTGATCTGTCCCGTGTTTTCGTTCAGATGAAGCTTTCAATTGTCGATCCTGCCCGTGCAATGGACGTGGTTCCGAAGATTTCGGAATACGCTAATAGCCAGAATCGCGTCAATGCGGCGGATTTTTTCGCTAACCATCCATTCCACGTCCGGATGGAGGAGTTTTCCCGCCGCATCTTCGCGCCATCCCCCGATGGCACCTTCCGTGAATCCAAATGGTTTTACGAGCGCGCACGTGGACAGTATCAGGATGCGCGTGCCTTGCTGACGGAGGCACAGCGAAAGAGATTCGATCTGGAGTATCCGAAGCAGCACCTGATTTCGAAGACTGATCTCGCCAAGTTTCTCAATCCTTGGGAGGGGCATCCGGACACTGTCAGCAAGGGATCGCAGAAGAATTTTTCGGAGTTTGCCAAGGAAATCGGACGCAAATGGACGAAGCAGTCTGATACGTTCAATGAGACCTTCTACCGCCATGCGATTGCCAAGGCGATTGCTTTTCGGGAAACAGAAGAGCTGGTTTCTGAACAGCCTTGGTATCAGGGCGGGGGTATTCGGTCTCGTGTCGTACCCTACGCCTTGGCCAAGCTTGCACACGATGCCGAGCGGCAAGGTAGATATGTCGATTTCGAACGTATCTGGCGTGCCCAAAGCCTGTCGGACGATCTGAAGCGAGTTCTCGCTATTGCATCGGAAGCCGTGCATGGCGTGATAACCGGTATAACCAACGAAATCCCCAATCCCTTGGAATGGGCGAAGCAGCAAGCGTGCTGGAGTCGGATCATGGAACTTGAAGTCCCTTGGCCTGCAGGCTGGCTTGATACTCTGCTGACTGGAGACGAGCAAAAAGAAACCAAGCGTTCTGCCGTCAAGGATCAGCGCATGCTGAATGGCATCGAAGCACAGACGGCAGTTGTTAAAGCAGGCTCGGAATTCTGGAGAAATGCCAAGGCATGGGGGGCCGCGAAGCGACTCCTTACTGCTACCGAGTCAGGAATTCTCGATGTTGCAGCTTCGGTCCCTGCCAAAATTCCAAGCGAGAAACAGTGTATCCGGACTATTGAAACTTTGCGGAAACTCCATCTTGAGGGATTCCAGCATGGGTTAGATCTAGTGCAATAAGCTGGCTTTCTACCGTAATATCCCCGCATAGTCAGAATCCGGCCAGACCAGCGCCCCGTAGTAGGCAGATTTTTCTGAATTATGGAGCGACTTTGTCGGGGCGAAATAGCGCGATTCCCAGAATGACGCCGAACATCTGATGGCGCGTCACCTTTTATGAAGCATCCCACATCCCCTTGCGGCACAGCCCGCGCGCTTCGCAATGCTGGCAGACGCCGTCGATGCCGTGGGCGGGCAACGCGGCATGCCGGGCGATCGCTTCGAGCAGCTGCGGCAGGCGCAGGCTGATGGCGGCAACGTCGGTTTCGCCGTCGAGTTCGAGCGCGGCGACGGGGGCTTCGTTGATCGGCAGGTAGGCGGCGGCAGCCTCGCACAGCCAGGCGTAGAAGGGCAACTGGACGGCTTCGTCGGGCGCCTTGAGCTTCTTTTTCAGGCCCTGCGCGGCGCTGGTCTTGTAGTCGATCACGTAGCGTGCGTCGCCCTTGGCGTCGACGCGGTCGACGCGGCCGTGCAGGGTGATTTCGCCGAGGCCTGCAACGGTGTGCGGCACCGCGAAATCGGTTTCGCCGGATTCGTAGCGCCAGCCTTGGGACGCGTGCGCGAGCCAGGCGTCGATGTAGGCGGGCTGGATTTTTTCCCACTGGCTGCGCCAGGCGGCGGCGGTCCAGGCGGGAAGCGCGGCGAATTCGGCGGCGGAGATGGCATTCAACTGCGCCAGCGCGGCGTCGCGCTCAAGAGACGGATTGCTGTCGTGAAAGGCCTTGAGGATGCGGTGCAGGGCGTTGCCGTAGTCGCTCTTGTCGAGCGTTTCGTCGGCCTCGTCGAGTTCGCGGATGCCGAGCACGCTGCGCGCGAAAAACCGGTAGGGGCAGTCGAGCAGAGTCTGGTAGGCGGTGGGCGAATAATGGCGCGGCAGCTGCGCGGCCGATACCGTCGGCGCAGGCTGCACGCAGGCGGCGGGCAGTAGGCTCGCCTGCGTGGGCGGTGCCCCGATGGTTTGTTCGGGCAGATCGGTTCCCCACGCGGCCCGGTGCAGCGCCTGCAGCCGCAGCACCAACGGCGAAGCGGGGTTGGGCTCGTCGTTGTTCCAGGCCTGCCAGCTCATGAGCGCAGGCCCCTGGATCAGCAGCTGCATGAGGTCGGCGGCTTCGGCTTCGTCGCTTGCAGTCGACAGACCCAGTTGCGCGCGCGTGGCCTGGGAAAACAGGCCGGGCGCGGGGCGCGCGGGCAGGTGACGGGCGTCGGCGCCGATCACCGCCACGGCGTCGAACAGGCGCCCGCGCGCGGCGGGCAGCGAGGTCAGCACGATGGGGCTGGCGACGCTGGCGTCGATGAAGCTGGACGACTCCAGCGCCAGGTTGAGCCAGCGCCGCCATTCGTTGAAGCCGTATTTTTCGCTGTCGTCCGCCAGGTCGCGGCGCAAGTTATCGAGCGTTTCGAGCACGCTGGCGCCGGCGGCATCGGCCTTGAGCGGCGGGATGGCATCCAGTTTGGCGAGGCTGTCGATGAGGCGCTCCAGCCATACCGCGAGCGGTGCGCGGCGCTGTTCAAACCCCTGGCGGGCGTCGAACAGTGCCGCCAGCCAGACCGGCAGCGCGGCGAATTCGCTGTGCGCCAGCCGCTGCATGTCGGCCATGCCCTGCGACACGCCGTGCCGGCGCAGCGCCAGTTCGAACTTCAGCACCTGATCCTGGCGCGCGGCGGGCTCGCCCAGCACGAAGGGCGATTTCAGCAGGTCGAGCAGTTCGACGTGCGGGAAGTCGCTCGCCACGCACTCCAGCCAGCGGTCAATGACTGCGGCGGCGGCGGTGGTCGACAGCGTCCAGCCGGTTTCGTCGGCCGCCAGCACGTCCATGCGCTCAAGCAGTGCACGCACCCGGCGCGCGGTTTCGCGGTCGAGTGCGATCAGCGCGAGCTCGCGGTTGCCGGCGTGCAGTTGCCCGGCCACCCAGGTGGCGACGGCGCGCGCTTCGGCCTCCAGATGCGGCGCCGGGACGAGCGTGATGCGATCACACAGCGGCGAGGCGGGAATGCGCTGGGTCAGCAGGGCGGCGCGGTCGCGCAGCGGCGGATCGGGCAGTTGCCAGGCCTGCTGCAGGGTGTGGGCGATATCCGCTTCGGTGTCCGGCTGGAACAGCGTGAGCGGTGCATGTTCGGCGCAACGCTCGAGAAACTGCTGCTCGACGGCGGTGAGCGTGCCCAGCGCATAGCCGTAAATCGGTTGTGATGCTGCCGCGATCTGCCCAAGCAGCCGGTCCAGCGCGCGCACATAGCGCGCCTGCGGGTCATGGCCGTCGTTGTTGAGCGCCTGCCACACGGCCTCGATCAATGCGGTTTCGCGGTCTAGGCTGCCGGCGTGCAGCGCGCGGATGCGTGATCCGATCTCGCCGCCCAGCCGCGCGGCCGACAGTTCGTCGGCCAGCTGCAGCAGTTCGTTGGCGAGCGCCCAGCGGTCGACCGCGCCAAGCCAGTCGACGCGCCGCAGCACGCCGTGCAGGCGTGCCAGGCGCCGCGCCTGCGGTTCGGCGCGGCCGTCGGCCACGGTTTCGGCCCAGGCCTTCAGCGGGGTGATGGTCGGCGGGATCAGCGCGCGGCGGCCGGCAGCCTGCGCCAGCGCGCCGGCAAAATCCTGGCCGGCGCGGTGGTTGGGGACGAGCACCGTCAGCCCGGACAGGTCGGGCAGGCGGTCAGCGTGCTGATCGAGCAGGTGGCGGGCGACGGCGTGCGGCAGCGCGCCGCCGCCGGAGGTTTCCAAGCGGTTCAGCGCTCCAGGTACTTGAGCTTGTCCTTGACGCCGGCCCACTCGTCGGCGTCGGGCAGGGCATCCTTGCTCTCGATGATGACCTTCCATTCCTTGGCGAGCTGGGCGTTGAGCGCGATGTAGGCGCGCTGGTCGTCCGGGACGTCGTCTTCGGCGAAAATGGCTTCGACCGGGCATTCCGCCACGCACAGGGTGCAGTCGATGCACTCTTCGGGGTCGATGACGAGGAAGTTGGGGCCCTCATGGAAGCAGTCGACGGGACAGACATCGACACAATCGGTATATTTGCACTTCACGCAGGCGTCGGCTACAACGTAGGTCATTCGTATTTACCCAGATTATTTGAAAAATGCCCGGATGCTTGCAGGCGGCAATTTTGAGGTAGCATATCGGCACAAAACCGAATTTTCCAGCATTACCGCCTTCCCAAACCACCTGGGCCACTTCTGGCCATCCGCATAAATTCAAATATAGGAGCTTCACCGATGAGCGAGCATGTTCATTACATATCCGACGATTCCTTTGAACAGGAAGTCCTGCAGGCCGGCGTGCCGGTGCTGGTGGATTACTGGGCGGACTGGTGCGGCCCCTGCAAAATGATCTCGCCGATCCTCGACGAAGTCGCCAAGGAATACGCCGGCAAGCTCAAGGTGTGCAAGCTCAACATCGATGAAAACCAGGCCACGCCGCCCAAGTTCGGTATCCGCGGCATTCCCACCCTGATGATTTTCAAGAACGGCAACGTCGAAGCCACCAAGGTCGGCGCGTTGTCCAAATCGCAACTCACCGCTTTCGTCGACAGCAACATCTGATATGCCTTCTCCGGACGGAGTGCACCGCGAGCCATCTGAGCCCGCAGCACCCGTAAAGAGTACGCCGCCAGACACTCGCCCTTCGGGTGGTCCTGGCGCAGCACCGTCCGGCTCCATTTCTCCCCCACGTCCGGCTCTTTCAAGCGAGCCTATTCAGGCCCATCCCATGCATCTCTCCGAACTCAAGCAGAAACCCATCACCGAACTTCTCGAAATCGCCGCCACCAACGGCATCGACAACGCCAACCGCTTTCGCAAACAGGAACTGATCTTCACCATCCTGAAGACGCTGGCCAAGCGCGGCGAGAGCATCTACGGAGACGGCGTGCTGGAAGTGCTGCCGGACGGCTTCGGGTTCCTGCGATCGCCTGAAACCTCGTATCTCGCCAACACCGACGACATCTACGTGTCGCCGTCGCAGATCCGCCGCTTCAACCTCCACACCGGCGACAAGATCGAAGGCGAGATCCGCACCCCGAAGGACGGCGAACGCTATTCGGCGATGACCAAGCTCGACCTGATCAACGGCGAGCCGCCCGAGGCCAGCAAGAACAAGATCCTGTTCGAGAACCTCACCCCGCTGCACCCGGACAAGCCGCTCAAGCTGGAGCGCGACGTCAAGGCCGAGGAAAACATCACCAGCCGCGTGATCGACATCGTCGCGCCGATCGGCAAGGGCCAGCGCGGCCTCCTGGTGGCGCCGCCGAAAACCGGCAAGACGGTGATGCTGCAGCACATCGCCCACGCCATCAGTTCCAATCACCCTGAAGTCGTGCTGTTCGTGCTGCTGATCGACGAACGCCCGGAAGAAGTCACCGAAATGAGCCGCACCGTGCGCGGCGAAGTCGTCGCCTCCACCTTCGACGAGCCGGCCAGCCGCCACGTCCAGGTGGCCGAGATGGTGATCGAGCGCGCCAAGCGCCTGGTCGAGCACAAGAAGGACGTGGTGATCCTGCTCGATTCAATCACCCGTCTGGCACGTGCGTACAACGCCGTGCAGCCGGCTTCCGGCAAGGTTCTCACCGGCGGCGTCGACGCCAACGCGCTGCAGAAGCCGAAGCGCTTCTTCGGCGCCGCGCGCAACATCGAAGAAGGCGGCAGCCTCACCATCATCGCCACCGCGCTGGTCGACACCGGCAGCCGCATGGACGACGTGATCTACGAAGAATTCAAGGGCACCGGCAACCTCGAAATCCACCTCGACCGCAAGATGGCCGAGAAGCGCCAGTACCCCGCCATCAACGTCAACCGCTCCGGCACCCGCCGCGAGGAGCTCCTGATGCCGCACGACATCCTGCAAAAGGTGTGGGTGTTGAGGAAGCTGCTCTATCCCATGGATGACATGGAGGCGATGGAATTCCTGCTCGACAAGATCCGCGCCACCAAGAACAACAGCGAGTTCTTCGACTCCATGCGTCGGGGGTGATTGGGCGGCGGGCTTGATTAAGCTCGCGTGTCCCGCTATAATCCCGCGTTCTCCGAATTCAACCCATTTAAGGAATTGCCATGAAAGCCGGCATTCACCCCGATTACAAAGAAGTTTCCGTGACCTGCTCCTGCGGCAGCACCTTCGTGACCCGCTCCACCCTGGGCAAACCGGCCCTGCACGTGGAAGTCTGCTCGTCCTGCCATCCGTTCTACACTGGAAAGCAGAAGATCGTCGACACCGCCGGCCGCGTCGAGAAATTCCGTCAGCGCTACGGCATGAAGTAAGCCGGTCTGCGCGTTGCAATCAAAGCGGCTTCGGCCGCTTTTTGCATTTTTGCGGCGCGGCAACGGTATCATTTCAGCCGCAACCCGAGGAGCCGTCTCACGTGAACCCCCAAGCCTTACGCCGTATTGCCGTGATTGCCTTCGGCGCGCTGGCGCTGAGCCATTGCGCGCTGAATCCGGTCACCGGCGACAAGGACTTCGTGCTGATGTCCGAGCAGCAGGAAGTCCAGTTGGGCGCGCAGGCCCATCAGGACGTGCTGAAGGAATATGCCGCGCTGGCGAATCCGGGGCTGCAGGCCTACGTCAACGAGGTCGGCCAGCGGCTGGCGAAGCAGAGCCACCGCCCGAACCTGAAATGGCATTTCACCGTGGTCGACAGCGCCGACGTCAACGCCTTTGCCTTGCCTGGCGGCTACGTCTACCTCACACGCGGCCTCATGGCCTACCTCAATTCCGAGGCCGAGCTGGCAGGCGTGATCGGCCACGAGATCGGCCACGTCACTGCGCGCCACGGCGTGCGCCAGCACAGCGCCCAGACGGTTGCAGGCGTGGGTGCGGTGCTCGGCTCCATCCTGGTTCCGGGAATGAACAACCAGGCCGGCGCGTCGCTGCTGCAGACGCTGGCGCAGGCCTGGACCGCGGGCTACGGCCGCGAGCTCGAACTGGAATCCGACCGCCTCGGCGCCGAATATCTGGCGAAGACCGGCTACGACCCGCAGGCGATGATCGACGTCATCGGCGTGCTGAAAAACCAGGAGCTGTTCGCCGCCGAACAGGCCCGCCGCGACGGCCGCCCGCCGCGCACCTACCACGGCACCTTCGACACCCACCCCAGCAACGACACGCGTCTCAAACAGGTGGTGGGCGCGGCGAACCAATATACCGTCGCCATTCCGCGCGAAGGGCGCAACGACTACCTGCAGAAGATGGCCGGCGTCACCTTCGGTGACAGCCCCGATCAGGGTTTGATCCGCAACAACCTGCTGCTGCACGAAAAGCTCGGCCTGGCGATCCAGTTTCCGCCCGGCTGGCGGGTGCAGAATCGCCCCGACCGGGTGACGGCGCTGAGCCCCCAGGGCGACGCGCTGGTCGAACTGCAGCAGGGGCCGAAACACGACAGGCCGCTGGAAACGCTGCAAAAGGGGATCAAGCTGGATGCCGGCGCGCGCTACGACAGCGGCAGCCTCAGCGGCTATCCGGCGGCCTTCGCCGCCGGCGCGCAGCAGGGCAAGCCGGTGGTGGTGGCGGCCGTGGTGTTCAACGGCACGCAGTATCTGATCGCCGGCATGGCGAAGGACAAGCCCGTCTATGAGCGCGAACGCAACGCCCTGCGCGGCACGATCAACAGCTTTCGTGCGATCACCCCGGCCGAGCGGCAGGCGGCCCGGCCGTATGTGCTGCAGCTGATCACGGCGCAGCCCGGCATGACGATGGCAACGCTTGCGCGGCAGTCGCCGCTGGGCGCCGACGCCGAAAGCCAGCTGCGCCTGATGAACGCCCTTTACCCCAGCGGCGAGCCCAGACCGGGCCAGATTCTGAAAATTGTCCAGTAAGCGCGCGTTCTCCCTGCCGCAGCTCGGGCTGCTGCTGCTCTGCGCGGCCTGGCTGCTGCCGGGTCTGGTGGGGCACGCGCCGTGGAAGGGCGGCGACGGCGAGCACTTCGTGCAGTTGTGGCTGCTGCTGCAAAGCGGCGCCACGCCGCAGAGCGTGTCCGCCACGCCGCCGCTGTACTACTGGGTGGCCATCGCCACCGCCTGGCTCAGCTCGCCGGTCCTGGAACTGGCCGACGGCGCACGGCTGGCCTCGGGCCTGTTCATCGCACTGGCGCTGTTTTTCGTCGCGCGCACGGCCCGCGTCCTGTATGGCGCAGAAGCCGGCTGGGCGGCCGCGCTGACTCTGCTGGGCTGCATGGGCCTCCTGGTGCGCGGCCACGAACTGAATGCGGCGACCGCCCAGTTCGCCGCCGCCGCGATCATGCTGTACGGCATCGCCAGCCTGCCGCAGGGCGCGCGCAGCGGCTGGGCCCTGGGCGGCGGCGCGGCGCTGATGCTGCTGGCGGGCGGCGCGGCGGAAGCGCTGGTGTTTCTGGTGCTGGCCGCGCTGTTGCCGCTGTGGCTGGCGGATTACCGCAGTCCGGCCGTGCGCCGCGCGCTGGCCTGGGGCGTGGGCGGTGCGCTGCTGGCCGGCGCCGCCTGGCTGGCGTTCCTGATCGCGCAGCAGATTCCGTGGGCCAACGCATTCAACCTGCAACGCTGGCAGGGCACGGACGGCCTGCGCCCCGGCTATTACCCCGGCATTCTCGGCTGGTATGCCTGGCCGGCCTGGCCGCTGGCGGCGTGGTCGCTCTATCGCGGGCGGCGCCAGTGGCGCACCCCGGGCATCGTGCTGCCCGCCGCCGCGCTGGCCGGCCTGCTCGGCCTGTATGCCTTCGACGCGCACCCCAGCGAGAAACAGGGCCTCATCCTGCTGCTGCCGCTGGCGCTGCTGGGCGCAAACGGGCTGTTCACCCTGCGGCGCGGCGCGGCCAATGCCCTGCTGTGGTTCGGCGTCATGGTGTTCGGCTTCATCGGGCTGGTGCTGTGGGTCTACTGGAGCGCGCACGACCTCGGCAGCCCGGCGCGGCTGGCTGCGCGACTGGCCAAGCTGGGCATGACCGGCGTCGGCGAATTGCGTCCGTGGGCGCTGGCGCTGGGTCTCGTCGTCAGCCTGGTCTGGGTCGGATTCCTGACGCGCGTCCAGCGTTCGCCGCTGCGCCCCATGCTGGTGTGGACGGCCAGCATGACCTTCATCTGGGTGCTGTTGATGGCGCTGTTTCTGGCGCCGCTCGACCGCCGGCTGTCCTACGCCAGCGTGGGTGACGTGCTGGCGGCCAAAGTGCCTCGCGGGGAATGCATCCAGACCCACGAGGTGCGCAGCGAGCAGCGTCTCCTGCTGGCATACCACAGCGGGCTTCGGCTGGTTCCGGCGGATATCGGCTGCAACTGGCTGCTGGTGGAAACCCGCTTTCGCGAAGCCGAGCCGCATGTCCCGGCCGACTGGGTCAAGCAGTGGGAAGGCGCGCGTCCCGGCGACCGCTCCGACCGCTTCCACCTGTATGTCCGCCGTTGAGCAGGTCGCCGCCGTCATCCTGGCGGGCGGTCAGGGACGCCGCATGGGCGGCGTCGACAAGGGACTGGTCGACTACCAGGGGCGCCCCCTGATCGAATGGGTGCTTGACGCGCTGGCGCCGCAGGTCAGAGAGATCGTCATCAGTGCCAACCGCAATCTCGACACCTATGCGGCCTATGGCCGCCGCGTGCTGCCCGACACCCTGCCCGATTTCCCCGGGCCGCTGGCGGGCGTGCTGGCGGCGCTCGACGCGGTGACGGCAGACTGGCTGCTGGTCGTGCCGTGCGACACGCCGCATTTGCCCGCCGATCTGGCGCTTCGCCTGCTGGGCGCTGCGCAGCTCGAATGCGTGCCGCTGGCGGTGGCAGCGGACGAAACGCGGGTGCACCACAGCTGCTTCATCGTGCGCACCGACCAGCGCGGGAATCTGGCCGCATTCCTGGCGCGCGGCGAGCGCGCGGTACGCCACTGGCAGGCCGGGCTGTCCTCGACGGCGGTGCGCTTCGATGCCGCCTGCTTTGCCAACCTCAATCGGCCCGACGATCTCCAGGCCTAGCCCGCAGGTTCAGCCCTGGCGGCGCTGTCCTGACTAGCCTTGTCGGCTTTCCCCGATCTGCACGCAATACGCCTGCAGATGCGCCGGTACCTCGGGCGGACAGGTGCCGCAGCCGCGGTTGCCGGGCACGGCGTAGTCGATGAACTTCGGATAGGCGAGTTTCAAGCCGTTCATCAGCGCGACGAAATCCTCCAGCGTACGGTCGCCGCCGAGGCGGGGATTGCGCGCCTTTTCCTGGCCGATGGTGCTGATGCGGCGCTGCTCGTAATCGTGCGCCGGGTAGACCAGAGTGTCATCGTCGTACGAAAAAAGTTTGTCGCGCACCGAGTGATAGAGCGCGGCCGGGTCGCCGCTCTGGAAGTCGGTGCGGCCGCAGGCGTCGATCAGGAGCGCATCGCCGGTATACAGCCGGCCGGCATGGGCATAGGCGAAGTGGTTGTCGGTGTGGCCGGGGGTGTGGATCGGCGTCAGCTCGACCGACCCCATCCTGAACGGCACGCCGTCGACGATGCCGACGTCGGTGCAAGGCAGCGCGTCGAGCGCGGGGCCGGCGATGCGGCTGCCGGCGACTTCCTTGAGCTTCTTGGCCGAGGTGATGTGGTCGGCGTGGATGTGCGTCTCGATGGTGTACGCGAGTTTTAGTCCCAGCTTGTTGACCGCGGCAAGGTCGCGTTCCCAGGTCGGCAGCACCGGGTCGATCAGCAGCGCGTGGCCACTGTCCTCGCAGCCGATGAGGTAGGTGTAAGTGCTGGAAACGGGTTCGAACAGCTGCCTGAAAATCATGCGGGTCTCCCGAAGTGTGTTCAGGATGCGGCCAGTCTTTCGTCCAGAAGTTCCACCCAGTGTTTCACCGGGATCGGGCTTCCCGATTGCAGGTGGGTGAGGCAGCCGATGTTGGCGGTGACGATCAGCTCGGGCTGGCCCGCCTGCAGGTGGCCGAGCTTGCGCGCCTTGAGCTGGCCGGCGATGTCGGGCTGCAGGATCGAATAGGTGCCGGCCGAGCCGCAGCACAGGTGTTTTTCGGCCACCGGCGTGAGCTCGAATCCGGCGTCGGTCAAAAGGACCTCGACGCCGCCGGTGAGCTTCTGGCCGTGCTGCAGGGTGCAGGGCGGGTGGTAGGCGACTTTTTTGGCTGAGAGCGGAGAGCGGAGCGCGGAGAGCCGGGTGAGCGTATCGCGCTCGGCGGTGAGGACTTCCGAAATGTCTTTCGTCGCGGCGGAAACGCGCGCGGCATTTTCCGCATACGCGGCGTCGTTTCGCAGCAGCCAGCTGTAGTCCTTCACCATTACGCCGCAGCCCGAGGCGGTCATCACGATGGCCTCCACCCCGGCGTCGAGGTGCGGAATCCAGGCGTCGATGTTGCGGCGCGCGGCGGCGAGGCCTTCATCGGTGTCGTTCAGATGATGCGCCAGCGCCCCGCAGCAGCCGGCCTCTTCTGCGGCGATGAGCGAAATGCCGAGGCGGTCGAGCAAGCGTGCGGTGGCGGCGTTGATGTTGGGCTTGAGGCCGGGCTGCACGCAGCCTTGCAGTACCACCATGCGGCGGACGTGGCGCGCTGCGGGCCAGTTGCCCGCCGCTTCGGCGGCCGGGATGCGGGTCTTCAAAAAATCCGGCATCAGGCCGCGCAGGCTCTGGCCGAGCTTCAGCGCGGTGTTGAAGAGCGGGGGGGAGCCGAGCCCGGTTTTCAGCGCCGTTCGGGTGACGGTTTCGGCAACGCCGCGGCCGACCTTGGCCTCGACGATATGGCGGCCGATGTCGAGCAGCTTGCCGTATTCGACGCCCGACGGGCAGGTGGTTTCGCAGTTGCGGCAGGTCAGGCAGCGGTCGAGGTGCAGCTGGGTCTTCGCCGTCGGCGTCGCGCCTTCGAGCACCTGCTTCATCAGATAGATGCGGCCGCGCGGCGAGTCGAGTTCGTTGCCGAGAATCTGGTAGGTCGGGCAGGTGGCCAGACAAAACCCGCAGTGCACGCAGCTGCGCAGGATGCGCTCGGCGGCCTCGCCATCGGGGGTGTTGCGGAAGGAGTCGGCGATGTGGGTCTGCATGTCAGAAATCGGGATACAGCCGGCCGTGGTTGAAAATGCCCCGGGGGTCGAAGCGCTGCTTGAGATTGCGGTGCAGCGTTGCGAGCGCTGGCGCGAGCGGCGTGAAGACGCCGTCGGCTGGCGCATCGCCGCGGAACAGCGTGGCGTGGCCGCCGGCCGCCTTGGCCGCTTCGCGCAGCGTCGTTGCCGGCCGGTCGCTGACCAGCCAGCGCACGGCACCACCCCACTCGATCCACATCGCGTCGCCAAGCTTGAGCGGCAGCGCGGTCGGCTTCACCGCCAGCCGCCACAACGGACGCTTGTCGAAGAAGGGCGTGGCCTGATCGCGCAGGCGCTGCCAGAAGGCGGCGGCTTCCTTCTGGGTCTCGCCGCCGAGTTTGGCATGCGCGGCGTGGACGGCCGATTCGGCGCCTGACAGGCGTACGGTCAGCGCGCCGGCATGCCAGGAAGTGGCCGACAGCGGCAGCGGCTGCCCTGCCCACTGGTTCATTTTCGCGATCGCAGCGGCTTCGTCGAACTCGAACTGCAGCGTGGTCTCCGCCGCCGGCTTCGGCAGCACTTTCAGCGAGACTTCGGTAAGCAGGCCGAGCGTGCCGAGCGCGCCGACCATCAGGCGCGACACGTCGTAGCCGGCGACGTTCTTGATCACTTGGCCGCCAAAGCGCAGCGGCTGGCCGGTGCCGTCGACGATGCGCACCCCGAGCACGAAGTCGCGCGCAGCGCCGGCATAGGGACGGCGCGGGCCGGACAGGCCGGCGGCAATGCTGCCGCCAAGGGTGGCGTAAATCGGTTTGGGCGCGCACAGCGCATCGTTTGCCCCCTCTCCCGTAAGCGGGAGATAAGCAGCGACTTGCCCGCTTGCGGGCTTAGTCGATTGCTTAGTAGTTCCATAAGGGTTGGGGAGAGGGGGAAAAATGCGGTGGCTCGAACGCCAGCATCTGGTTCTGTTCGCCAAGCAGCGTCTCGATCTCTGCCAGCGGGGTGCCGGCGCGCGCGGTCAGCACCAGTTCCTTCGGCTGGTAGTCGACCACGCCGGTGAGCTTGCGTGTACCGAGCACCTCGCCTTCGTCGGCGCTGCCGTAGAAGGTCTTGCTGCCGCCGCCCTGGATGATGAGCGGCGAGCGGGTTTCATGCGCGTCGCGGATGCGCTCGATCAAGGTGTCCAGCATCAGAACCTCGGCAGCTCGGGGTGCGGCAGCTGGCCGGCGTGGACATGCATCGCGCCCCACTCGGCGCAGCGGTGCAGTTCGGGCACGGCCTTGCCGGGGTTGAGCAGCTTGTCGGGGTCGAACGCGGCCTTCACGTCATGGAAACGCGCGAGCTCCGGCGTGGCGAACTGAGTGCACATCTGCTTGATTTTCTCCAGGCCGACGCCGTGCTCGCCGGTGATGGTGCCGCCGACCGCGACGCACAGTTCGAGGATCTGACCGCCGAAGCTTTCGGCCTTGGCGAGTTCGCCGGGCTGGTTGGCGTCGAACAGGATCAGCGGGTGCAGGTTGCCGTCGCCGGCGTGGAACACGTTGGCGACCGCGAGACCGTATTCGGCGCTCATCTCGCTGATGCGTTTCAGCACGTGCGGCAAAGCGCCGCGCGGGATGGTGCCATCCATGCAGTAGTAGTCGGGCGCGAGGCGGCCGACCGCGGGGAAGGCTGCCTTGCGCCCGGCCCAGAATTTCAGGCGCTGCTCCTCGTTCTCGGCAGTGCGGATCTCGATCGCGCCGGAAGCTTCGAGCACTTCCCGCACGATGAAGATGTTGGCCGACACTTCCTCGTTGACGCCGTCGACCTCGCACAAGAGCAGCGCCTCGCAGTCGAGCGGGTAGCCGGCGTGGACGAAGGCCTCGGCGGCCTGGAGGGCGAGGCGGTCCATCATCTCAAGACCAGCGGGAATCACACCGGCGGCGATGATGTTGCCGACCGCCGCACCGGCCTTCGCCACGTCGTCGAACGCCGCCAGCATCACCTGCGCCCGCTCGGGGCGCGGCATCAGCTTGACCGTGACCTCGGTGATCACCGCGAGCATGCCTTCCGATCCGGTCAAAAGCGCCAGCAGGTCGTAGCCGGGCGCGTCGAGCGATTCGTTGCCGATTTCGAGCAGCTGGCCGTCTATGGTCCAGGCGCGCAGCTTCAGGATGTTGTGCACGGTGAGGCCGTATTTCAGGCAATGAACGCCGCCCGAATTTTCCGCCACGTTGCCGCCGATCGAGCAGGCGATCTGCGATGACGGGTCGGGCGCGTAATAAAGGCCATGCGCGGCGACCGCTTCGGAGATGGAGAGGTTGCGCACACCGGGCTCGACCACCGCCGTTCTGGCCAGCGGGTCGATGGCCTTGATGCGGTCGAGCTTGGCCAGCACCAGCAGCACCGCACCGTCGACCGGCAGGGCGCCTGCCGCCAACCCGGTACCGGCGCCGCGCGCCACCACCGGCACTTTATATTGATGGCACAGCCGCAGGATCGCCGCCACTTGCGCCTCGCTTTCCGGCAGGGCCACCACATCGGGGGTGGCGCGATAGGCCGTGAGGCCGTCCGACTCGAACGGGCGGGTGTCTTCCGGCGCGGTCAGCAGGCTGTCGGCGGGCAGCAGCGTCTGCAGGGTTTTCAGGAAAGCAGTGTCAAACGGGACAGTCATGCCGGAATTATCGCATTGTGCCCCTTGCCCCGCGCCCGCTTTGTTGGCATCGTTGCGGCCATGACTGATACCCTGACACCGGCCACCCGCTACCAGATTGCCGCCTGGCTGATGATGGCCGCCGGCCTGCCGCTCCTCATGTTCCTGCGGCTGCTGCCGGCTCTGCTCGCCGGCCTGCTGATGGTGCAGCTGGTCCATCTGCTGGCACCGCGATTCGTGACCGGCAAGCTCAGCCACACCTGGTCCAAGGTGCTGGTGGTGTCCTTGATCACCCTGATCGTGCTGGGCGCGCTGGGCGGAGCCACCGCCGGCGCCATCCTGTATCTGCGCACCGAAGGCGGCCTCACCGGGCTGCTGACCAAAATGGCCGAGGTGATCGAGAACTCGCGGGAACTGCTGCCGATATGGGCCGGGGAATGGCTGCCGCAGGGCGACGAGTCGGTGATCCGCGCGGGTCTGGTCGAATGGCTGCGCGACCATGCGCAGGAGCTGCGCCGCCTCGGCGGCGACGCCGGGCGCGTGCTGCTGCTGATCCTGATCGGGTTCATCATCGGCAGCTTTGTCGCGCTGCGCGAAGCCACGCCGAGGCATGCCATGGCGCCGCTGGCGCAGGCCCTGTGCGAGCGCATCCACCGCCTGGGCGAAGCGTTCAGCCGCGTGGTGTTTGCGCAGATGCGGATCTCCGCGCTCAACGCCCTGCTGACCTGGATTTATCTCGCCCTGATCCTGCCCGGATTCGGCATCGAACTGCCCTTCGTCAAGACCATGGTGATCGTCACCTTCGTCGTCGGCCTGCTGCCGGTGCTGGGCAACCTCATATCCAATGCCGTCATCGTCGTCATCTCGCTGTCGCATTCGCTGTATGCAGCCGCCGGCTCGCTCGCCTTCCTGGTCGTCATCCACAAGCTCGAATATTTCGTGAATGCCCGTATCATTGGCGGACAGATCAAGGCGCGCGCCTGGGAGCTGCTGATCGTCATGCTGGCGATGGAAGCCGCCTTCGGCGTGCCGGGCGTGATCGCCGCGCCGGTGTTCTACGCCTATATCAAAAAAGAACTCTCTGACAGGAACCTCATTTAATGGCTAGCGACACCGAATCCCTCGTCCTCACCGCCAGCGGAGAAGACAAAATCGGACTGGTCGAGAACTTCACCCGCCGCATCGCCGAGTCCGGATGCAATATCGAGGAGTCGCGCATGGCGGCGCTCGGCGGGCGCTTTGCACTGCTGATGCGCGTGACCGGCAGCTGGGACGCGCTGGCGAAGCTGGAAGCGCGCCTGCCCGCCGTGGGCGAGGAGCTCGGCCTGTCGCTGACCCAGCAACGCACCCGCCGCACCCGCCCGGAGAAGCCGCTGATCCCGTACACGGTCGAAGTTGCCGCGCTCGACCAGCCCGGCATCGTCAACAGCCTCGCCAATTTCTTTGCGCGGCTGCACATCAATATCGAGGCGCTCGAAACCGAGACCTACCCTGCCCCGCACACCGGCGCGCCGATGTTCGCCGTCCACATGACGCTGGGCATCCCGGCCGATGCCCATATCGCCACCCTGCGCGGCGATTTTCTCGACTACTGTGACGACCAGAATCTCGACGCGACCTTCGAGCCGGTACGCGTTTAGGCCCCGCCAATAAAAAACCCCGCCCGGCCGGCAGGCCTGGGCGGGGTTCCCCGAACTGACAAAATCAGGGCTGGATGTACTGGTAGCCGCGCGCCTGGAAATCGGCGATCGAGGTCAGACCGGCGGTGGTGTATTCAATGCCCTCGATCATCTGGTCAGTGGCCGAGAGGCCAGTAGGTCCCAAATACTTCGGCAGCATGCCATTGTTGAGGTAGGCACGGGTGGTGTTCTGGCAGAAGTAGAATTTCACACCGCGCGCTATCAGGGCCCTGATCTGCCCTTCGAACGGGTTGCGGTTTTCCACCAGCACGCCGGCGCCGTTGTAAGACTTGTCCTTCAGCGCCATCTGTCCACCGGGGCTGTGCAGCACAACGACCATTTCGTAATCCTTGCCAGGCTTCATGCCGTGGGTGATCTCGTAGTCGTCAAGGATGTTGCGGATGTTGCCCAGGGCGTAGGGGGCGTTGCCGCAGTTCGCCTGGTTGGTGCAGAACTGGTTGATCTGCACGACCATTTTGACGTTGTGGCGTTTCTCGAGACACTTGGTCAGAGCCTGGGTGCCCGGGCCGAACTCATCGTCCATGCTCATGCCGCTCACCAGACCGACCGGACATTCGTTGTTGCCCTTTTTGTTGTGGTCGCCGTCATGGGCGAAAACGGGCATTGCAACCAGCCCGACCATCAGGACGCCGAGCGTCGCATTCAATAGTTTCATCCTGCTCCTCCTTATGAATTTGTGTGCCAACCAAAATGGCCCCGAAGCGGGGCTGTTGAATAGTCGACGCCGGGTGTCGAATAATCAACAAAACATTCATACCAGTAGGGACTTGGTCGGATAAGGGGTCCGACGGGAAGGGCGGCCAGTGCTTGGCAGGAGGACGGATCGAGGGGTGGATGGCGGGAGCGGGCATCCCGCGCAGAAAGCGCGACTGACGCCGCATCCGGGGGCGGCGATCACGCAGTTCGCCGCGATTCTGATTCTCGGCGTGGCGCGTAAAACGCCGGATCAACCGCTCTCGGTGCTGCTGAGTTCGATGTAAAACATCGGCATCACGTCGTCCGGCGTCTGCGGGCGCGGCTGGCTGCGCACTAGCGCCGCCTCCACCCGCGCCGCCTGCAGCGCGGCGCGGCCGATCACCGCAGGATACAGCCGGCAGTGCTTCTCGATCGATTCGGCCTGCTGGCAGGCACTGGCTTCGAGCGCGCTGCGGGTGGCGCGGTCGAGATGCGGCAGCAGCAGCATCCACGGCGCCTGCCAGGCGTGGTAATCGTGCACCAGCCGGGTGTGCGCGGCGTCCATGCCGGCTGTGGCGATGAACAGCGCGGGGAAGGCATCCGCTTCCAGCACGCGGCCGCGCAAGTGCTCGCCGCCCTTCAGCGTATGCAGCCCCAGCCCGGCGCCGTCGTCGGTGCGGCAGAACCACTGCACCACGCCGCTGCTCAGGCTGTTCAGGTATCGGGTCAGGTAGGCCCCGGCCGATTCGGCCAGATCGGCAATCGCCGCGCTCTGGAAGCGTTCCTGCGCGGCCATGCCGGCGCGCCAGTCGAGCGGCGGCCTGGTGTCGGTTTCGCTGTGGGTGCGCACGCTGTGCAGCAGCGCCAGCGGCTGCTCGTTGCGGTCGAGCAGCCACAGTTCGAACTGGTCGCGAAAGGCAAACGGCACGTCGCGATGCACCTTGAGCAGGTGCTCGTACACCACCGCGCCCATCTCTTCCAGCCGCTTGAAATCGTCCGACGGAAACAGCGGCCCGCGCTTGAGGCCTGTTTCAGCCGACCAGTGGCCATAGCGGATGTCGGAAATCTGCGCGCGCTTGCCGGCGCGGCCCAGCCCTTCGAGCAGGGCGTCGTTGGCCACATAAATGTCCCATTCGATGCCGTCCGTCGTCACGGCCTCGGCCGACTGGTAGCGAATGGTATGCACCACCCCGCGAAACGGGTTGAGCAGGCGTTGGGCATAGCATTCGATCTGCATGAGACGAAACTCTACATCAGGTTTTGGCGCAACCGGATCACGGCCGTGTGCGATCGGGCGAGCCGCCGTTTCCACCCTTGCTCATAAAGGCAAACAGCGTCGAGCGCATCGCCTCTTCCACCGACATGTCGATCGGCTGCACCCACGCGCGCGGCACGAACACGGTGTAGCCGCCGATCATGTAGCCCATCGGCAGGTAAACCGCTACCCGGTCGCCCTGCAGGAAGCCGGCCGGCAGGTCGTCGACGCGCTGGCGCGTGACCAGCCCCACCACTTCAAGGTCCTGTCCGGGCATTCTGAGGATCACCACCATTTGCTGGGCGGACTGGCTGCGCTGGGGCGAAAAATAATCGGCAAATTCCTTGAGCGAGGAATAAATGCTCTTCACCACCGGCAGGTTGGTGAAAGGCAGTTCCACCCATGACAGCAGCTTGCCCGCGGCACGCTGCGACACCAGAAAGCCGAGCAGGAAAATGCCGGTGATCCCCAGCAGCAGACCCAGGCCCGGCACGTAGAATCCCCCGATGAAGGGCCGGATCAGCTGCATGGCCAGCATCTCGCTCCAGCTCAGGAAGATATAAAAGAAATACACCGTCAGCCCAAGCGGCAGGGCGGTGATCAGGCCACGAATAAAGTATTGATAGAGTTGCTTGGTCACGGTGGGCCTCATCGCTTGTCATCTAGCTTCAATAGCATAGCAGTGGGGCATTGCGAAGTTCACCCGCCCTTGGCGGCATCACCCTTGCCCTTCCCGGACCGCAACCCGGCGAGCTTGCCCGAAAAATTTGTACGGCCAGGCTTCAGACTTTCCTGACGCTGCCGTTTGTTATGCTGAATCGACCGGGTTCGTCTTGGGGAGTGAAGTGTGCTGAATCGTCTTGTCGGAATGTTGTCGGGTAGCAAGGAGGAGACTGCGTCCCCGGCCCCATCTCGTGAAGGGCCTGCCGCGGCAGGGTCGGCAGCCAAACCGGCGGCAGCCAAAGCGCCCTCGGTGATGCGTCGCGAGGCCATGCTGGGCCGCGACCAGCGGGTGGCAGGCTACACTTTCATGCTGCGCCGCGCACTGGACGACCAGCGCGACTCGAACCTGCCCGATGTGCAGCGGCTCTACGACGAGACCCTGCTCGGCAACCTTTTGCGCATGGACATTGCGCGCCTGCTGGGTCAGCGCCTGGCATTCGTGCCGATCGCGCCGGCCAGCCTGAATCATTCGCTGATCGATGGCTGGCCGGCTGCCGGCACGGTGTGGCTCCTGAATATCGTTGCCCAGCCCCAAATCGACGATGCGCTGCTGGCCCAGGTGGATGAACTCAAATCGCGCGGGTTCAGCTTTGCCGTTCATGCCGACGAGGTGGTGCGGCCCGAGTCCCATGCGCTGCTGCAGCTTGCGGACTATGTGCTGATGGACGTCGGCAGCGAGGACATTCCTGCCATCACCTCGCAAATCGCCGCCGTGTCGAAAGTGGCGGCGAACAAGCGCTTTGTTGCCACCGGCGTGCAAACGCTGGAAGCCTTCCACATGTGCCACAAGCTGCAGTTCGCGCTGTTCATGGGGCCGTTCATCACCCGCCGCGAAACCCTCGACAGCCCGGCCATGGGGCCGTCGCGCGCCAAGGTGCTGGACCTGATGAACCGGGTCCGCACCGGCGCCGAACAGCCGGAGCTGGCGGCCCAGTTCCGCCACGATCCGACCCTGTCCGTGCGCCTGCTGCGCTATGTCAATTCCCCCGGCATGGGCTTGATGAACAAGATCGGTGGCATCGAGCAGGCGCTGATGGTGATGGGGCAGGACAAGCTGTATCGCTGGCTGACGCTGATCCTGTTTACCGGCGGCCAGGCCCAGGAACTCGATCAGGCGGTGCTGGAAAACGCCCTGGTGCGCGGCCGTGTGGCCGAGCAGCTGGCCGGGCGCGCGCTGTTTGCCAAGGCGCGCGACGAGATTTTCGTCGCCGGCCTGTTTTCGCTGCTCGACGTGGTGATGCGCATGCCGATGGAACAGGTGCTGAAGCAGATCAGCCTGCCCGCCGAAATCACCGAGGCCATCGTCTCGCAGCGCGGGCCGTATGCGCCCTACCTGGCGCTGGCCATCGCCTGCGAGCAGGACGACCAGAGCAGCATCGAGGCGCTTGCCAAGCAGATCGGGCGCGATGTGGCCGACATCAACGGCGTGCACATGGACGCGCTGCTGTGGGCGCAAGAGCTGTCCGCCGACGTGTGATCCTAGAAATGGCAGTTGACCGCTGGTCACTGTTCGGAAAGCAGTATGAATGCTGACTTCATCAACACCAGTGTGGCCCACCTGATAGGTGAGTCCGCTACGCACCCGCTGGCACGTCCAGTCAAGCGTCTGACTTTGTCGCTTCTCCTTGCCTACCCCGGTAGGCAGCGTCGTCGCTTCGCGTCAGTCACTCGCCTGAACGCACCATCGGATGCGTCCAACTGCCGTTTCTAGGATGACCTGATGGCGGCCGCTTCCGTCAGCGCCGCCGCGTGGTGCGTCTACATGCTGCGCTGCGCCGACGGCACGCTCTACACCGGCATCACCACCGACGTCACTCGCCGGATCGCCGAACACAACGGTGAAGGCGCGCCGGGCGCGCGCTATACGCGCAGCCGGCGACCGGTGCAACTCGTCTATGTCGAAGCCGCGGCCAACCGCGCGCAAGCGTCCCGGCGCGAGGCCGCGATCAAGCAGCTGGATCGCGCGCGCAAGCTGGCGCTGTGCGCCGTCACCGCTTAACCGTTCTTCCCCTCAAGCTCCGCTGGCGCCATTCAGGCGCAGCTGCAAAGACGGCAGGACGGCTTCGACTGCGCGGCGTCCGGCATCGATGGCGATGCCGGCGCGGTGAAACTCCATTAACGCCAGATCGGCGAGCAGCGGCGTCACCAGCACGTCGGCCGGTTCGCCTGCCAGCCGGCTGCGCGTGATCAGCACCTGCATGATGTTGATGCTGGAAGCCAGCACGTCGAGCATGGCGGGCGGCTCGGGCCCGTCGCGGTGGTTGATGCCGAGCTGCGACATGCCGGTCTGGATGTGCGCCATCACCGCGTCGGTCAGGGTGTCGGGCACGGCCGCGGCGCGCTTGCGTGTCGCCTTGGCGGGCTTGGGCTTGAGGTGGCGGCCCAGCAGGTCGGCGTTCAGGTCCACTGCGATCACGACGTCGGCGCCCATCGCGCGGCATAGCGACACCGGCACCGGGTTGACCAGCCCGCCGTCGACCAGCCAGCTGCCGTCGCGCTGCACCGGGGTGAACAGGCCGGGCAGCGCGATCGAGGCGCGCACCGCGTCGGTCACCCGGCCTTCGCGCAGCCACACCTCGCGGCCGCGCTGCAGGTCGGTGGCGACGGCGCCGAACGGCCGCTCCAGTTCGCGGATGTCGCGGTCGACAAAATGGCTGCGGAAAAAATCGATCAGCTTGTCGCCCTTGATCAGCCCGCCATTGAGCGAAAAATCCAGGAAGCTCACCACAGTCTGCAGGCGCAGGCTGCGCACCCAGGCCTCCAGCCGGTCGAGTTCGCCGCCCACGTAGGCGGCGCCCACCAGCGCGCCGATCGAGGTGCCGCAGACGATGTCCGGCTCGATACCGGCCTCGGCGAGCGCGCGTATGACGCCGATGTGCGCCCAGCCGCGCGCAGATCCTCCGCCGAGCGCAAGGCCGATGCGGGGCGTGTTGAATAGGCCCATGAAGTCAATCCGCCTCGCGTTCGATGCCGCAGCACTGAACCCGGTCGGCTGCAGGTTCGCTCAGGATGGCACCGGTGACGAGGTTGGGTCGGAACACGGTGCACCCTTTGAGACCGAGCGCATGCGCCTGCCGGTAGAGGTCCGCGAAACGCTCGAACGGCATGTCGGCGGCGACGTTGATGGTCTTGGAAATGGCGTTGTCGACGAAAGGCTGCAGGGCAGCCTGCATCGAGAGATGGGCGAGCGGGTCGAGTTGCTGCGCTTCGACGAAGGCGGGCGGCGCCCCGGTGCCACCGCGTTGTTGCCACTGCTGCCAGGCGTAGTCGAGCACGCGGTGGGTGCGGTAGCTGCCGCTCGCCTGCAATACGCGGCGCTCGGCTTCGGCGGCAAAGACCGGCTCGATGCCGCTTGAGCAGTTGTTGGCGAGCAGGCTGATGGTGCCGGCCGGGGCGATGGCCAGAAGATGGCTGTTGCGGATGCCGTGCGCGGCGATGGCGTTGCGAATATCGTCCGGCAGGCGGCTGGCGAAGCCGCTGTCCAGAAACGCCTCGCGCTTGAAACCGGGAAACGGGCCCTTCTCGCGGGCGAGTTCGATGGACGCGCGATAGGCCGTGTCGCGCAGGGTTTGCATCGTGCGCGTGGCCAGCGTGCGCGCGGCCTCGCTGTCGTAGCGCAGGCCGAGCAGCACCAGCGCGTCAGCGAGGCCGGTGATGCCGAGGCCGACGCGCCGCGTGTTGCGCGCCTGTTCGGCCTGCGCCGGCAGTGGATAGCGGGAGACGTCGACGACGTTGTCGAGGAAGCGCACCGCAAGGCGCGCCGAATCGGCCAGCGCGTCGAGGTCGAGGCGGGCGTCGGCGGCGAAAGGCGACGCCACGAAGGCGACCAGGTTGAGCGAACCGAGGTCGCAGGCACCGTAGGGCGGCAGGGGAATTTCGCCGCAGGGGTTGGTGGCGGTGAGCATCTCGCGGTCGTGCAGGTTGTTCTCGCGATTGATCTGGTCGACGAACAGCACCCCGGGTTCGGCAGTATCGTAGGCCGCATGCAGGATGCGCTGCCACAGCTCGCGCGCCTTCACCGTGCGCAGCACGCGGCAGGGCACCGGCGCGGCGCTGCCGGTCCAGCGACGCTCGACAACGTCGCCGCCGATCGGCTCGCCTTCGTGCACGGGAAACACCAGCGGCCAGTCGCGGTTGCCCTCCACCGCCGCCATGAACGCGTCGCTGACCTGCACCGACAGGTTGAAATGCCGCAGCACCGCGGGATCGCGCTTGGCGTCGACGAAGATTTCGATATCGGGGTGGTCGCAACGCAGCGTCGCCATCATCGCGCCGCGCCGCGCGCCGGTCGACAGCATGGTGGCGCACATGGCGTCCCAGATGTGCATGAAGGACACCGGACCGGAGGCGATGCTGCCGGTCGCCTGTGCCACCGTGCCGGCCGGGCGCAGGGTGGAAAAATCGTAGCCCACGCCGCCGCCGTGCTGCATCGTGAGCGCGCCTTCCTTCAGCCCTTCGAAAATGTGTTCGAGGTCGTCGGCGATCTCGCCCATGACGAAGCAGTTGAACAGCGTGACCCGGTGGCCGGTGCCGGCGCCGGCGAGGATGCGTCCGCCGGGCAGAAAGCGGAAATCCGCCTGCAGGCGGAAGAAACGCTCGGCCCATGACGCGGGCTCGCTGTGTTCCGCTGCGGCCATCGCCATCGCCACGCGCCGCCAGGTGTCGGCGATGCCGGCTTCTCCCGCGGCCCGGTATTTGGTCTGCCAGACATGGCGGGAGATTTCCGTGGTGAGGGGGTCGGGTGTCGTCATGGGGCGCCGACTGGGCGTGGATTTTGAGGCATCATCTGCTTTATAGCCGCTTTGCGGTCCTTCCGGTTTTCATGATGCATTTGCATTTGCTTCACCCCTACGCCGCGCTGACCCCCGACTGCGCGCTCGACGCGCTCGACAGCACCGGTCTCAAAGCCGACGGCCGCCTGCTGGCGCTGAACAGCTACGAGAACCGCGTCTACCAGATGGGCGTCGAGGATGCGGCGCCCGTAGTGGTGAAATTCTACCGCCCCGAACGCTGGAGCGACGCCGCCATCCTGGAAGAACACGCGTACACGATCGAACTCGCCGCGCGCGAAATTCCGGTGGTCGCCCCGCTGGTCTTGAACGGCGCCACCCTGCATGCCCACGCCGGCTTCCGTTTCGCCGTCTACCCCAAGCAGGGCGGGCGCATGCCCGAATTCGACCGCGCCGACACCCTGCAGCGGATGGGGCGCTTTCTCGGCCGCATCCACGCGGTCGGCGCGCAGGCCGACTTTGCGCACCGCCCGGCCCTGAACCTCGAGACCTTCGGCTATGCCTCGCGCGATTTCCTGCGTGAGGGCAACTGGCTGCCGCCCGACCTGGTTGCGGCCTGGGACAGCGTGGTCGACTATGCCCTCGCAAGCGTGGCGTATTGCTACGAGCGTGCCGGCGAGGTGCGCGCCATCCGCCTGCACGGCGACTGCCACGCCGGCAACGTGCTGTGGACCGAAGCCGGACCGCATTTCGTCGATTTCGACGACAGCCGCATGGGCCCCGCGGTGCAGGACCTGTGGATGCTGCTGTCCGGCGAGCGCGACGAGCAGCAGGCGCAGTTCAACGAGATCCTGAAAGGCTACGAGGACTTCATGGAATTCGATCCGCGCGAACTCAATCTGGTCGAAGCGCTCAGAACCTTGAGGCTGATCCACTACGCGGCCTGGCTTGCCCGCCGCTGGGACGACCCGGCTTTTCCCGCCGCGTTTCCATGGTTCAATACGCAGCAGTACTGGCAGGCGCGCATCCTCGAATTGCGCGAGCAGATCGCGCTGATGGACGAGCCGCCGCTGGTGGCGTGAAAAGGGCAGGCAAATGTGCGGCATCGCAGGTGAATTCCGGTTCGACAACAGGCTGCCCGACGCGCAAGCGATGGATCGCATGCTGGCGAAGCTGGCGCGGCGCGGGCCGGATGCCGAAGGCCAGCACGCCGACGGCCCGGTGCGGCTGGGCCACCGGCGGCTGGCGATCATCGACCTGTCGCCGCGCTCGGGGCAGCCCATGCTCGACGCCGCCAGCGGCACCGCGCTGGTGTTCAACGGCACCATCTACAACTACCCTGAACTGCGCGCCGAACTGATCGGGCTCGGTCATGTCTTTCATTCCGACGGCGACACCGAAGTCATCCTGCGTGCGTATCTGGAATGGGGCGAAGCCTGCGTCGAGCGCCTGCACGGCATGTTCGCGTTTGCCCTGTGGAACCGTGACACCCTGTTTCTGGCGCGCGACCGCCTCGGCATCAAGCCGCTGTATTACAGCGAAAACCTCGGTTGCTTCCGCTTCGCCTCGACCCCGCAGGCGCTGCTGGCGGCGGGCGGCGTCGACACCGGCATCGACGCGGTGGCGCTGCACCACCTGTTCACCCTGCACGCGGTGGTGCCGGCGCCGCGCACCATCTTCAACGGCATCCGCAAGCTCGCCCCCGGCACCACGCTGACGGTGAATGCGCGCGGCGAAATCAGCCACAAGAAATACTGGTCGCTGCGGGCGCAGCGCCCGGCAGTCCCCAAGACCGAGGCCGAATGGACCGAGGCCATCCACGACAGCCTCAGGCAGGCGGTGAAAAAGCGCATCGAGATCGCCGACGTCAAGGTCGGTGTGCTGCTCTCCGGCGGGCTCGATTCGAGCCTGCTGGTGGCGCTTCTGGCGGAACAGGGCGTGCCCGACCTGATGACGTTCTCGGTCGGCTTCGAGGATCAGCCGGAAGAACGCGGCAACGAGTTCGAGTATTCCGACCCGGTGGCCGCGATGTACGGCACGCGCCACCACAAGTACCTGATTCCCAATTCGGAGGTGCTGCGCCGCCTGCCCGAAGCGGTCGACGCAATGAGCGAGCCGATGTTCGCGCAGGATGCGGTGGCGTTCTACCTCCTGGCCGAGCAGGTCAGCAAGACCGTGAAAGTGGTTCAGAGCGGGCAGGGCGCCGACGAGGTGTTCGGCGGCTATTTCTGGTATCCGCGCATGGCGGCGGAAACCTCGGGCAGCCCGCTGGAACGCTTCCGCCGCCATTATTTCGACCGCGATCACGACGAATTCCTCGACATGACCATGCCGGCCTATCACGGCCCCGACTACACGGCGGAAATGATTGCGGGCCATCTGGCGGAACCTTTTGCCGACGAATTCATCGATCAGGTGTTGCGCATGGACACGACCCTGCTGATCACCGACGATCCGGTGAAGCGGGTCGACAACATGACCATGGCGTGGGGGCTGGAAGCGCGCGTGCCCTTCCTCGATCACCAGCTGGTGGAACTGGCGGCTTCGATGCCGCCCAGTCTCAAACTGGCGGCGGAAGGCAAGCACGTGCTGAAGCAGATCGCGCGCGGGTTGGTGCCGGATGCGGTGATCGACCGCAAGAAAGGCTATTTCCCCATGCCTGCCCTCAAATTTGTACGCGGAGAATTTTTGAACTTCATGCAGGACATTCTGAATTCCCAGGCCTGCCGCGAGCGCGGCCTGTACCACCGGGCCTACGTCAACAAGCTGCTGGACGCGCCGGAGCAGCATCACACCCGCATCCAGGGCAGCAAGCTGTGGCATCTGGCGCTGCTCGAATACTGGCTGCAAAAGCATGGTTAATCGCTTTGGGCCCAGCGTTCGCTCCCTCTCCCGCTTGCGGGGGAGGGTTGGGGAGGGGGAAGGCGAAGCCCATCGCTTTGGGCCCAGCGTTCGCTCCCTCTCCCGCTTGCGGGGGAGGGTTGGGGAGAGGGTGGTTTGGGCATGTCTGCTGCTGGCCCTGCTGGCGGTGTCTCCCGCCCATGCCTACGCCGATTTTGAAATCTGGCTCGCCGGCTTCCGTGAGGAAGCGGCAGCGCAGGGCATTTCCGGGGCCACGCTCGACGCCGCGCTGAGTGGCATCGCGCCAGTCGAGCGGGTGATCGAGCTCGACCGCCGCCAGCCCGAATTCCTGCAGACCTTTGCCGATTACCTGGGACGGCGCGTCACCCCCGCGCGGGTTGCGCTGGGCCAGGTGTTGCTGGCCGAACATGCCGCACTGCTCGACGCGGTCGAACAGCGATACGGCATTCCGAAAGCCGTGGTGGTGGCGTTCTGGGGGCTGGAGACCAATTACGGCGCCACCCTCGGCAGCCTCAACATCCCGGCCAGCCTCGCCACGCTCGCCTTCGACGGCCGCCGCAGCGGATTTTTTCGCAGCCAGCTGCTCGATGCGCTGCGCATCATCGACGCCGGGCATGTTGCTGCAGGCGACATGAACGGCTCGTGGGCGGGGGCAATGGGGCAGATGCAGTTCATGCCGTCGACTTTCCACGCCTATGCGGTCGATGCCGATGGCGACGGCCGCATCGATCTGTGGCAGTCGCTGCCCGACGCCATGCATTCGGCGGCGAACTATCTCCGGCGCGCGGGCTGGCGCGCGGGCGAACCGTTGGCGCTGGAGGTGCGCTTGCCGGAAGGCTTCGACTGGCGTCGCGCGCAGCTCAGCCACCGTCTGCCGGTGGCGGAATGGACGGCGTTCGGCGTGCTGGCGGCGGATGGCGGCGCCTTGCCGGGCGCGTCCGGGTCCGCCGCCATCGTGCTGCCGCAGGGCTGGGAGGGTCCGGCTTTCATGGTGTTCGACAACTTCGACGTGGTGATGCGCTGGAACCGCTCGCTCAATTACGCGCTGGCCGTGGCCCAGATGGCGCAGCAGCTGGCGGGCGGCGCTGCGCTGGTCGCGCAGGCAGGCGAAGCGGGCGCGCTCAGCACCGCGCAAGTGAAATCGCTGCAGCAGGCGCTGAACGAATTGGGGTTCGACGCCGGGCCGGCGGACGGCCGGCTCGGACCGCTGACACAAACCGCAATCCGGCTCTATCAGGACACGCATCGGCTGCCCGCCGACGGCTATCCCGCGCCCAGCGTGCTGGCGCATGTCGAGCAAACCCATGCTGCCGCAGCGGCCGCGGGCCAACTCACCCTGGCGCCCGACCCCGGCTTTGCCGAGCCGATCGGCCAGCCCTGAGCGCCAAGCCTGTGCTATTTTTTGCGCATTCCATCGGATTGGAGAACGAGGTGAGCGATGCGCGCAATGTGTTGGGCGGCTTGCTGCAGGTGTGCAGCGTGTCGCCGATGACGGGCTTCGGACGCGACGGCGTCTGCCATACCGGGCCGCATGACATTGGCAGCCACACCGTGTGCGCGCAGATGACCGAGGCCTTCCTCGAATATTCCCTGCAGCGCGGCAACGACCTCGTCACCCCGGTTCCCGAATACGATTTCCCGGGCCTGAAGCCGGGCGACCGCTGGTGCGTGTGCGCCGCACGCTGGATAGGGCCTGCTGACGCCAATTTCACACCTGCGTTGCTGCGAGAAAGCGATGGATGCAAGGCGCGGCGCGCAGGCAAGGGCCATCCCTTGCCAAGCGGCGCAACGCCGCAGACGCGCTTTCTCGCAGCAACCCGAAGGGACGGACCGGCCAAGCGTAAATCCAGCCGGGCGCATCCCTTTGTCACGAACCGCTTGCAGTGAACGACACTGCGGCGCGCCTCGCTTCGCGGGCTGCATCCCGAATCGGCCTCGTCGCGGGCGTGAAATTAGTGTTTACACGCCCTAGTAACCCA
>Ga0299912_10000262_pt1 | contig 49755 bp, 37 predicted proteins | sample RVTome_2_FD_207667 | JGI IMG/M metagenome (GOLD analysis project Ga0299912, IMG submission 207667) | Soil microbial communities from uranium-contaminated site in the Upper Colorado River Basin, Wyoming, United States - RVT95D214 (version 2) ... | reverse complement strand
CCCGGCCGGCGCCAACCGCATCCTGCACACCCTGGCCCCGATCATTTCTCTGGTGGTTCCCTTCTCGGTCTTCGCGGTCATCCCCTTTGCCGGCCCGCTCGCGATCCGCTGGAAAGATATTCCGGCCGAGCAAATTCCGATCCTGGGCCGCTTCTTCCCGGGCGACGCGCTTCACCTCTCCGACTTCCTGGTCACCTTCCAGGTGGCCGACCTCAACGTCGGCATCCTTTTCATCTTCGCCATTTCCTCCCTGGCCATCTACGGCACCATGCTCGCCGGCTGGTCCTCCAATAACAAGTTCTCCTTCCTCGGCTCGCTCCGCGCCGCCTCCCAGATGATTTCCTACGAGGTCGGCCTGGGCCTGGCCGTGGTCGGCCTGGTCATGATCTACGGCGCCGTCTCCATCTCCACCATCGTCGCGCGCCAGGGCGAGCTAATGCTCGGCCTCATCCCCAAGTGGGGCGTGGTCACCCAGCCCCTGGGCTTCCTCCTCTTCCTCGCCTGCGGCATGGCCGAAATTAAGCGCGTCCCCTTCGACCTCCCCGAAGGCGAGTCCGAGATCATTGCCGGTTACTTCACCGAATATTCCTCGGCCAAGTTCATGATGTTCATGTTCGGCGAGTTCATCGAATGGATCGTGCTCGGCACCGTGGTCGCCACCCTCTTCTTCGGCGGCTGGCAAGTGCCTTACCTCTCGGCCCAGGGAATCGAAATCCCGCTCCTGCACGTGAAACTCATTTTCAACGAGCTGGCTTTCGTCCAGAATACCCCGGGCGCTTACCCATTGATCCAGATCGGCGTGGTCGCGCTTCAGGCCGGCGCCTTTACGGTCAAGGTGCTCTTCTTTGTCTGGCTGATCGGGCTGATCCGGTGGACTTTCCCCCGCTTCCGCTACGACCAGGTGATGAAGATGGGCTGGAAAATGGTCCTGCCCCTCGCGCTCCTCAACATCCTGGGCACCGGCGTCTATATCCTGCTGGAGCAGAGCCTGAAGCCGACCATCCAGAAGATGCTGGGGTATTAGTCATGAAGCAGAAGCGCGAGATGACCTGGCTGGAGCGGCTCTACTACCCGGAGCTGGTCAAGGGCCTGCTGGTGACGGCGCGGCACTTCTTCGTCAACCTCTTCTTCATGAAGGAAACCCAGACCTTCCAGTGGCCGGAGGAAGAGCGGCCGATTTCGCCGCGCTGGCGGGGCCGGCACCGCTTGAACAAGCGGGAAGACGGGACGACGCGGTGCACGGCGTGCATGCTCTGCGCCACGGTCTGCCCGAGCGAGTGCATCCACATCGTGGCCGGCGAGCACCCCGACCGGAAGTATGAGAAGTATCCGCTGGTCTATGAGGTGGACCTGTTCCGCTGCTGTTACTGCGGGATGTGCGTGGAGGCTTGCCCTTGCAACGCCATCCTCATGGATACCCAGGACATGCGCTACGGCGCTTACAATCAGGACAAGTTCCTGATCGCCAAAGAAAAGTTGATGGACTGGTAATGTCAGCCTTAGCCTTTTACGTAGCGGCAGGGATCGCCGTCTTCGCGGCGCTGATGGTGGTCCTGCACAAAAGCCCCGCCATCAGCGCGGTTTACCTGGTGCTCTGTTTCTTCGCGGTGGCCGCCAACTACGTCCTGCTCCACGCCCACTTCATCGCGGCCATCCAGATCCTGGTCTATGCCGGAGCGATCATGGTCCTCTTCATCATGGTCATCATGCTCCTCAACCTCGACCAGGAAGAACGCCAGCGCCGCAAGTTCGGCCTGGTCACCGCGCTTTCCATCGCGGCCGGGCTCTCTGTCGCCCTGTTCCTGGTTCTCTTCACCTGGGAGCCGGCCACCCAGGCCGTCGCCAAGCAAATGGATCCCCTTACCTTCGGCACCACCGAGACCGTGGGCAAGTTCCTCTTCACCGACTACCTGCTTCCCTTCGAGATCGCCTCGGTCCTGCTCCTGGCCGCGATCCTGGGCGCGATCGTGCTCTCCCGCCGGTCCGAACCCGGGCCCGGCGACAAAGGCGGCTTTGATGCTTAACGTCGGTCTCAATCATTTCCTGTTCCTGGCCGCGGCGCTGTTCAGCATCGGCGTGATCGGCGTGCTCACCCGCCGCAACGCTTTAGTCATCTTCATGTGCATCGAACTGATGCTCAACGCCGCCAACCTGGCGTTCATCGCCTTTTCCTATTACCTGAACGACGTCACCGGCCAGGGGTTTGTGTTTATGTCCATGGTGGTCGCGGCCAGCGAGGTGGCCGTGGGCCTGGCCATCATCCTCTCCTTGTTCCGCAACAAGGAGACGGTGAACGTGGACGATATCCGGATCATGAAGTGGTGAACTGATGGAACCCGCCGCGGCCCAAGCCCTGCACGCCGTGAACTGGCTGGTCTGGATCCCGGTCCTGCCCCTGATCGGATTCCTGTTCAACGGCCTGGGCTGGATCATCCTCCGTCAGCGGCTGACCCGTTCCGTGGTCAACCTGGTCGCCGTCGGCCTAGTCTTCGCCTCCTTTGCCCTCAGCGTCCAGGGATTCCTCCTCCTCCGGGAACTGCCCGAAGGCGCCTTCCTCGGGCAAACCGTCTTCCCCTGGATCCAGGTCGGCGATTTTACCGCCAACTTCGGCCTGCTCTTCGACCGCCTCTCCTGCGTCATGTGCCTGGTGGTCACCGGCGTGGGCGGGCTGATCCACCTCTACTCCGTGGGCTACATGGGCCATGACCCGGCCTATGCCCGCTACTTCAGCTACTTAAACCTCTTCACCTTCGCCATGCTCACCCTGGTCATGGCCGACAACCTCGTCCTGATGTTCGTGGGCTGGGAAGGCGTGGGGCTGTGCTCGTATCTGCTCATCGGCTTCTGGTATGAGGACCCGGAAAAAGCCGCGGCCGGGAAAAAAGCCTTTATCGTCAACCGCATCGGCGATTTCGGCTTCCTGATCGGCATCTTCACCATCGTCTGGCTGATGCAGACCGTGGACTTCCACCAGATGCAGGCCTGGACCGCAAGCCCCGGCCATCGCTTCCTGCTCGAACACCAGACCCTGCTCGGCATCGCCGTGCCCACCTTCATCTGCCTGGCCCTGTTCGTGGGAGCCATCGGCAAGTCGGCCCAGATCCCGCTTTACGTCTGGCTGCCCGACGCCATGGCCGGCCCCACCCCGGTCTCGGCCCTGATCCACGCCGCCACCATGGTCACCGCCGGCGTTTACATGATCGGCCGGCTCAACTTCCTCTACCTCTTCTCCGAAACCGCGCTCCTGGTCGTCGCCCTGGTCGGCGTGGCCACCGCGCTCTATTCCGCCACCATCGGCTTCACCCAGAACGACATCAAAAAGGTGCTCGCCTATTCCACCGTCTCCCAGCTCGGCTTCATGTTCACCGCCATGGGCGCGGCCGCCTTCTCCGCCGGCATCTTCCACCTGGTCACCCACGCCTTTTTCAAGGCGCTCCTCTTCCTCGGCGCCGGCTCCGTCATCCACGGCCTCTCCGGCGAGCAGGACCTCCGCAGGATGGGCGGGCTCCGCAAAAAGATGCCCATCACCGCCTGGACCATGGTCATGGCCTGGCTCGCCATCTGCGGGGTCTTCCCCTTTGCCGGCTTCGTCTCCAAGGACGAGATTCTCTGGCGCGCGCTCAACGGCCCCTTTGGCTACGGCAAGCTCATTTACATCATCGGCTTCCTGGCCGCGGTGGGCACCGCCATTTACATGACCCGCCTGATCATGCTGGCTTTCTTCACCGAGAGCCGCCTCGACCCCGAGGTCGAGCACCATGCCCACGAGTCGCCCTGGACCATGTGGGTGCCGCTCGTCGTCCTGGGCGCGCTTTCCGTAGTCGGCGGCTTCCTGAATTGGCCCCGGCTGCTCGGCGGCTCGGCCGCCTTCGAGCGCTGGCTGGAGCCGATCATGGCTTCGCCGCCGGAAGCGGAAATGACCACCCTCGGGGTGGAATCCACCCACAGCATGGAAATCTTCCTCATGGCCTTCTCGGTCGCGGCCGCGGTGGCGGCGATCATCATGGTCGGGGTCATTTACGCCCGCCGGCGGGAACTGACCGACCGGATCGCCGCCGCGTTGGGTCCCCTGTACCGGGCCAGCTTCAACAAGTATTGGGTGGACGAGATCTACGACGCCCTGGTGGTGGAGCCGTGCAAATGGATCTCCTATTTTATCTTGTTCCGCTTTGCCGACGCCGGCCTGGTGGACGGCTTGGCCAACGGACTGGCCGGGCTGACCCGCGCTTTCGGCATGGGCCTGCGCCGGATCCAGACCGGATTGGTGCGGAATTACGCGTTCATGTTCCTGATCGGGGTGCTGGGCATCCTGGCTTATTTCTACTGGTCCCGTTGAGCGGAGTGCGGTGCGCATGGAACTGATGGACAAATACCTGATTTCCTGGATCGTCTTCCTTCCCTTGCTCGGGGCCGGGATTATCCTGCTCCTGGACGGGACCAGGCAGCGGGCCATCCGCACCGTGGCGCTTTTCGCCATGATCGCGAGCTTCCTGGTCTCCATCCAGCTCTTCCTCCGCTTCGACTCCCAGCTCAGCACTTACCAGTTCGTGCAGCGGGTGGACTGGATCCCCGCGTTCAAGATCACCTACCAGGTCGGGGTGGACGGGATCAGCCTGCTCCTGGTCATGCTCACCACTTTACTCGGCCCCTTGGTCATCCTCTCTTCCTGGTCCCAGGTCTCGGACCGGGTCAAGGAATACCATGTCTTCATGCTCCTCATGCAGACCGGCATGCTCGGCGCCTTCGCGGCCATGGACCTGTTCCTCTTCTACGTCTTCTGGGAGCTGATGCTCATCCCCATGTATTTCCTGATCGGCGTCTGGGGCGGTCCCCGCCGCATCTACGCCGCCATCAAGTTCTTCCTCTTCACCATGTTCGGCTCGGTGCTGATGCTGATCGCCATTATCTACCTCTACTTCTACGCCGGCAACGACTTTGACCTGATCGTGATCATGAACAAGCTGATGGCGGAGCCGCTGCGGGTCAATATCCAGCTCTGGCTCTTTGCCGCCTTTGCCCTGGCCTTTGCCATCAAGGTGCCCATGTTCCCCTTCCATACCTGGCTGCCCGATGCCCACGTGGAAGCGCCCACCGCCGGCTCCGTGATCCTGGCCGGCGTGCTCCTGAAGATGGGGACCTACGGCTTCATCCGCTTCGCCATGCCCTTCTTCCCCGAGGCCGCCTTCCAGGCCGTGCCCATCATCTCCGTGCTCGCCCTGATCGGGATCATCTACGGCGCCCTGGTCTCCATGGTCCAGGATGACATCAAAAAGATGGTGGCCTACTCCAGCGTCAGCCACCTCGGCTTCGTCATGCTCGGGCTTTTCGCCTTCACCCCCCAGGCGGTTTCCGGCGCCCTCATCCAGATGGTCAACCACGGCCTTTCCACCGGCGCCCTCTTCCTTTTGGTCGGCATCATCTACGAGCGCCGCCACACCCGCCTGATCAGCGAGTTCGGAGGCGTGAGCAAGCCCATGCCGCTCTTCGCCGCTTTCTTCCTCATCGTCTGCCTCAGCTCCATCGGGCTGCCCGGGCTCAACGGCTTCATCGGCGAGTTTCTGATCCTGCTCGGCACCTACACTTCCGCCAACCCCCACGCCAAGCTCTACGCCGTGCTCGCCGCCACCGGCGTCATCTTCGCCGCGGTCTACCTCCTCTGGATGTTCCAGCGGGTCATGTTCGGACCCTGTTCCAAGCCGGAAAACCAAAAGCTCAAGGACGTGAATGCCCGCGAGATCCTCTACCTCGCGGTCCTGCTGGTGTTCATCGTCTGGATCGGCGTCTACCCCCGCACCTTCTTGAGCAAGACCCAGGTTTCCGTGGATAACTTCGTGAGCTTCATGCACAGCCATCGCCTGCCCGAGCTTCCGCCGCCGGCCCCGGCTGAGACCGGAGAGGAGCAACCATGAACCTCCCGCAGTTGAGCTTCTATGACTTCGCCGGGGTGTTCACCCCCGCCGCCCTGGTGGCGCTGGCCGTGGCCGGCCTGATCGCCGACGTCTATCTGCCCCGCGCTTACGTGCGCTGGGTCGGCCGGTTCGCCCTGGTCGGCACGCTCCTGATCCTGGTCATGCAGGTCATCCTCCACATCGCCCGCATTAACTGGCGGCATGACATGCACCTGGGCTTTTCCGACCTCTTCGCCTTTGACGGCATCTCGGTCTTCTTCAACTACCTCTTCCTGATCGCCGCCGGCCTGACCATCGGCATGTCCATCCCCCACCTGGAAGGCAAGGAATACCACCGCGGCGAGTATTACGTCCTGATCCTGCTGGCCACCGCCGGCATGTGCCTGATGGCCGGAGCCATGGACCTGGTCATCCTCTTCCTGGGCCTCGAGACCATGTCCATCGCCGTCTACGTGCTGGCCGGCCTCGACCGGAAAAACCCCAAGTCCAACGAGGCCGCGCTCAAATACCTCCTGCTCGGCGCCTTTGCCACCGGCTTCCTGCTCTTCGGCATGGCCCTGCTCTACGGCGTCGCCGGCAGCACCCATTACCCGGTGCTGAAAGACCACCTCTCCTACATCATCGAGAACCCCGACCCCCGCCGGATCATGCTCCTGGCCGGGCTGGGCCTGGTCCTGGTCGGCTTCGCCTTCAAGGTCGCCGCCGCGCCCTTCCACATGTGGGCCCCCGACGTCTACGAGGGCGCGCCCACGCCCATCACCGGCTTCATGGCCACCGGCGTCAAGGCCGCGGCCTTCGCCGCCCTGCTCCGCCTCTTCCTCGTCGCCTTCCAGGGGGAATGGACTCTCACCTATAACGTGCTCTACGTGCTCGCGGTCCTGACCATGACCGTGGGCAACCTGGTGGCCCTGGCCCAGCAAAACCTCAAGCGGCTCCTCGCCTACTCCAGCATCGCCCATGCCGGCTACCTCCTGGTCGGGATCACCGCCCTGGTCGCGTCTCCCGACGGCGCCTCCGCTTACACCGCCTCCCACGCCATCATGTATTACCTCCTCGCCTACCTCTTCATGAACCTGGGCGCCTTTGCCGTGATCGTGGCCATGGGCCGCGACCGCCGCGGAGGCGATTACCTCGACGATTACGCCGGCCTGAGCCGAAGCCGGCCCGACCTGGCCGTCCTGATGACGATCTTCCTGCTCTCCATGACCGGGGTGCCGCCCCTGGCCGGCTTCCTGGGCAAGTTCTACCTCTTCCAGGCCGCGGTCCACAACCGCCTCTATATCCTGGCGGTGATCGCCGTGCTCAACAGCGTGGTCTCGGCTTATTACTACCTGCGCGTCATCGTGATCATGTATATGCAACCCGAGCCGGCCCGGCTCCAGCCGGCCATGCTCGACCGCAACCCCACCCTCAGCCTGGTCAGCCTGGTCGCCGCAACGATGACGGTCGTCCTGGGACTCTTCCCCTCCCGATTCCTCGGCATCGTCATCAGCGTCCTCCAGCAAGTGGTCTAGCCGTCGGAGCCAGGCATGGTCGAGGATCGGACCCGAATCAGCACCACGGTCGGCAGCGGGACTGAGCGCCACACCTTGCGCGCCCGCCTGATCTTTGAGGTCCGCGCCGGCGTCCCGGTGCAGGGGGAATCGCTTAACCTCCTCTTCGGCGCCCAGATGCTGATCGGGCGGGACGAGTCCTGCGAGATCCCCATTCTCGACAACCGCATTTCCCGCAAGCACGCCCTGATCCGGATTGATCCCGACGCCATCCGCCTGGTGGACCTGGGCTCGACCAACGGCACCGTGCGCAACGGCGAGCCGGTCGGGGAGGAAATCATCCTCATGAACCGCGACCGGATCGAGTTCGGCCGGGCCTTGACCTTTGAGACCCGGGTGATCGAGCGCGAGGGGCATGTCACCTCGGTGCGCCTGGCCTCGGGCCCGGTCGCCTACCTGCTCGCCCCGGCCGAGGCGCTGATCGGCCGCGCCGAGCCCGGAAACCGGGCCTGCGACCTGCTCATCTACGACCCGGCCCTGGAGCTGCGCCACGCCCGCTTCGAGCATTTTTACGGCAACACCTTCGTGGTCTCGCTCAACGACCAGAACCCGGTCCGGGTCAACGGCAAGCCGGTCAAGGAACTCGAGGTCCACCACGACCAGTTGATCGAGCTGGGCAAGACCCTGATCCGTTACGAACTCGTCAACCCCTCGTAAGGACACCTGACTTCAGGGGCGCGCCTGAGTGATGCGGGTGCCGAGGGGCGCGGCTGAGTGGTGCGGGTGCCCGCACCCGCACCCCGCTAAAAATCTGCCATGAAAATCACTTCCGCCGAATTTGTAACCTCCGCCATTGACCCGGCCGGCTGGCCCCGCGAAGGCCTGCCCGAAGCCGCTTTCCTCGGCCGCTCCAACGTGGGCAAGTCCTCCCTGATCAACTGCCTGGTCGGCCGCAAGAGCCTGGCCCGGACCAGCTCCACGCCCGGCCGCACCCGCGCCCTCAACTTCTTCCGGGTGAACGGGCAGTGGATGTTCGCCGATCTGCCCGGCTACGGTTATGCCAACGTATCTAAAGAGATGAGGAAGGGCTGGCAAAAACTGGTGGAGCAATATCTGCAGGAACGTAAAGAGTTACGGGTGGCGGTATTGATCCTGGATCTGCGACGGCCGGCGGGGGACGACGAGCGCGACCTGATCGGCTGGCTCAGCGGCCAAGGCCTGCCCTTCCTGCTCGTCGCCACCAAGGCCGACAAGCTCTCTCGCAGCCAGCGGCAAAAGGCCCAGGCCGAGCTAGCCCACGGGCTGGGGACCCGGCCTGACCAGATCGCACTTTTTTCCGCCCGAACCCGCGAGGGCCGGGAAGAATTATGTCGCCGTCTGCTCGAAGGGATGGGAGAAAAGGCGGGCTAATGCAACAGCGGCTGGACCAAGGCCGGAATTTCTTCCGGCGCGGAGGCCACCTGAATTCCGGCCCTTTCCAGAGCGGCGATTTTCTCTTTCGCCCCGCCCCGGCCGCCGGAAATGATCGCGCCCGCATGCCCCATGCGCTTGCCCGGGGGAGCACTGCGACCCGCGATAAACGCCACCACCGGTTTCCTCATCTGCGTCTTCGCGAACTCGGCGGCGGCCTCCTCCTCGTTGCCGCCGATCTCCCCGATCAGCACCACCGCTTTCGTTTGGGGGTCCTGCTCGAAACGGCCGAGCGCGTCCACGAAGCTGGTCCCGGCAATGGGGTCGCCGCCGATGCCCACGCAGGTGCTCTGGCCCAGGCCGTGGCGGGTGAGCGCGTGCACGGTCTCGTAGGTGAGCGTGCCCGAGCGCGAGACCACGCCCACCGGCCCGGGCGCGGCGATGTAAGTGGGCATGATGCCCAGCCGGCACTGCTCGGGGGTCAGCACTCCCGGGCAATTAGGCCCGACCAGGACCGAAGCCCGGCCGGCGATGGCGTGTTTGACCTTGAGCATGTCCAGGATCGGGACGCCTTCGGCGATGCAGGCGATCACCGGCACCTCGGCGTCCACCGCCTCCAGGATCGCGTCCGCGGCAAAGGCGGCCGGCACCAGGATCAGGCTGGCGTTGGCACCGGTCCGGCGCACGGCCTCCGCCACCGTGTCAAAGACCGGGACGCCCTCCACCTCGGCGCCGCCCTTGCCGGGCGTGACTCCCGCCACGATCCTGGTGGCATAGCTTTTCGCCTGTTCCACCGCGCGCCGGCCCTGGCCGCCGGTGATGCCCTGCACCATGATCCGGGTATTGCGATCCACGAGCACCGACATCTTGACCTCAGCTTTCCTTGAATTCATCCAGGTATTCTTGCTGGGTGATTAATCCCTTGCGGACCAGCAGTTTCAAAAGCGCTTTCAGCTCGCGGGTCAGTTGCGGCGTGCCATCGCCCCGCTCGTGTTCCACCTGCAGGCGGGGCGCGGGGGCGGCCGGGGCCTTCTCTTTCTCCGGGGCCATCGGGCCCCGCACCTCTCCGTGGATGATCTCCATTTCCTGGCTCACCTGCTCCGGGGCTCCGGAGGAGAGGTCCACATCCGGCTTGTAGCGGTAGGTCCCTTTGCCGTCCTGCTCATACCAGAACTCCCGGATCACGACCCGGATCGTGCTCTCCAGGCCCAACAGCGGCTCCACCTTGAAGCCGGTAAGAAACCGGATCTCGTCCTGCGCCTCGACGTTGGTGGGATCGGCCATGGCCAGCATGAGCACGTTTCCGCTCGGCGTCCGCCGGGTGGCGACGGGAAAGACCACGTGTTTTTCCGCCAGCTCGCGGGGCACCAGCCGGCAGATGGCCTCGGGAATCGAGCTCTGGCCGAAATCCACGGCCGGGATCCTAAGCTGCGTCGAAAGCGCCTTGAAATAAATTTTTTCCGTGATGAAGCGGCGCTCGAGCAGGATGGTCCCCAGCCGGCCGCCGTAGCGGCGCTGGTCTTCCAAAGCCGCGTTGAGCTGCTCCTTGCTGAGCACGCCGGCCTTGAGCAGGATCTCGCCGAGTTTGAGCCGTCCGGCCATTTACCCCGCCGATGCTAAAGCAAGAGTTCCCATGCGATATTGTTGGTAATGCTTATTACAATATCCTTTGCTGCGGTGCCGGCCTTGACAGCCCGGCACCTGGCACCCTTTTCCCGAAGCCGAGAAGGTCTCGGAGCCCAGCGCCTGGGAAGAAAAGTTCACCGAGGGCGACCGAGAAGCACCGGGCGCGGCGGAGGGATTCGGAGGCGAACCCGGATCCGCCGCGCCAGAGCTCGGGTCCGGCGGGCCGGAGCCCGGCCTGCCCTGGGCGGGACCAGAACCTTGATTCTTGAGCACCCGCTGCACTTCCTGCCCGGCCCGGCGCTGGCGCCGCTGGAGGAAAAAGTAATACGCCATCCAGACCAGGCCGACCACCACGAGCAGCTTGAACAGGAAGACCACTTTCGCCCACAGCCAGGTCCAGAAGCCTCTGGACTTGGGCTGCTCTTGCAGTAAGCCCACCGTGGACTTCAGCCACGCCACCCGCTCGCCCTGCGCGGTCAACTCCACGCTCATCCGGTCCAGTTCCGTCTGCAGTTGGGCCACCGAGGCTTTCAGGCTGGCGTTCCCTTCTTCCAGCGCCGTCACCTGCTCCTGCAAGAGGCGGACCTGTTCCTGCACCTGCCGGGCCTGTTTTTCCTCTTCCGAAGGACCGCAGGCCCCGCTGAGGAGGCTCAGGATCACCACCAGCGGTCCGATCCATGGTCTGGGCGACATGGGTGTGTTTCCTTTCTAAAACCGCATCGTCAGACCGAACCTTAACCGAATTGTTTACCTAAGTCAAGGTGGCGGTGCCGGAAACACTTGACATCAAGCGTCTGATTTGATTAGGTAGTCGTCATTTCCAGCCAGGAGTGAACGAGATGGCGAATCATTACGCGGTCAACGAGAAGGATATTCGCTTTGTCCTTTATGAGCATCTGCGCATCCAGGACCTGGGCCAGATGGAGCCTTTCGCCGGCCTGGGCCGGGAAGACTTTGACCAGGTCTTGAACCAGTCCCTGAAACTCGCCCAGCAAGTCCTGGCGCCCCTGCATGAGCTTTCCGACCGGGAAGGCATGAAGTTCGACCGGGGCCAGGTCACCGTGCCCAGGGAATTCCACCAAGCCTACCGCAAGTTCTGCGAGGGCGGCTGGATCGCGGTGTCCCGCAATCCCGAATACGGCGGCGGCGGCCTGCCCACGGTGATGCGGATGATGACGCTCGAGTTCTTTGAAGGCTCCTGCGTGGCCTTCGCCATCTATCCGGGCCTGGGCCACGGGGTCGGCCACCTGGTGGAGAGCTTCGGGGATGAAGAAATGAAGGCCCTTTATACCGAGCGGCTCTACCGGGGCGAATGGGGCGGGACCATGTGCCTGACCGAGCCGCAGGCCGGCTCGGCCCTGGCCGACGTCAAAACCACCGCCCAGCCGGTCTCGGACCGGATTTACAAGATCAAGGGACAGAAGCAGTTCATCTCCTGCGGCGAGCACGACCTCACCCCCAACATCATCCACATGGTCCTGGCCCGGATCGAGGGCGCCCCCGCCGGGGTGCGGGGGATCAGCCTGTTCCTGGTGCCCAAGCGGCGAGTCGTCCCCGACGGCTCCCTGGGCGAACCCAACGACGTCGCCTGCATCGCCATCGAAAAGAAAATGGGGCTGCACGGGTCCCCCACCTGCCAACTGTCCTTCGGGGAGAACGATAACTGCCTGGGCCTCCTGGTGGGTGAGCCCCACATGGGTCTGCCCTACATGTTCCAGATGATGAACGAGGCCCGGATCTCGGTGGGCATCCAGGCCCTGGGCCAGGCCGCGGCCGCCTACGAGCAGGCGCTCGCCTATTGCAAGGAGCGGATCCAGGGGCCGGACATCGCCGCGCGCAAGGGGCCGAACGTGCCCATCATCCGCCACCCGGACGTGCGCCGGATGCTCTTGTCCATGAAAAGCACGGTCGAGGGCCTGCGCGCGCTCATCTATCTCTCCGGCTACTACTACGACCTGGCCCGCATCCATCCGAACCCGGCCGAGCGCGAGCGCTACGAGAACCTGCTGGAAATCCTGACCCCGGTGTGCAAGGCCTACGCTTCCGACCAGGGCTTCCGGGTCAACGAGACCGCTCTCCAGTGCCTGGCCGGCTACGGCTACACCAAAGACTACCCGATCGAGCAGTTCCTGCGCGACGCCAAGATCACCTCCATTTACGAAGGCACCAACGGCATCCAGGCCCTCGACCTCCTCGGCCGCAAGGTGGTGATGAAGGAAGGCGCGGCCTGGAAAGCCCTGGTCAAGGAAATTGAAACTTTCCTCGACCAAAACCAGGATCATCCTGCCCTCGGCGCTGAAGTAGAACTCCTCGCCCAAGCCCTGAGCGCCATGATCGAACTCACCTCCGCGCTCCAGGAGCGGAGCCGCCAAGACCTCCATGGCTTCGCCCTGGCGGCCACGCCCTACCTGGAATGCATGGGCGACCTGATCGTGTCCTGGCTGCTCTTGGACCAGGCCGTCATCGCCCATACCCGGCTGCAAGAGGAGGGAGCGGACCAGGAGTTTTATCAGGCCAAGCTGATCACCGCCCGCTATTTTGCCCAGGAGCGGATCCCGCTTGGCCTGAGCCGCGCCCAGGTGATTGGAACCGGCCATCGCTTTCCCATGGAGATGCGGGAAAGCGCTTTTTGAACCCGCTGCAGCGCTCCTGCAATCCGCTCTTCACTGTGCACTGTCCACTCTTAACGCCTTTGGAGGTTAAATTAGAATTAAATATTCTTAATTATTTTTCTTGACAAAGGGGGAAAAATTTGCTATTTAAAAAAGATAGTAGAAGAATCCCCTGATTTTCAGGGCGATTCAAAAGGTGGCAGTGAAAGTAGTAACCCAATCAAGTAATTGTTACTTGAAGGAGGTGGCCCAAAAGATTAGAAAAAGCCCAATCAAGGCTGGATAGTCGCAACTAAGGAAATTTCATCTTGAAGTGAAAGGAGTAGGGCGGCCATGACTCAGGGAAACGTGAAGTGGTTCAACGACAGCAAGGGATTTGGCTTCATCGAGCAGGAAACGGGCGAGGATATTTTCGTCCACTTCTCGGCCATTGAGGGCGAGGGTTATAAATCCCTCTCCGACGGCCAGAAGGTGGAATTCGACTTCATTGACACGCCCAAGGGCCTGCAAGCCACCAAGGTCATCAAGCTGTAACGACACCTGAGGAAAACTCCCCCGGAGGGCCATCGGGGAAACTCCGGGGGATTTTTTTGCCTGGGGGACAGGCATTCCTGCCTGTCATCCGTGAACTTGAACCTGAACGAATAATGTAGCCCACCCTTCGCCTCTTCGGGAAGGCCGGGTTCCTTTCGCCGCCGGGAGAAAACCGCGTCCAGCCACCGCCTTAATAACAAATAGAATAGGGGCGCAGGTGCGCCCCGCCTGCGCGGCCGCTGAAAATCATTGAACAACTTTTCCTATGCAAATATGCATTAATTAAAAACTAAAGACCTGACCCCTTTCATAATCCGCGGATTTCCTCCTATCCCTTGACCTCGGCCCCCGGCCCATGCGATGATAACCCCAAAATCTTTCCCGACCTCAATCCCCCTAAGGAGTTGAACCATGTTCCCGAAGTTGTTCTCGCCGATCCGGATCGGCCCGCTCGAAGTCAGGAACCGGGTGGCCATGCCCGCCTTCGGCCTGCTCTACGCGGAAAAGCGCCACTGCTCGCAGCGGATGGTCAACTTTTACGAGGCCCGGGCCAAGGGCGGCTGCGGGCTTTTGATCGTGGGCGGCGTGGGCATTGACTTCCTCGGCTCGGGCTTCCTCATGCCCACCCTGGAAGCCGACGAATACATCCCCGGCTTCAAGAACCTCGCCGAGGCCTGCCACCGCCACGGCGCCAAGGTCTTGATCCAGCTCTTCCACTCCGGCCGCTACCAGCACTCCATCCTGATCGGCGGCCAAAAGGCGGTCGCGCCTTCGGTCGTGGCTTCGCGTTACACCAAAGAGGAGCCGCGGGAACTGAGCCGCGACGAGATCCTGGAGCTCCTGGACAAGTATGCCGCCGCGGCCGAGCGGGCGAAACAGGCCGGGCTGGACGGGGTCGAGATCATCGCCTCGGCCGGCTACCTCATCTCCCAGTTCCTCTCCCCCCTCACCAACCTCCGCTCCGACGATTACGGCGGCGGCTTCGAGAACCGCGTCCGCTTCGGCCGCGAGGTGATCGAAAAGGTGCGCGGCCGGGTGGGCCGGGACTTTGCGGTGACCGTGCGGGTGGCGGGAAACGACTTCATGCCCGGCGGCAACCGCAACCCGGAATGGGCCCAGGCCTGCCAGGTTTTCTCCGGGGCCGGGGTGGACGCGATCAACGTTACCGGCGGCTGGCACGAGACCCAGGTGCCGCAGTTGCCCATGATGGTGCCGGCCGGCGCCTTTGTTTACCTGGCCGCCGGGATCCGGCGGGCGGTGTCGGTGCCGGTGCTCGCCAGCAACCGGATCGTAACCCCGGCCCAGGCCGAGGCCATCCTGGCCGACGACCTGGCGGACCTGGTCTGCGTGGGCCGCGCCCAGATCGCGGACCCGGAGTGGGCGAACAAGGCGCGGGAGGGCCGGCCGGACGAGATCCGGCCCTGCGTGGGCTGTATGCAAGGCTGCATGGACCGGATCTTCTCCGGCAAGCCCTTAGCGTGCCTCTGCAACCCCCAGGCCGGCTACGAGGCCGAGCGGAGCCTTCAGCCGGCGGCCGCTCCCAGGAAGGTCGTGGTCATCGGCGCCGGCCCGGCCGGGCTGGAAGCGGCTGTCACCGCGGCCGGCCGCGGCCACCAGGTGGTGGTGGTGGAAAAGTCGGAGGCGATCGGGGGGCAATTGCCCCTGGTCGCGGCCCCGCCGGGCCGGGAAGAGTTCGGCTCCCTGCTCCGCTACTACCAAGCCGAGGTTAAGCGTTTGAAGATTCCCTTTAAGCTGGGCAAGCCGGCGACGCCGGCCATGGTCAAGCGGCTGAAACCGGACGCGGTCATCCTGGCGGTCGGCTCCGAGCCGCTGGTCCCCCAGATCCCGGGCGTGGACCGCCCCGGAGTGGTGACCGCCTGGGACGTGCTGGCGGACCGGGTTAGCCTGGGCCGGCGGGTGGCGGTCATCGGCGGCGGCGCGGTGGGGGTGGAGACGGCGATATTCATTGCGGCCAAGGGCACGCTGCCGGCCGAGGTGCTCAAGTTCCTGTTCATCCATGAGGCCGAGGACGTGGATACCTTGCGGCGCCTGGCTTCGCAGGGATCGCGCGAGGTAACCCTGCTGGAGATGCTGCCGCGAGTGGGCCAGGACCTGGGCCAGACCTCGCGCTGGGTGCTCTTGAAAGAGCTGCGCACTTTGGGAGTGAGCACCTTGACCGGGGCCAAGGTGATTGAGATCAAGCCGGGCGAGGTAGTTTTCCAGAGCGGCGAGCAGACCCAGAGCCTAGCCTGCGATTCGGTGGTGCTGGCGCTGGGCTCCCGGTCGGTGGACGGGTTGGGCGCCAAGCTGGAGAAGAGCGGGATCCTGGTGCGCAAGGTGGGGGACTGCATCAGCCCGCGCAAGGTCATGGATGCGGTGCACGAAGGCTTCCTGGCCGTGCGGGAGTTGTAAATTTCTTTAAATCGGATTAAAATTAAATACTTTAAAGCGGTTTCTGGATCAAGTGGGCAGCGGAATTAGGAGGGTTGGAGGATTGAGCAGCGCTCCAGGCTGCATCTGGGGATTCGCGGTTTTTTGGTGGAGCCTGGGCGCCTGGGCCGGAGGCCAACCCCTGGTGCGGGTCAATCTCGGCCCTTTGGATCGTCCGGTCCTGATCCAGGGCGACCATGTGAAATGCCAGGCCGGCGCCTGGGGCCGGCGGGGCCGGACCCGCGAGCAGGTGCAACTAGCGCCGGACGGGAAGAAAGTCCAGGTGGGCCGTGAGCGGGTGACTCCTCCGGTGGAGTGCAAGGCCCAGGGCCCGATCAAAATTTCCGGCCGGGCTTATCGGGGCACACTCCGGGTGGTCGGGGGTTCATCGCTTTCCCTGATTAACGTGGTGCTCCTGGAAGACTACCTGGCCGGCGTGATCAACAGCGAGATCTCCTCGGCCTGGCCCGAGGAAGCGGTTAAAGCTCAGGCGATCCTGGCGCGGACTTACACCGTCTATCGCACGCAGCAGCGCCGGGAGGCGGAGTTTGACCTGGAAGCCACGGTGCGGGACCAGGTTTACCAGGGGCTGGCGGTGGAGGACGAGGATGCCCGCCGGGCGGTGGCAGCCACGCGGGGGCTGATCTTGGCCTATGCGGGGGAGCCGATCGAAGCGCTTTACCACTCGGCCTGCGGCGGCCGGACCGAAAGCCCGGAATGGATCTGGGGCGGCCAGCCCAAGCCATATCAGCAATCGGTGACTTGCGGCTTTTGCGAGGACGCGCCGGTTTATTTTTGGCGGTATCCGGCCGCGGGCGAAGCCGACCCCGCGGAGCTGGGCCGGCGGCTGGGTCTGGGCGAGCCGGTGCTCGAGCTGAAGGTGCTCGTGCGCAGCCCTTCCGGCCGGGCGGCCCAGATCCGGATGGCGGGCCGGCATTCCGCCAAGGTGCTGAGCGGCCGCGAGTTCCGCGAGGCTTTAGGTCGTGATGCGGTCAAGAGCACGCTCTTCGAAATCCAGCCGGAGACCGCGGGCTTTTTGATCCTGGGTTCGGGTTCCGGCCACGGGGCGGGCATGTGCCAGTGGGGCGCGCGGGGCATGGCCGAGGCCGGTCGGAGGAGCGAGGAAATTTTGCAGCACTATTTTCCGGGCACGGAGATCCAAAAATTCTATTGAGGGTGAACCATGAGCGAGCAAGAACGGAACCAGCAACCTCAGGATGAGTTGAAGCGGCTGCGGGAGGAAAAGGATCGGTTGGCTGAAGCCAACCAGCGCTTGAACGAGCAGATGTTCGAGCTTTACACCTTGTATAACATCTCCAAGAAGCTGGCCTGGTCGCTGGAGTTGGGCGAGCTGTTCAACGGGGTGATGAATGTGATCGGCGAGTCGCTGAAGGTGGACGAGTATTGCTTGATGCTGATTGACGAACCCAGCCGGCAACTGTTGATCCGGGCCAGCCACGGGATCCGGGAAGACCTGTTGCTCAACGCCAACGTCTCGGTGGGCGTGGGGGTTTCCGGCAAGGTGGCCCAGAGCGGGGAGATACTCCACCTCCCCGACATCAGCCAGGTTCGAGATTTCTTTTATTACCAGGGCAGCAACATCACCCAGGGCTCTTTCCTGGGAGTCCCGCTCAAGCTCCGCAACGGCAAGGTGATCGGCGTGCTCAACGCCCACAAGCCCGCGCCCCACGCCTTCTCCGAGAACGATATCCGCTTCTTCCTCGCGGTGGCCGAGCACGTGGCCGTCGCTGTCGAGCACGCGCTCGCCTTCCAGCAGACCAAGGAGCTCAGCAACCGGGACGAGCTGACCAACCTCTACAACCGGCGCTACTTTTTCGAGCGGTTCGAAAAGGAAGTCGAGCGGGCCAAGCGCTACGAACGCATCCTCTCCCTGATCATGATTGACATTGACCATTTCAAGAACTACAACGACTCCTTCGGCCACCTGATGGGCGACGCGCTCCTCCAAAAACTGGCCCAGATCATGGAACAAAACCTGCGCAAGGCCGACGTGCTCGCCCGCTACGGCGGCGAAGAGTTCTTCATCCTGCTCCCGGAAACCGACAAGGAACAGGCGCGCCAGGTGGCGGAAAAGCTGCGCCGCACCGTGGAGGAATACGACTTCCATGCCGACCGGACCGAACTCCAGAAGGGCAAGGTTACCATCACCCTGGGCCTGGCCAGCCTGCCCCGCGACGCCCTGGAAGCGCTCTCGCTCTTGGACCTGGCCGACAAGGCTCTCTATTTCGGCAAAGCCCAGGGCCGCAACCGCGTGTCCGATGAAGTCCCTGAGGAGAAGCGCGGCCAGGCATGAGGGTCCGTGAATTCCTTTACCCGCTCCCACCCGAGCGGATCGCGCAAGACCCCCTGGCCGAACGCGAAGCTTCCCGGATGCTCGTTCTCCACCGCGCCTCCGGCACCCTCGAAGACCGCCGCTTCCGAGACCTCCCCGGGCTGCTCCGGGCCGGCGACCTGGTGGTGGTCAACGATTGCCGGGTGATTCCGGCGCGGCTCCGCGGCACCCGGCCGACCGGCGGCAAGATCGAGCTGACCTTGCTCCAGGAACTTTACCCGGAAAAAAGTGAATGGGAATGCCTGGTCAAAGGCCGGCCGCGGGCGGGCTTAGAGGTGGAGCTTGGCGGCGGGCTGCGGGCGGAGTTCCTGGCAGAGCGGCCGCTCGACCGCTCCGAGGCTTCCGAGACTCCGGGAGGGCTTTGGCGGGTCCGGCTTTCCGGGCCCGGCCCGGTCCGGGAACTGATCGAGCGGGAAGGCCTGGCGCCTCTGCCGCCTTACCTCAACCGGGAAAACGGGAATGACCCGGCCCTGGACCGCGAGCGCTATCAGACTATTTTCGCGGAGCGGGAAGGCGCGGTGGCCGCGCCCACCGCCGGGCTTCATTTTGGCGAGGCCACGCTTCAGGCCCTGGAAGCGGAGGGCGTGCGCCGCGCCGTCATCACGCTCTGGGTGGGACTGGGCACTTTCGCGCCGGTGCGGGTGCCCGAGGTGGAACAACACCGGATGCACCCGGAGCGCTTCGAGCTCAAGCCCGAGACCGCCCGGGCCATCGCGGAGACCCGCCGCACCGGCGGCCGGGTGGTGGCGGTAGGCACCACGGTGGCGCGCACCCTGGAACACTGCAGCCGCGACGACGGCACCGTGGCCCCCGGCGCCGGGCTTACGGATCTTTTCATCACGCCCGGATTCCGCTTTCGGGTGGTGGATGCGCTCTTGACCAACTTTCACCTGCCCGGGTCCACCCTGCTCATGCTGGTGGCGGCGCTGGCCGGGCTCCCGGCGGTCAAGCGGGCCTATGCCCAGGCGCTGGAATGGGGATACCGGTTCCTCAGTTACGGCGATGGCATGCTGATCCTCTGATGGCCCTGGATTTTCAAGTTGTCGCCACGGAGGATCAAGCGCGGCGGGGCCGGGTCCGGACCATCCACGGCGAGGCGGAAACGCCTTGTTTCATGCCGGTGGGTTCTTGGGGAACGGTGAAGGGCATGACGCCCGAGGAGTTGCGGGCCACCGGCACCCAGGTGGTGCTGGCCAATACCTACCACCTGATGCTGCGGCCGGGCTCGGAGTTGATCGCCCGATTGGGCGGCCTGCACCGGTTCATGGCCTGGGACGGTCCCATCCTCACCGACAGCGGCGGGTTCCAGGTTTACAGCCTGGCCCGGCTGTGCCGGTTGGAAGACGAGGGCGTGGAATTCCGCTCCCACCTGGACGGCGCGCTCCTGAAGTTGAGCCCGGAACGGGCCATGGCCATCCAGGCGGAGTTGGGCTCGGACATCGCCATGGTCCTGGATGATTGCCCGCCGCTGCCGAGCCCAGCCTCCAGGCTTTCCGAGGCGGTGCGGCGCACGGTGGGATGGGCCCGGCGCTCGCGGAGAGCGGCGGCCGAGGGGCAGGCGGTGTTCGGGATCGTGCAGGGCGGATTGGACCGGGAGCTCCGGCGGCAATGTCTGGAGGAATTAGTGACCATTAGTTTCGACGGCTATGCGCTCGGAGGCTTAAGCGTGGGCGAGAGCAAGGAAGATCGGGACGCGCTGGTGGCGGAGCTGGCGCCGGAGCTGCCGGGGGAGCGGCCCCGGTACCTGATGGGCGTGGGCACGCCCGAGGACCTGGTGGAGTCGGTGGCCGCGGGCCTGGATTTGTTCGACTGCGTGATCCCGACCCGCAACGCCCGCAACGGCCAGCTCTTTACCTCGGTGGGGAAGCTCTCGATCAAAAATGCGCGTTACGCCGAGGACCCGGGACCGCTCGACCCGGCCTGCGACTGCCCGGTATGCCGGAACTATTCGCGGGCTTACCTCCGGCACCTCTACCTGGCCGGCGAGATCCTGGCCCCGCGGCTCCACACCTGGCACAACCTCCACTATTATCAGAGGTTGATGCGGACTATGCGCGAGGCGATCGAGCAGGGCACGTTTCCGCAATTTCGCCGGGAGTTCCTCTCCCGGCCCAAGGAGAACGAAGCATGAAGTGGATTCTCTACCTTAATTCGGCCCAGAGCCTGTTCCCCCAACAGGGCGACCAAGGAGGCTGGAGTGCATTTTTATTCCCCCTGGTCGCCATTTTTGTGCTTTACTATTTCCTCCTGCACATGCCCCAGAAAAAGCGGCAGCAGGAACGGCAGAAGATGCTGGAGGCCATGAAGAAAGGCGACGAGGTGGTCACCACCGGCGGCATCCTGGGCACCATCACCGGGATCACGGACAAGATCGTGACCGTGGAGATTGCGCCCAAGGTGCGGATCCGGGTGGCCAAGGCGCACGTGACCGAGGTGACCAACAAGGGCAGCGAAACCGGCGCAACCGACAAGAAGACTAAAACGGAGAATGGATCATGAAGGTAAGCTTGAATTGGCGCATCGGCCTGATCGCGACGGTGGTGGCGGCGTCCCTGCTCTTCCTGACGCCCACCCTGGCCTGGGATTACAAAGAGGGCAGGAGCCGCCTGCCGGAGTGGTGGCTGAAGTCCAAGATCCTGCCTCACAACGCGATCAACCTGGGTCTGGACCTGCAGGGCGGCATGCACCTAGTGATCGGGGTGAACACCGAGGAAGCGGTGCAAAATGAGATAGCACGGCTGCGCGAGCGGCTGGAAGAAGACCTCTCCACGGAAAAGATCCCGGTCAGCGAAGTCAAGCTCAGCAAAGACAAGGAACGGCTCGAGCTTATCTTCCCGGACGCCGCCTCCCTGGACCAAGGGACTCAATACATCAGCCAGAACTATACCGTCCTGGTGCCGGCCGGCGGCAAGGGCACCTTGACCCCTTCCTACGCCATGCTCGATCGCCAGGCCAACGTCCTCCGGGAAAACGCGGTCCGGCAGGTGCGGGAGACCTTGATGTCCCGGGTGGACGAGTTCGGGGTGGCCGAGCCGAGCATCGTCACCCAGGGCAAGGACCGGATCCTGGTGCAACTGCCCGGGGTCAAGGACCCGGACCGGGTGAAAAAGATCGTGCAGCGGACCGCCAAGCTGGAGTTCATGTTGGTGGAAGACGGCGAGCCCACCCAGGAAGCGCTTCTGGGCAAGGCCAAGTATAACGGCCAAGTCCCGGCCGGCGCCCGCCTGATCCCGCAGAAAGACAAGGAAGGCAACATCACCATGTGGTACCTGCTCAAGGAAAACCCGAAGGTGAGCGGGGACAACCTGGTGGACGCGCGCATGGCCTTCAGCCAGGACGTGGCCGGCGGGGCGATTGTCACCTTCCAGTTCAACCCCCAGGGCGCGCGCGACTTCTCCAAGCTCACCGGGGCGCACATCGGCGAGCCTTTGGCCATTGTGCTGGAAGGGGTGGTGAAGTCGGCGCCGGTGATCCGGGCCAAGATTTATGACCGGGGCCAGGTCGAGGGGAATTTCACGCCGGAGGAGGCCACGGATCTGGCCATCGTGTTGCGGGCGGGCTCGCTGCCGGTGCACATCCGGATCGAGGAAGAGAGGACCATCGGCCCTTCGTTGGGCCAGGACCTGATCTACAAGGGCAAGATCGCCACCTTCTGGGGCACGGCGCTGGTGGCGGTGTTTATGGTCGCCTATTACAGCCTGGGCGGGCTGGTTGCCGACCTGGCCTTGATCCTGAACCTGGTCTTTCTCATGGCGGCGCTGGCAGCGCTCCAGGCCACCTTGACCTTGCCCGGCATCGCCGGGATCGCGCTGACCGTGGGCATGGCGGTGGACGCCAACGTGCTGATCTTCGAGCGGATGCGGGAGGAGTTGCGCAACGGCAAGACGCCGCGCTCCGCGGTGGAGTCGGGCTACGCCAAGGCGCTGTCGGCCATCATGGACTCGAACATCACCACCCTGCTGGCTGGAATCGTGTTGTATCAGGTGGGGACCGGGCCGATTCGCGGCTTTGCCGTGACCTTGAGCCTGGGCATCCTCACCTCCTTTTTCAGCGCGGTGGTGTGCACGCGGGTGGTCTATGACCTGATGTTGACGGGCCGGGGCCGGGTCAAGAAGCTGCACATTGGAATCAAGGTTTGAGAGGAGCGGAGCATGGAGTTTATTCGACCTGGAATCAAGCTGGACTTTGTCGGCACCCGGATCTACGCGGTGCTGCTCTCCGGGCTGTTGTTCGCGGGCAGTTTGGTCAGCCTGGAATGGCCGGGCATCCGCTGGGGCATTGATTTCGCGGGCGGGACCGAGATCCACCTGCGGCTGAACAAGGACATCCACATTGACCAGCTGCGCCGGGCGGTGGACTCGCTCCACCTGGGCGAGGCCCAGGTGCAGGCGTTTGAGACCGCCCAGATGGAAGGCTCGGAGCAAAACGAGTTAATGATCCGGCTGGCGGCCGCCTTGGAAGGCTCGGCCGACGAATCCGACCAATCCGGCCGCAACGCCGAGCTGGTGGGCGAAAAGCTGAAGCAGGAGTTCGGCGAGGGGTCTTACGAGATCCTGGAGACCAATTTCGTCGGCCCCCGGGTGGGCAAGGACCTGCGCATCAAGGGCATCGAAGCCATGGGCTACACCCTGCTCGGGATGCTCCTCTACATCTCTTTCCGTTACGAGTTCCGCTTCGCCCTGGGCGCGATCCTGGCCCTGCTCCACGACGGCGTCATCACCATGGCCGCGCTGATCATCACCGGCCGGGAATTCAACCTCAGCACCATCGCCGCTATCCTTACCATCCTCGGCTTCTCGATTAACGACACCATCGTCATCTTCGACCGGATCCGCGAGGGCACCAAACGGCTGCGCCGCCTGCCCTTCCACGAAATGATCAACACCGCGCTCAACGAGACCCTGAGCCGGACCCTGCTCACCTCCCTCACCGTTTTCATCACCGTCTTTTTTCTCTGGCTCCTGGGCGGAGGCGTGATCCACGACTTCTCGTTTGCCATGATGGTGGGCGTGGTCACCGGCACCTGGTCCACGATCTATATCGCCAGCGCCTTTGTCATCTGGTGGGAAGACATCCGGGCCAGGCGTCGCACCACCGCCGCGCCCGTGAAACCCGCGGCCAAAGAAACCTGAGGTGGCGGTCATCGAGATCATCGGACACATCGGCTTCTTCCTGGTCATGGCCGGGGGAATCGTCGTCATCCCCTTCGGCCTGCCGGGCGGCTGGATCATCCTGGCCGACGCGTTTGTCTATGCGCTCGCCACCGGCTTTCAAGAAATTACCTGGCCCATCCTCGGCATCCTCCTGGCCATGGCCCTGGTCGCGGAAGGTGTGGAACTCCTGGCTGGCATCTACGGCGCCAAGCGCTACGGCGCTTCCCGCCGCGCCATCGCCGGCGCTATTGCCGGAGCCATCCTCGGCGCTATCCTGATGAGCCCGCTCCTCTTCCTGGTCGGCGCCATGATCGGCGCTTTCCTCGGCGCCTTTGCCGGCGCTTTCCTCATCGAGTTCCTCGGCGACCGCGACCTCCGCCGCGCGCTGCGCTCCGGCTTCGGCGCTTTCCTGGGCCGGATGGGCGCCATCCTGGCCAAGACCGGCATGGCTGTTGCCATGGCCGCGCTCATCATCTCCCGATTCCTTTAGCCCGCTTCATAGAAAAAGTAAGGGCACGGCATGCGGCTCGACTGAGCTCGCCGAAGTCCGTGCCCTTACCCTTCACCCTCAGTGGCGCGGGCGCCCTCACCCGCGCAACTCTAAATCAATAGCTGAACCCTGTCGGCAATTTCTTCTTGGGCGTCCCTTCCTCGACAAAGGCCAGGTCCATGATCGTGTAAGTGGGATTTTTCTTGCGGAAGATGGGCACCACCCGCTGGTCAATCGCGGGCTCGCCCTTCATGAGCACGCTTTTGAGGAAGGTGGCCACGCCTTCGAACTCCACGTCAATGAACTTAATCGGCGTCTTCAAGGCATTGAAGGCGCCGGCGCGGGAGGTGACGACGAACGTGTGGATCTTGGCGGTCTGGCGCGCGAGCCTGGTCACGTCCAGAACCTTGTTCCGGCGCAGGCAGTCCGGGCAATAAATGCGGAACGGCAGATAGATCGTGCCCGTGAACTCGCACTCGGGATTATCGCAGCGGCTGGCCAGGAGCTTGCCCTGGCCGAGCGCCGCGAAAAAAGGCGCCTCGCCGCCGTAGGAGTGGATATGGGTCATCTGGCGGGGGTTGGTCACCCCGCAGAGCTTGCCTTTCTCATCACGGATCGGCTTATTCGGATCTGCGTAATGGAACTTTCCCTTGAGCACGTAAGCGTTTTTCTTGACTTTCACTTCTCCGGTCTTCATTTCTTCAACCTTCCTTCTTCTTTTTTCCCTACCTACGACCTGCTACCTACAACCTACTAATCCTTCTTGAGCAGATGGTCCGGGTGCATGACGATGGTGCAGGTCACATGCGAGCCGACCCCCGCGTGGCTGATGGCCAGGCCGCGGCGCGCGCCCTTGACCTGCAAATCCTGCCAGTCCTTGGGCTTGGTCTTCCCGAAGGCCTTCCAGCGCCGGGGGTCGCCATGCACTTCCGCATGACGGTGCCAGATGTGGAGCATCAGCTCCACCACCTGCATCAGCCCGGTGGCTCCCACCGCGTGCATGCAGCCGATCAGCCCGCCGCACAGGTTGGCCGGCAGCTTACCCGGCTGGCCGGTGCGGGGGTTCCGGTGGTAGCAGTCGCCGGACTCGACGTAGGTCCGGCCTTCGCCGTAGGGACGGATGCCGATATCCTCGTAGGTCTGGATGTCGCTGATGGTGAAAGCGTCGTGCAGCTCCACCAGGTCGAGGTCCGCGCAGGGATCCACCACCCCCGCCATCGGGTAGCAGTAATACGAGGCCATGCGCGAGGCGAAGAAGCTGTGGAACCCGGGGTAGCGGTGGCCGCCGGGGAAGCGCTCGTCCAGGTCGTCATACAATCCCGGCGGCTCGTTGGGCAAGAGCGGGATCTCCATGTGCCGCCGGTCGGCCACCCGCAGGCTGTGGGAGGCCGCGGTCACGTAGAGCCGGAGCGGGTTGTCGCAGAGCTGCTTCGCGGTGTCCTCATCGGCCAGGATCACGCAGGCCGCGCCCACGCTCATCAGGCAGGCGTCCAGCACCCGCAGCGGATAGGCCACCACCGGCGACTCGATCACGTCTTCGACCGTGATCTTTTTGGCGCCATGAGCAAACGGGTTGAACCGCGCATAGCCCCGGTTCTTGACCGCGATCTCGGCCATGGTCCGCCGGAAGCTGTCCTCCTCCTTGCCGAACACTTTCCAGTAGCGCTGGGCCATGGGCGCGTAATAGCCGGTGTAGATGTGCCCGAGCGGGGTCTCCCAGTCCTTGTCCGCGGCGCAGGAAATGTAGTGGTTGCCCTCGTCTGTCGGCACCTCGTCCATCCGCTCCCAGCCCATGCACAGCACGCAGTCGGAATAGCCCGAGGCAATGGCCTTGGCCCCCTCCCAGATGGCCGAGCCGCCGGTGGCCCCCCCGGTCTTGATGCCCACGTTGCCGAGCGGGTCCAGCCCCAGCCGGTCGTGGATCACGGCCTCCCCCAAAAGCTGGTCGCCGAAATGGTCGGCGAAGTGGCCGTAATAGCACGAGTGGATGTAGCGCTTGACCTCGGCCGGGGACTTGTGGATCAGCTCGCAAGCCATGGTCAACGCCTCGATGCACAGCTCCTCGGTGCGCTGGTGGGGAAAGGCCCGGGCAAACTGGGAATTGCCGCCGGTGACCAGGTAAACCGGCCGCATGAACTGGGGAATTTTCAGTTGCCGTTCACTGAACGTAATCATCCTGTGCTACTCCTTTACGCGAGATTGGATACAACCGAACCGAGTCCGAACTACACCGGTCGGGGCTTGATGTGGTTCTTGATGAAGAGGACGATGTCCTTGGTAGTGGTGCCGGGCGTGAAGACTTCGAGCACGCCTAAAGCCTTGAGCTTGGGGATGTCGTCGGCCGGGACGATGCCCCCGCCGAGAACCTTGATATCGGACAGCCCCTTGTCCTTAAGCAGTTGAATGACCGCGGGGAACAAGGTCAGGTGCGCGCCGGAGAGGATGCTCAACCCGATCCCGTCCACGTCCTCCTGGATCGCCGCCTCCACAATCATCTCCGGCGTCTGGTGCAAGCCGGTGTAAATCACCTCGAACCCCGCGTCCCTGAGCGCCCGGGCCACGATCTTCGCGCCCCGGTCATGACCGTCCAACCCGGGCTTGGCCACTAAAATCCTCAACTTCCTTTCACCCGCCATGAGACTACTCCTTCGGCGCTGGACTATACCATGCCCGGTAAAGCTTGTAAACCGTTTTTCTTATCGGTCAACCCGCGCCCTCAGCCTAGTATGGAAAGGAATAATAGAGGTCAGCTCCACCTTCACCGGAGGCGTTCTGGCTGGCTTCCAGGGAGAGGCGCTTGGAGAGATCGTAGCGCACGCGGAATTCCTCCGCGGTCTGCTCGCCGAAGCGGCGGGAATAGAAGAGGTAGAGCCGCTCGTTCAGGTATTTTCCCACCCCGAAGGTGGAGGTTTCGGGGGTTTGGCCGGGCTGGACGATGAGGACGTCGAGGTTGAGGGCGTTGGCCAGGGACTTGGCCAGTCCGGTTGCGGCGTAGCGGGCGGCCACCTGGCCGCCGGTCTGGCCCAGGGACTGTTTCTGCCCCTCGGTCAGCGCGTTCACCGGCCGGCCGAAAAGGATGACGGCAAGCACGTCGGCCGGCTCGAGCGGCGGCTCGGAGTAGATTTCCAGAGTCGGGTTGGAAAGGGTGCCGAAGAGCCTGACGTAGGTGGTCCATTCGTTCACCCGGTAGCTGGCGAGGATATCGAGGTCCGGATCAATCACCGGGATGCCGGGGAAGACGAAGATGCCGTGCTCCAGGCGGAAAGGTTTGCCCTGGAAGTAGACCCAGCCCTCCTTGCTTTCCACCCGGCCGGAAAGGATGAAGAGCTGGCCCGGGGGCTTTTCCACGGTGAGGTCGCCCCCGAAGCGAAGGTTAAGCTCGGAGCTGCGCAACTGCGCGGTGTCCGGGATGTGGACCTTGAGGTCCATGACCATCCGGTCCAGCCAGGAAGGTTCGGCCTTGGCGCGCCTCTCTTCGCCCTTGACCACGATGGTGGGGTCCTCGGTCTCCCAGGCGATCCCTTGATAACTCAACAGCAGCGGCGGCCGGTAGCGCAGCTCGATGAAGTCAAGCCGGCCGGAGAGGCGAGGGGCGGCCGGGTCCCCGGTCAGGCGCAGGTCCGCGTCCACCGTGGCCTGGATGTCCGGGGTATTGATTGCCTGAAAGCGTTGGCTGGTCAGGACCAGGTCCATTTGCGAAACGGAAAACCCCTGGAGCTGAACCTGGCCGGAAAGGGTGGCCTGGTTCTCGTCCGAAAAAGCCTTCAGGCCGGGGATTTTGACCAGGTTGTCCTGGACCTCGGCCCGGCCCGAGAGATCGTGCAGCCTGATCCCCAGGGCCGGCAAGGCCAACCCGACCTGCTTCAACTCGCCCTGCCCGCTTAAGCGCACCTGCGGCGGGCTGCCTTGCAGGCGGAGCTTCAGGGCGACGAGGCCGCTCGCCTCTTGCACCCCGGAGAACAAGCCCAGGAACGCGGACGCCGCGATCTGCTCGCCCGTAATTTCCACGTCCATTCCTTCCTCGAGCCAGCGCGCCGACAGCCCCGGCGCAAACGCCAGGTCCACTGCCAGGGTCCCCACGGCCGTGATCTCGCCCGTAGTTTGCGAGACGCCGCGGGAAGCGAACTCCAGCCGAGGCGAGCGGTAGCGGGCTGAGCCTTCCACCTCGTCCAGCGCGGCGCGACGGAACCGGGGTTGGCCGACCTTCCATTCGGCCTGGATCTCCGGCGCCCGCGGCGGGCCTTGCACGGTCAGGTTTCCGCTGAGCACGCCCGCGATGGTGTCGCCGGGCAAGAACTCTTGGGACCAGGGTTCGATCTTCACCTGCTCCAGGCCCAGCCGAAGATTGAGGCGGTCGCCCCAGACCCGGCCGTCCAGCCGGACCTTCTCATTTCCCTGGGCCAGTTCCAGCTCCTGAACGCGGATATTGGAGCCTCTCGCGTCCAGTTGGGCCGGTCGAGCCAAGGTCCACTTCTGTCCGTATAACGAGAGACCCAGAGACGAGAGCTTGAGCTCCCAGGCCGAAGCCCGGCGGTCGGCCCGCAATTCGCCGGCCGCGTCCAGGCCAAAGCCCGGCTCCTGGGCCGCCCCCTGGAGCTGGAATTGCACGCGAGGCGTGGGCAAGGCCGAGGGGAAGAGCTCGGCCGAGAGGGAGAGGTCAAGGGGCGGGACTTGGAATTTAGCTTCGGGCGCGTGGGGGATGCCGGCGCTTTTGGCCGCGAGCTGGATTTTCCCGGAGAGCTGTTGAGAGGAAGAGCTGGAAAGCTCGGCCGTGAGCTCGGCGGAGGCCGCGGTGAAGGACGGCCCGAAGAGGTCCGAGGCCTCGCCGGAGCCGGACGCCTGCCAGGTTTGCTGATCGCCCCGGAGCTTGAGCGAGAGCGATCCGCGCTGGAAGTTCAGCCGGCCTTGCGACCAGTGCGCAATTGCGCGGGGTTCCTGAAGCTGCGCCTGCAGATCGAACGCGTAGGGCGCTTTCGGGTGATTCGGCTCGAGCCAGCCTTGACCGGAAACCCGGAAGCCTTGCAGGGACGCCTGGCCCCGGTCCATCGTGATCCGGCCGGCGGCGACGTGATAATCCAGAACTGCATTTTCCGCCGCCAGCTCCTTGATCCGGGCGGAGTCAAGCTTGAGCGCGCCCGAGCCGCTAAACTTGTCCAGGGAATTCCCCTGCCCGGAGAGCCGCCATTCCCCGGTCAAGCTCCCGGCCGGCAGGCTCGCGCGGAACCGGGCCGGGTTGAGGTCGCGGAAGCTGGCGTGAAGGATAAGCGGGTAAGGCTCGGTCAGCCGGCCGAAGAGTTGCAGCTCATGGCCGGCGCCGGTGACCTGAGAAGCGGTCGTGGCGGTGTAAGTATCTCCGCTCAAGGTCAGGCCGACGGTCACGGGCAGGGACTGAATCCCGGGATAGGAGAAAGAATCCAGGCGGGAGCTGAGCTGGAGAGAACGAGCGGCGCTCGGGCCGGCCGGCGCGCTTTCCGCCTGATAGGTCAAGCGCGCCTCGCCGGTAAGTCGGGAGACGGGGAAATCACGGGTGAGCAGCTCAGCCGGCGAGAGCCGCTCCATGGTCCCCTCAAGCTTGAGCAGCTTTTGCCGCGGCCGGTAGCTCCCCTGGGCCTGCGCCTTCCCGGCCGGGGATTGCAGCCGCGCCTGGAACGAGAGGTCCTGCCAGGTGCCCTGGATCGAGCCGGAACCCGCGACGGCCAGGGCCAGGGGAGAGGAAGGCCACCAGGGCGAGAGCGCCTCCGGCCAGAGCTCCAGCCAGGCGAACTCGGCCTGAAACTGCGAGGCGGCCGTCGCGTAATGAGCCGATTTCAATTGTGCATAAGAAGTCGCGGCGAGCAACTCCCCGGAATTCAGCCGGACCTCCCAGCCCTGGGTTGCAGGAGCGGCACGGCCCTGGGCCGAGAGATAGCTTACGGCCACAAGCTCCGGACTGAGCGCGGCCTGGAGATCGGCCACCTGGAATTTCACTTGGCCGCGGCTGGTCTGGAACTGGGCCCGGCCTTGCGGGATCGAGACCAGATAAAGACGATCCGGGGCAGGTGACAGGGACAGTTCGGCATGGTGCAGGATGATCTCGCCGGCCAGGCGGGGAAGCGTTTCCCGCCTTTTCTTGGACGGGCCGACCTTGAAGACCGAGCGGTAGTTCCATTGGTCCCCGGACTTGGTTGCAACCAGCCGGGGGTTTTCCAGGGTGACGGCGAAACCCGGCTCGAAGAGCAGGACCCGCCACCAGAGCCATCGGACTTGAGCCTGGTCCGCGGTCAAGACCGGCCGGCCGTGCGCATCGTCAACCTCGACCTGATGCAAGGCAAAGCGGCTCAAGGGGTCGCCGGAAAGCGCGGCCACTTTTACTTTGCCGGCCAATACCGAGTTCACCCGGCTCAAGGCCAAAGCGAGAATCCGGGAGTTCCAAAGGCCGGAGCGGACCGAGGTATAGAAGGCGGCGAAAACCAGCCCGGCGGCGAGCAAAGGCCAGGCGGCGATCAGGATGTTCTTCAGGCGCTTCATGACTAAAAAGTGTTCCCGATGTTGAAATGGATCCGGAAGTCCGGATACCTGGGGTCCGCAGTCAGAGGGACCCCCGCGTCCAGGGCCAGCGGCCCGATGGGTGTGCTATACCGGATTCCGCCGCCGGCGCCGTAAACCACGTCGCGGAGGTCGTAATCCTGATGTTCCGGCCAGACCCATCCGCCGTCCAGGAACCCCACCAGACCCCACTCCTTGTAAACCCGGAGGCGCAACTCGGCGCTGGTCTCCCAGAGCTTGGTCCCGCCGATGGGCCGGCCGTCCGGGTCCCGCGGTCCCAGCCCGTAGCGGTCAAAGCCGCGCACGCTGCCGGTGCCGCCGGTGTAGAAGCGCTTGAACAGCGGCAACCGTTCCAAATCGCCGAAGGGCTCGGCCCACCCGATTTTACAGCGGCCGGCCGCGACCACCGCCGGGGTGAAGAGCGGATAATAGCCGCGGGTTTCGCTTATCGCTTTGAAGTAAGAGAAATCACCGCCCAGGGGTCCGCCAGCCGCTTCCAGGTAAAGGCTGGCGCGCGCCCCGCGCTGGGGGCGAATGGGGTTATCCAAATCCGCCCATTCCACCCGATTGGAAACCGCGGACAACAGGCCTTCCCGCGCCAGGTCTTCCTCTTTGACCTTGAGCAAATCCAGAACCCGACTCAGGGTATTATCCTCAATCCGGTAGGAAGCCTCGTCCCACAGGTAGCGGCTGAGGATGAAGTGGTAAGTCGGCGTCAGCGACCGCGCCTCGTGCCGGTAGGCTTCCTCATGCTCCACCCGCCGCTCTGCGGTCACTGACAAAAAGTTGCCGGCCCGGCCCAGGTTGGGCTGAACAAAGCGAACCTCCTCCCGCTCCAACAGCTCGGACCAGCGCGCCGTGACCGAAAGCTCACGCGCTCCCCCCAGAAAGTTCACATGCCGCCAGCTCCCTTGCACCCGAACCCCTTCTTCGCTCCCGTAACCCAGCCCCACGTTCACCTCCCGCGGCTTGCCTTCCTCCACCCGGATGGTCAAATCCACCTTGCGCGCTTCGTCATCGCCCTGTTCCACCACCCGCACCGACCGGTAAATGGGCAAGCGCTGCACCTGGCGCTGGTTGTCAATAATTTTCTTGCGGCTATACCGCTCCCCTGCTTTCAAGGTCAGCGCCCGCCTCACCACTTTCGGCTGGGTTCTCTTCGTCCCCTCCACTTGAATCTTCCGAATCCGATACCAGTTGCCCCGCGTAATCGCATAACCGACTTCCGCCACCCCGGCCTCGGGATCCACGCCAGCCTTTCTTTCCACCTCGACCCGAAAAAACCCCTTGTCCTGGTAATAATGCTGCATCGCCTCGCCGGCTTCCTGGTAAGGCTCGGATTCAAACCGGTCGCCTTCCTGATAGCCCAACCGCGCCCGCAGCTTGGGCAGGTCTTCTTCCGGCGCATCCAGGAGAGCAATCTCAATCTTGGCAACCCGCACCGGCTTCCCCTCTTCCACCCCGTAGCGAAGCTTCACCCCCTTGCCCCGCCGGCCCCGCTCCACTTCCGGCCCTTCCACCCGCACCGAGTAAAAGCCCCGGCTCCGGTAAAACAGCTCGATCCGCCGGCGGTCATCTCCCGCCCAGAACGGATCATAGCCGCCGCGCTTGATCCGCCGCTTCCACCACGGCGTCGGCTCCTCCTTCAAGATCGACTTCACCGTCCGACAACGGATCTGCCGGCAGCCCTCGATCTGAATGCGCTTGATCCGCACCGGGCGGGTTGCTTTGGGCTTTTGCGGCTGGGATGAAGCGTCAGCCGCGGCCGGAGAAGATTCCGCCTCTGGTTCTGCCTCTTGCGGTTGGCTTAAAGCAGCTTCCTCCTTCATCTCGGAGGGATCTCGGGCAAACCCGGCCCGCGAAAAGGTTAAAATCATGAGCCCGAGCGTAACCATAAAAAGAAAGAAGCTCTCGCTTCTTGGCGCTCCTGGAAACCGCTTCATGAATTTATTATGCCTCTGATACCAATTTTACGTCAACCGTAGAGTAATGATCGGGTGCCACGGGCCAATCCCGAAGGGATTGCCCGTGCACTGGCAAGCCCTCCGGGCTTAGCCAGTGGCACCCTTGGGTAATACTATATGACTGAGGTAAAATTAGTCTGAGGTCCGAGGTCTTAAGGATTGCCGAGTTGCTCGACGTAGCCCTCGCCTGCCACTTTCTCGCCGGAGCCGAGCCATTCGCCCTGAAAATCAAAAGCGTATAAAAAGCCGTTGCCGATCACCGGCCGCGGCTCGGAGGATCGCTCGGCCTCGTAGCGGAACTCGCCCCGGGAATCCTGCTGTCGGCCCAGCCAGCGGCGGGGCACCCGGCAGGGACGGCCGGCGTAGTTGGTAAAAGTCTCCCCTTCCCGGACCTGGCAAGAGTAGCGGTCCATGAAGCGGGAGGGTCCGCGGTCCGGCCGATGCAGGCCCACGCTCTTGACTTCAAAGCCGCCCGGCGCCTCGGTCCACAGCGAAACGGCAAAGCCGCCGGCGGGCAGGCGCAAGACCTCGTAGCGGAAGAGGCGGAGCGGCAGGCGCAGGGGCAGGAGGTTCTTGCCCCAGCCGTGGTCATGGAGCGCGGGCAGGTCCAGCTTCCCCTGTTGCTCGCCCCATTTCCATTCCATTTTGCAATCGCCGAAGCTGGTGTAGTGATAATACATGCCCGGGAAATAGGCCCACCAGTGAAAGCCGGGCCAGGACTCGAACCGCGCCTGAAGCTCGAGGCCGATTTCCGGCTGGCGATAGCGGATGGAATAGCTCGGCCAGGCGCCGGCAAAGTGCAGCCGCTCGCCCAAATGGAATTGCACGGCATTAGGCTGGTAACTCAGTTCTTGCGAAATTGAATGGTATTGCTTATAGGTGGCGAAGCGCTCCCTTCCTTCCAGGCAGAGCTGGAGGTCAAAGGCATCCCTGGGGTCCTTGCCGCGCCAGCGGTCGGGCCGGTCAAAGGGGATGCCGGTCATGCCCAGGAGGACGTTGAGGTTGAGGAATCGGAAAGGCGAGTCAGGCGGGAAGACCGCGATCAGGGTGCGGAGGTCCCAGGGGAATTGCGGGAAGCGGGTGCTCTCTTCTTCCGGCGTGGGCGCGAGGTTGGGCGCGATGGCGGAGCGGTCGAGCCGCCGGACCGCGGGCACCAGGGCCCGCCGGAGCCAGGACCCGGGCACCGCCCTACCCTACCGCGATGCCGCCCGGCTCGAAGAGGAGCTTGGGGTTTTCCCAGACCAGGCTTCCGTCAATCATGGTCGGGGAGGAGCAGGAGTAGCACAGTTCGGCGTCGCGGCGGAGTTGCTTGAAGCGGGGCAGCTCCATGATTTCCTTGAGCGGCATCTCGCGGATGTTGGCGATGTTGTGGTCCAGGTCCAGGCAATACTCGATATTGCCCCGGGGGTCCAGGCCCATGCACATCTTGGGAAAGTGGCACTTGTAGCCGGGCTTGCCGTCGGCGAAATACTTGAAATACATCTCCGAGTTCAGGATCGGCGCGCCCTCGCGCTTTTTTTCGAGCAGGTATTCGCAGATGCCGCGCAGTTCTTGGAGTGGCAGGCCCATGTTGGTCTCGGTGAAATGGCTGCCGTCGGCGCCGTGGCGAAAGTCGGTGATCACGTCAAAGGAGATGTGCACGTCCAGGTCCTGGGCCAGCTTGACCATGTCGTCAATTTCCTCGGCGATCCCCTTTTGCACGCAACTGTTGAACTGGACCGAAAGGTCCGGGTATTTCCGCTTGACCAGCTGGACGCCCTTGATCAGGCGGTCGAAGAGGCCGGGCAGGCCGCGGATCTTATCGTGGCGCTCGGCCTTGGCGGAATCCAGGCTGAGCATGAGCATGGCGATGTGGGGCAGGACCTCGTCCATGCGCTCTTCCAGAAACCACCCGGTGGTGAAGAGCAGGATCGGCATCTCGGCCTCTTCCTTGACGAACTTCACCAGCTCCCCGAGGTCCTGGCGCAAGAAAGTCTCGCCCCCGGAAAAGGCGGTGGCGAGAAAGCCCTCTTGCTTGGCCTCGCGGTAAAAGCGCTTAAGCTCCTCGGTCGGCACGTCCTCCCAGTCGTTGTGCTTCCACAGGCAGCTCGCGCACTTGCACATGCAATGGGCGGTGATGAAATGGGCCAGCACAAAGGGCCGGCCGTCGTTCTTCAGCTTGGCCTCCAGGGCCCGCTTGGCCAACTTGCCCGTGTGCTGGGCCATGGCGGGACTGATCTTTCTCATGGTTTCCTCCTTGTGGATGAATTTCGGCCCGGGTTGCTTCGGGCCGGCGCGTTTTCGGCCTCGAGCGCCTTGGCCACCAAGTCGAGCATGCGCAGGAGATGGCGCTTGAAGCCGGCCAGGTTTTGCTGGGAAAGCGGGTCCGAGCCCAGGAGCCGCTTGAGCACCGGGCTGTAAGTAAAATAGGTCACGATCATGCCGTAGAAGCTGGTCAAGAGCCGGGAAGCGGAAAGCGCGCCGGCGCGGGTGGCCGGATAAGCCTGGTGGACGGCCTCGGTGCCGGTCTGGAAGATGGGAACCATATGGGTCACGATCCGCTCCAGGTGCGGGCCGCCGGAGGCCTCGCGCTGGACCATGCCCATGAAGTTGCGGTGGCGGGCGAGGAAATCCACGTAAACCTCGATCAAGTGCTCCATCCGCTCGCGCAGGGTGCCTTCCTGATCCAGGGCGGCGCGTAAGGTGCGGTTGAGTCGCTGGTAATAGCGGTCGAGCACGCTTTCGAACAAGGCTTCCTTGGTGCGGAAGTGGTAGTGGATGAGCGCCTTGTTGACCCCGGAGAGCTCAGCGATCTCCCGGGTGCTCGCGGCCTCGTATCCCACTTGGCCGAAGAGCGTGTCCGCCGCTTTCAGTATCTCTTCCCTGGCGTTCAAATCTTGCCGCCTGCTGCCCAACGCTGCACCCGCCCCGGGGGTCCGCAGTTCCGGCTTTAACCGCCAACCGTCAACTGCCAACCGTATTCGATTTTAACTGGGCGCCCAGTTAAATTCCATCTTGGCTCGATTCTCCACGTTTGTCAAGCAGAAAATTTACTCGGGCCGGTGGGTCTGGTATAGTCGAATTCCGTCAATCCAGGACGGGTTGGATCGTAACGCCCATTCCGCAGGAGCGGAATTCCCCGGCGGACAGAACCGGGAGGAGTAAGGATGAGAGGAAGTTGCAAGTGGACCTTGGCCCTGACAGTAGTTTTCGGGTTGTCAGGCTGCTTGGGCGCGGTGAAGAAATACCGCCAGGACCCGCCCCTGCCGTCCTACAACGAGACCTTGAAAGCGCCGGGCCTCCAGGCGCCGGTGCATATCTATCGCGACGACTACGCGGTGCCGCACGTTTTCGCGGAAAACGAGCACGACCTGTTCTTCGCCATCGGGTTCATCCAGGCCCAGGACCGGCTGTGGCAACTGGTGTTTAACCGTGCCTTTGCCGAGGGCCGCATGGCCGAGCTCTTCGGCGCGCTCAGCGTGCCCGGCGTGGAGTTCAAGGGGTTCCCGGCCAGCACCGTCGGGATTGACGTGGCCCAGCGGACGATGGGCATGAAGTTTTTAGGCGAGGTGGGCGCGGAGCTGATGCGCGTCCGCGATCCGGAGACCTACGCCCAGCTCCAGGCCTACTGCGACGGGATCAATTATTTCATCAACACGCATCCGGAGCTCGAGCAGTTGCCGATCGAGTTCCAGGTGCTGAAGATCAAGCCGGAGCCGTTCCTGCCGGCGGACGTGGTCAGCTTCGGGAGGTTCATGGGCTTCTTCCTGGGCTACAACATGCTGGCCGAGCTGCTCCGCTACAACCTGGTGAAGAAATACGGTGAGGACTTTGCCTGGGAGATCGCGCCGATCCACGGCTCGCTGGGCCCGACCATCATCCCGCCGGACCTGCTCCAGAACAAGCTGGCCTCTCCCCGCAACCTCCCTCCCGGCGGCCGGCCGCCGCAGGAAGAGCTCGGGTATTCCCTGGCGCTCGCCGCGGAGGACGCCTCCTTCATGCTGACCGGCTTCATGGGCCTGCGCTCGCTGATGCAGATGCCGGAAGCTCATGCGTCCAACAACTGGGTCATCTCCGGCAAAATGACCGAGACCGGCTCGGCCATGCTGGCCAATGACACGCACATGCCTCACCTCGAGCCTTCGATGTGGTGGATGATGCACGTCAAGGGCGGCAAGATTGACGCCATGGGCTCGACCCTGGCCGGCGCGCCTTACATCCTGCTCGGCCACAACCGCCGGCTGGCCTGGGGCGCGACCACATCCATCGCCGACGTGCAAGACCTGTTCATCGAGAAGACGGACCGCGAGCATCCGGGCCAATATTTTTACCGGGGCCAATGGCGGCCGTTCACCATCCGCCGGGAGACGATCCGGGTGCGGCGGCGGCTGCTCGGGGGTTACAAGGAAAAGATCATCGAGATCCGACAGAGCATCCACGGGCCGATCATCAACGACATCTTCCCGCTCCCCGAGAGCTCGCCGGCGGTGGCCCTGCGCTGGGTGGCCTGGGACTTCGGCCGCAACCTCGCAGTGTTCCAGAAGCTGATCGAGTCCGCCAGCAAAGAGGAATTCCTGGCCCAGGTGGCGGGCATGTCGGACCAGGAGCTGGGCCTGATGGGCGCGGCCAAGTCGTTCAGCCGGCTGATGCAGGGGAAGTCGGTGGATGATTTTGTCGCGGCCATGGGCGCGATGGACCTGCCCAGCCAGAACTGGGTGGCGGCGGACGCGGACGGCAACATCGCCTATCTGCCCGGCGGGCTGGTGCCGATCCGGAATCAGGGCCTGGGCGTGATGCCGGTGCCGGGAGATTCGGGCGAATTCGACTGGACCGGCTTTATCCCCCTGCTTGAGCTTCCCTACGCGATCAACCCGGAGCGGGGCTACCTGAACAGCGCCAACAACGAGGTGGTGGACGCGGAGTGGTATCCCTACATCTTCGACCTGAACTACGACTCGGGCTGGCGGGCCTGGCGGGCGGAGGAGTTGATCCAGGAACTGGCCCCGATCAGCCTGGAGGACATGAAGCGGATTCAGAACGACATCAAAGTGAAGCGGGCGGAGATCGAGGTGCCGATCATCCTCCAGGCGGTGGAGAACAAGCGCGTGACCGATCCCCTGGTGCTGCGGGCCGCGGAGCAACTGCGCCGCTGGGACCTGGAAGCCGGCCTGGACTCGACCGCCACCGTGATTTTTTTCCAGTATAACGTCGAGCTCCGCAAAAACATCATCGCGGATGAGGTCTCGAAAGAGGACTTCAATAAATTTTTCTCCGGCAGCCACATTGACATCCTGACCGAACTGCTGGTGCAGAAAGGGACCAGCGCGCTGTTCGACGATAAGCGGACGCCCGACGTGAAGGAAGACCGCGATGACATTGTGGTCCGGAGCCTGGGCGACGCCATGGCCTGGGTGGAGAAGAAGTATGGACCAGATCCTTCCAATTATGAATGGGGCAAGGTGCACTGGATTAAGTGGTATCACCTGCTCGGCGTGGGGCCGCTCAAGGACCTTTCCGTGGGGCCGTTCCCTCACGTGGGCGCCGCGCACACCGTCCGCTGCGCCAGCCCCATGGGCTCGGGCAAGGCCCCGTTCAAGGCTTTTAACGGCGCTACCTTCCGGCACCTGGTGGACCTGGGAGACGTGAACCACTCGCTCATGGTCAACGACGGCTCGATCTCGGGGCAGTGGCTAAGCCCTCATTACAAAGACCTGCACATGGTATGGCTCAAGGGCGACTACCTGCCTTCCACCCTGGACCCGGAGGAAATCAAGGCCACGGCCCGATATCACTCGGTCTTGATGCCGCCGTAGGAACGCGATTGATCCCGCCCGACCAGGGCGCGGGGCCGGCCGAGGAGCAATGCCAGGGGGATAAGCCAGAGGCTGACCAGCGACACGTCCCGTCCGATCCGCCAGGGCCAGGGCCGATAGGTGAAGACGATTCGATGCTCGCCCGGCGGAAGCGCGACCGCCCGGACCAGGTAGTTGGCGCGCAGGATCCGAGTCGGCTTGCTGTCAACCTCGGCCTCCCAGCCGGGGAAGTAAGTGTCGGAGAGGACCAGGAAGCCGGGAACCGGATTGTTGATCTCCACTACCACCTCGCGGTTGCGGTAACTTTGGACCGGCGCCGGGAGGAAGGTTTGACCGGAGCGCGCTTCAAAGTCGGGCCGGAGCAGGATCACGTCCTTGCGGAAGTCGGTGGAGGCCAGGAGTTCCAGGAACTGGTCGTCATCCCGGGCGGCCACGATTCCGTCCACAAAAAAGGCGCGCGGGAAATAGCCCTCGTTGCGGGTGACCTGCAAATCGTGGTCAACGTCATTGCAGAGCATGTTCAAGTCAGGGTCTTGGGGAAAGCGGCAGGTCACCTTGGCTTTGACCAGATACTTCACATTCAGCATCTGAAAAGTTTCGGCCCGGAAGGGGGTGTTTTTAAGCCGGGCGATCCGAATGAACTCGGCCGGATCGAATCCGAAGACCTCTTCCAGTCCTTCGGGCAGGGCCAGGTTGGGTAACAGGGTATCGCGGTTCCATTCCATCCATTGTTGCGGGTCCAGCGGGCCCAGGGGTTCGTTCATGTAGCCGGGATAAACGGCGGTCGCGGTTTGGGACAAGCGGAATTGTTCCCTGGAGCCGGCCTGCTGCTCGCGGATGAGGCGGCCGGCCTCCGGCGGGGAGGTGTAGAGAGAAGGGTCGGCCGGCATAAAGTAGGAGCGGCCAAGGGCGAGGAGGTCCAGGGCCGTCATCAGCAGGAGCAGCCCGGCCCAAGCGCGCCCTTGCCGCGGGTATCGTTTCCCGAGCCACAAGACGAACAGGAAGGCCAGAGCCAGGCCCGCGGTCCGGGCTGAGGCCTCAAGCCAGGAAGCACGGATCACTTGAGGAGCGAAAGCGTAATGATAGGCCTGCCTCAGATAATCAGCCATCATTTGCGCAAGCGGCCCGGACGCCGCGAGCATGACCAGGAAGACTGCGGCCAGGATCCCGGTCAGAATCGCCCAGACCCGGAAAAAAGAGGGGAGAGCCGTTTCTTTGCCCGGGCTTTTCAAACGCTGGAAACCCATGGCGGCCAGGCCGGCCAGGGCGAAGGTGGCAATAGCCAGGTGCTTTTCCGGGTAGCGAAAGATCCGGTAGGTCGGGAAGAGGGCCCAGACCAGTCGGAAAAGCGGAGAAGAAGAGCCAAGCGCGAGGAGCAGGAAGAGGAAGAAAGTCAGGAGCAGGAAACCGGTGGGCTTTTCCCTGAAGCGCCGGCACTGGGCCAGGCCTAAAAAGAGGGGAAACAGTCCGAGATAGACCGCGCCGGCCCAGAGCGACAAATTGTAGGGGCCCAGGAAGATGCCCCAGAAATGCTCGGGTGGAAAAAGGGTTCCCCAGAGCCGGGGCCAGATCCATTCCAAGAGTCGGAGCGGGTGAAGGGACCAGGTGGTGGCCTCCTTGAAATCAAAGCCCTGGAGCTTGGTGCACCAGGCTCCCAATTCCAGGCTGGGCAGAAACTGGCCCAGGATCAGAAAAAAGGTAAGGCCGCCGGCCGGCATCAGGAGGGCATAAGCCTTGCGGGCGGGCTGGGTTAGGTCGGGCAAGGCCAGGCCGCCGTAAAGGAGCAGGAGCACGCCGGCCCAGAGGAAGGCCTGGGGGTCTCCGCCCAGAAAAAACAGGGCCCAGCAGAAGTTGGTCAGCACCAACCACCTGATCTGGTAAGTCCGGAGCAGGCGAAGGAAGCAGAAGAGCAGGCCCGGATACCAGGCGGCCGGGATCAGGTAGTTGAAGTTGAGGTGCATGCTGACCAGATAGCCGGAGGCCATCCAGACCAGGCCGCCGAACAGGCCGGCGGCTTGACCCAAGCCCCATTCCCGGAGCAGGCGCCACATCAGGTATCCGGTCAGCGCGTAATGGACTGCCGGATATACCTTCATGGCCGCGGGCACCGAGAAAAGCAGGTAAACCAGGCTGAGGGGATAAAGCACCGCATTGGCCATCTCGGCGAGAAAGGGGTAACCCAGGTTAAGATCCGGGCACCAGAGGGGCCATTCTCCGGCGAGCAGGCTTTGCTTGAGGAAGAAGATCCCCGGGAAGGTCCAGCGCAGCAGATCGCGGTAAAAGAGGACCTTGCCCCAGGTGGGGAAGAAAAGCACAGCCGTCACTGCTGTCCCGAAAAGCAGAGCGGCCAGGTGCTGGCGGGGCGGAATTGTCGTTACCGACCTCGGGTGATGGCAGGAGCTTTTCATCAGGCAAAAACAAGGGTCCCGGAGGCATTGTAATGAGGAGGAGCGAGGGAAGTCAAGGCAGCAGCAAAGTGTCAAGGTGTCAGAGTGTCAGGGTGTCAAGGCAGCCGTGGAGATGAATCTTTTCTTGACACGTGACACCTGAGACCTGCCACGTTAGAAGACCGGTCGAGCTTTACGCATGAGGAGCAGCAAGGGAATGAGCAAGAGGCTGACCAGCGAGGCCTCCCGCCCGATCCGCCACGGCCAGGGCCGATAGGTGAAGATGACCTGATGCTCGCCCGGCTCCAGGGCGACCGCCCGGACCAGGTAGTTGGCGCGCAAGATGCGGGTTGGCTTGCCGTCCACTTCTGCCTCCCAGCCGGGGAAATAGGTGTCGGACAGGACCAGGTAACCTGCAACCGGGTTGTGGATCTCCACCACGACCTCGCGGTTGCGATAACTTTGGATCCGCGCGGGCACAAAGGTTTGACCAGGATGCGGTTCCACATCAGGCCCAAGCAGGATCACATTCTTGCGAAAGTCGGTGGAAGCGAGCAAGTCCAGGAACTGGTGGTCATCCCAGGCAACCACCATGCCGTCCACAAAATAGGCGCGGGGAAAGTAGCCGTGGTTGAGCAGGACGGCGAGATTGCGTTCCCCATCCTCCGCGGCCAGGCTCAGCTCCGGCAACTCCGGGATCTCGGCAAAGTCCAGGCCGTCCAGCAGGTATTTCACGTTCAACATCTGGAAGCTCGCGATCGGGAGCGGCTTCAGGCTGAAGCGGCGGATTCGGGCCATCTCCGCCGGATCGTACCCAAAGATGTCCTCCAAACCCTCGGGCAGAGTGAGGTTGCTCTGCAAGGTGTCGCGGTTCCAAAAGACCAGCTTCTCTTCGTAACTCAGCCCCATCGGCTCGGCCAGGTCGGTCGGGTTCGGGATCTTGCTCGCCCGATACACGCGAAAGCGTTCCTCCACCCCGGCTTGCAAACCCCGGATCAGGCGGCTGGCCGCGGGTTGAAAACGATAGAGATAGGGATCGGTCACGATGAACTGGGACCCGCCGAACGAAAGCAGATCACCCGCGGTGAGCACGATCAGGATAGGCCCCAGTTGGCGCCGGACCGGCTGAAGCCGCCGGCTCAGCCAGAAAACGATCAAGAAAGCCAGGGCCACCAGGGGCGCCCGGAAAAAAGCCTGGTGCAGGGAAGCGCGGATCAGGCCCGGCTCGACGGAAAGGTTGCAGACCTGCCGGAGGTGGTCGGCCAGGGTCCGGGCAATGCTCTCCTGGAGAAAAAACCAGACCAGGAACGCCGCGACCAGCAGGGCGGTAAGCCCGAGCCAGGCGCGGAGCATAGCCCGGCGGAAGGGTTCCGCGTCCGGCTGGAGCAGCCTTTGCAAGCCCAAGCCGGCGAGCGCGGCCAGCGCGAAGACGGCCAGGACCAGGTGTTTTTCCGGGTAGCGGAAGATCCGGTAGGGCGGGAATAGCGTCCAGACCAGCCGGTAGAGCGGGGAGTAATAGCCGAGGGCGAGGAGGAAAAAGAGGAGGCAGGTGAAGACGAGGAAGCGGCCGGGCGGCTGGCGCCAGAAGCGGAATTGCGAGAAAGCGAGGAGCAGCGGGAACAGGCCGAGATAGACGGTGCCGGCCCAGGGGGTCACGGAGAGCAGGCGCAGGAACCGGCCCCAGAATTGGTCGGGCGGGAAAATCGGGCCCCAGAGTCCGGGCCAGAGGAACTCCAGCAGGCGCCAGGGATGGAACGACCAGGAACTGGCCTCGGTCCAGTCGTAACCCTGGAGTTTGACCGAGGCGGCCCCGAATTCCAGGCTGGGGAGCAGTTGGGCCGGGATCAGGAGTAAGGCCAGGGCGCCGGCCAGGGCCAGAATCGGGAGGCTTTGGCGCAGGACAGGGGTGTGGGGCTGCCATGCCAGAATTGCATAGGAGAACAGGAAGACCCCGGCGAGGAGCAAGGCTTGCGGATCGCCCCCGATCAGGAAGAGCGACCAGCCCAGCGCCGTGGCCAAGAGCCACCACAACCGGCGGGTCACCAGCAGGCGATGGAAAGCGAAGAGCAGGCCGGGATACCAGGCGGCCGGAATCAGGTAGTTGAAATTGAGGTGCATGCTGACCAGATAGCCGGAGGCCATCCAGGTCAGGGCGCCGAAGAGGCTGGCGGAGTGAGAAAGGCCCCATTCCCGGAGCAGTCGCCACATCAGGTATCCGGTCAGAAAATAGTGGATGGCAGGATAGACCTTGAGGGCCGTGGGCGCGGCGAAAAGCAAATGGAGCAGGCCGAGGGGATAGAGGACGGCATTGGCGGCCTCGGCCAGGAAAGGATAGCCCAGGAAGAGGTAAGGGCTCCAGAGCGGGATTTCCCCGGCCCACAGGCTCTGTTGGAAAAAGCAGATGCCGGGATAAGACCAGCGGAGCAGATCGCGGAAGAACAGCGCTTTGGCCCAGGTTGACGAGAAAAGAACGGCCGTGGCCGCACCGGCAAAAAGGACGGCTTCCAGGTGTTTGCGAAAAGCAAGGCGCGGTTGTTCCAGGGTAGCTCCTGGCATTACGGCGGGCATTCGGCGCAGATCGAGGAGAAGAGGGTGGTGGACAAGTAGCGTTCTCCCCGGTCCGGGAACAAAGTCACGATGGTGCTCCCGGCCGGGGCCTCCTGGGCTACCTGGAGAGCGCCGGCCAGGGCCGCGCCCGAAGACATGCCCACAAATATCCCTTCTTCCACGGTCAAGCGCCGGGCCATCTGGAAAGCTTCTTGGTCATGGATGGTGATGAGCTGGTTGAGCTTGGTCCAATCGTAGATGCTGGGGACAATCGCCTCGCCCATGTTCTTCAGGCCCTGGATGGTGTGGCCTTTGACCGGCTCCACCCCGATCACTTGGACCTGGCGGTTGTATTCCCGCAGTCTCCGGCCCACGCCCATCAAGGTGCCGGTGGTACCCATGCCGGCCGCGAAATGCGTCGCCTCGCCCCGGGTCTGCTCCCAGATTTCTTTGCCGGTGGTTTCGTAGTGGGCCAGCGGGTTGTTGCCGTTGTCAAACTGGTTGGCCAGCCAGTAACTCTCCGGCTCGGCCTCCAGGATTTCCCAGACTTTGCGGATGGCCCCGTCCGTGCCCATCCGCGGGTCGGTCAGGACAAGCTGCGCCCCAAAAGCCTGCAAGATGCGGCGGCGCTCGAGGCTCACGCACTCGGGCATGGTCAACTTGAGCTTGAGCCCGTAGGCCGCGCAAACCATGCTCAGGCCGATGCCGGTATTGCCGGAGGTGGCTTCGAGCACGGTCTTGTCCGGGGTGAGCTGGCCGGACTCCAATCCTTTCTTGATCATGTAATAGGCGATCCGGTCTTTGACCGAACCCGCGGGGTTGGCCCCCTCCAGCTTGGCGAAAATCCGAACCTTGGGGTTTTGGTGGATCCGGGAGATCTCCACCAGAGGCGTGTTGCCGATGCTATCCAGGATACTCATGACTCTCCGTTCATAGGAAACAATTTTTCAATTTTAGATTTCGGATTTTGGATTTTAGATTGAGGATGGGCTGGCCGTCATCAATCCAAAATCCAAAATCTAAAATCCAAAATTTTACTCCATCCCCAGGCGTTTCATCATTTGCTGGAGGCTCTGCCGGGTGAGCCCCAAGCGGACCGCGGCCCTGGTCTTGTTGCCCTCCGCCTTCAAGGCGCGGCTGATCAGCAGCCGTTTCAATTGGTCCACCGCTTCGTTCAGGTGCTCCGCGGCGCCCACGCTTCCCGCGTTGTCTTCCTCGCCCCAGATCCGGGGCGAGAGCAACTCCGCGGCGACCACCTCCCCCGGCGCCAGCATGACCGCGCGCTCGAGCTCGTTCTCCAGCTCACGGACGTTGCCGGGAAAGGGGTAGCGCTCGAGCAGGGTCAGGGCGTCTTCGTCAATCCGGAGCACCGCCCGGCCCGACTTGCGGCAGGCCTTGTCCAGGAAGTGGTGGGCCAGCAAGGGAATATCCTCCGGCCGCTCCCGCAAGGGCGGGATCCGGATCGGGAGCACGTTCAGCCGGTAGAACAGGTCTTCCCGGAACCGGCCGGCTTTCACCTCGGCTTCCAGGTTGCGGTGGGTCGCCGCGATCACCCGCGCGTCACTCCGCCGCGGCTGGGTGTCGCCCACCCGCCGGAACTCGCCCTCCTGCAGCACCCGCAGCAGCCGCACCTGCATGGCCGGAGAGGTCTCGGCGATCTCGTCCAGGAAAATGGTGCCGTGATCGGCTTCCTCAAACAGGCCCTTCTTGTCCGCCACCGCGCCGGTAAAAGCCCCCCTTTTATGTCCGAAAAGTTCGCTTTCCAGGAGGCTATCCGGGAGCGCCCCGCAGTTCTGCACCACAAATTGATACTTGCGGCGCGAGCTTGAGTAGTGAATGGCTTTGGCCACCACTTCCTTGCCCACCCCGGTCTCGCCGATCAGGAGCAGGGTGGTCATCGAATCCGCCACCCGCCGGAGCACCTCGAACAGCTTCTCCATCGCGCGGGAGCGGCCGATGATTTCCTCAAACCGATACTGGCCCTCCACCTCCCCGCGCAGGGCTTCGTAGTCCTTGCGCAGCTTGAGATGAGCCTGCTCCAGTTCCTGAAACAGGCGGCGGTTCTCCCGGCCCAACTCGTATCGCTCCACCGCCTGCCGCACCGCCTGCACTAAATCCGCCTGCTCCCAGGGCTTGGTCAGATACCGGTAAACCTCCCCGGCGTTGATCGCGTCCAGCAACGCCTCCACGTCGGTGTAAGCGGTCAGGATCATCCGCACCGCGTCCGGCTTCAGCGCTTTGACCTGTCGGAGCAGCTCGATCCCGGTCATGCCCGGCATCCGCTGATCGGCAATGATCACCGACACCTCATTCTCTTTGGCAATGCCGAGAGCTTCAGGTCCGCTGGTCGCCGTCTTGACCAGGTAGTCCTCGGAAAACGTCATCCGGAGGGACTCCAGGATCTCGGGTTCATCGTCAACAAATAACAGGTAAAAGTTTTTGCCCATGTTTTAATTTTGACCTTGATTTTTGTGTATTTTACACCAATTGCCTGGAAAACGAAAGAAAAAAATGCACGCAGGATTTTATTGCCTATGCAATTATAACTTGACACCCGTATGGGTTAAAGTATAATCTTACCAATTTACGGAACCAGGGCACTCCTTTTCTTCACGGGGATTTTTTATGAATGAACGTATCTGGGAAGAGGCTTGGCAAAAACGTAAGCCTCCCTTGCATGCGGCCATTCTTTCTGGCACCCCCACGGATTACCAGGCCGCAATGCAAGCATTTGTGCGTTGGAGCATTGGGGCCGGCCGCCAATGCCTCCTGGGCCAAGAGAGACCTTCTCTTCCCTCTTGGTCCCGCCGTCTTTCCAGGAAAAATAGCCTGATCGTTTGGTCGTGGAAGCCCCTCCGGAGAAAAGGCCTGTCCCGGGTTACCCGGGAATGGAAAGCCCGGCTGCCCAGCGCCCATCGGGCCGCCCTGGCCGCGGGTTTCGCCGGCCTGGACGTGGTGCTGGATGCGCGCCGCCTCCCTTTGCCAGTCGCCGATTTGCTGGAGAAGATCCTGGAAGGGTTTATCCAAGCGCGCTTGGCATCCGCCCTTTGCCTCTACCAACTCGCGCCCCGTGCCACAGGAAAAAAGTTGCTCCCCTTTTATTATCATCCTTCCTTGATGGTCAAAGGTGAGCTTTGCGAGAACATTTTCTGCCTTTCGTTTTTAGAGAGATCAGGCTCGAGGAAATCCGAATTGACCTTGGCCCAGGGTCTGCGCCAGGTTTCCAGGGTGCATCACCGCATCCAGGAATTGCAGAATCAGCCTTTCGACAGGCTCAAGGCTCAGCGCGAACTTGCCCCGGAGCAGCGCGAAAAAAGCGTCATGGAGAGCAAGCTGGCGGCCATCATCCAGAACCTGGGCGAGGGTGTGGATGTCATCAACTCGGACCTGGTGATTGAATACCAAAACGACCTGCTGGCCGAAAGGTTTCCCAACGCCCCGGGCCACAAGTGCTACCAGGTTTACCTCCGGGCCCAGGCTCCTTGTCCCCGTTGCCCCGCGCTCCGGGCCATGGCAACCGGGCAAACCCATCGCGAGAAGATCACCGGCTGGGACGGCCGCGCCTATGAGATCATCTCTTCGCCCTTCACCGATGTGGATGGAAAGGTTAAAGCCATTGAAATCATCCGGGATATCACCGCCCGGGAGCGGGCCGAAGAACAAGTCCGCGAATCCGAGTCCAAATACCGCGGCCTCTTCGAGCACGCGCAAGAGGCTTTGTTGCTGGAAAACCTGGAAGGAAAAATTCTCGACGCCAACCCCATGGCCACCCGGTTGCTGGGCTATTCCCGGAAGGAGTTGATCGGGCTCCCGGTGGAAAAGCTCCTGCCCCCCAGTCGCCGCAAGCAGTTTCCCCAGACCATGGAGCGTCTGCGCCGGCAGGGCCGGCTGCAGGGCCGGTTTGAATGTATCCGCAAAGACGGGACCGCGATCCAAGCGGAATTGGAAGTTTCCCTGATTCAGGTTGCCGGCAAAGACCGTTTACTGGCCATGGTCCGCGATATCACCGAACGCAGCCGGGCCGAGACCCAGCTCCGGGAGGCCGAGGAGCGCTATCGCTCTTTGGTCGAGAACACGCCGGAAGCGATTGCCTTCGGACAAAAAGACCAGATCCAATTTGTGAACCCGGCTTTTGCCGCCCTGTTCGGGTTTGCTCATCCCCGGGAGATGATCGGGATGTCTCAGCTCGACCTGGTCGCCCCGGAAGACCAAGAGCGGGTTAAGGCTTATACCCGGCAGCGCATTCTGGGCAAGGAGGTCCCGAGCCAGTACGAATTCAAGGGGCGCCACCGGAGCGGCGCGATCCTGAATCTGGCCATCTCGATTTCTCAGTTCACCACGGGCGGAGAACTTTACACTCAGGTCATCATGCGCGATATCACCGAACGGAAGCGGACCGAGGCCGCCCTGGGCCAGTCCGAGGAGCAGTTCCGGCGCTTGACCGCGGCGGCCCCGGCCGTGATCTGCCGGCTGACCCCCGCGGGCCAAACCCTTTTCGTGAACGAGCATATCTGGCGGGTCACCGGCTACCGGCCCGAAGAACTGGTGGGCCGCAACTGGTGGCAGGTCTTTTACCCCGGCGAGCTGCGGGATCAGGTGGACACTCTGTATCGGGACTTTGCCCAAGGGGATGTCTCGGATTACGAGATGACTTTGCTCGGCAAAGACGGCCAGCGCCGCACCATCGCCTGGAACTCCGCCAACCTCTTCGGGCCGGACCAGGCGGTGCAGCAGATCGTGGGCGTGGGTCTGGATGTCACCGCCCGCAAACAGGCGGAACAGGACCAGGCCAAGCTCCGGGAACAACTCTTCCAGGCCCAGAAGATGGAAGCGATCGGGACCCTGGCCGGCGGCATCGCCCATGAATTCAACAACCTGCTCGGAGCCATTCTCGGCTATTCCTCGCTCCTGAAAATGAAGCTGCGGGAGAGCGACCCGTTCTTCCAGCCGGTGGACATGATCGAGCAGGCCGGCCGCCAGGCCTCGGAACTGACCCAACAACTGCTCAGCTTCGCCCGCCCCGGTCCCTATACCTCGGAACCCGTGGATTTGAACCGGGTCGCCGAGCGCGTGCACCTGCTCATCCGCCGCACCTTTGATCCTGCCATCGCTCTCGAGCTCCGTTTACAGGAAGGCTGCTGGTGGGTGATGGGAGACGCGGGCCAGCTCGAGCACGCGCTCCTTAACCTCTGCCTCCACGCCCGCGAGGCCATGCCCGAGGGCGGCCGGCTCACCCTGGCTACCCGCAACCTGATCCTGGATGAATCCTCCGGCCCCGGCCGTCCTCCAGTCAGCCCGGGCGCTTACGTGCTCCTGACCATCAGCGATACCGGTCCCCCCATTTCCGCTTCCGACCGGGGCCGCATCTTTGAGCCTTTCTATACTCCCCGCGATTCCGACAAAGGCTCCGGGCTTCTTCTGGCTCTGGCCTACGGCATCATCCAGGGGCACCACGGCCAGATCCAGGTAGAGAGCCAGCCCGACCAAGGCAATACTTTCCAGGTCTACCTCCCGGCCTTGCCCGAGAAGGCCGACACGGCCAGGGCACCCGGGGCCGCCGATCAACTGGAACCCCTGCCCCAGGGCACCGAGACGATCCTGGTGGTGGACGATGATCCCCTGGTCCGGGAACTCTTGGCCCGGAAACTAACTTCTCTGGGCTATCGGCCGCTGGTGGCCGCCAATGGCGAAGAAGCCTGCGCCCTTCTCGATCAACACCGGCTAAAGGTGGACCTGGTTATCCTGGATTGGATCATGCCCGGCTTAAGCAGCAAAGATACCTTCCAGCGCCTGCGACAACGAGACCCTTCCCTCAAGGTCCTCCTTTCCTCGGGTTACGGCCTGGACGGACCCATCCAGGAGATGCTTCAAGCCGGCGCGGTCGGATTCCTCCCGAAACCCCATCTCATCCACCAACTCGCCCACACCCTCCGCCGCGTCCTCGGATAGGGGTCAGGTCGTTACTTTAAACTTTACATTAGTGGATAAAGGTTGAACCCGCCGCCGGCGAACCGCGGCGGAGCAAGGGGCTTTCACTCCGCGCCGATGGAGAACATCCGCTCCAGGTCGTATTTGGAAAAGGCTTCAAAGGCAATGAGGGTGGTGGTCTTTTCGATCCCCTCGAGCTTGAGCATCTGGCGGGTGACCAGGTCGGCTAATTGCTCGTTCTCCTTGACCCGGATGATGGCGGCAATGTCCCAGTCCCCGGCCACGGAATAGACCTCGCACACCCCCTTCAGCTCCAGCAGCGCCTGGGTGGTCTCGGAAATCCGGTCGCGCCGGGCATGGATCAATACGACGGCAGTGACCATGGGAGCCTCCTTTGGAAGAGAGTATATCGTATGTCGTATCTAGGGAAAGAAAAATTTTCATCTCTTGCTCGATATACGACCTACGATATACTACATACTACATGTAATGACTCAATATCTTGTCATACGAGCCTTGGCTTCGGGCAGGTATCCAAACCTGCCCTACGCCGGATTCATCGTAGGGCACGATTGGATTCGTGCCCGGTGGATTTGTATGAC
>Ga0299912_10000260_pt1 | contig 50125 bp, 38 predicted proteins | sample RVTome_2_FD_207667 | JGI IMG/M metagenome (GOLD analysis project Ga0299912, IMG submission 207667) | Soil microbial communities from uranium-contaminated site in the Upper Colorado River Basin, Wyoming, United States - RVT95D214 (version 2) ... | reverse complement strand
GGCCCCCGGTCGCGCGAGCGACCGGGGGCCGGTTTCATTTTCACGTAGCGCAGGCGACCTCGCCTGTAAAGACCTCCCGTAGCCCAGACGGCCTCAATCAGACCGCAGGTCTCTTCCGGATGAGCTTTGCAGGCGAGGTCGCCTGCGCTACGGGAGGCGCTCCTGGCGCCGGGCCGGGGGAGAAGCCCGGCGACATAACGCTGTAATGTTGGCGTCGGATAATGGCGGGTACAACAATAACCCAGCCCTCCACATGAACCCGTTACGCATCGTACTACCTCTGCTGTTTTCCCTGTCGCTATGGGCCGCATTCCCCTGCGCCGCCGAGGAGTCGCCCCCCCAGCCCCCCACCGAGGAAGCCGCATTCGACGTGCTGGAAATCCAGGTGGAGGGCAACACGGTGCTGCCGGCGATCGACATCGAGCGGGCGGTTTATCCGTTTCTCGGCGAGGGCAAGAGCATCAAGGGCGTGGAGCAGGCGCGGGCGGCGCTGGAGCAGAGCTATCACGAGGCGGGCTATCTCACGGTGCTGGTGGATATTCCCGAGCAGGCGGTGGAGAGCGGCCTGGTGCGGCTCAAGGTGACCGAGGGCGAGGTGGGGCGGCTCAAGGTGACCGGCTCGCGCTATTTCTCGCAGGGGCGCATCCGCGCCGCGGTGCCGTCGCTGGCCGAGGGTGGGGTGCCTGATTTCAACGAAGTGCAGCGCGAGCTGGGCAAGCTGGCGCAGGCGCAGGACCGGCACATCACGCCGGTGCTCAAGGCCGGGCGCACGCCGGGCAAGGTCGAGGTGGAGCTGAAGGTGCAGGACCAGGCGCCGCTGCATGCCAGCCTGGAGCTCAACAACCACTACAGCGCCAACACCAGCCACACGCGGCTGGCAGGCATGGTGCGCTACGACAACCTGTGGCAGCGCGAGCATAGCCTGTCGCTGCAATACCAGACCGCACCGGAGCGCACCGACGACGCCAAGGTGCTGTCGGCCACCTACGTGCTGCCGGGCAGCGACGGCAACACGTACGCCCTTTACGCGGTGCGCTCACGCAGCAACGTGGCGGCGGCGGGTGACATCACAGTGCTGGGCAACGGCGACATCTACGGCGCGCGCGCCATTGTGGCGCTGCCGGGGCGGCCGGGCTACTACCATTCGCTGACGCTGGGTGCCGACTACAAGGACTTCAAGGAAAGCGTGGTGCTGGCCGGCGCCGACACCAGCGTCAACACGCCCATCGGCTACGTGCCGTTCACCGTGCAGTACAGCGGCACGCTGCAAGGCGAGAAGCGCCTGGACCAGTTCAGCGCGAGCGCGAATTTTTCGCTGCGCGGGCTGGCGGACGAGGTGATCGACTGCGGCGGCGGCGACATGCAGAACGAGTTCTCCTGCAAGCGCTACGGCGCGCAGCCCAATTATTTCTACGTGCGCGGCGATTGGCAGCAAACCCGCACGCTGGCCGGAGGCATCGGCCTGGTGGCGAAGATCGCCGGCCAGCTCTCGGGCCAGCCTCTGGTCAGCAACGAACAGTTCGTCGCCGGCGGCGCCGACAGCGTGCGCGGCTATCTGGAATCGGAGGCCGCCGGGGACGACGGCGTGCGCGGCATGCTGGAGCTGCACAGCCCGTCCTTCGGCGCCATGCTCTCGGCGAACGTCGACGACGCGCACGTGCTGGGCTTCATCGAGGGCGCGGCGTTGCATGTGACGGACGCGCTGCCCAGCCAAAAATCGAGCTACAGCCTATCCTCCGCTGGCCTCGGCCTGCGCCTCAAAGCATGGCGCAAGGCCAGCTTGGCCGCCGACGTCGCCTGGCCGTTCAAGGCCACCGCCAACACCAGCGCCGGTTCGATGCGCGTACATTTCAGGATGATCTATGAATTCTAGCCTTGTAGCGTGCGCTGTGCGCACGATAGCAGAACGTGCGCACAGCGCACGCTACGTGCCGATTCGAATCCGCCGCATGCCGCAGGCCAGCCTGGCCGTGTTGTCGCTGTGCGGGGCGCTGCTGTGCCCCGCCTCAGCCCCGGCTGCCGACCGCTTTGCCGGGATGCGCCAGGATGTCGGCGCCGGATGGCGCGGCGCGGACCAGGCCCTGGCGCGGGGTACGACCGCTGCCGGCAGCCCGCTGCTGACCATACGCCAGACCCAGTCGCGCGCCATCCTCAACTGGAAGCAGTTCGACATCGACGCGGGCGAAACGGTTTACTTCGACCAGCAAGGCAACAGCGGCTGGGCTGCGCTCAACCGCATCGGCGGCAGCGATCCGAGCCGCATCGCCGGCGCGCTCAAGGCCGACGGCCAGGTGTACCTCATCAACCGGAACGGCATCCTGTTCGCCAAGGGCGCGCAGGTGGACGTGCACTCGTTGGTGGCGTCCAGCCTGGATATTTCCGACGACACCTTCAACGCCGGCATCGCCAGTCTGCTGCCCGGCGCGGCCGCATTCGCAGGCAGCGGCGGGTTCGTGGAAGTGGCGGCCGGCGCGGAGCTGAAGGCACAGAGCGGCGGCCAGATCATGCTGCTGGCGCCCGATGTCAAAAACAGCGGCGCCATATCCACCCCTAATGGGCAGACGATACTCGCCGCCGGCGAGAAGATTTATCTCTCGCTTCCGTCTGACGACACCCCAGGACTGCGCGGCTTCCTGGTGGAAGTGGACAATGGCGGCAGCGCGCAAAACCTGAACCTCGGCAGCATCATCGCCGAGCGCGGCAACGTCACACTGGCCGGGCTCGCGGTGAACCAGTCGGGGTTGGTGCGCGCCACCACCTCGGTTACGCTCAACGGCAGCATCAAGCTGTTGGCGAAGGAACGTTCCGGCGTGCTGGCCGACGGCAGCGCGGTTAACGGCCGCACCGGCAGCGTGGTGCTGGGGCAAGGCAGCACCACGGAAGCCATCGTGGATGGCAGCGACACGCAGACCACCCAGGACAAGGATGCTTTCGTCGCGCCCAATGTGGAAATCGCGGGCAAGTCCATCAAGCTGGAGGCAAACAGCACGGTGCGCGCGACCGGCGGCACGGTGACGCTTTCCGCGGCTCCGGATCTGGGCGTCACGGATGCGACAGGCGTCCGTATCTACCTCGATGCGGGCAGCCGCATCGACGTCGCGGGGACGCAGGACGTGGCGGTGGCCATGGAGCGCAACGTCGTTGCGGTGGACCTGATCGGCAGCGTGCTCGCCGACAACCCGCTGGCGCGCAACGGCGCGCTCAAGGGCAAGAAGGTCTACGTCGATGTGCGCAAGGGCACGCCGTTCGCGGATGTTTCCGGCTACACCGCGCAAATCGAAAGAACCGTGGGCGAACGCACCGCCGCGGGCGGCACGGTGAACCTCACCTCGGGCGGGGATATCGTGCTGAGGCAGGGCTCCGCGCTGGATGTCTCCGGCGGCAGCCTGCGCTATCGGGACGGCTACATCAAGACCACCAAGCTGGTCTCCGACGGGCGCATCTACGACATCGGCGACGCCAGCCCGAACCGCGTGTACCAGGGCACCGCGGATGAGTACAGCGTATCCAATTACAAGTGGGGCGTCACCCAGACCTACCGTTCGCGCGGCAGGGGGATATTCACGCCGGGCTACCTGGAAGGCAAGGACGCCGGCACCGTCAACCTGCTGGCTCGCGGCCTGGTGCTGGACGGTGCGCTGATCGGCACCACCACGCCCGGCCAGTGGCAGCGGGAGGGTGGCAAACTGCCGCAAGGCGGCCAGCTTATCGTCGGCAACGCATCGGGTGGCGGCGTAGCCGACTATCAAACGCCATCCATAGTTTTCGCGGCGCAGAAGCATTTGCTGCCGGAGGATTTCAGCTTTGCCGCGGCGCAGTTGCCGCAGGACTTCACGCAGGCTACGACCTTCTCCACCGAATTCCTGCGCGACGGCGGCATCAGCCGCGTCGCCGTGTACAGCAACGGCTCCATCGCGGTTCCCGCGGGCGTGGACGTGGCGGTGGCGCCCGGCGGTTCGGTGAGCCTCAGCGGCAGGCAAATCGACGTACAGGGGAACATCGACGCTCCCGCCGGCAGCATCAAGCTGGTTGCCGTGGAGACTGTAGACTCGCAGCATGAATTCCCGAATGCCGCCGATCACGGTATTGGCATCGGGGATGGCAGCCGCCTCAGCACGCGCGGTTTGTGGAGCAACGACTTGGTCCAGATGGCCGGCGCAGGCATCGGGCCGGTGCTGCCGAACGGCGGCACGATCAGCCTGGACTCGGCGGCCGACGTGCTGCTCGGCTCCGGCAGCCTGCTCGACGTTTCCAGCGGCGGTTGGGTGCGTGCGGACAACAAGCTGCAAGCCGGCAACGCCGGCAGCATCACCATCAAGACCGGACGTTTCGGCCTGTCCGGCGACGAGGCCGCCCAGACTTCGAAGCTGGTGCTGGGCGGCGAGTTGCGCGGCTACGCATTGGGCAAGGGCGGCACACTCGCCATCGACACCTCGCTGGTCAGGATAGGGGGGGCGGCCTCGGGCGCCACCAACGAACTGCTGCTGGGCGCCGACTTTTTCCGCCAGGGCGGCTTCGCCAGCTACGCGGTGAACGGCCAGGACGGCTTGACGCTCGCCTCCGGCACGGCGGTGACGGCGCAAATGGCCACGTTGCTGCTGGACCACGGCCATGCCGAGCAGCGCAGCGGCGCCGATGTGTTCGGTTTCAGCCACGCCGAGGTGGCGTTGCCGCAACTGCGCCGGGCGGCGAACGTCACCCTCAGTGCCAACAGCCGGGACCATGGCGATGTCGTGGTTGAGGACGGCGCGTCGGTCGGCGTCGATGCGGGCGGCCGCATCAATCTCACCGCCGGCCACCAGTTGACCGTGCTCGGCACGCTGCAGGCGCTGGCGGGATCGATCGCGTTGACGACGCCAGTCGCCGGGGACAAGGATTCCTGGGATCCGGCCCAGTCCATCTGGCTGGGCTCCGGCGCCCGCCTGCTGGCGGGAGGTACCGCACGCATACTGCCCAACGCGCAGGGGCTGCGGCAGGGCGACATTCTCTCGGGCGGCAGCATCGCCATCGATGCCGGCAAGGGGTATGTGGTGACCGAGGCCGGCTCGCTGATGGATGTATCCGGTGCCCACGACACCTTGGATATCTTGCAGCAGCAGGGCAGCACGACCACGTACGTGCCGACCGACGTGGCGAGCGCTGCCGGTTCCATCAGCATCGCAGCACGCGAGGGCATGCTGCTGAACGGGTCGCTGCGCGGCGCTGCGGCAGGGCATGACGCGTCCGGCGGCGCGCTGTCCGTGCAGATCGGGCGGCCGACCTCGCCATTGCTATTGCCGAACGGCCCGGTCAGCATTGTGGTCAGCCAAAGGCCCCAAGCGCTTCCGGACGGCCTTGCACCCGGCGGCGCCATCGCGGATGCCCTGAACGGCAAGGCATTCATCGCGGCCGATGCGGTGCGCGACGGCGGCTTCGACGACGTGACGTTAAGGAGCCAGAACGTCATCGCCTTCGATGGCAATGTCGACCTCGCACCGCGCCGCAGCATCACCCTGGACGCGCCGAACATCGTCGGTCTGGGCGACGCCGCCGTGCGGCTTGGCGCAGCCTATGCGGCCATCGGTACCAGCGCAAAAAACCAGCCGCCGTCCGCGGCCTCTGGCGGCAGCGGCAGCTTCGCCGTCAGCGCCGGCCTGATCGACTTGCAGGGCGACACGGCGTTGCAGGGCTTCGGCAAGGTCGCTCTGGCAAGCGCTACCGACATCCGCCTCAAGGGCTTGTACGACCCGATCACCTCCACGCTGCACGGGTCGCTGTCCAGCGGCGCCGACAGCGTCACGCTGCATGCCGACCAGATTTATCCTGCCACCCTGAGCCGCTACACACTGGCGCTGGACAATAATCCTGCCGGCGTCATCGCGATCGAGTCCGGCGCGGGCGGCAGCCCGGTGCTCTCCGCGGGGGGCAGCGTCACGGTGAGGGCGCCCGTCATTGAGCAAGGCGGCGTGCTCAAGGCGCCGTTCGGCGAGATCGTTCTCGACGCCGCATCCAGCCTGACGCTGGCGCCGGGCAGCGTCACCTCGGTTTCCGCCGAAGGCCAGTCGATTCCCTTCGGCAAGACCGACCTGAGCGGACGCAGTTGGGTCTACGCACTCTCCGCGGCGGGCGACATGCTGGAGCAAAAAACGCCACCCGAAAAGCGCATCAGCCTCAGCGCGCCGTCGCTCGACATCAAGAGCGGCGCGACGCTGGACGTATCCGGCGGCGGCGATCTGTATGCCTACGAATTCACCAAGGGGCCGGGCGGCTCCAAAGACGTGCTGGACGCAGCCGCCGGCACCTTCGCCATCCTGCCCGCGCTGGGTGCGGGGACCGCGCCTTACGACCTGCAATATTACATCGGCTCCGATCTGAAGCCGGGCGACAGCATCAACCTCTCGGGAGTCGCGGGGCTGGATGCCGGCAAGATGTACACGCTGCTGCCGGCCCGCTACGCGCTGCTGCCAGGAGCGCTGCTGGTGACCGCCGTCGCCGGCAAGCAGGACATGCTGCCGGGGCAGGTGGTGCAGAACCTGGACGGGACGCATGTGGTGTCCGGCTACCGCGCCGTGCTCGGCGCCGACGGTGCGCTGCTGGCCCGCGACGCGCGCAGTTCCGGCTTCCTGGTGCGTCCCGGCAGCATGGCGCGCACCCAGTCCGGCTACAGCGACACGCTGGGCAGCAACTTCTTCGCCGCCACCGCAGCGGCGCAGCAGCCGGGCGACGCCGGCCGGCTCTCCATCGCGGCTACCACTGCTATGGTTCTGGGCGGCACTCTGCAGGCCGGGTACGCGGACGGCAGCAGGGGCGCAGAAGTGGATATCACTGCACCGAAAATGGCGGTGGTGTCCGATGCGGCAAGCAGTGTCGACGCGGGATTCGTCAAGCTGGACGCCGCCACGCTCAACGGCTGGAAGGCCGCCAGCCTGCTGCTCGGCGGCACGCGGGAAAGCACTGCCGACGGTGTCGTCGTCCACGTCGGCGCGGAACAGATGGTGCTGGCCAACGATGGCGCCAGCGCGCTGGCCGGGCCGGAAATCATCCTGGCCGCGAACGATCGCGTGACCCTGCGCGCCAACAGCGCGATCCGCGGCGAAGGGGCGTTCTCCGGACAGGCCAAGGACATCGCCATCGGCACGGGCACCACGGATGGCAACGGCGCCCTGGTGCGCGTTTCGTCCGGCGCGCGGGTTGCGCTGACGCGCGGCAACGCCGACCGCAGCAAGGGCGACCTGGTGGTGGAGCAAGGCGCGCTGGTGAGCGGCAATGCCATCGCGCTGGATGCAACCCGCGACAATCTTTCCAGCGGAACCATCGCGCTCGGCGCCAACGGGGCTCTCGATCTGGCCTCGGGGCGCATCAGCCTGGGAGACACTGCCGGCGTGACCGAAGGACTGGCGTTCTCCAACGCCAAGCTGGCGGCATTCGCCAACCTCGGCAGCCTCACCCTGCGCAGCTACAGCACGCTGGATTTATACGGCGACGTTGCCTTCGGCAGCAGCGCGCTGGGCAACCTGGCCGTCGAGGCTGGAGGCATAGTCGGCTATGGCGGCAACAGCGCCGTCCTGACCGCACAGAACGTGACTCTCGCCAACCCCAACGGCACCGCATTCAGCAGCGCTGCGGGCGCCCCCGCGCCGGGCAGCGGCAAGCTCTCCATCGCGGCGCAGCGGGTGGTTCTCGGGGCCGGCGCCGCAGCCGTTGCCGGGAAGGATCCGGCCGCATTCGAGATTCGAGGTTTCAGCGGCGTGAACATCGATGCGGACAAGGAAATCGTCGGGCGCGGCCGGGGTGCGCTCAACGTAGCCAACGGCGATCTCGCCATGACCGCCACGCGCCTGACCGGCGAGAACGGCGCGCGCCAGACCATAACGGCGGCGGGCAAGCTGTCCTATGCGCAGCCGGTGGTTCTGGCAGGGCTGGACCCGGTGCGCGGACTCGGCGCGCGCTTCGATCTCAGCGCCGCCAGCGTCGACATCGCCAGCCGCATCGACTTGCCGGCCGGCACGCTGAACTTGCACGCGACCGGGCCTGCGGCAACGGACGGCGTGAATCTGTCGAGCGGCGCCTGGATCAACGCCGCCGGCGCTTCCAGAGCGTTCGCGGACACCGTGGCCTATGCGCCCGCCGGGAGCGTTTCGCTGGCTTCGGACAAGGGCAGCGTGAACATCGATGCCAACGCGGTGGTCGACGTCTCGGGCGTGGCCGGCGGCAATGCCGGGACGCTGGCCGTGAGCGCCGTGGCGGGCACGGCGCACATTGCGGGCGTGCTGCAGGGCGGCTCCCCGTCCGCCGCAGGCGGCGCAACCCCGCAGCAGGGGACGTTCGATCTGGATGTGGGCACATTGGACGATTTCTCCGGCCTCAATGCCAAGCTGGAGGCGGGCGGTTTCACCGAGGCGAGAGACCTGCGCGTGCGCAGCGGCGACGTCACAGTGGACGGCACGGTCACCGCGCATGAATTCAAACTGGTGGCCGACGCCGGCAACATCCTCGCTGCCGGCCGCATCGACGCTTCGGGAGAGAAGGGCGGCGCCATTTCCCTGCTGGCTTCGGGCGACGTGACCCTGTCCGGAGGCGCCAGCCTCGATGCCTCGGCCACTCAGTTCGTCACCGCGGCGGCGGGCTCCGCCGGCGACGGCGGCACGGTGACGCTGGGCACTACCGGCGGCCACATCGACATGCAGGCAGGTTCCAGCATCAACGTGGATCACGCGCCCGACGCGGCCGGCAGCGGCGGCGTCAAGGTCGCAAGCAAGGGCGAACAGGGGTCTGTTCTGCTGCGGCTGCCGCGCCCCGGCACGGGCGCCGGCCTCGCCGTCGCGTCACTGGCGGGAAGCATTACGGGTGCGCGCGAAGTGGCATTGGAAGCCGTAAAAATCTACGACAACATCACCTCGATCGGCATTGCGACCGGAGCGGGCAAACTGAAGACCGCCACCGTGGACGCGGACAATGCCGCCTTCATGCAGACCGCGCCGGCGCTCCTGGCGAGCCTGAACCGTCCCGACCTCGCCCTGCACCTGCGCCCCGGCGTGGAGATACGCAGCAGCGGCGATCTCGCGCTGGATGCCGACTGGAATCTGTATTCGGCCAACCGGCCGGGCGGGGAGGCAGGCGTGCTGACCCTGCGCGCGGTGGGCGACCTCAAATTGAACAAAAACCTGAGCGACGGTTTTGCCACGGCGACCCAGTTCAACCCGATGGCCGGGCCGTCCTGGTCGTACCGGCTGGTTGCCGGGGCGGACAAGGGAAGCGCCGACCCGCTGGCGCTGCTGCCGCCGACGTCGGCGGGGCTGGCGGCGGGCAAGGGCAGCGTGCGAGTGGCTGCCGGTACGTCGGCGGCGCCCGTCCGCGTCCGTACCGGGACCGGCTCCATCGCCATCGCCGCCGCGCGCGACGTGGTGTTGGGCAACCAGTACTCGGTGATTTACACAGCCGGCAGTCCGGTCGTTCTGCCGCCGGACGCGATCTTTCCGAATCTCACCCTGGCGAATTTCACCAGCGGCGGCGGCGATGTCACGATCCGCGCCGGGGGCGACGTAAAAGGCGCGGTGTCCACGCAGCTTGTATCGGAATGGCTGTTCCGCCGCGGCTCTCTGGACGCCGCCGGAAATATCGCCGGCAACACGGCGTGGGGCATCAACTTCCGCGATTTCCAGCAGAACGTCGGCGCGCTGGGCGGCGGCGACGTGACGGTGCTGGCGGGCGGCAACGTGGAGAACCTGTCGGCGGCGATCCCCACCAATGCCCGCTTGACCGGCGCCATCGGCAGCAAGCCGGACGCGGCCAACCTGGACATCAATGGCGGCGGCGATTTGACCGTGCGCGCCGGGGGGGACATCAAGAGCGGGCTGTTCTACGTGGGGCAGGGGCACGGGTCTCTGGCGGCCGGCGGCTCGGTCGTGCAGAGCAGTTCGGCGAAGCTGCACACCATACTGGCGCTGGGCCAGGGCGAGCTTGCCGTATCCGCCGGCGATGCGCTGGAACTCGAAACCGTGCTGAATCCCACCGTGCTCAAGCAGGCCTCGGCAAACGGGACTGCGAACAATGCCTATTTCTTCACCTACGGGCCGGACAGCGCGGTCAGCCTTACCGCCGTGGCCGGTGATTTGAATCTAGCCAACGATGTCGCAGCCATCACCAAGGCATATCCCTCCAACAAGGGATTGGAAACATTGCTGACCGCTTACCCTGGCACGCTGCGGGCGACGGCGCTGAGCGGGGATGTTGCGGTGAATTCCGGATTCGCCCTGTTCCCCGCTGCCAACGGCAACCTGGAACTGCTGGCGGGCGGCGGTGTTTCGATGCTGGGCACGGTCAACGTGTCGGACGTCGACCCTGCACGTTTTTCGTCGGCGCTGGTTCCGCTTCCGGTGTCGACGCTGAAGGATTTGCTGAATCCGCTGTTTGACCTGGCCAGATACCACTCCGATCCTTTGCTGCACCAGCGGGACGCCGCGCCGATCCGCATCGTCGCCGCCAGCGGCAGCATTGAAGGCAATGGCAACCGCAGCGCGCTGTTTTCCAAATCGGCTATTGTGCAGGCCGCGCTGGACATCCGCGATTTCTGGGTGCAGGGACAAAACCTGCGCCCCAGCGACACCACCAGCCTGAGCGCCGGCCGGGATGTGGTGTTCGATGCCGACGCCAACAGCAACAGCCGCATCCAGTTGGACGGGCCGGGCCGGCTGGTGGTGGCGGCGGGGCACAATGTCGATCTGGGCGCGTCTTACGGCATCGTCACCCGAGGCAATGTCGGCAATCCGTATCTCCCCGACGCTGGGGCCAGCGTCAGCGTGCTGGCCGGGCTCGGCAGGGGAGCCGATGGCTCCGCGCGGATGCCGGACTACGCCGGGTTTGCCGCGCGCTATCCGGACGCTTTGGGCAAGTCGCCCGCAGCGGTCGATCAGATGTTCTATGACGTTCTGAAGCAAACGGGCAGGGAGGCCGCTACGGCCGGCGGCGACCATGCGCGCGGCTATGATGCCATCGCGACGCTGTTTCCGGAAAAATCCTACCAGGGCGATGTGAACCTGTTCTTCAGCCAGATCAAGACGCTGCACGGCGGCGACATCGACATCATGGCGCCGGGTGGCCTGGTCAACGCCGGCCTGGCGAATCCCGGTGCTTTCTCGAAGCCGGCCTCGGATCTGGGTATCGTGACCGTGGGCGGGGGTAGCGTGCATGCCTTCGCGCGCAATGATTTCCTGGTGAACCAGTCGCGCGTGTTCACGCTGCAAGGCGGCGATATCCTGATCTGGTCGTCGCTCGGCAACATCGACGCCGGCAAGGGCTCCAGGACCGCCAGCGCCACGCCGCCGCCGCAGTTGCGCGTCGATGCGAACGGCCAGTTCGTGCTCGATACGACGCAGTCCATCGCAGGTAGCGGCATCGGCGTGCTGCTGGGCAATGCAGGGGTCAAACCCGGCGACGTGGACCTGATCGCGCCGGTAGGCACGATCAGCGCCGGGGATGCAGGCGTCCGCGCGGCCGGAAACCTGTTCCTGGACGGGGTGATCGTGGGCGACCCAGGAGGCTTCCAGGCCGGCGGCATTTCTGTCGGTGTGCCGGTGGCCGACGCCGGCGGCGTGGGCGCCGGACTGACCGGAGCCAGCAGCCTCGCCAACCCCGGCAACGGGGCGGACGAAGCCACCAAGAGCCTGGCCGAATCCGGCCGGGAGTCCGAACAGGCGATGGCGCGCATGAAGCAGGCATTGGCGGACTTCAAGCCGTCGTTCCTGACGGTGGAGGTGATCGGGGTGGGGGAATAATCCTGAAAAACGCAGCATGTAGGTCGGTTCAAGCGTAGCGGAACCGACAAACCAAAAGCGTTCGTCGGCTCCGGCCTGCGGCCTTGAGCCCGTAGGATGCGGTGAATGAAATGAACCGCATCGTTCGCGATCGATGCGGTTCGCGGTGCTCACCGCATCCTACTTGCTACGTTTTTCAACAGCCCGGTAACCTGCATGTAACCTTGGCCCGCGATAATTGCGCCCAACAAAAGGGAACTCCAACCATGAAGAAAAAAATCCTCTGGCTGCTGCTGGCGCTTGCCGCCGTCCATCCGGCTTTTGCCCATGCCTGGTGGAACGCCGACTTCGGCACGCGCAAGAAAATCACCCTCGACACCGCCGCCGCCGACATCAAGCAGCCGGTCGTCCAGGCGCCGGTGCTGGTGCGGCTGCACAGCGGCAACTTCGACTTCGCCTCGGCCAAGGAGGACGGTTCGGACATCCGCTTCGTGGCGAGCGACGACAAGACCGCGTTGAAATACCACATCGAGAAATTCGACTCGTTGACCGAGTTGGCGCTGGTTTGGGTGCAGATTCCCCAGCTCGCCCCTGGCGCCAAGCCGGATTTCGTGTGGCTGTATTCCGGCAACGAGAAGGCGGGTGCGGGCGACGACGCCAAGGGCAGCTACGATGCCAACCAGACCGCCGTTTATCACTTCGGCGAAAAGGATGGCGCGCCGCAGGACCAGACTGGCTATGCCAATCACGCTTCCCACTTCACCGCGTCGCGCAATACCGGCTCCCTGATCGGCGGCGGCCTTACCCTGGACGGCAAGGGCAGCATGACCGTGCCGCCCTCGCCTTCTTTGGCGCTGGTGGCGGGCCGGGGCTTTACCGTTTCGGCGTGGATCAAGATCGCGGCGGCGCAGGCCAACGCGGTGGTGTTCAGCCAGCAGGACGGCGCCAAGTCGGTGGTGCTGGGCATCGACGGCAACAAGCTCTATGCGGCGCTGCATTCCGGTGCCGCACTGGTCGAGACGCCGCATAGCGCGGAAGTGGCCGCCGGTTCGTGGCACCACGTCGCGCTGACCGCGGACAAGCGCCTGACGCTGTACCTCGATGGCAAGGAAGTGGCCGCCCTCGACGGCGAGCTGACCGACATGCAGGGCGAGATTGTCGTGGGCAAAGGCTTCAGCGGCGAGCTGGACGAGCTGGAGCTGTCCAACGTGGCGCGCCCGGCGGACTGGATCAAGGCGGCTGCCAAGGGCCAGGGGCCGGATGCGTCGCTGCTGGCCTACGGCGAGGACGAGGCCGCCGGCAGTGGCGAGAGCGCTTCGTACTTCGGCACCATTTTGCATTCCGTGACGCTGGACGGATGGGTGGTGATCGGCGTGCTCATGATCATGGCCGCGATCAGCTGGATGGTGATGCTGGTCAAGGCGCTGGTGATCGGCCAGATCGAGAAGGGCAACCGCGCTTTCATGGCCGCCTATAGCCAGCTTGGGGTGAGCAGTACCGCGGCGCTGGACCAAGACGATACTGGCGAGGATGGCGATATCCAGGACTCCCCGCTGCTCAGCGCGCTGGTGGGCAAGCACGACCATTACCAGCATTCCCCCATCTATCGCATTTACCATGCCGGCGTGCAGCAGATCAAACACCGCTTCGGCGCTAACGGCGGCAAGCCCATAGCGCTTTCGCCGCAGGCCATCGACGCCATCCGCGCCAGCCTGGACGCAACCCTGGTGCGCGAGAACCAGAAGCTCAACAACCTCATGGTGCTGCTCACCATCGCCATCAGCGGCGGACCTTTCCTCGGCCTGCTGGGTACCGTGGTGGGCGTGATGATCACCTTCGCCGCGATTGCCGCGACTGGAGACGTCAACGTCGCCGCCATCGCACCCGGCATCGCGGCGGCCCTGGTGGCGACGGTCGCCGGCCTGGGCGTGGCCATCCCCGCGCTGTTCGGCTACAACTACCTGGGCAGCAAGATCAAGAACGTCACCGCCGACATGCACGTGTTCGTGGACGAATACGTCTGCCGCTTGGCCGAAAGTTACGCGCCGTGAAAGTCCAGGCCGACAACGAACCGTACGACGAGATCAACATCACGCCGATGCTGGATCTCGCCTACGTGTTGCTGATCATTTTCATCATCATGACCACGGCTTCGGTGCAGGGCATCGTGGTCAATCTGCCCAAGGCGAGCGCCACGCCCAATCTGGCCAAGCCTAAGACCAAGGCGATCACCATCGCCGCCGACGGCAAGATTTACCTCGACACTTACCCCGTCACCATGGCCGAGCTGGAAAGCCGGTTGCGCGCCTACAAGGCGCAGACGGCGGACCTGCCGGTGGTGATCAAGGGCGATGCCAAGGTGCAGTACGAAAAGGTGATCGACGTGATGGACCTGATGGGCCGGCTCGACATCACGCATCTCGGGCTGGTCACCCAGAAGCTGGTCAAGTAGGGCCAGGCGGTGACCGACAAAAAGAGTTTCCGCCGACGCCTGCCGGGCCTGATCGGCGCGCTGTTCCTGCTGCTGGTGGCGGGCGGCATGGTGATGGCGATCAAGAATTTCATGACCACCGAGCCGGACAAAAAGCCGCGGGTGCAGCAGATTTCGCTGATCAAGCCGCCCGAGCCCAAGCCGGAAGAAAAGCCGCCGGAGCCGGAGCAAAAGCCGCCGGAAGTGAAGGAAGAGGTGAAGCTCGACGAGCCGCCGCCCGAGCCGCAGGCAGCCGACGCGCCGCCGCCGGGGCCCGACCTCGGCGTGGATGCCAAGGGCGATGGCAGCGGCGACCAGTTCGGGCTGGTGGGCAAGCCGGGCGGGCGCGAGCTGACCACCATAGGCGGCAACGGCAGCCGCTTCGGCGGCTATCTCGGCATGGTGACCAGGGATATCGACGATGTTCTGCGGCGCAACGACAAGGTGCGCAGCGGGAAATACAAGGTCACGGTGAAGTTGTGGATCGCCCAGAGCGGCAACGTCGACCGCTTCGAGTTGTTGAATTCGACCGGCGATGCGGAAGTGGATGCGGAAATGAAGCGTGCGCTGGCGGGGATTAAGTTGTTGAGAGACCCCCCGCCGGCGGACATGCCGCAGCCGGTACGGTTGCTCATCAGTTCGCGCTGAGGCGGTGTTGGCCGAAAGAACAACTTGATCGGCCCCAATCTCAGCTTGTCATTCCGGGGCCGCGCAGCGGAACCCGGAATCCAGGTGCACTGCGTGGAGGTGCACCTGGATTCCGGGTTCTGCCCTTCGGGCAGCCCCGGAATGACGAGCTGAACTTGGGGGCCAATCGGGAAGAACGAAGTCTTACAAAGAATCGAGAGAGCTGAACAAACATGAAAAAAACGAAACTGATCGCGCTGTTCCTGGCGCTGGGGCTATCCACCGCGCCGGCATGGGCTGGGGAGAAGGAGCAACTCGAAACCCTGCGCCAGACCACGCTCAACCTGATCAAGGCTTTGGTGCAGGCAGGCGCGCTGACCCAGGCCGCCGCCGACCAGTTGATACGCGATGCGGAAAAATCCGCGGCGCAAACGGTGGTGGCGCAGGGCAAGGCGGAGGCGGGCGTGGTGCGCGTGCCTTACGTGCCGGAGGTGGTCAAGCAGGAGATCCGCGAGCAGCTCAAGAACGAGGTGGTGGCGCAGGCCAGGAGCGAGGGATGGGCCACGCCGGGCTCGCTGCCTTCGTGGCTCGGACGCATTGCATGGTCGGGCGACATACGGCTGCGCTACCAGAACGAGCGCTGGGCCGACGACAATATCCCGGCTTCGCAGGTCTTGCCGTTTGCGCCTTATGGGGTCAACCTGGCCTCCACCACGGAAGACCAGAAACGCTTGCGTGTGCGCGCCCGGCTCGCCATGCAGGCTAAGGTCAGCGACAACGTCAGCGCAGGCGTGCGGATCAGCACCGGCACCCTGGACGACCCGGTTTCCACCAACCAGACGCTGGGCAACAACTTCAACAAGTATTCGCTGGTCGCGGACCAGGCTTACCTCAAGCTCGCCCCTTATAACTGGCTGAGCGTTTCCGGCGGGCGCATCCCCAAGCCCTGGCTTAGCACTGACCTGGTGTGGGACGAGGATATCAGTTTCGAAGGCGTGGCTGCGACGCTGAAGCCGCAATTCCGCGACGATTTCAGCGGGTTCCTGACGGTCGGCGTGTTTCCCGTGCAGCATGTCGCGCCGTCCGACACGGTATCGGCCAACAACAAATGGCTGTACGGATCCCAGGTCGGCCTGGAATGGAATGCCGCGGACACCTCCAAGGTGAAGCTGGGCCTGGGGCTTTACGATTACCGCAACGTCGAGGGCATTCCCAACGTCCTGGCGGGCGATCACTTCTATGACAAGACCCAGGCTGGGGCCAGGCAGAAAGGCAACTCGGTGGTCTACGTCAGCGCGATCGGCGACCCCGATCTGTTCGGCCTGGCCTCCAAGTTCCGCGAGCTAAACCTGACCGCCGTCGTCGATGTGGCGGCGTTCGATCCGGTGCACGTGGTGTTCAGCGGCGACTACGTGAAAAACCTGGGTTTCGATCAGGACGAAATCCTGCGGCGCACCGGGGATACCATAGAGCCCAGAACCAAGGGTTACCAGGCCAAGCTCACGGTGGGCATGCCCAAGATGGAGAAGTACGGCGACTGGCAGGTGTTTACCGCCTACAAGCACCTGGAGCGGGACGCCGTGCTGGACGCGTTCACCGATTCCGATTTCCATCTGGGCGGAACCGACACCAAGGGCTACATCCTGGGCGGCAGCTACGGCATCGACAAGAATACCTGGTTCACGCTGCGCTGGCTGAGCGCGGACCCCATCGACGGACCGCCACTGGCGATCGACGTGTTGCAGGTGGACCTGAATGCGAAGTTCTAGTGTAGTGTTTCACGCTAAACGGTACTTTCAGCGAGCCCCTGAGCGGCCAGCCGCAAGGCGCGGTTTCGCGGGAATAGCGAGACTATTCCAAGAAACCGCAACGCCGCGGATGGCCGCTCAGGGGCTCGCCCGTAGGGAGTCCCCCAAAAACGCCATGACCGCGTTACGGCGCTTGGCAATAGAATGGCTATTGCCTGCGCGCCGCGCCTTGTCCTGGCGCTTTTGGGGGACTCTGAAAGTGCCGTTTAGCGTGAAACACTACACTAGGCGCGTGAAACCGATGCGGCTGGCGTTGCTGCTGCTGTTGACCGCGGCCCTGTCCGCCAACGCCGCACCCGCCGACAAGAAGGCCAGCCGCGAGCGCGAGATGCTGCGAAAAATGCAGCTTTCGCAGCAGCAGTTAATCGACGAAAAGGCGCAACTGGAAAAAGACAAAGCCGAACTTGGCCAGAAAGTCAGCACCCTTTCGGGCCAGAGCGGCGGCCTCAGGCAGGCCGCGGCGCGCGCCGAACGCAAGGCGGCCGATTTGCAGAAGGAGCTGGAAGCGGCGCACAAGGAAGGTGCCGTGCTCCGCGAGCGGCTTGTGGATGAGGGGAAAAAGCTGGAAGAGCTAAGCCTCAAGCACAAGGAAACACTGCAAACGCTCGCTGCAACGGAGAACGCGAAAAAGCAGGTGGAGTCGGTGCTTGGGGCACAAACGCAGTCGACGAAATCCTGGGAGGCCCGCAACGCCTCGTGCGAAGCCAAGAACGTGAAGCTCTATGAGCTGAACGTCGAACTGATGGGGCGATATCGCAGCAAAGGGCTGCTGGATGCGCTCTCCCACGCAGAACCTTTCACCGGGATCAAGGACGTCGAGCGGGAAAATCTGCTGGAGGAATACCGCGACCGGCTGGAAAGCCAGAAGATCGACACAGCGGGAAAGCCGAAATAGATGAAAGCCTCCCTTGCGATCGTTTTGCTGATGCTGGGCATGGCGCCTCTTGGGCATGCCTCGCCGGCCAACGAAGACGGCCTGAACCTGATCGAGGCGGCTGGCCGCGGCGACATGCGCATGGCGAAGATGATGCTGGCCATGAACGCCCAGGTCAACGCCCGCGACCGTTCCGGCAGCAACGCGCTGCTCATGGCGGCGCACGCGCGCAGTCTCGCCATGGTGCAGTTCCTGCTCGGCCTGGGCGCCGAGGTCAACCTCAAGGGCGGCACCGGATTCACCCCGCTGGGCATCGCCGCCCTGCACGGCGATAGCGCCATCGTCAAGGTGTTGCTGCGGGCGGGAGCGGACGTTAACGCGGTCAATGACAACGGCAACACTGCCCTGCTGAACGCCGTCGAGATGAACAACGCCGAAGTCGCGATCATGTTGCTGCAGCACGCTGCCGACGTGGAGCGCAAGAACGGCGAGGGTCAGACCGCGCTGATGGCGGCGGTCCGGCGCGGGGAAAGTGTTCTGGTCAAGGAGGTTCTGGCGCGCAAGCCGGATATCAACACGCTGGACAAGGAAGGCCGCTCGGCACTGTTTTGGGCGATCTACGAGGGCTATCCGGACATTCTTGCGGAGTTGCTTGCCGGCGGCGCCGATGCGAGTCTGGTGACCAACGGATACAGCCCGTTGCACTGGGCGGCAGTTGTCGGCAGTGCGGGGATGGTAGAAGCGTTAAAGCAGAAATTGGCTGCGAAGTAGGGTCTGGTTGGGTTACGGCGCGAAAGGCCGCGCCTAACCCAGCCACATGACTGCGGGCTAGCTGTCTCCGCCACGATACAGCGCGACCTTGCTGCCATGCGCCAAGTGCTGCTTGCCGGAGAGGTTGTTCCAGCGTTGCAGGTCCACCACGGCGACGTTGAAGCGGCGCGCGATGCTGCGCAGGGTGTCGCCGCGGCGTACCGTGTAGAGCGTGCGCTTGCCGGCGCGGGACTTGCCTTTTGCGGAGGCGCTGCGTGTTTCGCCGGCGTCGGCTTTCAATACCAGTCTCTGGCCTGCGGCCAGGCGATTGGACTTCAGATGGTTCCACGACTTGATTTGGGCCACGGTTACGCCGTGGCGCTTGGCGACGCTGGCCAGGGTATCGCCTCGTTTCGCCCGGTAGCGCGTTGGCGCGGCCACCGGCGCTGCTTCGGGCTCGGCGGACTTGAGGTTGACGGCGAGCAGGTCGGCGCCGGAGCGGTTGCCATGCAGCGGCACCAGCAGCGTCTGGTTGGAGACGAGCTTGTTGCGGCGCACGGCGACGTGGTTGTTGTTCTGTAAAGCCGCCACCGTGGTGCCGAATTTTCCGGCGATGCGGTCCAGGCGTTCGCCCTTTTTCGCCGGGTAGGATTGCCACGAAACCAGCCGCTCGGAGTAGTTTTCCAGGTTGGCATTGAATGCTTCGGCCTTGTCCACCGGCAGCAGCAGTGTGCGCCCCTTGGGTGCCGCGATGACGGGGTGGTTGTGGGCGGGATTGAGCGAGACGAATTCGTCCACCGGCATGTCGGCGAGGCGCGCCGCGAGCTTGACGTCGATGTGTTGGCTGGTGGTGACCTGGGTGAAGTAGGGCGCGTTGGGGATGGAAGCAAGCGCCAGGTTCGAGCTTTCGGGCTGCATGACGAGGTGCTTGACGGCGACCAGCTTGGGCACGTAATTGCGCGTCTCGCCCGGCAGGTGCAGGCTCTCGTAATCCGTGGGCATGCCCTTGGCCTGGTTGCGCGCGATTGCCCGCGCCACGGAGCCCTCGCCGGCGTTGTAGGCTGCCAGGGCGAGCTCCCACGTGCCGAACTGGTCGTGCAGTTTCTGCAGATAGTCGAGGGCGGCGCCGGTGGCTGCGAGGATGTCGCGGCGGCCGTCGTACCACCAGTTTTGCTCCAGGCCGTAGCTCTTGCCGGTGGACGGGATGAACTGCCAGATGCCGGAGGCGCGGCTGCGCGAATAGGCTTGCGGGTTGAAGGCGCTTTCGATCATGGGCAGCAGTGCGATCTCGGTCGGCATGCCGCGCTTTTCGACTTCTTCCACGATATAGAACAGGTAGCGCTTGCTGCGCTCCACCATGCGCTTCATGTATTCTGGACGCCCTGCATACCAGGCCGCGTGTTCGCGCACCAGCGGGCTGTCGCTATCCTGCATGGCGAAGCCGTTGCGGATGCGTTCCCACAGATCGGCAGGCGCAGCGGGGGCCAGGACAGGCGTTGCTTCCAGCGCCGGCGCGTTGTCTGCGGAGGCATCCAGCGCGGCCGGGGCGCCGGGAGCGGCGTCTGCGCCATCCGCTGGGGCAATTGCTTTTGGCTGGGTGATTTCGGCTGGGGTGGGGAGTGTGGATTGTGCTGCGGCCGCTACCGTTACCGTCTGCGGCAGCCGCGCGGGCACTTGTTCATCGGCTTGCGCTTGGAGCCCGGGAAAGGCCAGGAGGGCAAGTAGCAGCGCGGGTTTTAATGGCATTGTTTGTGGTTTTGCGGCGGTATCTGAAAGTTCCGGGATGGTACCCACTACCGCCCCGCAGCGTCAAGGTTTTTGCTCGCTGCCGCGCACTCCGCTAAAAGCGATTTTTCCATTCGCGCAACACGGCAAATACTTGCGCCGGATCGCTGAGAGCCTTGCCGGCAGCGGCACTCGCCGCCTCCATGATGGCCGGGTCATCGCAGCGCAGGAAGGGGTTGGTGGCCTTCTCCAGCATGACCGTGCTGGGCAGGGTGGGTAACCCGCGCGCTCTTGCCGCCGCGTCCCTGGCCTCGCGTTCCAGCAGTTCGCGGTTGTGCGGGTCCACCACCCTGGCGAAGGCGATGTTGGCAAGGGTGTATTCGTGGGCACAGTAAACGGCTGTATCGCCCGGCAGTTTCGCCAGCTTCTGCAGCGAGGCGTACAGTTGCGCGGCACTCCCCTCAAACAGGCGGCCACAGCCGCAGCCGAACAGCGTGTCGCCACAGAACAGCGAATTTGCCCCATAATAGGCAATGTGTCCGGCGGTGTGTCCGGGAACGTCCAGCACGGCGAAGCGCGCTGCCGGTTCGGGTAAATCGACCGTATCGCCTTCGCTCACGGGGCGGGTCACCGTGGCGATGCTTTCGCGCGACGGGCCGAACACCGGTACGGAGCGATGCGCAAGCAATTCCGCATTGCCGCCGACGTGGTCGGGATGGTGGTGGGTATTGAGTATTGCCGCCAGTTGCAGGCGCTCCCGGCGCAGGTAGTCCAGCACCGGCGCGGCGTCGCCGGGGTCCACCACCGCGGCGAAGTGTGCGTTGCGGATCACCCAGATGTAATTATCCTGGAAGGCTCCGATGGGAATGACGTTCAACATCGCCTTATGGTTGGTTTAACGAATGCAAAAGTCAACTGAAAGCCTGGGCGAGTGGTTCGAAACGCCGCTGGGGCAATACCTCATCGCGCGCGAGCAGGCCTATTTCGACCATGCGGTTGCCGACATTTTCGGCTTCCACGCGCTGCAACTCGGACTGTGCCAGTACGACCTGCTACGCGCCAACCGCATGCCTTTCCGCTGCAAGGCGGGAACGAGCGGCCCGGCGCGCTTGCTGGCCGACATGCAGCAACTGCCCATTGCCAGCCAGAGCATCGACCTGCTGATCTTGCCTCATGTGCTTGAATTCAGCGCCAACCCACACCAGATTCTGCGTGAAGTGGAGAGGGTGCTCATGCCGGAAGGCCGCGTCATCGTCAGCGGTTTCAATCCCTGGAGCCTGTGGGGGCTCAGGGCCATGCTGGATGCGGATGGCTATCCCTGGTGCGGCAAGTTCGTCAATCTGCCGCGCCTCAAGGACTGGCTCGCCCTGCTGGGGTTTGAAATGGCGGCTGGCAGCCTGTGCTGCTATGCCCCTCCGTTCCGGCGCGAGGCCTGGTTGTCGCGCTTTCGTGTCATGGAGCAGGCAGGCGACCGCTGGTGGGCGATGGCGGGAGGGGTATATTTCCTGCACGCCATCAAGCGCGTGCATGGCATGCGGCTGATTACGCCGCGCTGGAACGAGAAAGCCGCGGCGAAAGGCGCGCTGGCGCCGGCGCAAAAAGTTGTGAATTTCAGGAAAGCGAAGGATGAAGCAAGTGATTGATATCTACACGGACGGCGCGTGCAAGGGCAATCCCGGCGTGGGCGGATGGGGCGCCCTGCTGAGATATGCCGGGCATGAAAAGGAAATTTTCGGCGGCGAGCCGGTCACCACCAACAACCGCATGGAGCTGATGGCGGTGATCCGCGCCCTGGAAACCCTGACACGCCCGTGCAAGGCGCGCGTTCATACGGACTCGCAATACGTGCAAAAGGGCATCAGCGAATGGATCGTGGGTTGGAAAAGGCGCGCCTGGCGCACTGCCGACAACAAGCCGGTGAAAAACGTCGACCTATGGCAGGAACTCGACGCGCTCGCGGCCAAACACGATATCGAGTGGCTGTGGGTGCGCGGCCATTGCGGCCACGCCGAAAACGAACGCGCCGACGGCTTGGCCAATGCGGGCGTCGCTTCGGTGGCGAAGGGCGGCTAGTCCTTCAGCTTGTCGGTAAGATGCGGCGCCATGGTCTGCAGCAGTTGCGAGAAAAGCTTCGGATTGGCGGCGACGATGTTGCCGCTTTGCAGATAAGTCTCGTTGCCCTGCAGGTCCCCCACCAGCCCGCCCGCTTCCTGGATCAGCAAGCAGCCGGCGGCGATGTCCCAGGCATTCAAGCCGATCTCCCAGAAACCGTCGAAGCGCCCCGCTGCAGTGTAGGCGAGATCGAGCGCGGCCGAGCCCGGCCGTCGCACTCCGGCGGTTTTCTGCATCATGTCGCGCAGCATGCCCATGTAGGCATCGAGATGGGTGAAATCGCGGAATGGAAAACCGGTCCCGATCAGCGCTTCCTTGAGTTGGGTGCGCTTGGAAACGCGCAGGCGGCGGTCGTTCAGGAATGCGCCGCGGCCGCGGCTGGCGGTGAACAGGTCGTTGCGCACCGGGTCGTACACCACCGCCTGCGACAACACGCCCTTGTGCAGCAGCGCGATGGATACCGCGTACTGCGGAAAACCGTGCAGGAAATTGGTGGTGCCGTCCAGCGGATCGATGATCCACTCGTATTCCGACTCGCCCTGTGCCCCGCTCTCTTCTGCTAAAATCGCGTGATTTGGGTATGCATCCTGCAACACGCCGATGATGGCCTGTTCCGCAGCGCGATCCACTTCGGTGACGAAATCGCTGCTGCCTTTGTGCTCGATGGTGAGCACGTCGACGTTCTGGGAAGCGCGGTTGATGATGCTGCCGGCGCGGCGCGCGGCTTTCACCGCAGTGGTGAGCATGGGATGCATGGTGAACCTTCGGCTAAGTTTGTTAAAGAGTCGGAACTGGGTATTTTAATGCGTATTGGTGAATGAATAAACATAATCCGCTGGATAACGTCCGTATCGTGCTCTCCCATACCAGCCATCCGGGCAATATCGGCGCCGCTGCACGGGCCATGAAAACCATGGGGCTGGGCACGCTGTACTTGGTCAACCCCAAGAGTTTTCCCGACCCAGCCGCCATCGCGCGGGCTACCGGGGCTCTCGACGTGCTGGAACGGGCTCGGGTCTGTTCCAGCCTGGACGAGGCGCTGCATGGTACCGTCCTTGCCGTGGCGTGCACCGCGCGCTCGCGCGATCTTGCCCACGAAACACTGACCGCACGGGAAGCCGCCCCGGTGCTGCTGGAACACGGCTTGCAGGGGCCGGTCGCCTTGCTCTTCGGCACGGAAATGTCCGGGCTCACCAACGAAGAGACCGGAAAGTGCCAGTTGCTGGCGCACATCCCGACCAATCCCGACTACTCCTCCCTCAATCTGGGTGCCGCGGTGCAGGTGATGGCTTATGAATTGCGCACCGCATTGCCGGAGGCCGCGGCGACGGACGCCAAGGTGCGTCCCCTGGCCAGCTTCGAGGACGTCGAGTTCTTCTATCAAAGACTGGAACAAATCCTGGTCGAAACGGAATTTCTCGATCCGGCGCAGCCCAAGCGCCTCATGGCCCGGCTACGGCGCATGTTCGCGCGGGCGCGATTGGAGGCCCAGGAGTTGAATATCTTGCAGGGAATGCTTACCGCCCTCAGGAAGTAGTTGATTAAGACAGTACGGTATCGGATACTTTACCGATTGGTCCGGGTCCCTATTATGTTCAGCACCTTAAAAGAAGATATTGCGGTCGTTTTTGAGCGAGATCCGGCCGCGCGTTCGGCGTGGGAGGTCATTACCACCTATCCGGGCGTCCACGCCGTGTTGTTTCACCGCCTTTCCAACCGCTTGTGGCGCTGGAACTTCAAATGGCTGGCGCGCTTCATTTCGCATTTCGCGCGCTGGGTTACAGGCGTCGAAATCCATCCCGCGGCCACCATCGGCCGGCGTGTGTTCATCGATCACGGCATGGGCGTGGTGATCGGGCAGACTGCCGAAATCGGCGACGACTGCACGCTCTATCACGGCGTGACTCTGGGCGGGACTTCCTGGAAGCAGGGCAAGCGCCACCCGACGCTGGGCAAGGGCGTGGTGGTGGGTGCGGGTGCCAAGATTCTCGGCCCCATCATGATCGGCGACGGGGCGAAAATCGGCTCCAATGCGGTGGTGGTGAAAGATGTGCCGGAAGGCGCCACCGCAGTCGGCATCCCGGCGCGCATAGTGGACGGGGAGCGGGTTCAGCAGCGCGCGCTCAAGGCCGAAAAGCTGGGTTTCAGCGCCTATGCCATCAGCGACGACATGAACGACCCTGTGGTCAAGGCGATCCACGGTCTGGTCGACCATAGCGTAGTCACCGATCAGCGCATTGATTTTCTCCTGGAGCAACTCAAAAAACTCGGGGTGCAGATTCCGGAGGAAACGGCGCCTGCCGAGAAGTTCGACCCCGACTACCTGAACAAAATAGTTGACTAGAATGCTCGGCTATTTTATAGTTGATTAAAACGGTCGGGTATTATATAGTTTGTGCAATAACTCAATCGAGTTAACGGCGGTTTAACGAAGGCGGGGCGAATATGCGATTGACAACCAAAGGACGGTTTGCGGTGACGGCGATGATCGATCTTGCCATGCGCGATGGCGGTGGGCCGGTAACCCTGGCGGGCATCAGCGAGCGTCAAAAGATATCGCTGTCCTATCTGGAACAGTTGTTCGGCAAGCTGCGCCGCCATGCGCTGGTGGACAGCGTGCGTGGTCCGGGTGGTGGCTACTGCATGGCGAAGGCCCTGGACGAGGTCTCGGTGGCCGACATCATCCTGGCGGTGGACGAGCCGATCGATGCCACGCAATGCGGCGGGCGCGAAAATTGCCGCGACGACCAGCGTTGCATGACCCACGACTTGTGGACCAGCCTCAACAGCAGGATATTCGACTATCTCGCCTCGGTGAAGCTGTCCCAGTTGGTCGCCGTCCAGCTTGCCAAGAACGCGGTGCCGGTGCAGGACAAGCGCGAGCCTGTCGAGATGCGCGCGGAAACGGTGGTTTCAGCGTAGCCGAGCGTAAGTTCAAGTGGAGAAAATGATGGTCAAACTGCCGATTTATCTGGATTATTCAGCGACGACGCCGGTCGATCCGCGCGTCGCGGCGAAGATGATTCCCTATTTGACCGAACACTTCGGCAACCCTGCGAGCCGCTCCCATTCGTTCGGCTGGAGTGCCGAAGAAGCGGTGGAGAATGCGCGTGAGGAAGTGGCCAAGCTGGTCAATGCCGACCCCAGGGAAATCGTGTGGACCTCGGGCGCCACCGAATCCAACAACCTTGCGATCAAGGGTGCAGCCCATTTCTACAAGGGCAAGGGCAAGCATCTGGTGACCATGAAAACCGAACACAAGGCAGTGATCGATACCATGCGCGAACTGGAGCGCGAAGGCTTCGAAGTCACTTACCTGGACCCGCAGCCCAACGGCCTGTTGGACCTGGATAAGTTCAAGGCAGCGCTGCGTGCCGACACCATCCTGGTGTCCATCATGTTCGTCAACAACGAAATCGGCGTGATCCAGGACATCGCAGCCATCGGCGAGATTTGCCGCGAAAAAGGCATCATTTTCCACGTCGACTCAGCGCAGGCCACCGGCAAGGTGGAGATCGACCTGCAACGCCTGAAAGTGGACCTGATGTCGTTTTCCGCTCACAAGACCTACGGGCCTAAGGGCATAGGCGCATTGTTCGTGCGCCGCAAGCCGCGCGTGCGGCTGGAAGCGCAGATGCACGGCGGCGGCCACGAGCGCGGCATGCGTTCCGGCACTCTGCCCACCCACCAGATCGTCGGCATGGGCGAAGCATTCCGCCTTGCGCGTGAAGAGATGGCGACCGAGAACGAGCGCATCCGCATGCTCCGCGACAGGCTGCTCGCCGGCCTGCGCGACATGGAGGAAGTCTACGTGAACGGCGACATGGAGCACCGCGTGCCGCACAACCTCAACATCAGTTTCAACTTCGTCGAGGGCGAATCGCTCATCATGGCGATCAAGGACCTTGCCGTATCCAGCGGCTCCGCCTGCACCTCCGCCAGCCTGGAGCCGTCCTACGTGCTCAAGGCGCTGGGGCGCAACGACGAACTGGCGCACAGCTCCATCCGCTTCAGCATCGGGCGCTTCACCACCGAGGAAGAAATCGACTACGCGATCGGCCTGCTCAAGAGCAAGATCGCGAAACTGCGCGAACTGTCCCCGCTGTGGGAAATGTTCAAGGACGGCGTCGATCTCAATTCGGTGCAGTGGGCGGCACACTGACCCCGCGTCGCGGCGCTAAACTTACAGTTAAGGAGTAAATCATGGCATACAGCGAAAAAGTTCTGGACCACTACGAGAATCCCCGTAACGTCGGGTCTTTCGAGGCGTCCGACGAAGGCGTTGCGACCGGCATGGTCGGCGCTCCCGCCTGCGGCGACGTGATGAAGCTGCAGATCAAGGTGAACAAGGATGGCGTCATCGAGGATGCCAAGTTCAAGACCTACGGCTGCGGTTCGGCGATCGCGTCGAGCTCGCTGGTGACCGAGTGGGTCAAGGGCAAGACGCTGGATCAGGCGCTGGCGATCAAGAACACCCAGATTGCCGAAGAATTGGCTTTGCCTCCGGTCAAGATACATTGCTCGATCCTGGCCGAAGACGCGATCAAGGCGGCGATCGCGGATTACAAAAGCAAGCATGGAGAGGCGGAGCAGGCCGCAAGCAATGGTTAATGGTTGTCGCAGCTAGAGAGGGATAGAGAGATGGCGGTTACACTTACGGAACGGGCGGCGGATCACGTCAAGAACTTCATTGCCAAGCGTGGCAAGGGCGTCGGCTTGCGCCTGGGCGTGCGCACCACCGGCTGCTCCGGCCTGGCCTACAAGCTGGAGTTTGCGGACGAATTCGCCCCGGACGACGAGCGCTTCGAGAGCCACGGCGTGGCAGTCATGGTCGACCCGAAAAGCCTGCCGTATCTGGACGGCACGGAACTGGACTATGCCCGCGAGGGGTTGAACGAAGGCTTCAAGTTCAATAACCCCAACGTCAAGGATGCCTGCGGCTGCGGCGAAAGCTTCAACGTCTGAACGGCCTGTCGCGGCAGGTTGGTGCGGAACACCTGAGCGCGGGTAGCCTACAACAATGAAATACGATTTCAGTCAGAACCATTTTGCGCTATTCGGCCTGCAGCCCGCATTTCGCGTCGATCTTGCAGCGCTCGATCAGGCCTACCGCGATATCCAAAGCCAAGTGCACCCGGACCGCTTCGCCAATGCCGGTGAGGCCGAGCGCAGAATGTCCATGCAGTGGGCAACCCACGCCAACGAAGCCTACCAGACGCTGAAAAAGCCGGCCAGCCGCGCGCGCTACCTGCTGCAGCTGCACGGCGTGGATGCCCTGGAGGAATCCAACACGTCCATGCCGGGGGAGTTTCTGATGCGCCAGATGGAATGGCGCGAAGCCATCGGCGACGCGCGAGCATCCCGAGATATGGCTGCGCTGCAACGGCTGGAACGGGAACTGAAGGGCGAGGTCGCGATGCTGCTGGACAGCATGGGGAAGCAACTCGACGACGACGCGGACCATGCCGCCGCCGCCCTGGGCGTGCGCAAACTCAAGTTCATGGAAAAGCTGATAATCGAAGTGCAGGACGCCTGCGAGGCGCTGGAGAATTAGAGCTTGTCCGTTAATAATTTAGCACTGCGCTGGGGGCTGTTTGAGCGCAGACCGCGAAGCAAGGTGCGCTGTTGTGTCATTCACAACAAGCGGCTTGCGACAAAGGGATGTGCTCAAACAGCCCCCAGCCCGAAGGGTTGCCGCGAATCCGCGCGTCTGCGGCGTTGCGAAGCTTGCCAATGGAATAACCATTGGCTGCGCCTCGCGCCTTGCATCCATCGCGGATTCGCGGCAACGCAGTGTTAAATTATTAACGGACAAGCTCTCAATGGCATTGCTGCAAATTTCCGAACCCGGCATGAGCACCGCGCCGCACCAGCACCGGCTGGCGGTGGGTATCGACCTGGGCACCACCAACTCCCTGGTGGCCACGGTCAGGAACGGCATCAGCGTCGTCGTCAACGACGAAAACGGCCGCCCCTTGCTGCCCTCGGTGGTTCACTACACCTGCCCCAGTTGCGAGCCGCTGGTCGGGTATCCGGCCCAGGCCATGCAGAGCGCCGATCCGCACAACACCATCGTGTCGGCAAAGCGTTTCATGGGCCGCGGATTGCGGGACCTGCCGGACGTGGGTGGGCTGCCTTACCAGTTCGTCGATGCGCCCGGCATGGTGCAACTGAAGACCGTGGCCGGCACCAAAAGCCCGGTGGAAATCTCGGCGGAGATACTCAAGGTGTTGAAGGGCCGCGCCGAAAGGGCGCTCGGCGGTGAGTTGCTGGGCGCGGTCATCACCGTGCCGGCCTATTTCGACGATGCGCAGCGCCAGGCGACCAAGGACGCCGCGCGGCTGGCCGGCCTGAACGTGCTGCGCCTGCTCAACGAGCCCACTGCCGCGGCCATCGCCTATGGCCTGGACAACTCGGCGGAAGGCATCTACGCCGTGTTCGATCTGGGCGGAGGAACCTTCGATATTTCCATCCTGCGGCTGCAACGTGGTGTCTTCGAGGTGCTGGCCACCAACGGCGACTCCGGCCTGGGCGGCGACGACTTCGACCACCGCATTTACTGCTGGATGCTGGAACAGGCCGAATTGTCGGCGCTCGCGCCGCAGGATGTGCGCCTGCTGCTGACCAAGGCGCGCGAGGCCAAGGAGGCCTTGACCGAGCACGCCGAGGTCAGGATTTCTGCCGTGTTGAGCAGCGGCGACACGGTGGATTCCGTGCTGACCAGCGAGACCTTCGGCGAGATCACCCGCAGCCTGCTGAACAAGACGCTGGCTCCGGTGCGCAAGGCCTTGCGCGACGCCGGCCTGGAAGTGGCGGACGTGAAGGGCGTGGTGATGGTCGGCGGGTCCACCCGCATGCCGCAGATCCAGCGTGCCGTGGCCGATTTTTTTGGCCAGGAACCGCTCAACAATCTCGATCCCGACAAGGTGGTGGCGCTGGGTGCGGCGATGCAGGCGAACGTGCTTGCCGGCAATCGCGGCGGCGACGACTGGCTGTTGCTGGACGTCATACCCCTGTCGCTGGGCATCGAAACCATGGGCAGCCTGGTGGAAAAAATCATTCCGCGCAATTCCACGATTCCCGTGGCGCGCGCCCAGGAATTCACCACCTTCAAGGACGGCCAGACCGCGATGAGCATCCACGTGGTGCAGGGTGAGCGCGAATTGGTGGGCGACTGCCGTTCCCTGGCCAAGCTTGAGTTGCGCGGAATCCCGCCGATGGTGGCGGGCGCGGCGCGGATTCGGGTGACCTATCAGGTCGACGCCGACGGTCTGCTGTCCGTTTCGGCGCGCGAACTAAGCAGCGGCGTCGAGGCCGCGGTGACGGTCAAGCCCTCCTACGGGCTGAGCGACGAAGAGATCACGCAGATGCTCAAGGACTCCTATCTCCACGCCAAGGACGACATGCGTGCACGCGCCCTGCACGAGCAGCAGGTGGAGGCGGAGCGTTTGCTCGACGCCATCGACGTTGCGTTGCGCGAGAATGGCGACAGCCTTTTGACCGCCGCAGAACGCGATGCCATAGTCGCAGAAATGCAGGCCTTGCGCGCGACGCTGGGCGGCACCGATCATCATGCCATCAAGAAGGCCATCGAGGCGCTTAACCAAGCCACGGTCGATTTTGCCGCAAAGCGCATGGACGCCAGCGTGCAGCAGGCCCTCACCGGGCACAAGCTGGAAGAACTGCAAACCTGACCGGATGCGGGTGCGCCTGTGCCTCCAACGCCTCCCAACACAACAGCCGAAGCCATGCCAAAAATCATCGTACTGCCCCACGAAGAACTCTGCCCGGAAGGCGCGCTTTTCGAAGCCCAGCCGGGCGTCTCCATTTGCGACGCGCTTCTGGCCAACGGCATCGAGATCGAACATGCCTGCGAGAAATCCTGTGCCTGCACCACCTGCCACGTGATCCTTCGCGAAGGTTTCGAATCGTTGCCGCCGGCCGGCGAGATAGAGGAGGATTTGCTGGACAAGGCCTGGGGGCTGGAGCCCAACTCGCGCCTGAGTTGCCAGGCCATCGTCGATGCCGAGGACGTGGTGGTCGAGATACCGAAATACACCATCAACATGGTCAAGGAAGGCCACTGAAATAGAGTGCTGAGTGCTGAGTGCTGAGTGCTGAGTGCTGAGTATGAGTGCTGAGTGCTGAGTATGAGTGCTGAGTATGAGGAGGTTTTGCATGAAATGGACTGACACGCTGGACATCGCCATTGCACTGTCGGAAAAACACGCCGACGTGGACCCGCAGTATGTCCGCTTTACCGACTTGCACCGTTGGGTCACGGAGCTGGATGGATTCGACGATGCGCCGGACAAGTCCGGCGAGAAGATACTTGAGGCCATCCAGATGGCCTGGATCGCCGAGATGGACTAGCTCCGAGGAACTCTCCCGGCCGAGGCCGGCAGCGTTCGCAACTTTAGTTTCATGCCTGGCTCTACCCTCGCCACTGGCATGGTAAACTTCGCCAACCAGAGGGTGTGAATGGCTGACGATAGCGATTTAGAGCGAACAGAACCCGCGTCGCAGAGGCGAATCGAGCAAGCGCGGGAAAAAGGCCAGGTTCCGCGCTCGCGTGAACTGGCGACCTTCGCGGTGTTGCTCGCGGCGGGCGGAGGACTCACCCTGATGGGATCGGGTCTGATGCACAGCATGTCCGACTTGATGCGCGTCGGTCTGCAACTGGATCGCTCGGCGGCGTTCGATGCCTCCCTCATGATGTCGCGGCTGCAGCAAGGCAGCCAGGACATGCTCGTGGCGTTTGTCCCCTTTATGCTGGTCATGCTGGTAACCGCGCTGGCGGCTCCCATGCTGCTGTCCGGCTGGCTTTTTTCGGCCGAGGCGCTGCAGCCGGATTTTAGTCGCCTGAATCCCCTCAAGGGCATTGCCCGCATCTTTTCGTGGCACAGCGTCGCCGAACTGGTCAAGGCCATTGCCAAAACGCTGCTGATCGGCGGTGTTGCGGGTTGGGTGATCTGGCACCAGAAGGAGGCCCTGATGGCATTGGCCACGCAGCCCCTGGACGTCGGGCTGGCGAACGTCGGTTCGCTGGCCGCGTCCACCTTTCTCGCCATCGTGGGTTCCATGATCCTGCTGGTCGCCATCGACGTTCCCTTCCAGTTGTGGGAGCACAGCAGCAAGATGAAGATGTCGCGCGAGGAGTTGCGCCAGGAAGCCAAGGAGATGGAAGGCGATCCGCAGATCAAGGCGCGCATTCGCGCCCTGCAGCGCGAAGCTGCGCGGCGCCGCATGATGGCCGAAGTGCCCAAGGCCGACGTTATCGTCACCAATCCGGCCCATTATGCGGTCGCGCTACGCTATCAGGACAGCAAAATGCGTGCTCCGCAGGTGGTGGCAAAAGGCTCTCAACTGGTGGCCGCGCGCATCCGCGAACTGGGGTTGGAACACAACATTCCCATCGTGCAGGCCCCGCCGCTGGCGCGTGCCCTGTACCGCCACGCCGAGCTCGGGCAAGAGATTCCAGCCGCGCTCTATACTGCGGTGGCGGAGGTGTTGGCTTACGTCTACCAGTTGCGCCGTTACCGCTCGGAAGGCGGTACCGCGCCGCAAGCGCCGCAGGACCTGCCGGTGCCCCCAGACCTCGACCCCGGGGCTGAAACCGCATGAACGCCAGAGCCGACGCGTCCATGTTCTCTGGGTTGAACGTCAACAAGCTCGCCGCCCCGGTGCTGGTGATCATGATTCTGGCCATGATGATCCTGCCGCTGCCGACGTTCCTGCTGGACATGCTGTTCACCTTCAACATCGCGCTGGCGATGATAGTGCTGCTGGTCAGCCTGTATACGCTGAAGCCGCTGGAGTTCTCGGTATTCCCCACGGTGCTGCTGGTGACCACGCTGCTGCGCCTCTCGCTGAACGTCGCCTCCACGCGTATCGTTTTGCTGGAAGGGCACACCGGGCCCGATGCGGCAGGCAAGGTGATCGAGGCATTCGGGCATTTCCTGGTGGGCGGCAACTACACCGTTGGCCTGGTCGTTTTCGTGATCCTGGTGCTCATCAACTTCACCGTTATCACCAAGGGCGCGGGACGTATTGCCGAGGTCAGCGCGCGTTTTACCCTGGATGCGATGCCGGGCAAACAGATGGCCATCGACGCCGATCTTAACGCCGGCCTGATCGGCGAGGAAGATGCCAGGAAGCGCCGTGCGGAAGTATCGCAGGAAGCCGATTTTTTCGGTTCCATGGACGGTGCCAGCAAGTTCGTGCGCGGCGATGCGGTGGCCGGCATTATCATCATGCTCATCAACGTCATCGGCGGGCTGGCCGTCGGCGTGTTGCAGCATGATCTGGATCTGGCGACCGCCGCCAACAACTACACGCTGCTTACCATCGGCGACGGTTTGGTGGCGCAAATACCGGCACTGATCATTTCGACGGCCGCCGGTCTTGTGGTGAGCCGCGTGTCGTCGGACCAGGACCTCAGCCAGCAACTCGTCGGGCAGATATTCAACCGGCCGCAGGTGTTGTTTCTGGCCGGCGCGGTGCTCGCCCTGCTCGGCTTGATTCCCGGCATGCCCCACTTGGCTTTCCTCACCATGGGGGCAGTGCTGACCGGCGGCGCCTACTATCTCGACCAGCGCTTCAAGGAGGCTGCCGAGGCGCCGCCACCGCTGCAACCCCCACCGCCTGCGCCCGAAGTTACGGAAGTCAGTTGGGCCGACGTGGCGCCGGTGGACATGCTGGGCCTCGAAGTCGGTTATCGCCTGATCCCGTTGGTGGATCGCGGCCAGGACGGCGAGCTGCTGCGGCGCATCCGCGGCATACGCAAGAAATTCGCGCAGGAACTGGGATTCCTGATTCCCTCCGTGCACATTCGCGATAACCTGGAATTGAGCCCGAACGGCTACCGCATCTCGCTCAAAGGCGTGGAAGTCGGCCACGGCGACGCCTACGCCGGCATGTTCCTCGCCATCAATCCCGGGCGCGTGCTCGGTACCCTGCCGGGCACGCCTACGCGGGATCCGGCGTTCGGTCTGGCGGCCACCTGGATCGAGGGCGGCTTGCGCGAGCAGGCCCAGACCCTGGGCTACACCGTGGTCGATGCCAGCACCGTCGTCGTCACCCATCTCTCCAACATCATCCAGACCCATGCCGCGGAGCTGCTCGGCCGCGAGGAAGTGCAGCAGTTGCTCGATCACCTGGCCAAGGAATCACCCAAGCTGGTGGAGGATCTGGTACCCAAGCTGCTGACTTTGTCCACGCTGCAGAAGGTGCTGCAGAAACTCCTTGAAGAGGGCGTGCATATCCGCGACATGCGCACCATCATCGAAGTCCTTGCAGAGCACGCGCCGCGAAACGAGGACGCCGAGGAGCTTGTGGCCGTGGTTCGCGTGGCGCTCGGACGTGCTATTATTCACCAGATTTTTCCGGGGGCTGCGGAGTTGCAAGTCATCGCACTGGAACCCGGCCTGGAACAGGTTCTGCTCCAGGCCACGAGCGCGCGTGGAGCGGAAGGAACCGGGCTGGAGCCGGGTTTGGCGGAGAACCTGTTGCGCCAGGCCGAGACCTCGGTTCAGCAGCAGGAGCAGCGGGGGCTGTCTGCGGTGCTGCTGGTGCCGGCACCCTTGCGTGCCCTGCTGTCGCGCTTCCTGCGGCGTGCCCTGCCGCAACTTAAAGTCATTTCTCATGCCGAGGTTCCAGATTCAAAAACGATTAAAGTTACCGCGTTGCTCGGGGGCAGGGTGTGATGGTTAAGAAGTTTTATGCCAGCACGACACGCGAAGCGCTACGTCAGGTCAGAGACGCCTTGGGCGCAAATGCCATTATTCTTTCCAACCGGGCGGTGGCGGGCGGAATCGAAATCATGGCGGTCGCCGACATGGACGTGGCTACGCTGACCGGCCAGGGGCCGGCAGCCGCTCCGCGGCAGGCGGACGCGCCGCGCCGCGCCGCGCCCGCTTTTGAACAGCCCGCAGCATCGCAACCGTCGTTGCCGCAGCCCGTTCCGGCAGCGGCCGCGGAGCACGCACCTCCTGGCGCGGCCTCGGCAGTGGTGGCCGAGGGTGCGGTGCAGAACATCGTCAAGGAGATCAAGTTCCTGCGCGGCATGCTGGAAGGCCAGCTTGCCGGATTCGCATGGAACGACATGCAGCGCCGCGAGCCGGCCAAGATAGATATCCTGAGAAACATGCTGGGCGCTGGTTTCAGCCCTGCGCTTTCGCACCAGTTGCTGGACAGGATGCCGGCGGGCTACGATTTCGATAAAGGCTTGAGATGGGTCAAGGCGGCGCTGGTTCACAACCTGCACGCGGTCGAAGCCGGCCACGACATTATCGAGCGCGGCGGCGTGTATGCGCTGGTCGGACCCACCGGGGTCGGAAAAACCACTACCGTGGCGAAGCTTGCCGCGCGGGCCACACTCAAACACGGGCCAGCCAAGGTTGCGCTGATAACCACCGATAGTTACCGGATCGGGGCGCACGACCAGTTGCGCATCTACGGCAGGATACTCGGTGTTCCGGTTTATGCGATCAAGGATGAGGCGGATTTGCAGCTTACGCTGGCCGACCTGCGCGACAAACATCTGGTGCTGATCGATACCGTCGGCATGAGCCAGCGCGACCGGCGCCTGGCGGAGCAGATCGCACTCCTGTGCGGCGGCGGCAGGGACGTCAAACGGCTGTTGCTGGTGAGCGTGACGTCGCAGGGCACCACGCTGGAGGATGTGGTCCGCTCCTACCGCGGTTCCGGCATGGAGGGCTGCATTCTGACCAAGACCGATGAGGCGCTTGCCGTCGGCGGGGCGCTCGACGTGATCATACGGCACAAGCTGGATCTGCATTACGTTACCAATGGACAGCGGGTGCCGGAAGACCTGCATCTGGCCAGCCCCGCTTACTTGGTGGACCGCGCTTTGAAAACGGCACAAGAGGCATCGCCATTTGCCTTGAAGGATGACGATTTTCCGTTGTTCGCGGCCGGCATGATGGGTGACGGCGAGGGTGAAGGCCATGCCAATGCGGCGGGCCAGCAGAAAGGGGGCTTGCGTGGCTGAATTCATGCACGATCAGGCGGAGGGCCTGCGCCGCATGCTTGCGGGCGGAAGAGTGCGCGCCGTGACGGTTGCCGGCGGCAGGGCCGGGATCGGCAAGACCAGCGTCCTGATCAATCTCGCTGTGGCTTTGGCGCGCCGCGGCAAGTATGTCATGATTATCGACGAGCGTGCGGACGCGGGCAACGTCGCGGGGAAGCTCGGACTCGCTCCGCGCTACGACCTGATTGACGTGATCAGCCGTAAGAAGCAGCTCGAAGAGGTCATCCTGCATGGGCCACAGGGCATCGCGATCATGCCTGCCGCCAAGGGAGTCAAGGCTTTGTCCGGCATGGATTCAGCCGGCCAGGAGTGGCTGGTGCAGGCCTTCAGCGGTTTGTCGCAGCCGGTGGACGTGCTGCTGGTGGACGCCGGTTCCGGCAGCGGCGCCAGCGCGCTTTCCATGAGCCTGGCTTCACAGGAGGTGGTGGTAGTGGTTTCCAGTCAGCCGGCTTCGATTACCGAAGCCTATGCACTGATCAAGGTAATGAATCAGGAATTTGCGCGGCGGCAGTTTCGCATCGTCGTCAACAAGAGCGGCTCAGAGGCTGAAGCGCGCGCAATCTACGATAACATGGCGCAGGCCGCGGGCCGTTTCCTCGATGTGTCTCTCGAATTCATGGGGCATATCCCGCTGGACGAAAAGCTGCGCCAGGCGGTGCGTCTCTGCCGTCCGGTGGTGGATGCGTTCCCCGCGGCGGATTCGTCTCGCAGCTTCCGCCAGTTGGCGGAAGTGGTGGAGCAGTGGCCCTGTTCGAGAGACGACGGCGGCCGTCTGGAAGGTTTCATGCAGCGGCTCATCCAGAATAGCCGCATGGCAGCGCAGGATTTACATTTCTAAAACACTATGGCCAAGACTCCAGCATCCAGTATCGATAAAGACAAATATGTCGCGGACTATGCGCCGCTGGTCAAACGCATCGCCTACCATCTGATGGCGCGACTGCCTTCGAGCGTTCAGGTGGACGATCTTATTCAGGCGGGTTTGATCGGCCTGCTCGACGCGGTGAAAAACTACGACGGTTCGCAGGGTGCGCAATTCGAATCCTACGCAACGCAACGTATCCGCGGTTCCATGCTGGATGAACTGCGCGAGGCAGACTGGCTTCCGCGCAATGCGCGCAAGAATTGCCGGCAGGTCGAGAGCGCGATTGGCGCCATGCAGCAGCGCCTCGGGCGGCAGCCAAGCGAGCAGGAAGTCGCCGACTCCCTGAACGTGCCGCTGGATCGATACCAGGGGATGCTGCAAGATGCGCGCGGCTGCCAACTGTTGTACTACGAAGATTTTCACGACGAGGGAGCGGAGGACTTCTTCGACCACTTCCGCTCCGAGGGGCAGGTGAGCCCGCTGGATATCCTCCAGGACGAGCGCTTTCGCGGCGTCCTGGCGAAGGCGATCGAAGCATTGCCGGAGCGCGAAAAATTGGTGATGGGGCTCTACTACGAGCAGGAGCTCAATCTCAAGGAGATTGGCCAAATTCTCGGCGTCAGCGAATCCCGTGTGTGTCAATTGCATAGTCAGGCCGTTGCCCGTCTGCGTGGCGGCCTGAGGGAATGGACCGAATAGCCAGGATGGATGTCGTCAGCATTTTAGGGCTGGTGCTGTCATTGGCGGCCATCCTCGGCGGCCAGTTGCTGGAAGGCGGGCACATCGGTTCGCTGCTGCAGGTGACGGCGTTCATCATCGTCGCTGGCGGCACCATCGGCGCCATCATGCTGCAAAGCTCTCCCGCCGTATTCCTGCGCGGCGCAAAGATGGTCAAGTGGGTGTTCAAGCCCCCGTTGGCGGAGCCGGAGCAGTTGATCCAGCAGGTTGTCGGCTGGAGCAACACGGCACGCAAGGGCGGGCTGCTGGCTTTGGAACCGCTGCTTGCCGAAATGACGGACCCGTTCATGCGCAAGGGGTTGCAAATGCTGGTGGACGGAGCCGAGCCGGAGATGCTGCGCGAAGCGCTGGACCTGGAGATCGCCAGTTTCGAGGAGCACCATCGCCAGGGTGCGAAAGTCTGGGAATCGGCCGGCGGATATGCGCCAACCATCGGCATCATCGGCGCCGTGATGGGGCTGATCCATGTCATGGAGAATCTCTCGGAGCCCGCCAAGCTCGGGGGCGGCATCGCCGTGGCGTTCGTTGCAACGATCTACGGCGTCGGTTTCGCCAATCTGCTGTTCTTGCCCGTCGCCAACAAGCTCAAGGCCGTGGTCGGACTGGAGGTGACGATGCGCGAAATGACGATCGAAGGGTTGGTGTCGATAGCCAACGGCGAGAACCCGCGGGCGATCGAGAACAAACTCCAGGGTTTCATCGTCTAGGTCTCGTACCGGCACCCACCGTATGGCACGCAAAGCAAAGCACGAGGAGCACGAGAATCACGAGCGCTGGCTGGTGTCGTATGCCGATTTCATCACCCTGCTATTTGCATTCTTTGTCGTCATGTACGCGATCTCGCAGGTCAACGAGGGCAAATATCGTGTTCTGAGCGACTCCCTGGTCAATGCATTCAAGATTGAGTCGCGCGCCAATCAACCCGTGCCCACCGGTCTCGAGTCGGGCAGGGCGCCATCGCAAACAAGCCAGAATTTAATCAAGCAGACCATACCGTTGCGCAGGGCCCAGGGAGCGGCCGAGTTGAAGCGCAAACAGCAAGAAGTGAAGATGAAGAGCATCGCCAAGGATCTTCTGCAGGTGCTGGCGCCTCTGGTCCGCGGCGGGCAGGTCAAGGTGACGCAAAGCAGCCGTGGCATAGCGGTGCAGATCAATGCCAGCGTGCTTTTCGCAACCGGCCAGGCGGTGCTGGAAGGCGAGTCGGTGAGGGCGCTGCAGGCGGTAGCGCAAGTGCTGGCGGGCGTGGAGAATTCGGTACAGGTCGAAGGCTATACCGACGATGCGCCGATTAGCACCGCCGCCTATCCTTCCAACTGGGAGCTGTCTTCCGCGCGCGCCAGCAGCGTAGTGCGCCTGTTCGTCGAGACTGGCGTGGTGCCGGAGCGCCTGGTTGCCATGGGTTATGGCGAGAACCGCCCCGTCGATAGCAACGACACGGCGGAGGGCCGCGCCAAGAACCGGCGCGTCACGATCATGATTCTGTCGGACGCGCAGGACAGCGTCAGTGAAATACCCTTGGCCAGCCAAGCGGCAGGTGCAGGGCGCTAATTTCCGTTTTCCGGGTTCCCGGCAGCGGGAGCAGGCGAGGGAGCTACACTTTTCCCAGCGGCCGGCCTGTGCTGGAAGTGCGTGTCTGCCCGTCCGGGCCATATAGACTTGCGTGGTTGGCGGTGGCCTGCAGCACGGCAAGAGCCTTCTGGTTATTGACGAGACGCTGCTGAATCATGGCGCCGTTGGACTGGTTGAGTTGTTGTGCGGTTTTTGCCAATTCCAGCAAGCGCTCCCAGGCTGCGCGGGCGGTTGGCGCAACAGCGGCGTTAGTCTGTAACCATAGCGTCATGCCGGAGGGATCGGCGGGTAGGGATTGCGACAACAGATGGGAGTTGCGTTGGTGCGCCAGTTGGCCGAGTTCCACCAGCCTGTCGGATTTTAGCTGGGCAAGCGCCGCAAGGCGGTCGATATCCCCCTGCAGCAACGCATTTTCTTCGGATTTCAGTAGTTCTACAAATTCCTGAAAGGCTGCGCGCTCTGCCTCCAGGCGGGCAACAAAACTGCGGACGTCGCCGTTACTCATGACTGCGCGTCAGTCCTTTTGTTTGGTCAATAGTTCTTTGACCGCCTTGAGCAGCCGGTCGGCAACGACGTCGGAATTGATCTGGAAGCGCCCTTCGCCGATCGCCTGCTTGATTGAGTCGACGCGCGCCGTGTCGGCGATTTCGACGCCGGCCAGGCTGCTTTCCAATGCCTGCAGTTGTGACGAGAGCGGCGTGATGCTGACTTCGTCCCGCGCGGACGCTTGTTCGCTTTGTGGCGCATTGCTTTCCGCCCGACTCTGGCGCGCTTGCGTCACTTTTGTGCCGCTGCCGGTAGTGGTGGACTTAATCGATCGGTCGATCTTCAAGGTCATGCCCCATAAATTCGTTGCAAAACGGCCATTAGTGGACATCTGAATATGGCCGGAACCGTGCTGTAGGGGATATCGGCAGCCGATCGGGAAACTTTAGAATGGCCCCGTGCCGCCCCGTCATACGCCTGATTCAACGCCAAAAGTATAGCAGTCTTCGGGAGGAACCGCACACGGGATTCCTGCGCCGGTTGCGTGGCGGTGGTCGGGCGCTGGCTCGAAGAAGTGTTCTTAGGGGGGGAGTTCCACGAGTCCTTGGCCGCGAGCGATTCCGCTTACGACACGGCCCGAAGCAGTACGTACGGAGACGGGTTGCCCGATGGACGCGCTGGTCAGCGCAGTACCTTCGCTGTTGACTTTAAAGCCGCGACCTTGCACCAGTAGCCTGACTTGCTGGCCCTGGACCACGGCCAGCGTGGCACGCAGCATGTCGACCCGCAAGGCAGTGCCGGACGGTATGCTGACGGCCAGCAGTTTTCCGAGCGCCGGCGCTGTGTCGGTAAGGGTGCCGGCCGGCAATTGGGTAAGATCGCCATCGCGGATAACAAGATCGGACGCGGTGAGTAAGTGGCCTCGTGGCAAAGGCTGCGAAGTCGTGACGATGCCGACTATTACGCTCACTGTAACCGGCACGTAAATGGTCCAGGGGGTAGGCTCTTTGCAGCGTAGCCCTATCGTGCCGTTGCCCCAGAGCTTGCTCCCCGGAGACACGAACGGCGTTGTTTGCTTGCAGCGGGGCAGCCGCAGCCGCGGGTCTATCGCCCCGATGCCGATGAGTACCCTGCCGGGCAAGTCGGCAGTTTGCGAACGGGTGTAAGACTCCACGGCCTGGGAGAGAGATGCCGTTGTCTCCCAATCCGCGGCACTGTGGGCAATTGCGGGGAGAAACAGGTACGGCAGGCAGTGGAATAACGCAATTTTCACGAACCAGGGGCGGCCGATTGGGCGGGGGGGCACGCTGGTTTGGTGTTGGAATGTGTTTGAAGGCATCGGCCATTTTAGCGTGAAAAGCGGCGCTTGCATCGGAGCAATATCGAAAACGGCGGGGGGCGGATACGTCACGGGTGGATTGTAGCCTTGGGGCGGCGAGGGGATGGGCAAAAAGAATATGCGAATATGTTAATTGATGGCAGTATCAAGTTGACCTTGTCGTGCATCAAAGATAAAGTCGAGTCGATGCAAAAATGCAAATACACAATTCTCGGGATCGTCCTGTTCTGGCTCGCTTTGGCGCCACGTTTTGCATCGGCCCAGATTCTGGATAGCGTCGAGATCAACAGGGCGGACGGTGCCGCGGTCATCTGGATCCATTTCACGGTGCCGGTGCGCTACGAAAAGCATTTTCCGGCCGAGTCGGGCCAGATACTCCAAATATACCTGACCGTCTCGCCGGTCGGTGGCGAAGTGGTGAGCGGAGGGCGGGACATCAAGACATTCCGTGCCAAGCCGGCCGATCCCTGGTCTTTGATCGAGGTCAAGTACGATGGGGATGGTACCGAGGGTCCGCATGTCGTCCTGAGGTTCGACAAATCAACGCAGTTCAGGGTTCAGCAGGGCAAGGACGGGCGCAGCATCGTGGTGCTCGTTCCTGCGCAGCTCGGAAAAAAGGACGCAGCCTCCGCGGAGCGCGGCGATGCTGGAGCTGCGCTAGAGGATGAGAAGTCCTACGCACTTACCCTGGCTTCTTCGGCTGAGCCATTTTCCGACTTCAGCGGCTTCGTTGCCGGTGTGAAAAATATAGTGCCGGACGCCAAGGTCTACACGGTTGCCGCGAAGCTGTTCGGCAAACCTGTCTATTACACCAGGGTCGGTTTTTTCGATACCTACGAGGAAGCTGAAGCCGCCAAGGAAAAATTGCTGGCGGCCTATCCGGGTACATGGACGACGCCTGTTGGGAGCATCGAGCGCGCCGCTGCCGTCGGCAGCGCGCCTGAGGCGGAGCTTTTTGAGCCGCCGCCGAAGGCCACTCCGCCGCTCGCTCCGCTCCAGCACAAGGAGCCGGCGAAAGCGCCGGTGGATGTCGCGGGCAAGGCAGCGGTGCGGCGCGAGGATGCCACGCTCGCCGTCGAAGCGCAGAAGGACCGGCAACCCGGAAAACTGCCGGATAAGGCCCCGGCGGATTCGGGGAAGATTGCGCTCGCGGAACGGCGCGAGAGGCCCGCCGGGGTGGCCGGTGCCGCGCCAGCCGATTCGCCCAAGGCAGACCAGTTGATGGCGGACGCCCGCAAGGCGCTGGACAGCGGCGATAACGCACAAGCCAGCAAGGCGTTCAACGCTGTTTTGTCGCTGCCCGACAACAAACATACCCAGGACGCCCAGGAGTTGCTCGGGCTTGCCCTCGAACGCAACGGGCAGCCTTCGATGGCTATGGTTGAGTATTCACTGTACCTGAAGCGCTACAGGGACGGCGAGGGGCCGGAAAGGGTGCGGCAGCGCCTGGCCGAACTGAGCAGCGCGGCAGGTGCCGCGGCGCAAAAGCAAGCCCCTCCTGCGGATGGGGTTTCCGCCGAAGCCCGAAAGAGCGAACAGTTGATGAAGGACGGCCGTGAGGCTCTGACCAAGGGCGACAATGTGCGCGCCATCGAGATTTTCGACACGCTGCTGAAGATGCCTGACAACAAGCAAACGCGGGACGCCCAGGAATTCCTCGGGCTTGCCCTTGAACGCGCCGGCAGGACGCCGCAGGCGGTCGTGGAATATTCGCTCTATCTAAAGCGTTACCCCGACGGCGAGGGGGCCGACAGGGTGCGTCTGCGTGTCGGCAATATCGCCCCGGCCGAAGTGAAGTCGGTCGCCATACTGAGGCCGGCCAAGGAGCCCGGCGGGGGCGAGTGGTCGGTTAACGGCACCGTTTCGCAGGACTACTTTTACGGCAAGAGCCAGACCGATGCGCTCACTACCAGTTCCACCGGAGTCGAGGTGCATGAGCCGACCGTCTCCAGAGTGGATGTGAAATTCCTCAGCACCCGCGCGTCCATCACCGGGCGCTATCGCAGCACCCGCTACGAGAACCAGATCGTGGTCGACGGCGATGCCAGCCACACCTACCTGGAGGCGACGCAGAGCAAGCCCCGCATTGGCTCTTTCTACGGTGAGATAAAGGACAGGGAGATTGACTACTCGGCGAGAATCGGGCGCCAGTCCGGGAGTTCGGGCGGTGTGCTGGGCCGCTTCGACGGCGCTCAGTTTGGCTATAAGCTTTCCCCCAGATTTCGCGTCCATGCGGTCGCAGGGGTGCCGGTGGATACTATCGCCCCAGCCTCCGACAGGAAGTTCGCCGGTGCCAGTCTCGAGATGGGAACCTTCGCGGCGCACTGGAACAGCACCGCCTATTTCATTCAGCAGCAAGTGGATGGGATGATAGATCGCCAGGCGGTGGGCCTGGAGTTGCGCTTCTTCCACCAGATGGGGTCCATTTTTTCCCTGGTGGACTACGACGTCCACCACAAGGGGCTCAACCTGTTTCTGCTGCAGGGCAATCTGTTGCTGCCGGACCAGACCAGCATCAACATGCTGGTGGATTACCGCAAGTCCCCATACTTGCTGACCACCAACGCTCTTGCGAATACGGGTCCCATGAGCGACGGCAAGTATCCCACCTCCATCGCGCAACTGGTGCAAGACAAGGGTTGGGGCGATGCCGACCTGACTGAGCGCATCAAGGCATTTGCGCCAACCGTGAAGACGTTTTCGTTGGGCGCCTACCGGCCGCTGACCGAGAAGCTGCAGATTGGCGCCGATTTCTCCGCTTCCAGCACGTCCGCGACGCCGGCCCTGGGGAATGATCCTGCGGCACTGGATTACTATCCTGGTTCCCCTGCCAGCGGCACCAGTTTTAGCTACTCGATGAACTTGGTCGGCAGCAGGCTGTTGCTCAAAGAGGATGTTGCCGTGCTCAGCGTCGGCCGCGGTACCGGTCCGACCTTCACCTCGACCAACGTGGGGCTGACGGTCAGGGCGCCGTACAGCGCGAAGGGATATGTCAACGCCAGTGTCAGGTGGAACAAGCAGAGCACCACCATGGGTACCGACTCCGATCGGTTGACACCGACCTTGCGGCTGGATTACCGGCTCGCCAAAGATATTACGATAGAGGCGGAATACCAGAAGGAGTTCTCTACAACGCGTGGCCGCGATTACGGCGACGATACCAACAGGGACTTTTACAGGGTTGGTTGGCGCTGGGATTTCTAGCTCCGACCCAACGTACGCGTCGCAGCGCCAGCCGCGGGAAAGCCTCCCCAACGATAAGGGCTGCTGGTCTTCAGGTCAGGTTGTGCCGTACTTGGTTTCGACGTTGATGCCGATTTTCTTCAGAAATGGCGTCGGCAGCACTCCGCCGGCGCAGACGATGACCGCATCGTTGGGGATTTCGGTGGAGCTGCCATTGTGGTCGATGATTACCGTTTTGGGCACGATGGACTTGACGCTCGAGCTGAGCAGTACCTGAAGCCGTCCGGAGTTCTTCAGTGCATCGATTCTGGCGCGGTTCTTGTCCTTGGTGCGCGAGAAAGCGTCGCCCCGATACGACAGCGTGACCGTGGTGCCGGGCTCGTCGGCAATGCTGGCGGCGGCTTCCAGCGCCGCGTCTCCGCCGCCGACCACAAGCACGTGCTGGTCGACGTATTGGGCCGGGTCGATCAGGCTGTAGACCACCTTGTTCAGTTCCTCGCCGGGGACGTCCAGCTTGCGCGGAGTGCCGCGCCTGCCGATGGTGAGCAGGACCGTCCGGGTTTGGTAGGTTGCGCAGTTGGTCTTGACGGTGAATCCCTGCTCTTCATGAACGATGTCTTCCATGCGCTCCTGATAGTTGATCTTCAGGCCGGTTTTCTGCTCGACGTCCTGCCACAGTTGCAGGAGCGCTTCCTTGGTGGTTTCGCGCATGTTCACCGGGCCGATTATCGGCAGGATGAACGGCGCTGTCATCACGATTTTGCCGCGCGGGAAGTGCGCAACCGTGCCGCCGAGGGCTTCCTGTTCAACTGTGACGAACCGCAGCTTGGCCTCCAATGCGGCCAGCGAAGCCGAAAGCCCGGAGGGACCTGCACCGATGATGACCACGTCGTACAGCGCGCCGTTTCCGCGTTGCCGTATGATCGACGCCATTGCTTGCCGACCCTGTTCGATGGCATTGCGGATCAGCCCCATTCCTCCGAGTTCGCCGGCGATGAAAAGACCGGGTACGTTCGTTTCGAAGGTGGAGCTGACGTGAGGGATATCCATGCCCCGTTTTTCGGTGCCGAATACCAGCGCGATCGCATCATGCGGGCAGGATGCTCTGCAGGCGCCGTGGCCTATGCAATGGCTGCCGTTGATGATGTCGGCCTTGTTGTTGATCAATCCCAGCACGACGCCTTCAGGGCAGGCCTCCACGCATGCGCCGCAGCCCAGGCAGCGCTGGTGGTCGACCACCGGGTGCAGCGACGCGGGCTCTCCTAGCCCTGTTTGTTTGGCGACCTCCAGCGTCGACAGATTGCGCCGGTCGCGGTGCTTGTGGCGCAGGCGATAGAGGAGGAAGAATAGGGCGCCAGTCAGTATGTAAAGGGAGTAGCCCACATACTGCGTGGAAAGCAATTTGGCTAGAATGTCTGGAGGCAGAAGAGCTTCCATGTCAGGCTGTACTTGGCATATGTCGCGTGTGCCTGGCTGCTGAATAGCGCGCGCCGGGACTCTTGGGCGCGTATGGGTACTTTAACACTTACTTAATTCTTCTTTAAATTATCGATGGTTTAATGTTCTTGTTAACTCTAGCAATGCGCTTTGGCACTCCCGGCTTGCTTGCGAGGCCAAATGCCGGCAATTGCATGGCATGAGTTGAGAATTTACCATATGAACCGGAATTTTCAAAAGCATGTGTACAGTGTCTGCAGATCGCGTGCGTAAGCGGCAAACGCACGAGGAGTTTACGCGCCCCGCGGTCCGTCGCATGTCGCGTGTGTCCCAAAACCGAAAGCATCGGTGCATTGCCTGATGGTGGTAGGCGAGTGTAAGATTCGTGGAAACGGCCAGGATCGGTGCCGAATACGGATATGTTTTCTCCGTTATATGGAATTGGAATGGCATCCGGCCAGCGCTGGGATGACGAGACTGGGACAGCCGGTTCGGGCCGGGAAAAGTCCTGGACTCCAGCTTTTGGTGGCAACGCCCCAAACAGCGCAGACAATATTAATGAGGATTCGATATGAGCGGGAATCAAGAAGGTTGGTTTGGTAAGAACAAGACCTTGGTTTTTATTCTCGCTGGTTTTTTGGCTGGCGCGGGGGCGATGTTCGCTCTGACCAACGGCAAGCAGGAGGCGGCAGTGGGAGGAGGGGTGCCGCCGATGCCATTCACGGGACCCATGGCGGGTCGCATGGCCGGGAGTGTCGCGGGGTCTGGACTGGCTGGCCCAGCGGACGCGGGCAATGCCCCTGGCCTTGGCGATCTGCTTCCGCGGCTGGAGGCCAAGGTGGCGGCCAACCCTGGCGACATCGATGGGCGTATTCTGCTGGCGCAAACCTACAATGAGCTTGGCCAGCGTGCGAAGGGTCTGGAGTCCATGCGCAAGTTGCGCCAGGAACTTCCCTTGAACGACAGGGTTTCCTTTGCTCTCGGCGCACTCCTGATGAAAAGCGACGCCAAGCCGGATCTGCAAGAGGCGCTAAAGCTGCTGGAGGTGAGCGCTGCGAGCAAGCAAGCCGCGATCAACAATCTGGCGCGCGTCTATCAGGGGCAAGTCATGGTGAAACTCGGCGACTCCAAGGGCGCGGTCAAGCTGTGGAGCGGCTATCTGAAAACGCTGCCCCCGGGCGATGAGCGCCGGGCCTCCATCGAGGCGGAATTGGCGAAAGCGTCGAAGAAATAGATATTGTCTATCCGGAGCGGAATGAATCAGCAACAATCAGTTGTCAGTCCGCCGTCGGACGGCTGGACCATAAGCGCCGAGTGGTGGCGCGGCGCGGGCTATGTGTTGTTTCTGCTGACCATGGCTGCCGGCATCGCCTGGTTCGCAGCGAACGGGTTCCCCTTCAAGCCCGGTTCCGACCTCGGTTACAACGTTGGGCTCATCGGCAGCGTTTTCATGCTGTTGTTGCTGTTTTACCCGCTGCGCAAAAGGGTGCGCTGGATGCATTCCTGGTGGCCCATGAAGCATTGGTTTCGTGCACACATGTTTTTGGGAGTTACCGGACCGGTTCTCGTGGTCATTCATTCCACATTCACTTTCGGCTCGATCAACGCCCTCGTCGCCTTCGTCAGCATGTCTATGGTGGCGGTTAGCGGCCTGATTGGCCGTTTCATCTACGTGAGAATCCATCACGGGCTTTACGGCAGGCGCAAGACCCTGAAAGAACTCAAGGAGCAGCAGGCCAAAGGGGAACAGGATCTGCGCGCCAAGTTTCACTTTTCGCCACAGTTGGAGGAGCGTCTGCACCATTTCGAAACTATGGCGCTTGCGCCGCACCACAGCGTGTTGCGCAATGTCGGGCGCTTTTTAGTGCTCGCCCCGGCGGCCTGGTGGACATATCGGCAAGCGTGCCGCGACCTGCGTCATGCCCTGCGGCGGCAAATGGGCACGGGGATAGCCACTCCGCGGGAACTGAAGCGGCGCTATGCATACGGCAAGGCGTTTATCCGCACCCACATAAAGACCGTGCAATCGGCCTCGCAGTTTCATACTTACGAACGTCTGTTTTCCCTGTGGCACACCGTTCATATCCCATTAATGTTTCTGCTCGTGATTACGGCCGTCATTCACGTCATTGCCGTGCACATGTATTGATCATGACATCCTTGTTGACGCGCATTGTTTGGTTCTTGGCGGGGTTGGCCTGTTGGGCAGCGCTGTTTCCTCCGGCCCATGCGGACCTGGGCCCCATCGACAGCATGGTGATGCCGGGTGAGGTCATAAAAGGCCACGCCAAATACGAAAAGGAGTGCAAGAACTGCCATAAGCCGTTTGAGAAGTCCGCCCAGAGCGACGTGTGTAAATCCTGCCACGACCATGCCGACATTGCCAAAGACATCGAGACCGACCATGGATATCATTCTCGCGTCAAAAAGCAGGAATGCAACGACTGCCACACCGAACACAAGGGGCGCGACGCGGACATCGCCGCCTTCGACCATAAAAAATTCGATCATAAACTGACCGACTATCCCCTGCGGGAGGCGCATGCCAAGCCCAAGGTCAAATGCGAGGATTGCCACAAAGCGGGCACCAAATACCGCGATGCGCCGGACACCTGCAACGGCTGCCATCGCAAGGACGACGTCCACAAGGGGCGGCTGGGGGAGAAGTGTGCCGACTGCCACGTCGAACGGAGCTGGAAGGAATTTCGCTTCGATCACAGCAAGACCGACTATCCGCTACTGGGCAAGCACTTCGACGTGAAGTGCAAGGAGTGCCACGAGGATCAGCACTACAAGGATACGCCCAAGGCCTGCAATGCCTGCCATCAAAAAGACGACGACAAGAAGGGCCATAAGGGCCAGTTCGGCAAGAAATGCGAAACCTGCCACGTCGAGAAGGGCTGGAAGGTGATCACTTTCGATCACGACGACGACACCAAATACCCTCTGCATTTCAAGCATCAGTCGACAAAATGCACCGCCTGCCACACCGGCCGTGTCTACGAGCAGCATCTGCAGACCGACTGTTACAGTTGCCACCGCAAAGACGACGTACACAAGGAGCAGGAAGGCAGGAAGTGCGAGGATTGCCACGACGAGCGAAACTGGAAGAAGGCTAATTTCGACCACGACACCAGCCGCCTGCCGCTGGTAGGCAAGCACAAGGACGTGGCGTGCAAGAAGTGCCATGCGGCTGCCACCTACAAAGATGCGCCGCTCGATTGCCTTGCCTGCCACAAGAAGGACGACGTGCACAAACGGCGTCTGGGTCCGTTGTGCGAACTGTGCCACAGCGCCAGCAGTTGGAAAGCCTGGAATTTCGATCACAACACGCAGAGCAAATTTCCCCTCAACGGCGGACACAAGAAACCGGACTGCTATGGCTGCCACAAGGATCCGGTCGTGCGGAAAAAAGTCGTGTTGTCCAGCGACTGCTACATCTGTCACCGCAAGGACGACGTGCACAAGACCCAGGAAGGCAGGAAGTGCGAGCCGTGCCACGACGACCGGGACTGGAAAAAGGCAGTCTTCGACCACGACCTGACCAGCTTTCCGCTACTCGGCAAGCACAAGGACACGAAGTGCAAGAAATGCCACGAGGCGCCCACGTTCAAGGATGCCAAAGGCGAGGAATGCCTGTTGTGCCACAAGAAGGACGACACCCACAAACAGCGTCTGGGCCCGGCGTGCGAGCAATGCCACGACGCAAAGAACTGGAAGCGCTGGGATTTCGATCACGACAAACGCTCGAAATTTCCGCTGGAGGGCGCGCACAAAAACCTCGATTGCTATGCCTGCCACAAGGGTAAAGTCGAGAAGAAAAAGCTCGTCCTGGCGGCCGACTGCTACAGTTGCCACGACCACGACGATGTCCATAATGGTGCTTACGGGCGTTTCTGCGAACAGTGCCATCTGGTGTCGTCATTCCAGAAGATCAAGATCAGGCGCGCCACGGAGAGCAGGAAATAGGACGATCTTGTCATCATTACATAGAACTAATTGTCATAACGAAAAGTTTCGGATACGCTGTGTCCGAAGCGTCTTGAAAGCATTCTCGATTATCGCGCAATATCCGATGAGTCCTGTATCTGGATGGCGTTTTAGCCGAGACAGTGCGGCGAGCCATGCATCTTGCGGCAGTCGGCAGAAGAATCCCAATAATACGGTGGCAAGCCACCGTTCAACCCGAGGGGCGGTATGGGGAAGCAGGGATATGCAGCAGTCAAGTTGCCTCGTGAATACGGGGCGCTGGCTCGTGCCGCGATACTCGCGGCGCTGCTGCTTTTCGCTATTATTCCTTTGTCCACGCAAGCTGCGGCTGCGTTCGACCACGGCACCATAGGCACTGCCGCGTGCGCCAGTTGTCACAGCGGCACCAACGCGGCGCCCAAGGCGGGATTGGTCCAGGGCCATATTGCGACCGCCGGAGCTGCATGCGACGCTTGCCATACTCCGTCGACCACGGCCAGCTTCAGCAAATGGAGCGGTGCCAGGGAAGCGCCCGCAGTCGTGGCGAGGGTCGGGTCTGGACAGCGGCGTGTCGATTTCGATCATCTGGCCACCGGTTTTCCCCTGACCGGCGCTCATTTATTTCTGACTTGTGAGTCCTGCCACAACAATGGCGTATTCCGCGGTACTCCAACCCAGTGTGCCCGCTGCCACGTAACTGGCGGCATCGCGGTCACCACCAAGTCGGTGGCTCATATCGCCACCGACGTAGCCTGCGATAATTGCCATACCACCACCTCGTGGTCCGCACAGGCAACTTTCAATCACAATCAGATAGGTAGCGCCACCTGTGCCAGTTGCCACAACGGCACCAACCCTCCGCCCAGGGCCGGCAAGTCGACCACTCACATTCCAACGGCCGCGACTTGTGACACCTGCCACACGTCCACGGCCGGCTTTACCACCTGGAGCGGGGTTGTATTCAACCATGGAAGCATAGGCGGCGCGGCCTGTTTTACCTGTCACAACGGCGCGTTCCTCACTACAGCGGACAAGGTCAGGGGCAAGTCTCCCGATCACATTCCAACCCGTGCGACGCCCAAGTGCGACGCCTGTCACACGTCGGTCGTGGTCTGGAAACAGCAAACCATGGACCACGCACCAGTGGCGTCCATCGCATGCGGTGACTGCCACATTGGCCGTTATGCAAAAGCCGTTGGCATGTCCACCAAGCACATCCCCACCGCCAGCACCAGTTGCGAAACCTGCCACAGCGCCACCACGGCCTGGGGCCCGGTCGCCAAGATGGACCACGCATCGGTCGCCGCCACCGCCTGCGCCACCTGCCACGACGGCAGCCACGTCGGCGCCGTCAGCGGCAAAGGCATAGGCCACAGCGTAAGCCACATCC
>Ga0299912_10000259_pt1 | contig 50132 bp, 44 predicted proteins | sample RVTome_2_FD_207667 | JGI IMG/M metagenome (GOLD analysis project Ga0299912, IMG submission 207667) | Soil microbial communities from uranium-contaminated site in the Upper Colorado River Basin, Wyoming, United States - RVT95D214 (version 2) ... | reverse complement strand
CTCTGCTTCCCGCAGCTTCCCGATGATCTGCTCCGGCGTATAACGCTTCCTGCTCATCTCCCTGCCTCCCTTCGATCCACTACTCTAACTTAACATGTGGATCAGTTTTTGGGGGGCAGGTCAGGTAAAGTTTTCCCCTAACCACGGCAACCAGGTGACCATCCCCGGGGATTATCTCCCCAAGACTTACGAAGCCAGGAGCTTCCGGATTTTACCCCTGGGAAATCTGCTCAAACTGAAAAAAGTTCATCTTCGGGATGAAGAAAATAAGTTCGACCCCCCGAAGACCAATTTGCTGTTATCCGTCGGCAGCTTGAGACCGGATAAAATTCTTGGTATTTTCCCTTTATTGACCGTCAACCCCGATCCCGGATATGGCCCAAATAGTTGACCCCGGCAGTTGGCACGTGGAAAAGGAGGGTGACGGCCCTCCCCTTTTGCTCATCCACGGGCTGGGGGCCTCCAGCTTTTCCTTCCGGGAGAACCTGAAGCCCCTGGGGAAAAAATTTCGGGTGCTGGCCCCGGACCTGCCGGCGCACGGCTACTCTCCCGCGCCCTTGGACGGGGATTACCGCCTGGAGACCTTGACCCGGGGCCTCCGCGATTTCCTGGACCTAAAAGGCTTGCGGCAGGCGGCCGTGGCCGGGAATTGCCTGGGGGGCAGCCTGGCCCTGATGCTGGCCCGGGATTACCCGGAGCGGGTTTCCGCCCTCATCCTCCTGGACCCGGCCGTGGCCCTGACCCGGGTGCCCTGGATGTTCTACCCCCTGCGCCTGCCCTTCCTGGGAGGGCTGGCCGCGGCCCTATCGGGTCCCTGGATCATCCCCTTCGCCCTGGGCCTGGCCTACCATCGCCGGGAACTCATCACGCCGGAGGTGGTGGCCGGATACGCCCGCCCCTTTCAAGAGTTGCCCCGGCGCCTGGCCTTCAGGCGCATGTGCCAACAGCTAAAAATTCCCCCTCCGCCGGAAATCGAAGCCATGCTCCAAAAAATTCGCCAGCCCACCGTCCTCATCTGGGGAGAGGAGGACCGCATCCTGCCGGTGAGCCAGGCCTCCTGGGTAAAGGCCCGGCTCCCCCACGCCCTCTACAAACCTCTACCAGAGGTGGGCCACGCCCCCCAGGAAGAGGACCCCACCGCGGTGAACGAAATAATCATTGATTTTTTAACCCATTCCATAAACAATTAAGTTAGCTTACCTGTATCCCTGCACCCCTCAGGGAAATTCCTTCACGGGAGGGTGACGGGCGCGTCCAAAACCCGCCACAACGAGAATGACCAAAAACATCATCCCCTTTGCCCGAGCCAAACGTTCTGTCAAGGAGGTAATGGAAAAGTTCTATCAAGATCTGGACGATATCGAAGAGATCGTGGTCATCGCCAAGGACCGGGAGGGCGAATGGATCTTCGCCAACTCGGAGCTGGAAAACGAACTGGAATGGATCGGCAGCCTCTATAAATTCATCAACAAGGCCATCATGGAAGACGGCGAAGACTTTTGAGGAGGATTGTGGGGGAGGGGGCTAAGGGCCGGTAGCACAGGCGTCTCGCCTGTGGACCTTAACCCCCCTCCCCCAACCCCTATCATTTTTATAAATAAAGGGGCCAGGGCTTTAAGCCCTGACCCCTTTTAGGTATGAGGGTTTCGTAGGGGCGAACCTTGTGTTCGCCCCTAATTTTTCCCTGGCCCTGCCCCCGCTTCTCTCTAAAAATCTAATCCCATCTCCCCTTCCACCGGCCCCAGCAAGGCCAGGGCCCAGTTTTCGGGGTCGAAGAGTTCCCGGGCCAGGTCCTGGATTTCCGCGGCCGTGACTTGTTGCAGGCCGGTGATGATCTCCTCCAGGGTGATGTAGTGGCCGAAGTGGATTTCATTTTTGGCCAGGCGCATCATGCGGTGGTCGCAGTCCTCGGCGTGGAGGTAGATGGAGCCCCGGAGGTATTCTTTGGCGGCCTGCAGTTCCTCCTCCGGGACGGCCTCGGCCTTCAGTTTCTTAATTTCCTGGTAAGTGGCGGTGAGAAGTCTTTCCAGATTTTTGGGGCTCACCCCCGCAGAGACGCCCAGAAGGCCGGTATCGCTGAAGAAGCTCATGAAGGAGTAGATGTTGTAGGCCAGGCCCAGTTCCTCCCGGACCAACTGGAAGAGGCGGGAGCTCATGTTCCCCCCTAAGATCAGTTGCAGGACCGTAGCCACATAGCGCTCCTGATCCCCGGCCGCGGGGCCCCTGGTCCCCAGGCAGACGTGGACCTGCTCCAGGTCCCGGGGGTGCTGATAAATCCCGGGATGGGTGGCCACCCGGCCCCGTTGGCGCGGGGGCGCGCCGTTATGAAAATGCTCAAACCGGGAGTTAATTAAATCCAGAAGCTCTTGATGGTTGACCCGGCCCGCGGCCGCGACGATGGTGGTTTCGGGCCGGTAGGCGATCCCCCGGTAGGCCAGAAGTTGCTCCCGGGTGACTGCGGAGATTTGGGCCTCTTCCCCGAGAATGGGCCGGCCGAAGGCGTCGTCCCCCCAGAACCCCCGGGCGAACTGCACCTGCACCATATCCTCGGGGTTGTCCTCCTGGGCGCAGATCTCCTCCAGGATGACCTGCCGTTCCTTCTCCAGATCCTGGGCTTGGTATCTGGGGTGGAGGACCAGGTCGCTCAGGAGGGCCACGGCCCGGGGCAGGTGCTCGGAGAGGACCTTGCCGTGATAGCAGGTATTTTCTTTGCTGGTAAAGGCGTTGCAGGAGCCGCCCAGTTGGTCGATCTCCCGGGCGATGTCCAGGGCGCTCAGCCGGGGCGTGCCTTTGAAGGCCATGTGCTCCAGGAAATGGGTGAGGCCGTTTTCCTCCTCGGCCTCATCCCTGGAGCCGGCATTGAGCCACACTCCCACCGCCACCGCATGGAAGTGGGGGTCTTCTTCGGTGATGACCCGGAGGCCGTTAGTCAGTACGCTTTTTTGGTGCACGGGAAGGTCTTCTCTCTCTACTATCAGGCTCTCGAGGCTGCATGCCCTCCGGCACCGGCAGCAGCGCCCTGCGGGACAGGCGGATTTTCCCCTGCCGGTCCACGTCCAGGACCTTGACATCCAACTCATCGCCTTCCTTCAGGACATCGGTGACGCTTTTCACCCGCTCGTGCGCCAGCTCCGAGATATGCACCAGACCGTCGGTCCCCGGCAGAATCTCCACAAACGCCCCGAAGTCCATGATCTTCTTCACCTTGCCGTGGTAGACCTTGCCGATTTCCGCCTCCGCCGTGATCTCATTGATCATGCGGATAGCTTCGTTGGCGGCCGTCTGGTCCGCGGAGGAGATGTGGATGCGGCCGTCGTCTTCGATATCGATCTTCACCCCGGTGGCCGCCACGATACTTTTCACCATCTTGCCGCCAGGTCCGATAACTTCCCGGATCTTGTCGGGGTTGATGGTGAGGACGATGATCTTGGGGGCATGCTCCTTGAGGTCCGGAGACGGTTCGGCGATGACTTTGTCCATCTCGCCCAGGATGTGGAGCCGGGCTTCCCGGGCCTGGCTCAGGGCCTTGGTCATGATCTCCCGGGTGAGGCCGGTCATCTTGATGTCCATCTGCAGGGCGGTGATACCCTGAGCGGTGCCGGCCACCTTGAAGTCCATGTCTCCCAGATGGTCTTCGTCCCCCAGGATGTCCGAGAGCACGGCCACCTGGTCCCCTTCCTTAATGAGGCCCATGGCCACCCCGGCCACCGCGGCTTTGATGGGCACACCCGCGTCCATCAGGGCCATGGACCCGCCGCAGATCGTGGCCATGGAGGAAGAGCCGTTGGAAGCCAGAATCTCCGAGACAATGCGGATGGTATAGGGGAACTCTTCTGCGGAAGGCAGCACCTGGGAGATGGCCCGTTCCGCCAACGCGCCGTGGCCGATTTCCCGGCGGCTCGGTCCCCGGAGCATCCGGGCCTCACCCACGGAGTAAGGAGGAAAATTGTAGTGGAGCATGAAGGACTTGAAGGTCTCCCCCATCAGGGTCTCGATCTTCTGCTCATCAGACGGGGTGCCCAGGGTGGCCACCGCCAGGGCCTGGGTATCTCCCCGGGTGAAGATCGCGGAGCCGTGAGTCCGGCTCAGCATACCGACTTCTCCCCAGATAGGCCGGACCTGGTCGAAGCTGCGGCCGTCGATGCGGCGCTGCTCCTTAATTACCCATTCCCGCACCAGACGCTTCTTGAATTCCTGAAAAATGCCGACCACCTCTTTTTTCGGGACTTCCACGGCCTCCCCCAGGTCGGCCAGGACGTCGTCCCGCACCTTATCCAGGGCCCGATAGCGCTCCAACTTATCTGGGATGGTCACCGCGGCCATGATACGGTCCTTGGCCAGGGCCGCGATCTGAGCCGGCAGGTCGCCGTAATCCGGAAGTTCCGGGGGCGGCAGCTTTTCTTGCCCTATCTCCTCCCGCATCCGGCTGAGGAGGGCCAGGATGGGCTTAAGCTGCTCCTGGGCGAAGAACAGGGCCTCCAGGACCTCTTCTTCGGAAGCCATTTTCGCGCCGCCTTCCACCATTACCAGTCCCTGGGGCGCGCCCGCAACTATCAGGTTGAGATGGGCCTCTTTCATTTGGGAGGCGGTGGGATTGACCAGCAGTTCTCCGCCCAGCTTGGCCACCCGCACCGCGGCCACCGGGCCCTGGAAGGGGATGTTGGAAATCTCCAGGGCCGCGGCCGCACCGTTCAGGGCCGGAATGTCCGGATCGGTTTCCGGGTCCCCGGAGAGCACGGTAGCCATAATCTGCAACTCTTTATACAGGCCCTTGGGAAACAGGGGCCGCATGGGCCGGTCGATCAACCGGGAAGTGAGGGTCTCCTTTTCACTGGGGCGGCCGACCTCCCGGCGGAAGAAGCCCCCCGGGACCCGCCCCGCGGCATAGGCCTTTTCCAGGTAATCGCAGGTCAAGGGCAAAAAGTCGATGCCCTCCCGCATAGAGTCCGAGATGACCGCGGTGACCAGCACCGCGCTCTCGCCGTATCTTACCAATACGGAGCCGCTGGCTTGCTGGGCCAGACGGCCCGTTTCGAAACTAAGGTCGCGACCGCCGATTTCTACTTTATATGTCTTAGACATGTGATTTATACTGCCTCCTATTTTCTCAGACCGAGTTGCTCGATTAAGGTCCGGTAACGTTCAATATCCTTGTTTTTCAAAAAGTTCAGCAGGCGCCGACGCTGGCCCACCAGCTTGATCAGCCCCCGACGGGAGTGGTGATCTTTGGCGTGTGACTTGAAATGACCCGTCAAATAATTGATCCTCTCGCTTAAGATGGCCACCTGCACTTCCGGAGAGCCGGTATCCGCCTCATGGAGCCGGAAGCGATCAATGATCTCCCGTTTCTGTCCCGTATCTAAGCCCACGACTTCCTCCTTTTTTTAGCTGTCGGCTTGCAGCCTGCAGCCTTATTAGCTTTCAGCTCTCAGCGGTCAGCTTTCAGCTTAAAAGCTGCTTTCTGACTTAGAGTAGCTAATTTTTTGAAGCTATTTTTATTCCCCCCCTTTTCTAAAGGGGGACTTTATACCTTCCAGGTCCTGCGATTTTCCCTTCTATTAGCTCCCTGCCTACTGCTTACCGCTCACTGCTCACTGTTGCAAACACCCGCACCGGGGCCAATACCTTTCGCTCCGCTTCCCCCCGGACCTCGGCCACCGCCAGCAAGTCCCCTCCGGCCAAAACCCGCACCCGTTCCCCGGGTGAAAGGTTATTCTCCGGCCAGGGCAGGGTCTGGCCGTGGCCCAAGCGCTCCGCTTCCTCCGGCCCCACCTTTATTTCCTGCAGTCCCGGCAGACAATCCGCCAGGGGGATGATCCGGGACGCCAGTTCCTCCCTGCTTAACTCCCGCAGGGCCTCCAGGGTCAGGGCCTCCTCCACCGCAAAGGGCCCCACCGCCAGGCGGCGCAGGGCCGCGAGATGGGCCCCGCAACCCAGGGCCCGGCCCAGGTCCGCGGCCAGGGTGCGGATATAGGTGCCCGGGGAGCAGGTCACGGTGATAGTGACCAGGGGCAGGGCCACCTCCTGCACCTCGAGCTCATAAACCGTCACCTTCCGGGGTTTCACGTCCACCGTCTCCCCCCGGCGGGCCAAATGGTAGAGGCGTTCCCCCTGATGATGCAAGGCCGAATACATGGGGGGAATCTGCTCGATCTCCCCCACGAACCGGGCCGCGGCTTCATAAATCTGTTCCGGCTCCGGTAGTTCATCACTCCGGGCCACCACCTCGCCGGTCAAGTCCTGGGTGTCGGTCTCTTCCCCTAATTTCACCACCGCCCGGTAGGTCTTGGGCTCCGGCATCAGGAAGGGCACCAGCTTGGTGGCCTCCCCCAGGCACAGGAGCAAAAGCCCGGTGGCAAAGGGGTCCAGGGTGCCCCCATGCCCCGCTTTCCGCACCTTCAAGGCCCGCCGCACCCGGCGCACCACCTCGAAGGAGGAGGGGCCCGCGGGTTTGTCAATGAGCAGGATGCCGGAATTAATCATTTTTTACGTAGGGTGGGCACTGCCCACCAAATATTGGCGGGCAACGCCCGCCCAAGGGTCCCTATTCATGTATAATTTTCTTTATTTGCGTTTCCAATACAGGCAATTTATTTTTACTTATATCCCAGATTATCCTTAGATTAATTGAGGGATAATCATGAACTATAATGTTTCTTAAACCAATGATTCTGATCCATTCAATATCAGAATGCCTTATTCTTACTTCATCAGGCAATCTCCTTGTTGCCTCGCCGATGATTTCAAGATTTCTTACAACAGCATCAATAGTTTTCTCGTCAGATGAAAAAGTTTCTAAACTCATTCCGGTAATGTAACGATTAATTTTGTCAATCGATTGAAGGATATCTTCTAGGAAAACCTTATAGTCCCTGGACATATATTGTCTCACCCAATATTATGGGTCGCAGCCTAGGCTTAATAGCATCCATAAGCACCAAATCAACTTTACAATGGAATAGATCTTCTAAAAATTCTTTAAGGTCCATATAGGAGTCGAAAGTCTCATTTTCCATTTCCACCACAAAATCCAAGTCGCTGGTGTCGGTGCTTTCACCCCGCGCGGCCGAACCGAAAAGGCCCAAGCGAGTAACCCCAAATCCCCTGATCTTTTCCCGATTATCTTCGATGATTTTTAGTATTTCTTGGTAATTTCTAATCATGGCAGTATCTTTTTATCTGTATAGATGGCGGGTAGTTACGACCTCGCAATTACTTACCCTTTCGGTTCCTTCTCGGACTCCGGGACTTCCAAGGAGTGCAACAACTCCTCCAACCTGGCCGCCTTATCCAGCCCCGTGTCCGGGAGGAAGAAGAACTCCGGCATCACCCGGAGGAGATGCTCCCGGGCCAGTTCCTGCTTGATGAAGCCTAGGGCCTTCTTCAACGCGGTTCTCACCTGTTCTCCGTCCGCGCCTTCCCGGAGCAGGTAGAAGACCCGGGCCTGCTTCAAATCCGGGCTCATCTCCACCCCGGTGACGGTCAGCCCTTTGAGCCGGGGGTCGTGGCTCTTGTGAAGGAGGATCAGGGCGATCTGCTCCCGAAGCAGTTCCGCCACCCGGGTCGCCCTTTTGCCGCCCCCTGTAACCACCCTTCTATTTCTCCAGATGCACCAGTTCCAGGTGGGAGTCGATGATCTCCGCCAGGTGCAGGTTCTCCATGAAGTGCATCACCCGGTCCACCAGTTTGCTCAGGAGCTTTTCGTCATTGCCCACCACCGCCAGGCCCAGTTCGGCGCGTTGCCACTTGTCGTGGCTGTCCACCTCGGCGATGGAAACGGCAAAGCGGTGGCGCACCTTCTCAATCAGGCTCCGCACCACCTGGCGCTTCCCCTTCAAAGAGTTGTTCTCCGGGATGAGCAGAGTGATGTGAGCCGCGGCAACGATCATTTTTTTCTCCCTTAGGCTGCAGAGCGCCTGGGGCCATGTACGGTTTACTCTTCCTTCTCTTCCCGGGTGGGCAGGGCTTCCAGCAGGGCCTTCACCTTTTCCTGGACATAGGTCTCGATAATGTCTCCGGGCTGGAACTCGTTGAACCGGTCCAGGCCGATGCCGCATTCGTAACCGGACAGGACTTCCTTGACGTCATCTTTGAAGCGCTTCAGGGAATTGACCTTGGCGCCCTCGATGAGGACCTTTTCCTTGCGCAGCACCCGGGCCAGGGAGTTGCGCTCCACCTTGCCGTCCAGAATCATGCAGCCGGCTATGGTGCCCACCTTGGTGACGGAGAAGACCTGGCGCACCTCGGCCCGGCCCTGGACCCGCTCTTCCACCAACGGCTCCAACAGTCCCTCCAGGGCCGCGTGAATGTCCTCCAGGAGCTTATAGATGATGTCGTAGTAGCGCACGTCCACCTGTTCCTGCTCGGCCAGGGCCAGGGCCTTGGGGTTGCTCCGGACGTTGAAGCCCACCACGATGGCGTCGGAAGCCGAAGCCAGCATGATGTCGCTTTCGGTGATCTCCCCCATACCCTGGTGGATCAGGGAAACCTTGATGTCTTTGGTCCCCAGTTCGGAGAGGGCCTTGGCCAGGGCCTCGATGGAGCCGGTCACGTCGGCCTTGAGCACCATCTTCAGCTCCTTGACGGCCCCTTCTTGGATGCGCTGGTAGAACTTCTCCAGGCTCACCCGGCTGATGCGGGCCAGAGTGGCTTCCCGCTGCTTTTGCTGGCGCATCATGGCGATCTGCTTGGCCTTGCGCTCATCTTCCAGCACCAGGAATTCGTCCCCGGCCTCCGGCACGCCGCTGAAACCCTGCACTTCCACGGGCAGGCCCGGATAGACCTTCTCCACCTTCTGGCCCTGGTCGTCGAGTAAACCCCGGACCCGGCCGAATTGAGGCCCGCACACGAAGTAATCCCCGGCCTTCAAGAGGCCTTTCAGCACCAGCACGGTGCCCACCGGCCCCCGCCCTTTGTCCAGGCGGGATTCGATGATCCGCCCCTGGGCGGGTACTTCCCGGGGGGCCTTGAGATCCAGGACTTCCGCCTGGAGCAGGATCTTTTCCAACAGATCGGAGATGCCGGTGCCCTTCTTGGCGGACACCTCGGCAAAGAGGACGTCTCCGCCCCATTCTTCCGAGACCACCCCCTCGTTGGATAACTCCCGCTTGACCCGCTCCTGGTTGGCATTGGGTTTGTCGATCTTGTTGATGGCCACCACCAGGGGCACTCCCGCGGCCTTGGCGTGGTTGATGGCCTCCCGGGTCTGTTCCATGACCCCGTCGTCCGCGGCCACCACCAGCACTACCAGGTCGGTGACCTGGGCGCCCCGGGCCCGCATGGCCGTAAAGGCCTCGTGGCCCGGCGTATCCAGGAAGACCACCTCCCCGTGGCCGTCGGGGAGCTCCACGTGGTAGGCGCCGATATGCTGGGTGATGCCGCCTGCTTCGGCGGCGGTGATGCGGCTCTCCCGGATGGCGTCCAGAAGCGAAGTCTTGCCGTGGTCCACGTGGCCCATGATGGTGACCACCGGGGGCCGGGGTTTGGCCTCCCCGGCCTCCCGGGGCTCGATGGCCAGGAGGTCTTCTTCCTGCATGGTGGCCCGCTCCACCTCAAACCCGAACTCCGAGGCCACGATCACCGCGGAATCGTAATCAATGGGATAATTGATGTTGGCCATCACCCCCATCTGCAGGAGTTGCTTGATGATCTCCCCGGACTTGATGCCCATGCGTTTGGCCAACTCCCCCACGGTGATGGATTCCCCCACCTTGATGCGGCGTTTGATGGCCTTGGGGATGGTGAGTTCGGCCTTACTGATCTTTTTAATGGCCTTACGCATGCCTCTTCTGCGGCCATGGAGGCGGGACTCCCCTTCGGCAACGCCATAGAGATCGGCCCGCTCCCGCACTTCCCGTTTTTTCACGGGCTTGGCCCGGGCGGCTTCCGCAGTCTCAGGACGTTTGATCTTCTTTTTGGTTTTGGCCTTTTTCTCTTCCTCAGTGGCCGGCTTGGCCACCGGCGCCAGCTTAACTCCCGGCCGCGCTCCGGGAGCCGGTCTTTGGTCCGCCGGAACCGCGGCAGGCGAGGCTGCGGCCGCCACCGATTCCGGCGCCGGTTCCGTGGGCAGGCTGATGATTCGGGCGGGAATCTCTTTCTTTCTTACTTTGCCCCGTTGCCGCTTCAGAGCGGTGCCGGAGTCGGCGGGGGCCGCGGGCTTGGCAGGGGCGGCCACTTTGGCTTTATCCCGGGGGACTGCCGCTTCCTCTGTCACGGCCGGGGCCGGTGACCGCGGTTTCTTGGCCGGGGCCGCTGGAGCCGCCTCTTTGGGAGGCAGAGACACCACCCGGGCCACCGCCTCTTTGGCCTTGCGCACCTTGGGGGCCGCCTCCGGAGGAGGTGGGGGAGGCGCCGCCAGCTCTTCCGGCGACTCCTCCGGCACGGCCACGGCCACCGGGGCCACCCGGCGGCGGCGTTTGATGTTGTCCCCCACCCGTTTTTCCTCCATCTGGGGCTCCGCCTGGCTCATGGCCTGACGCACCCTGTCCGCAACGGCGTCATCCAGGGAACTGAGGTAATTGTCCACCTGCAACCCCATCTCATCTTTCAGGCGCTGCATGAGCACCTTGACATCCAATTTCAGTTCTTTAGACAGATTCAAGATTCTGGTCTTCGCCATATACTAACCTTGACCCCCGCAACTTATTTCCCGGTAGAGGGATAATTACATTACTTATTCTTTTGGAGCCGCGGACTCGGTGGCCGCCTGGGTCCCGGCTTCTTCTTCCTGGCCCTGGCCGCGCATCATCTCCTGGGCCGCGGCAATGAGGCCGGCGGCCTTCTTCTCGGTGAGCCCGGTGGACTGGATCAATTCCTCCAGGTTGGTTTCCGCCACCTCCCGGGCCGAAGTATACCCGGCCTCATGCAGGAGGTTGGCGGTGATCTCCCCCACCCCCGGAATGCTGAGGAGGGAGAGATAGCCTTCTTTCAGGGACTTGGAATACTTGGATTCGCTCTTGACGTCGATCTTCCAGCCCACCAGCCGGGAGGCCAGGCGCACGTTCTGGCCCCGTTTGCCGATGGCCAGAGACAACTGGTCGTCCGGAACGATGACCTCCATGCTCTGACCGGCCTTATTGAGGATGATGCGGCTTACCTGGGCCGGGGACAGGGCGTTGGTGGCAAACTTGGCATGGTCCGGGTTCCAGGGGATGATGTCGATCTTCTCCCCCCGAAGTTCCTGGACGATGTTCTGCACCCGGGAGCCTTTGAGGCCCACGCAGGCCCCCACCGGGTCCACGTCGGAGTCCCGGGAGGTCACCGCGATCTTGGAGCGGCTCCCCGGTTCCCGGGCGCACCCCAGGACCTGGACGATACTCTCGGAAATCTCCGGCACCTCCGTCTCGAAGAGGGCCACCAGGAACTGGGGATGGGTGCGGGAGAGGATGATCTGGGGACCCCGGGTCTGCCTTTTGACCTCCAGGACGTAGGCCCGGATGCGCTCCCCCTTGTGGTACATCTCCCGGGGGGCCTGCTCCGAAGGGGGCAGCAGGGCCTCGGTGCGGCCCAGATTGACGATGATCCCCTCCGGGTCCAGGCGCTGGACGATGCCGTTGATGATCTCCCCTTTCCGGTCCTTGTAATCATCATAGACCAGGTCCCGCTCCGCGTCCTTCATGCGCTGCATGATCACCTGCTTGGCGCTCTGCGCGGCAATGCGCCCGAACGCGGCCGCGTCCATCTTGAAACCCAGGCTGTCTCCCATCTCACATTCCGGGTCCACCTCCCGGCCTTCCTCCAGAGTAATCTCCCGGTGGGGATCGGTCACCGCGGGGACCACTTCCTTGAATTGGAAGACCTCGATTTCTCCGGTCTCGTCCTTGTAACTCACCTCGATTTCCAGCCGGGGCCCGTATTTCTTCTTGGCCGCGGAGCGTATCGCGTCTTTGATGGCGCCGATGAGCAGTTCTTTGTCAATGCCCTTATCCCGGCTTACCTGATCGATAATCCGCCTTAATTCCAAATTCATGAGAGATCCTTGTCCCCCTTGAGAGTTTTTTTCAGGTCAATGTCCAGCCGCGCCTTGGCGATCTCCGGCAGAGGTAGGCGATATACGGTTTCCCCCTCTTGCAGGCAGACCTGGTCGTCCTCCAGGCCCTGGAGGATGCCCCGGAAGACCTGGCGGCCGTTCATGACGCCCCGGGTGGTGATGCGCACCAGCCTGCCCACGTAGCGCTGATAATCCCCGGGCTTTTTCAGGGGCCGGGTCAGCCCCGGGGAGGACACCTCCAGGTGGTAGGACTCGGGAATCAGGTCGTAAACCTCCAGGAGGCCCCCCACCATCCGGCTGACCCGGGCGATTTCCTCGAGAGTAATGCCCCCCCCAGGCCGGTCCAGAAAAAGGCGCAAAATGGTGCGGCCCCGGCGCGGCCGGTGCAGCTCCAGGTCCACCAAATCCAATCCCTGGCTCACGGCCAGGGGCTGCACCAGCTCTTCCAATTTTTGCTTGATTTCCTCAGTGGTTGCCATTTTAGAACTAGGAAAAACTCCTTAAAGCTTGAAAGAACCTTTGTTTCTCCGCCGCGGCCGGCAGCCCTCATTTGGCGAAGATCATTTTGAGCGAAATCAGGAGCATGGCCACCCCAAAGACCCTTTCCAAAACCACGTTGCTCAAATGATTGGCCAGCTTGGCCCCCAGCAACCCGCCGAGCAAGAAGCCCAGGCAGATCAACCCGGCAATATGAATGTCCACGTAGCCTTCTTGATAATAGGTCCAGGCGGCCAACAGGCCGATGGGGGGAATCAACAGCGCCAGCGTCGTTCCCTGGGCCATATGTTGGGACAGGCCGAACAGAAAAACCAGGGCCGGCACAATGATGACCCCGCCGCCGACGCCGATGAGCCCGCTGAAGGCCCCGGCAATCAGACCCAACAGCACAAATCCCAGGCCATGCGTCAGTGTCAGTGTCATATATCCTCACTTAAACCCGGCAGCCGCAGCCTTTCTCCCGGAGAATCCGCACCTGCTCCCCGGGACTGTCTTTATATTCCCTCTGCTCCGCCAGGCCCACGGCCTCTTCCGCCGGCAGCGGCGTCCGGTGCCGGTAGCCCCGCCGGGCCATCTCCCCGGCCAGGCTTTCGTGGCGCTGATACAAGGCCGCCAACTTCCCCCGCCACCGGGCCGTCTCCGGGTGCCGGGCAAAGCCTTTTTTATCTTTTGTCAATATCACCCACAGCCCATGGAGCTCACGATGCTCCCCCAACAGATGCTGGCGGCAGAGCCGCTCCGGCGCCAGGTCCCAGATGCGCATGAGATTGCCAGTATGCCTAAACCCAAATAAAAAAGTGGGCCACGGCCCACTTCCGGGAAAATCCAAGACAAATGTTTAATCTCGGGGCACCCCAGAGCAACTACTTACTCCGCCCGTCAAAGCAAGCCGGACTCTCGCCCCTTCTCTATGTCCGGCCCCCTCGATGGGGGAAGCGGGTCGCCGGCGGGCTCCTTGGCTCCAGGGAATCGGCTCATTCTCACACGCGCCGCCCCCAAAACCGTCTCGCCCCCCGGCTGGAGCGGGCAACGGGATTCGAACCCGCGACACCAAGCTTGGGAAGCTTGTACTCTACCAGCTGAGCTATGCCCGCTCAACAATTATTTATATGAAAATTGCCGCCCCCTGTCAAGGCGTTTTTCCAGGGAAGAACCGGACTTGGAGGGGAAATGCCCCAAGGTCTTTAAGGTTCCCGCATCCCGATGATGGTGGCGGGCGGGGACGCCCGCCCTACGACTTTTCATTTATGGGGTTGGGGGTGGGGGGGGGGCAGGGGCCCGCGGCCCCTGGCCCCCTCCCCCACTCATCTCTATCCCTCCGCCAACACTCTCCGGGCCGCGGCGATGTCCGCCTGAATCTGGGCGGCCAGGGCCTCGATGGAGGGAAAGCGCCGTTCTTCCCGGAGGCGGGCCACAAAATCCACCCCCAGGCTCTCGTCGTAGAGGTCGCCGGCAAAATCCAGGAGGTGAACCTCCAGGGAGAACTCGCCGTTCTCAAAGGTGGGGCAGATGCCGATGTTGGCTGCTCCCGGCAGGACCTCGCCGCCCCGGTGGACCCGGACCGCGTAGATGCCGGTGGCGGGCAGGAGTTCGTTTTCCGGGCGGATGTTGGCAGTGGGAATGCCCAGGAGTTTGGCCCCCCGGCCCTTGCCCGGGACCACTTTGCCCTGGACTTCGTAGGCGCGCCCTAAGAGCCGCGCCGCCTCGGTCACTTTGCCCAGGCGGAGCATGGCCCGGATCAGGGAGCTGCTCACCACCGCGCCTTCCATCTCCACGGCCCAGACCACCTGCACGGTGAAGCCGTGCTGCCGGCCCATGGCCTCCAGGAGCTCGATATTGCCTTCCCGGCCCCGGCCGAAGCAATAGTCGTGGCCCACCACCACTTCCCGGATACGAAGGCGCTCCAGGAAGTAGCGCTGCACGAATTCCCGGGCCGGAATCCCGGCGAATTCCGGGGTAAAGGGCAGCACCACCACCGCTTCCAGGCCGGCCAGGTCAAGCAATTTGATCTTCTGGGCCGGCGTGGTCAAAAGAGGCATGTCCACTTCCGGGCGCAGGACTTTCAAGGGATGGGGCTCGAAGGTGACGGCCACGGATTGGGCTTCCAGTTCCCGGGCCCTTTGCACCACCCGGGCCAGAATGGCCCGGTGTCCCAGATGGACGCCGTCGAAGTTGCCGATGGTGATCACGGTCCGGGAGAAAGGCGCCGCGCCCGGAGGGAGATCTTGATAGACCATCACCCCGGACCGCCTCTGTCAGTTAAGCCTTGACAATGCATAAGATTGGATTATAAAGTATAAAGTTGAAAAATGCCAGGCGGCTTTGCCGGTCCGGCGTTTTGCCGAAGTGGCGGAACCGGGAGACGCGCTAGGTTCAGGGTCTAGTGGGGGTATCCCCGTCGGGGTTCAAGTCCCCGCTTCGGCACCATTTGATTAAAAAAGGCGTAACCTCAAGGGGTTACGCCTTTTCTCTTGGGTGTTTGCCCCAATTCTGCACCAACATCTGCACCTCTCATATCTCATAAACTTTGCTGGTGCAGAATTGGCGAAAGTAATTTAAAGTAAATATGTTTAAAGGTTGCTGCGCCCTTAACCGCCAGGACTCTTGATTGGTGTATGGCGCGTCCTCTCCTCTCCTGGCGCCTTGGTAATTACCAGAGGCACAGGTTGGATTTTGCCCACTAAGCCTCCGAGACAATTCCATCAGAGCTATGGCGACCGTATGGTGCTCTTTCTCAGGAGCCTCCGTTTCCGCCTGATTATCCTGGCCGTCGCGGCCCCGCTGCCGGCCCTGGGGGTGATTAGCAGCCGTTCTCACAGAGGTCAGGAGATGGCGGCAAGCGGCGGGGATTTACCATACGCTGGGACTCTTGGGGGTCCGCCGTGGCGACATTCCGGAGTTGGCCGGCAAGGCCATGCAAGACGCCTGCATGGTCACCAACCCGCGACAGCCCACACCGCGGGACATCGAGGTCATTTATGAAGAAGCGCTCTGATGACGCGGACCACCAGGCGGATTTGCGGGAGAAGATCATCGGCCTGGGCAAGGGTTCCTTGAAGAAGAGCTCCTATCCCGAACTGCAGCGGCGCCTGACGGAGTTGGAAGAATCGGAGGCCAAATTACGGGAGTCGCTGGCGGCCCTGGAAAACGCCAATGAAACACTCCAGCAAGAGATCGCCGAACGCCGGCAGGCGGAGGAGGCGCTCAGGGGGGCGAGCCTCAATTGGCAGACCACCTTTGACGCCATCAGCGACGGGGTGTGCCTGCTGGACCGGGAAAGCCGCATCGTCCAGGCCAACCAGGCCTTTCTTGAATTTGTGGGGAAGCCCGCGGCGGAGGTGGCGGGGCGCCACTGCTGGGAAGTGGTCCACGGCACTCAGGCCCCCTTGCCCAAATGTCCCGTGGTGCGCATGAGGGAGAGCCGCAACCGGGAAAGCATGCTGCTGCCCATGGATGGGCGCTGGTTTGAAGTAACCGTGGACCCGATTCTGGATGCCGCGGGCAACCTCACCGGCGCCGTGCACATCATCACCGACATCACCGCCCACAAGCAGGCGGAAGAGGCCCGGCGGGCAACCAACGAAAAGCTGGAGGCTATTATCCAGGCCTCCCCCGCGGCTATCATTTCACTGGACCACCAGGGCCTGGTAACCCACTGGAGCCCTGAAGCCGAAAAGATGTTCGGGTGGCAGGCCGAAGAGGTCTTGGGTCGGCTGAACCCCATAGTCCCGGAGAATAAGCTGGCGGAGTTCCATGGCCTTAGAGAACAGGTTCTGAAAGGGAACAGTTTTTCCGACGTCGAATTAATTCGACGTAAGAAAGACGGCACTCCCATCCCCATAAGCCTGTCAACCGCACCGCTTAGAAACGCGGAAGGGAACATCACCGGGATCATGTCGGTGAGCCTGGACATCACCGACCGCCAGCGGGCCGAGGAAGAAATTTTGCGTTTTGCCTCCTTCCCCAGGCTGAATCCCAACCCGGTCCTGGAGGTGGACCTGGACGGCCAGATCACCTTTGCCAATGAGGCCGCCCAGGCAACGCTTCGGAAGTTGGGCCGCCAGGATATCACCGCCTTCCTGCCTCCGGACCTGGAGGCCTTGATCCAAAGCTATCGGGAGAAAGGGGTGAAACGGTTTTATCGGGAGGTAGAAATCGATGCCGCAGTATTCGCTCAAACCATTCATGTTGCGGAAGAATTCAAGACGTTGCGCCTCTTCGCCATTGACATCACCGCGCGCCAACAGACGGAAGAGGCCCTGCGTACTTCAGAGTCTTTTTTGAATAGTATTTTTTATCATAGTCCTTACCCTACATGGATTTCTGACGATCAGGGCAACCTCATCAGGGTAAATCTGGCTTGCCAGGATATGCTGCATATCACGCAGGAAGACGTTGTGGGCAAGTACAACGTTTTTCAGGATAATATTGTTGAACAGCAAGGTTTTTTACCCCTCGTGCAACGGGTTTTTAAGGAAGGTGAGACCATAAGATCGGAACTAACCTATGACAGCTCACTGCTTGATACTCTACAATTAGAAACTACCGTATTTGTTATTCTTGATGTAACTGTTTCCCCTATCAAGGATGCGAGCGGAAAAGTAACCAATGCAGTGTTTCAACATATCGACATCACCGAGCGCAAGCAGGCGGAGACGGCCCTGCGGGAGAGCGAGGAACTCTATCGTTCCTTGTTCGATAACATGCTCAACGGCTTGGCTTACGGCAAGATACTTTTTGAGCACAATCAGCCCCAGGACTACATTTACCTTTCCGTCAACCATTCCTTCGAGGCCTTGACCGGGTTGAAGGACGTGGTGGGGAAAAAAGTATCGGAAGTCATTCCAGGCATCCGCGAGGCTGATCCGGAGTTGTTCGAAATCCTTGGCCGGGTGGCTCTGACCGGTAACCCCGAGAGGTTTGAAATTTATCTGGAAGCCTTAAAGATGTGGTTTGCCATCTCGGTGTACAGCCCGGCAAAGGAATACTTTGTCGCCGTATTTGACGTGATTACCGACCGCAAACAGGCGGAAGAGGCCCTGCGGCAGGGCGCCGAGGAAATGGCCGCCCTCCATGCCGTGGCTCACCAGGTCAGCTCCAGTCTGGCCCTGGATCAGGTGGTGTCCATCATCCTGGGTCAAGCTGTGCATCCCCTGGCTCCCGATTTGGCCCTCCTCTATCTGTGGCAGGGCGATGAACTCGTCTTCCAGGGAGCCCGCCCGGATGACGCCTCGCACCACAACGAAGCGGCCCAATTGCAAGCAGGAGAATGCCTCTGCGGTTTGGCCCTGGACGCGGGGAAGCCGGTCTATTCCTCCAACATTCACACCGACCCCCGTTGCACCCTAGCGGCCTGTAAGGCAGCCGGGCTGCTATCTTTCGCGGCCCTGCCGCTGCTCAGCCCCGAAGGCGTTCTGGGGGTGCTGGGGCTGGCCTGGGCCACGGAGCAGGACGTGGAAGCCCGGGGCGGTTTTCTGGAAACCATCGCCCAGGAGATTGCCCTGGGCCTGTATAACGCCCTGATGTACGCGAAAATCCAGGATAATGTTGATAAACTGGATCTGCGGGTCCAGGACCTGGCGGCTTTGAACCAGGCATCCCAGGTATTCCTGGGAGAGATTGGGGTTGCCGCTACCTCACAAGAAACCTGCCGCCTGGCGGTGGAGCATTTCGGGTTGCGCCTGGCCTGGGTGGGACTGGTCCATCCCGGCGATTACCTGGTCCACCCGGCCGCCTCCTTCGGGGCCGAAGCCGGATACCTGGACGCCGTTAGGATCACCTGGGACGACAGCCCCACCGGACGGGGGCCCACCGGCACGGCCATCCGCACCCGCCAACATTTTATTATGAATAATATCGAGACTGATGCGGCCTTCGCCCCCTGGCGGGAGGCGGCCCGGACCCGGGGCTACCGGTCCTCCGCCGCATTTCCGTTGTGCATCGGCGACGAGGTCTTGGGGGCCTTGAATTTATATAGCGAGCAGGCGGATTTCTTTATCGAGGACCGCATCCAGGTGGTGCAGTCCTTCGCCAATCAAGCGGCGGTGGCCCTCCAGAAAGCCAGGTTATATGAAGAAATCCAGCGGCATGCCGCGGAACTGGAAGACCGGGTGGCGGAGCGCACCGCCCAGTTGCAGGCAACCAACCTGGAATTGGACCGCTTCGCCTATTCCGTGTCCCACGACCTGCGGGCGCCGCTCCGGGCCATGCAGGGCTTCAGCCAGGCGTTGCTGGAGGACTATACCGGGGAACTGAATCCAACTGGCCAGGACTTCGCCCGGCGCATCGTGGCCGCGGCAGAGCGCATGGACCACCTGACCCAGGACCTCCTGGCCTACAGCCGTCTCAGCCGGGAGGAGATGGCCCTCCAGCCGGTGAGCCTGGAGCAGACGGTGGCGGAGACGATGGCCCATTTAGAGGGCGACCTCCGCGCCCGCCAAGCCCAGGTCCGGGTGGAACCGCCCCTCCCCGAAGTGCAGGCCCACCATACCACCCTGCTGCAGGTGGTGGCCAACCTGGTGAGCAATGCCATCCGATTCACGGCCCCCGACGTTAAGCCCCAGGTGCGCCTCTGGGCCGAGGCTCGGGAGGGGCGGGTGCGCCTGTGGGTAGAGGACAACGGCCTGGGCCTCGCGCCGGAACACCAGGAGCGCATCTTCCGCATCTTTGAACGGCTGCATGGGGTGGAGGCCTATCCCGGCACCGGCATCGGCCTGGCCATTGTCCGCAAAGGCGTGGAGCGCATGGGGGGCCAGGTAGGGGTGGAATCCACCCCCGGCCAGGGCAGCAGGTTCTGGGTGGAGTTGGCAAAGGCCGGGTAGTTTAATGTTTCTTAAATTGTATGCCAAAATTTTTACACGAACCTGCCAAAATCTGTTTTAATGTCTTACTTTTCTAAAGGGCGATGGAACCACCGGCAAGCGAAAAGAATTTGTGGCAAACGCTAGAACCTGATGGACCCCGGCCGGGGTTGTCTGTTTCTTTGAAGGTTAATTATAAGGTTTTCGGCAACTTTGCCAAATCACTCAGGGAGAGGCGCCCGGGGAAAAAGGGAAGCGCATGAAAAACTATTCTGGCTTCACCATCTTACTGGTGGAAGACGATGCCGACGACGCTTTGCTGATTCAACGGGCCTTCCGCAAGGCCAAGATTGCCAACCCCATCCAGACGGTGAGCGATGGTGACGAGGCGGTGGCCTATCTGAACGGCGCTGAGCGTTACGGCGACCGGCGCCAGTTCCCCTTGCCGGTGTTGATCCTCCTGGATCTGAAGCTGCCGCGCCGCTCGGGGTTTGAGGTGTTGGCATGGCTCCAGAGCCAACCCGGGCTGAAGCGGACGCCGGTGGTGGTGCTGACCTCCTCCAAGGAAACCATGGACGTTAACCGCGCCTACGAACTGGGAGCCAACTCATATCTGCTCAAACCCGTCACCTTTGAGGCCTTGCAGGAGATTATGAAGGCCATCAACCTGTACTGGCTGGTTTTCTCCGAAATGCCGATGCCGCCGGGAGAGTGAAGCGGGGGCGGGGCTCGGGGCGGGGTTCATTGGCCTATGGCTGGGGCAGAAAAAGATTGCTTTTGCCCCCACCCCGACCCGACCCCTTCGAGGGGAAGGAAGCAATATATAATAACAAGTTGCGGCCAAAGAAGTAATATTGATCTGTCATTCTGAACGGAGCGAAGCGGAGTGAAGAATCTCGTATTTTGAGATTCTTCGCTGCGCTCAGAATGACAATGTTACTCATTTGACCGCAACTTGGGATAAGGAACTTCTTTCATGGCTTTATGAATAACCGCGTCGGGAAATGGGAGGAGTTATCCTTCTGATCATGAGGTGGGATTATGGAAAAGACCTTGCGCATTCTGGTCGTTGACGACAACCCGGACGACCGGGTGCTGATCAAGCGGGAGTTGAGCCGGGAGTTTCCCCGCGTCCAGGTGACGGAAGTCACCAACGCCCAGGCCCATACCCTGGCCCTGGCGGGAGCACCTCAAGACTTGGCCATCACCGACTACCAGTTGGGCTGGAGCAACGGCCTAGCCATCCTGCAGGAGATCAAGGCCCGGTGGCCCGAGTGCCCGGTGATCATGTTCACCGGCACCGGCAACGAGGAGGTTGCGGTAGAGGCCATGAAGCATGGCCTGGAAGATTACGTCCTCAAGACCCACCGGCATTACATTCGCCTGGTGGCCTCGGTAAAAAAAGCCCTGAAGCGGAAGAAGGAGCGCCTGGCCCTGTTGGCGGCCGAGGACCGCTATAGCCGGCTGTTTAATAATGCCCCCATCGGACTCTACCGCATTTCGTCCCAGGGTGAGATCGTGGAAGCCAACCCGGCCCTGGTTCACTTGCTGGGCTTTTCCGACCGGAAAACGTTGCTGGCGGCGAAATCGGTGGATTTTTATGTGGACCTCGGGGATAAGCAGCGGTGGCGCGACCAGATGCAGCACCTGGGGGAAGTGCGGGGCTTCGAACTGCAAATCCGCAAACGGGACGGCAGCGCCGTCTGGGCCCGGAACAACGCCCGGGCCATCCGGGATAAGGGGGGGGAAATCCTGGGCTACGAAGGCTCCCTGGAGGATGTCACCCCGTACCGGCAGGCGATGGAGGCTTTCCAGGTTCTAGTAAACAGCGCGCCCATGGGCATCTATATCGTGCAAGACGGCAAGTTTAAAAGGGTCAACCCTGGTTTTGCAAAAATCTGCGGCTATTCTGAGGAGGAATTAATCGGCCGCCCCAGCCTGAACCTGGTCGCTCCCGATTACTGGGAAGAAGTGCGCCATAACGCCGTAAGGATGCTCCAAGGCCAATCCCATCTTCCTTACGAGTTCCCCGTCATCACCAAGAGTGGCAAGACCAAATGGGTGGTGGAGAAGGTGGCTCCCACGGTTTACCAGGGGGAGCGGGCGGCCTTGGGCTATTTCCTGGACATCAGCGAGCACAAGAGCCTGGAGAGCCAGTTCCTCCAGGCCCAAAAGATGGAAGCGGTGGGCCGTCTGGCCGGAGGCGTGGCCCATGATTTCAACAACATGCTGGGGGTGATCATCGGGCACGCGGAGATTGCCATGATGCAGGTCAGCGTTACAGAGCCCCTCCATCACAACCTTCAGGAAATCCACATAGCCGCGCAACGCTCCGCGGACCTCACCCGCCAACTGCTGGCCTTCGCTCGGCAGCAGACGGTACGGCCCCAGGTGCTGAACCTGAACTTGGTCCTATCCGGCATGCTCAAGATGCTCCAACGGCTCATCGGCGAGGACATCGATCTGGTCTGGGCCCCTGGCCGTGACCTCTGGAAGGTGAAGATCGATCCCTCCCAAATCGACCAGATTCTAGCCAACCTGGCGGTCAATGCCCGGGACGCCATCGGCGGGGTGGGCAAACTTACCATCGGGACGAACAACGCGGTGCTCGATGACCCTTATTGCACCGACCATGCGGAATTTGTTCCCGGTGAGTATGTGCTGCTGGCGGTGAGCGATGACGGTAGCGGCATGGACAAAGAGACTCTGGCCCAGATCTTCGAGCCCTTCTTCACCACTAAGGGAGTAGGTGAGGGAACCGGCTTGGGGCTGGCGACCGTGTATGGGATCGTCAAGCAGAACGACGGCTTCATCAACGTGTACAGCGAGCCCGGCCACGGGACGACGTTCAGGATTTACCTGCCCCGGTGCCAGGCTGAAGCCGCCCAGGACCAGGCAGAGACCCCGGTGAAATCGTTGCAGGGAGGCTCGGAGACGGTGCTGATGGTCGAGGATGAGAAGGCTATCCTGGATATTGGCCTGGCGATACTTAAACAACTTGGTTATACGGTGCTGACCGCCGGCACACCGGGGGAAGCGATTCGTCTGGCGGGGAATTACCCTGGGGATATTCATCTGTTAATCAGCGACGTCGTGATGCCGGAGATGAACGGCCGGGAGCTGGCGGAGCGGCTCATTGCCATGAAACCGGGGCTGAAATGCCTGTATATGTCGGGCTACACCACCAACGTCATCGCCCATCGCGGGGTTTTGGACGAAGGCGTGCACTTCATCCAGAAGCCGTTTTCAATGAAGGACCTGGCCATAAAGGCCCGTGAGGTGCTGGAAGGTTGAGCCGCTAGGAGGAAAGACCCGTTGACCCTATTTCCATCTTCCCGGGAAGGCCTTTATATACCAAGCGCACTCGTAGTGATTATCTTGCCATTTTCTGCACTGCTGTTCTGGAGGTGCCTAGGTCGGTGGCTTGCATGGTGAAATATCAAATAAATTCAACATATTTAGACAAATCCCCGCTTCGGCACCATCAGATTAAAAAAGGCGTAACCTCAAGGGGTTGCGCCTTTTCTTTGTCAGGGGATTGCTCCTGAGATGCAGAGGGCTTATGAAAGCCTTTCCCTGAGGGGCACCAGCACCTGGAGGGGTTCTCTGACCCCCGCGGTTTCCGCAAAATTGTGCAAGCGTTTGCGGATCATCTGATTGACTTCCTGGCCCTTGGCAATGAGCAGGATGCCGCTAGTGGTCCAGACGTCGTCGTCCAGGATCATGTTGTCTTGCAGCTCCCGCAAAGGTATCACCCTCACCTGGAACTTGCCTTCTATCCAGACCACGGCTTCCAGGGCGGTCACCACCGCCGGGTCATACCAACCCGCTCTTTGCTTAAGTTGGGCGATGGCCTTGCTCTTGGAATCCCCCACGGTTTGCAGGGTGTCAAAGTCCAGGGCCACTTTCAGGATCCGCGCGCCCGGAGGAATTTCCTCCCGGCGCACCGCGTCCACCGGGATGCCCGTCCCGTCGAAGTGCTTTTCCTGGTAAGCGATGATCTTGGCAATGGCCTCCAATCTGGGAATATTTTGCAGCAGGTCGGAGGCGATGAAGGGGTGCATATCCAGGAGCTGGGTTTCCTCGGGAGTGAGCTGCTGGCCGTGATAGATTTTCTTCAAGGCCTCCTCCGGCAAGAGGATAAAGCCGATCTGGGAGAGCATGGCCGCGGTTTCCAATTGCCAGATTTCCGGGATTTTCATCACCAACCCTATCTCCCGGGCATACCGGCTGATCCGGGAAGAGCGGCCCAGGGCCTCGGGATTAATCAGCGACAGTATTTGCGTCAACACCTTGATACTGCCCCTGAGGGTTTGCTCCAGAAGCTCCCGTTCCGCGGTGATGAGCCGGTATTGCTCGATGCCCATGTCCAGGGCCCGGCTTAAGATATCCGGGGGGCAGGGCTTGGTGAGAAACCGGAAGATATTCCCTTCGTTCACCGCGTCGATGGCCGTCTGCAGCTCCGCGAAGCCCGTGAGCATCATGCGCACGCTGTCGGGAGCCATTTCCCGGGCTTTGGAGAGGAATTGAATGCCGTTCATGCCCGGCATCTTCAGGTCGGAGACTATCACCGCGTAGGGCCCCGTCTTGGCCACCGCGTCCAGGCCCCGGTCCCCGGCCAGAGCCGTGTCTATCTCGTATTGTCGCCGCAACTGGCGTTGATACGCGGCCAGAATATTGGGGTCGTCATCCACAAACAGAACCTTAGCCGTCATGCCCTTCCCCTTCGCTGGCGGCCTGCTGGCAGAGGTCCTGCCAATCAGGTAGCCTATGGAGGATTTTAAGTTCAGTCAAGTATGCCACATCCAGTTGGTTATCCGCGTCTTCCTCGCCGTGGAGCGCGTGTTCCAGGGAACACCCCGCGTGTACCGCGCTCAGGACGCCCAGCTCTTTATGAGGGCACCGGCCGGGGATATGGTGAAACGCGGTGGCTTCCACGATGTTAAACGGCAAACCCCAGAGGGCCAACAGATAAGCGCCCACTTCCGCGTGGGTGACGCCGAAGGTTTGTCGCTCCGCCTCCAAAACCGAGCCGCCGTTTCCCCGGGGCCCGGTGAGGACTTCTTTATATTGCCTGGAAAGATTGGCGGCCAGGATTAATTTTCCCGCATCGTGCAGCATTCCGCCCATGAAAGCATCATCCACCACCGCGCGTTCACATTTCTCCGCGGTGGCGATGGTTCTGGCAAATACCCCGGTGGCCAAGCTATGGGCCCAGATGCGATCCACGGCCAAAACTCTCATACTGGAGCGGTCCATTTGCGAGAAAATCTTTACGGATAAAACCAGGGCCTTGATGGTCTCCAGCCCCAGCAACTCCACGGCCTGGGCCGGACTGGAAATGTGCCGGCGGTAGCCGAAAAAAGCCGAGTTCACCAGTTGGAGAATCTTCGCGGTCATGCCTATGTCCCGGGAGATGATGGCCCCGATTTTATGGATGGAGGAATAGGGAGAATCCAGTTCCTGCAAGATTTCCAGGTATAAAGCCGGCAGGCTGGGAATGGAGTCTATCCGGGAGATCAACTGCTTGAGGGACTTGTTCGCCAGCAGGTTCCGCAGTCCGCAGGAGCGCTCTATGGAGGATTTCAAGACCTCATCGCTGCAGGGCTTGGCCAGGTACTGGTGGGCCGGCCGCACGGACTGCAAAACCATCTCCTGATCGGATTGTCCGGATAAGATAATGCGCACCACCTCCGGATAACGCTTCTGCACCTCCCCCAAGAGTTGCACGCCATCCATGCCCGGCATGCGCATATCCGAGACCACTACATCAAAAGACTGCCGGCTCAGGAGGTCCAGGGCCTCAGGACCGCCGGCCGCGGTGGTAATCTCCCATTTGTCACGCATGCTGCGCATCATTCTTTGCAAGCCCTGAAGCACATGCGGTTCATCATCCACAAAAAGAATCTTTAATTTCACGGCGTGCTACCTTTTTGCCTTTGAAAAACATCGAACTGTAGGGGCGGACCCGCGTGTCCGCCCGCTTTGGGCGCACACATGGGTGCGCCCCTACAAGAAAATGGTCTTACTCTTCTGCCGGCTTACCGGCCGCCACCGGCAGGCGGATAAGGAAAGTGGTTCCCTGGCCCGGCGCGGTTTCAAAGTCGATGGCGCCGCCGTGTTTGTCCACGATGACCGCATGGGAGATGGCCAGGCCCTGCCCCGTGCCTTTGCCCACCTCCTTGGTGGTGAAGAAAGGATCGAAAATTCTGGATCTGATCTCCTCAGGGATACCCTCGCCAGTATCGCTGATGGAGATTTCCACCCCGTCCCCGTTTCTCCGGGTTTTAATGGTGATCGTGCCTTTCTCCTCCGGCTCCCGGCCCACTACATCGGCAATGGCATGGGCGGCGTTGATGATGATATTCAGGAATACTTGATTTAATTCATCGGAGCGGCAGGGAACCAGGGGCAGGGAAGGGTCCAGGTCGGTGACCATCTCGGCTACGTACTTCCATTCATTCCGGGCCACGGTGATGGTGCTCTCTATGGCTTTGTTGATATCCACCGCTTGCTTTTCCGCAGTGCCCGGATGAGAAAAATCCTTCATGGCCCGCACTATTCTGGCCACCCGCTCCACTCCTTCCAGTGATTGGCTGATGGCCACCGGGATTTCACCCATCAAATAATCCAGGTCAATTTCTCTAATCGCGGCTTCCACCCGCTGCAGGAGATCCTCTGCCACTGCCCCGGTCTTGCTGGCGGCCAACAAACTCTTGTATTCTTCCTGAAGATGCAGCAGGTCTTTAAAGGCATCCCCCAGGAAACGGGCATTATCGCCCACGTACTGAATGGGGGTGTTGATCTCATGGGCGATGCCCGCGGCCAGTTGGCCGATGGACTCCAGCTTCTGGGCCTGGGCCAACTGGGTCTCCATAATCAGCCTTTCGGTTATGTCCCTGCCCAGAAGGATAAGACCCGAAATCTCTCCCGATTCTGACTTAATGGGACTGATGGTAACCCCCAAAAACCCGTCTTTCCCGTTCTGGCGCCGGAAGCGGACGTTCTCCACCCTTATCGGCTGGCATTGCTTCCGGCATTCCCCGATGGCCTCGGATATCTTCGACCAATCCCACTCAATGGGTATCTTATGGAGCTTTTTCCCCAAGGCCTCCCCGGCCTTTACCCTCAAGACCTTTTCCGCCTCCAGGTTCCAATGCCAGACGCCGCAGGCCGGGGTCAATCCCATGAGGATCAAGGTGATGGAATCGAAAAGTTGCTCGATTTCGGCGTGGGCCCGGCGCAAGTCATCCTCAGCCCGGCGGCGCTCGGTGATATCGAAAAATACCCCGCTGATAAAGTCCACCTTGCCATCCGAGAGGCAAATTATCTGGCTTCTCTCCTGGACCCAGGTTTTTTTTCCTTCTTTGGCTCTTATCCTGTATTCTCTGACGTATGACCTGTTGGTTTTGAGGGCCTGCAAAAATATCTGTTTTATATTTTCAAGATCTTCCTCTGCTACGACATCCATCCATTTTAATCTTTTGGAGTTAAAATCTTCTTTTCTATAACCTGTAAATCCTTCGATTTTGTCGTCAAAAAATTCAATTTCCCAGTTACAATAACCTTTAAAGACTATAGCCGGGATATTTCTTACCAACAGTCTATATCTTTCGTCACTCTCCCGTAATGTCTTCTCCATACGTTTGGATTCATTAAAGTCCCGCACCACGGCCAGCAAACGTTCTTGGCCTTCGATAATAGTGCGCCTGATGGTTATTTCCGCCCAGAAGAAACGATCAGCCTTATCTTTGACCAGCCATTCAAAATGATGCGGCTCATTGGATTCCGCATGTCTCATCCATTTGTGAGCATTCTCCATGGCATAAAGGGAGTCACCGGAACTGAGATCAGCCAAATTAAGTTGTTTAATTTCCTCTAAGCTGTAATTGAACAATTCGCACATCTTCCGGTTGCCGTCGAGAATACCGCCGGTATGCAGATCATAGATGACGATGGCGTCGCTGAGGGCATCGAAAACCGACCGATAATGATCCCCCAAAGGCCGGCGCGCCCCTTCTCCCCGTTGCTTGTTACCTGCTTGAGCCATTTTGCTTAAGCTCCATCATGGTAATTTGTAAAATATGGAGAAGGTATTTCCTACAAAATTTCCCATCTCCTAGGATTATCGGCGAGGTGGATAATTTCTTGAGGAGACTGAAAAATTCGCGGGGCCGGAGGCTCTATTGAGGCGGGTCTAAAAGAATAACCGGCGTCAATTTTTTTGCTCCTGAGGGGGACCACAGGCCGCCTGGTTCACCCCCTTCCCCCTGCCCCTTTCATTCCGGACCGGCAAAAGATTTTTCCGAACAAATATTCTCAAAGAATTCCGTTTAGATTTCGGAGGATAGCTTTTTTTGCCTGCCTTTTTCCTGGACCCCTATGAAAATCGATGCAAATGCCAGGAAACAGGAGATTGGCAAAAGCGGCGGAGAAGCGCCCCGAACTGGGCAAAGCCGTGGCCCATGCATCTTATTCCGTTGATATCCTTAAATTATTTTTTCTGTCTGGTAAATCCCTGGCAGCGCTAACCCTGCTGAGGGATAGGGGAGCCCAGGGTGGAAACAGGGGTAATCTAAATTTGGCTTCACCCCCTTTGACCCGGATGGAGGGTGGAGGCTAATATTCCCTTCCAGAACGCGCGTCCTTCAGTTCCCGGAAAACTTGGTCAGCGGGAACAGTGGTCTTAATACATTCTTTTATCTCCCTCCTGTGGCGCTTGTCGGCAAACCGAGTCTCTCTCAGGAAAATTAAAGAGGCTATTTTAACGCTAACTTACTTTTTCTAATTCTCAGGCAGTTAAAGTCCTCGCGGGTTTGGTTTGGAGGAAAGACTCATCTTCTTCCGGGGGAAAGACTTTGGCTTAGCCTGGTGCATCAGGTACGCAATGGTAACGCCTTTACCACCAGGGACGGTGAGAACCGACGGAGGGGTAACGTGACGGCGGAGCGTTCCTTGGGAGGCATTGATCCCCAGTCGCCAGGGCGTCTGGCGATTGCCTGCGAAGAGGCTAAAGTCGCCTCTTCTATGCCCAGAGAGCACATCCTCATCGTCGATGATGAGAAGAGGATTGTCCAGGTGGGCAGGGAAATGTTGGAAAGGCTGGGTTACCAGGTCACCGGGCACACCAGCAGCAGGGAAGCTTTGGAAACGGTGCGGCTGCAACCGGAAAAATTTGACCTGGTCATCACCGATTTTACCATGCCCCACATGAACGGCATCGAACTGGCCCGGGAATTGAGCCGGTTGCGTCCGGGGATGCCCATCATCCTTTATACGGCCATCAGCAAGGCGGTGACCGCGGAAAAAGCCAGGAAGCTGGGCATTAGAGACTACTTGATGAAACCCATCTCCGCCGCGGAATTGCATAAGTCCATCCGCCGGGTATTGGATGCAAGATTGCCGAAGAGGGGGGTCTAAGAAAAAAGCCGGGGGGATTAGGCCCTTCCTGTCCGGGAGGGGGGACGGGGGAAGGGTTCTGGGAAAAAGATTAATGCTTTCCCCGGGGGTGCCGATACCTAATATAGTTTCATGACCCCTCCAAGTAAGGCCTGGGTTTCTGCGGAAGCCCGGGCCCTTTTTTTTGCGTGGGGGAAGAGCTTTTCCCCCGCATTGGCTTTGTGGTGACCAACTCCAAGCCCCCTGGCGGCAAGGTGATCAAGGTCTATAACGGCCGGGCCGAGATAAAAAACCGGATCAAGGAAGGGAAGAATACCCTGCGCGGGGGAAAGACTATCTGCCAGAGCTTCGAAGCCAACCAGGCCCGGCTGAAGATGAGGGTTCTGGCCTGCAACCTCCTGCATATGATCCGGCAGTTCTAGGTTTGGGGTGAAGAGGTGAAGATGAGAGGATTCGACTCCCAGAACAGAAACTTTCGGGGTTTTTCCCCGGGCCAAGAGGTCCCAAAAACCATTTTTAAACTGCGATGGCCAAGGCTACCGCATCATCTCGGATAAAGCCAAACTGGAAAACGAGGTTACCCTTGACTTGAGCCAGTCCGCAGCTTAATCTTTATTAATATCTAACCGCCACCTTACTTTCAACCGAATTTGGAACAGGCTCCGATCCAGCGATTATGAAAAAAGGGGTAATATATACTTGCATAACAGGAAGATATGACGAGCTTTCAAATCATACCTATATTGATCCTCGTTGGGAATACGTTTGTTTCACGGATGATTTCACATTAAAAAATAAAGACAACCTTTTATGGCAGATTAAGCCTCTTGTTTTCGATGAATTAGATCATATCCGCAATTCACGCTGGCATAAACTTCATCCACATATTTTATTTCCTAAATATCAAAGGAGTGTTTGGCTGGATGGTAATATTAATATTCTAAAAAAAGATGTTTTTGAAGATATTGATAGGGCAATCAATAGAAAGCGTAAGATATCTATCGCCCCGCATCCTGTTAGAAATTGTATTTATGATGAGTTGTTAGCATGTATTGAACTGGGAAAAGATAACAAGGAGGTGATGGAGAAGCAAATACAGTTAATTAAAGAAGACGGCTTTCCTAATAAACATGGTCTTTATGAGAGCGGTATTTTCTATCGCGAGCATCATGACAAACAAGTTATTTCTGTGATGAATGATTGGTGGTGGTTTATCAAGAATTATTCGAGAAGAGATCAATTGAGTTTGAATTATGTTTTATGGAAACACAAAATGAAAGTAGAATCGTTGACTGATATTTCGTATAATAATAAAGATGAAATAGAATTTATCTGTAACAGAAAACATATCACTAAAGAAGAGCTAATTAATCGGAGAAATAGGCTCCAAAAAATTATCAGACAAAAAATTTCAAATCTCCTGAACTCATGTAGTTGGCGGAACACACGACCACTGCGCCAGATGAAGGACTTGCTTAACAAGTTCCGCAGGTAGGGAACCCCGATCCTGAAGGCCCCCCTCCCTCGCTGACCTTAACCTGGATTATTCCGCATAATAATTACTTGACCACTGCCCACTATTTTTTAGCCCACATGAGCAGCAAGCCCACCAGAACGAAACCAAAGGCCACGGCGTGGAGCCAGCGCTGCTGCCGGATAAACTCGGGAGTCGCCAGCTTCCCCTGTTTCCGGGCGCGCTGACGCGCGAGGTTGCCCCAAAGCAGGAGCACCATGCCCACCAGGGCCAAAATTTGCCCCATCTCCACTGACGACAACGATCTTTCCTCCGGCAACGTCAGGTTGAAGTGAGGGGCCGGGGGAATGCCGGCCCAGCCCCTTCCGGAATACTAATCATTTACCGAAAACCGTCATTAAAATGGCGGAGAGAGAGGGATTCGAACCCTCGGTGGAAGTTTCCCCCCACACTCGCTTAGCAGGCGAGCACCTTCGGCCTCTCGGTCATCTCTCCGCGGGGTTGGAGGTTGTCTTGCTTTACCCCTCCGCCGCCATAGTTTAAACCCTTCGGCCCTGGTCCGCAAGCCTTTAGGGGCCGGTGGGGGGCCTGAAAAAGGGGCTTCCCTGGGTGGAAAAGCCCTTCATTCTTCATACTTATCTGGCGGAGGGAGAGAGATTCGAACTCCCGGACCTCATCGGTCTGCGGTTTTCAAGACCGCCGCCTTAAACCACTCGGCCATCCCTCCGTCCCTTCATTTTTAGCATCCGTCCCCGAAGCTGTCAATCTCAGGCCCGGAGCCGGCCCCCAGGTCCTAGTGTGCCGTCCCATGAATATCTTGCATAAATTGTCAGGCTTTTCCTCCCTCCCCCTTGATGGGTGTTTGGGCTGGGGTGGGGGTGAGCCTTCTGTGGTGGGGCGGGCCTCCGTGCCCGCCACCCAAGGCGGCCGAGACGGCCGCCCTACCCGCCTCCCCCCACCCCCTTTCCAGGGAGGAGGAGCTTAACACTTCGGATTAATGAAAGATAATTACGAAACCTGACCCTCTAAGTGTTTTCTCAGAGTATCCTTGAACCATTGCACCTCGTGCCGCACTCCCGCCAGGATCTCTTTATAGCGGTAAAAATCCAGCACCCGGATATTGGTCAGGGCTGGCTTGACATAAATATCGGGGGGGGAAAGCCTCTTTTTCGCTTCCACAATGGAGGCCTGCATGATCTGGAAAGTGGACAGGATGCTTTCCACCATATTGGGGACCGGGTCCTTGGGGGCATAAGTCTTTTCGCCGGAGACATCAATGGCGATGGTCAGATCGCACTCCGGCCGGAGGATATCATAAGGCAGGGAATTCACTGCGCCGCCGTCAATGAGGACCTGTCCGTCTAAGAGCACCGGTTCGAAAAGCGCGGGCATGGCTATAGAAGCCCGGATGGCGGTGATGAGGCTGCCGCTGGTAAATACCACTTCTTTGCGGTTCCAGAAATCCGTGGCCACCACTTTCAAGGGAATCTCCGCTTCTGCGAAGGTCCGGGCCGGAATCGCCCGGGAGAGAAAGTCTTCCACGCCCTTGCCCTTGTAAATCGCCGAATTGCTGAGAATGGAGAAGTCCAGGACCATCTTGTAGAGGTCCTTGAAGCCCAGATCCTTGACTATTTGCTCCAGTTGGCTCCCGGAGACCCCGGCGGCATAAAAACCGGCGATAACGGCCCCGATGCTGGTGCCGGCGATGACCGCGGGTCGCACCCCCAACTCATCCAGAGCCTGAAGAAAGGCGATGTGGCTGAGTCCCTTGGCTCCACCCCCGCCCAGCGCCAGCCCTACTCTTTTCATCAGCTCTCAAGACCTCCAGGCAAGTTTAGTTGCAAATGGCAGAAAAACTGCATACCGCTAACCCGGATTATTCTATAATATTAACAAGAACATTCACCTCTTAGAATCGGTTCTGGGAGTACTTTCCGAAAATCATGAAAAAGCGCATCCGGGCTCTGGGCCTCTTTTCCGGGGGGCTGGACAGCATGCTGGCGGCCGCGGTGCTTAAGGCCCAGGGGCTGGAGGTCACCGGCATCTGCTTTGTCACCCCCTTCTTTGGGCCGGAGAGGGCCCGGGAGTCCGCGGCCCGGTTGCAACTGCCCCTGATCCTGGAAGACCTCACGGAAAAATTCTTCCCCCTGATCTACGCCCCGCCCCACGGCTTTGGCCGGGGTCATAATCCCTGCATCGACTGTCACCTGCTGATGCTCCGGGAAGCCGCGGCCCGGCTGGCGAACGAAGGCTTCCATTTCCTCTTTACCGGCGAGGTGTTGGGCCAGCGGCCCATGAGCCAGAACCGGGGCTCCCTGAACCTCATCGCCCGGGAATCGGGCGTCCCGGAGCTGCTGCTGCGCCCCTTGAGCGCCCGGCTTCTGACCACCACCCGTCCGGAACTCCAGGGCTGGGTGGACCGGGAGAAGCTCCTGGACCTGAACGGCCGGGGCCGCAAACGGCAGATAGCCCTGGCCGCGGAATATGGGATCACCAATTATCCCGCGCCCGCAGGGGGGTGTCTCCTTACTGACCCGGGCTATGCGGCCCGCCTGAAGGAGACTTTGCGCCATCAACCGGAAGTGTCCCGCCGGGACCTGGAGCTGCTGAAATGGGGCCGCAATTTCCGCCTGCCCGGGGGGGCGAAAGCCGTGGTGGGACGCACCCAGCGGGAGAATGAGACCCTGGAAACCCTGATCGAGCCCGGTGACCGGGTTCTCAAGGTGGTGGGCTATCCCGGCCCTCTGGTCCTGGTCCCCGGCAATTCGCAGGCCGAAGACCTCCAGGAGGCCGCGGCCCTAACCGCGGCTTACAGCGACGCGCCCCCGGAAACTGCGGTGGCCGTGGCGGTGCAGGCCGGAGAGGAAATCAGCCTCTTCCACCTGACCACCGCCCCCAAGGCGAGGTTTAAGGAGTGGCTGGTCTGAAAAGTTCAAAGTTCAAGGTTCAAGGTTTGTGTAGGGTGGGCAACTGCCCACCAATTCCTAACTCATGAACCATGACAAACCATAGGGAGCAGCGGTCTTAACTTTGAACTTTGCACCTTTAACTTTGAACTTTCTCCCCACCCAAAGCCGCGCAGAGCCGGGGCAACAGGTGGTCGAAGTCGCCGTTGGACATGATCAGGGCCACGTCTCCGGGCCGAAGTTTCTCCAGCAGCCCTGCCAGAAGCCGGTCGGTGTCCGGGTAATAGTGGGCTTCCTGGCCCCGGTCCGTGAGGTCCGCCACCAGTTGCCGGGAGGAGAATTGCTCCTCCGGGTCCACCTTCCACAGGTCCGGAGGCTCCCTAACCAGAATCAGGTCCGCTTCTTTGAAGGCCTGGGCGTAGGGCTCCTGGAAGACCCGGCGCCGGGAGGTGTTGGTGCGGGGTTCAAAGACCGCCACCAGGCGCCGGTCCGGATACCCCTGGCGCACCGCCTGTAGGGTGGCGGCCACCGCGGTGGGATGGTGCGCAAAATCCTCCAGGACCAGCACGCCCTGATATTCCCCCGCAGCCTCCAGGCGGCGCTTCACCCCCTGGAACGCGGCCAGGGCCTTCTGCAAGGTCTCCGGCTCCTCCCCCAGCTCCGCCACGGCCGCGAGCGCGGCCAGGGCGTTCAAGACGTTGTGGGTGCCCAGGAGGGGCAGAAAGAATTTCCCCCACCGCCGGCCCTCCCGAAAAACCGTGAAGTTCATGCCGCCGGCGGCCGGCCCCATCTCCACGGCCCGCCAGGCCGCGGCTTCTTTCAGGCCGTAAAAAGCCACGGCTGCGGCCGCGTTTCTGCAGACCTGCCGGACTAGGGGCGCGTCCCCCCAGGCCAGAATCCTGCCCTCTTCCTCCACCTGCCCCACGAATCCCCGAAAGGCCTGGACCACCCGTTCCAGGTCCGGGTAGATATCCGCGTGGTCGTATTCAATGGAGGTGAGCACCGCCAGCCGGGGCCGGAAATGGAGAAATTTGGGGCGTTTGTCGAAAAACGCGGTGTCGTATTCATCCCCCTCCAAAACCACGTAATCCCCCTGGCCGGTGCGGTAGTTGGCGTTGAAATTGCGGGCGATGCCCCCCACCATGAAACCCGGGTCCCGGCCCACGGCCTGGAGCAGCCAGGCCAGGAGCGCGGTAGTGGTGGTCTTGCCGTGGGTGCCGGCCACCACCAGGCTCTGCCTGGTCCCCACCAGGAAGCGGTTCAGGGCCTCGGGGAGAGACAGCCGGGGGAGGTCCCGGGATAGAACCGCCTGGGCTTCTGGGTTCTCCCGGCGGATGACGTTTCCCACCACCACCAGGTCAGGAACCGGCTCCAGGTTCTCCGGCTTATAGCCGTTCAATACCTTGATCCCCAACCCCTCCAGAAAGGTGCTCATGGGGGGATAGGCCTGCTCGTCGGAGCCGGTAATATAAAACCCCTGCTCCTTCAGGATGCCCGCCAACGCGGCCATGCCCGTGCCGCAGATGCCTAAGAGGTGGATGTGTTGGGGTTGCATCTTGGTTATTCCTGAAAATTTTGGGAGGCTGTAGGGGCGGGTTTAAAACCCGCCCCTACGCTCCCTATCCCCCAGTCAATCTCCGAACCCCAGCGCCCGGGAGGCCGCTTCATGGAACCGGGGCCGGAAGGCCTTGATTTTATCCAACTTGTCCCGGCCCAGGTGCACCCGGTTGGTGAGCAAGACTACCATCTGCCCCGTATCCAGGTCCAGCCAAAAAGAAGTCCCGGTAAACCCCAGGTGGCCCACGCTCCGGGGGGAGAAGAAGCGGCCCGGGCTGCATTGGGAGCGGTCTGCCCCGGGTGTGTCTAACCCCAGGGTGCGGGTGCCGCCGGGGACCGGGGTGAGGCATAGGCGCACCAGGTCCGGCGAAAATATTCCTGCCGTCTCTCCCTGATAAGCCCGGTAAAGCGCGCTCAGAAGCTGAAAAACCTCCCCCGCGGTGCCGAAAAGACCGGCGTGCCCGGCCACCCCGCCCATGGCCCAGGCGTTTTCGTCGTGGACCTCCCCGGACGCGACGCGACCGGGGATGAGGCCCGCTTCGGTGGCCGCATAACTAAGGGATTCTCCGCCGGGCTGCCTACGCGGGCAAAAGCCCAGGCCCGGCAGGTCCAGGGGCCGGTAAATCTCCCGGCGGCAGAAGGAGTCCAGGTCCCTACCGGCCGCAGCCTCCACCACTGCCGCCAACAGCATAAAGCCCAGGTCGCTGTACCCGGTTTGGGTTCCGGGGAAATATTCCAGGGGCTCTGACGCGGCCAGGTGCGCGGCCAGACCGGGGCGCTCGGGCCGGGGCGCGGCCAGGATGCTGGCATAAAAGGGCCGCCAGGCCGGCAGCCCCGCCTGGTGCGCCAAGAGGCTGCGAAGGGTGAGGGGGCGCTTGTCAGGGGGTAGCCACTCTTCCGGGAGAATCTCCCCCAAGCTGCCCTCCAGGGAGACCTTTCCTTCTGCCACCAACAGCAGCAAAGCCAACGCCGTGGCCAGGGGCTTGGTGAGGGAGGCCAGGTCGAAGACCGTGTTTAGGGTAACGGCCGCCGCGTCCGGGTCTTGGGATACCCGCCCCGCGGCGCCTTCCCAGAGCTTCTCCCCCTCCAGGCCCACCGCGGCCCCGGCCGCGGTATAGACGCCCTGTTTAAACCCTTCTTCCAGGAGGTTATTAAGAGGAGACCAGGGATCAGGCGCGTTATAGCTCATGGCTTAAAGAAAAAATTAAACACCAAGACACCAAGACAATAGGGGGCACAAAGAAAAACTTTATGGGCGTCCTGGAAAGCCAGGACGCCCATAATTATTCCTTAGTGAATCTTTGTGCCCTTGGTGTCTTGGTGGTTAATGTCTTTCCTCCACCCTTCCATCGTTCTCAATTCTTCTCCAAAGCCAGGTGAATCAGGGTGTCCAGCAGTTCCGGAAATTCCAGGCCCATGGCCTGGGCCCCCTGGGGAAAGAGGCTGGTGGCGGTCATGCCCGGGATGGTGTTGGTCTCCAGGACGTAAATCTCCCCGTCCCTGATTTTCATATCCGTGCGGCTGTAGCCCCGGCAGCCCAAGGCCCGGTGGGCGGTGAGGGCGCATTTTTGCGCCGCGGCAGTGAGTTCCGGGTCCAGGCGGGCCGGGCAGATTTCCGTGGTGGCCCCGGGCTGGTATTTGGCCTCATAAGTGAAAAAGGGGTAGGAAGTGGAAGGCACAATCTCCACCAGGGGCAGAGCCTGGAGTTTGGCGTTGCCCAGGACGCCGCCGGTCACCTCCGTGCCCTCGATAAATTCCTCCACCAACACCCGGTAGTCGTATTTGAAGGCCGCGGTCAGGCCTTCTTCTAATTCCTTTGGGCTCCGGGCAATGGTGATGCCGATGCTGGAGCCTTCGTTGACGGGTTTGATGACCCCGGGCAGCCCCAGAGTCTCTTCGATTTTTTCTGGACTGGGAGCGTCGTTCCGGGCGAAGGCCAGGGCCCGGGGCACCCTGAGGCCCGCCTGGAGATAGAGTATTTTGCTCAGCTCCTTGTTCATGCCCAACGCCGAGGCCAGGACGCCGGAACCCTGGTAAGGGACCTCCAGGAGGTCCAGCAAGCCCTGGATGGTACCGTCTTCCCCTCCCCGGCCGTGCATGATGATCAGGGCCACGTCCGTCTCCGGAGCCTCCCGCACCAGGCGTTCCAGGTCATTAAGGGGATCGTAGCGCCGGATGTCGTACTTATCCTTGTTCAGGGCCTTATAGACCTGTTCGCCGCTCTTCAAGGAGACTTCCCGTTCCGCGGATTTGCCCCCGGCGATCAGGGCCACGCTCATTTTTTTCATTGATCCCTCCGCTGGTTGAGTTGCAAAAGGTCCAGGGGGCTTAAGTCCAGGGGCGCGAATATTTTGTCTTCCAGGGTCTGGACCTTGATTTCCAGGGCCGCCAGCCGGGCCTGGGCCTCCGGGGTGCCCCCGTAACGCTCCAGAAGATCGGCAAAGCGCTCCGAAAGAGTCACCACCCGGGTGTGGAGCACCCGTTTGTCCGCGTAATTGACCACTTCCGTTTCCCCGGGAGGCTGGGGGGACGCGGGGTCTTGGGCCAGATAGACGTGCTCCTTGACGATCCGGGCCACCTCAGGGTATCCCATCTCCGCCAGGACGGCCGCGCCCCATTCCGCGTGATTCCGTCCCTGGCCCAGACAGGGGGTCTTCCCCAGGTCATGGAGCAGGGCCCCGGCTTCGATCAAAGGCAGGTGCAGGGGAAAACCGGCCGCGGTGAGGGCCTCCCCCAGAAAAACGGCCACCTGGGTCACCCGGAAGCTGTGCTCCCGGATATGGGACAGCATGCCGTGGGCTTCCATCAGCTCCAGGCATTGGCTCCGGGAGGGCAGGATCAGAGACACTTGCTCAGAGGCGACAAAAGACTTGCTCACGCCTTCTCTACCAACACCACGGCGTAAGCCGCGATGCCCTCCCCCTTCCCGGCATAGCCCATCCCTTCGGTGGTGGTGGCCTTCAGGTTGACGTCCTCCGGGGCCAGGTTAAGAATGGGCGCCAGCCTGCCGATCATCCGGGGAAAATGGGGGCTCAACTTCGGGGCCTGGGCGACGATGACCGCGTCCACGTTCACCGGCTTAAAACCCCGGCGTTCCAACACCTCCATGATCCTCTCCAAGAGGATCAGGCTGGAGATGTGGCGGTAAACCGGATCGCTGTCCGGGAAGTGGCGGCCCAGGTCACCCGCGGCCACCGCGCCCAACAGGGCGTCCCCCAGCGCGTGGGTCAACACGTCCGCGTCGGAGTGCCCCTCAAGGCCCAGGTGATAAGGGATATCCACCCCCCCCAGGATCAAGGGGCGCCCGGCCACCAAACGGTGCGCGTCATAGCCCAGGCCCACCCTCATGGTTGTCTGCTCCGCAGCCAGGGAAGCAGCGCTTCCGCCAGTTGCAAGTCTTCCGGGGTGGTGATCTTGATATTACACGGATCGCCGGGGATAACCACCACCGGCTGCCCCATCTCTTCCACTAGGGAGGCCTCGTCCGTGCCGTAAAAATTGCGGCTGTACGCCTCCACAAAGGCCCGCCACAACAGATCCGCCTGAAACCCCTGGGGCGTCTGAATCTGCCAGATATCCTTGCGGTCCAGGGTGTGGATCACCTCCCCCTGGGAGTTGACCCGCTTCAGGGTATCCTGGGCCGGCAGTCCCATAACCGCCCCGCCGTGGCGCCGCGCGGCCTTGATGACCCGGCGGATATATTCCGGAGTGATGAAGGGCCGCACCCCGTCATGGACCAGGATGATCTCCGGTTCTTCCTGCTGCAGGGTCTTAAGAGCATGATAAACGCTGTCCTGCCGTTCTTTTCCCCCGGGCACCAGACGGAGCACCTTTTTGAAGCCATGGGGCGCGATCACTTCTTCCCGGCAATATTCCAGGTCATCAGGATGGGCCACCACCGTGATTTCCTGGATTTCCCGGACGGCTTCAAAGACCTCCAGGGTGTGGGCCAAAATGGGTTTTCCGGCCAGCAGGAGATAGGGCTTGGGGATCTGGCTCTGCATGCGCACGCCTACCCCTGCCGCGGGGATGATGGCCGCCACCATCACGGCTGCACCTCCAGGGGCCCCTGACAGGAAACCCTTCCGGCCCGGCCCGGCAACCGCGCTTGCCGAACGGTGGCCACCGGAATCTTATCCCGTTTCTCCAAGAGTTCCCGGGCCCAGTCCTCCAACCGGAAGAATTCCACCCCCGCATCCCGGCAGCGGTCCAGGAGGCGGGCAAAATCCGCGCACAACGGCCCTCCTTCCACTTCCGCGTGCACCGTCAACACCTGGGGAACCTCGCTCTTCTGCAAACGGCCCCAAACCAGCTCCGCAAAATCTTCAGGACTGCACCCGTTAAATCCCAGCAGCTCATCCAGCGTGGGCAGGGTGGTGGGAATCTCCAACAAACGATTGATCTCCTCCCCATAACAGGGGAAATAGGGGGCATAACCCCGGGTGTCGCTGCCGTACAAAAAACCCTCCACGGCCAACAGAGCCCGGTGCGCCGCGCTGCACTGCCACCCCGGCGCGGCAAAGGCCCGGGCCGCGTGCCCCAAAAAAGAGGCGAATATTTTCTGGGCCTGGGCCAATTCCCGGGATATTTCCTCCCGGCTCAGGTTCAAAAGATGGTCGTGCCAGCGCACGTGATCATAGCCGTGCAGGCCCACCTCATGGCCCGCGCCGGCCACGGCCTGCAAAATCTCCCCTGCTCCCTCGCCGATTACCGGCGCCGGCAGCAGAGTACCATAAAACATGGTCCGCAGTCCATAGAGCGCGGGGGCCCGGGTGCGCCACATCTTTTCCAAAAAACCCTGCTGCCGAAAGACCCGGAAGACGGCCCGTCCGGAATTGTCCGGCCCCAGGGCCACAAAAAAAGAGGCCTTGATCCCCCGGGCCGCGAAAACCTCCATCAGGGCCGGAACCCCCTCCCGAAAACCCTGCAAGGTGTCCACATCTACTTTCAATCCTAATCGCCGCGGCAAGATGACTCCATGGTGCAGGTTTCTGCGGGGATAAACCAGTGGTCAGCTGCCAGTTATCAGTTTTAGGCTAAGAGTCCTGGATATCGATACTGATTACTGATCACTGATCACTGATCACTTTTAATCCCTTAACCCTATCCCCCAAACTTCTCCTCCCCCTTCGCCTCCTCCAGGAAGGAGTTCAGGGTAATTTGCAGCGAGGTTTTGAGGTCGGTCTGCGGTTCCCAACCCAGGAGCTCCCGGGCCTTGGCGATGGAAGGCTTGCGGCTGGTGATATCCTGGTAGCCCTTGCCGTAGTAGGCCTCGTGGGGAGTCTCCACGATCTCCGCATAGACCCCGTCGTTTTTATGGTCCGGGTGCTGTGCAAAAAGGTCCCGGAGCATGTGGGCCAGTTCCTTTACCGAGGCCTCGTTTGCCGGGTTGCCGATGTTGAAGATCTGGCCGTCGGCCTTACCCTCCGGGTTCTCGATGATCTTCATCAGGCAGTCGATGCCGTCTTCCACGTAGGTGAAGCAGCGTTTCTGGAAGCCCCCGTCCACCAGGCGAATGGGGCTTTTCTCCAGGAGGTTGAGGATGAACTGGGTCACCACCCGGGAGCTCCCTTCCTTGGCCGCGTAGAGGTCGTCCAGCTTGGGGCCGATCCAGTTGAAGGGGCGGATCATGGAAAACTGGAGTTTCCCCTCCTGGCCGTAGGCCCAGATGACCCGGTCCAGGAGCTGTTTGGAGCAACTGTAGATCCAGCGCTGTTTGTGGATGGGGCCCAGGACCAGGGTGCTCTCATCTTCGGAGAATTCCCCGTCCGGGCACATGCCGTACACCTCCGAGGTGGAGGGGAAGATGATGCGGGTTTTGTATTGCACGCACTGGCGGACGATGCGGAGGTTCTCTTCAAAGTCCAGCTCAAAGACCCGGAGGGGATCTTTGACGTAGACCATGGGAGTGGCGATGGCCACCAAAGGCAGGGCCAGGTCGCACTTCTTGATGTGGTACTCGATCCACTCCTTGTTGATGCCGATGTCGCCTTCCAGGAAATGAAAGCGGGGGTGGCCCAGGACCTCCTCCAGTTTGTTGGAGTAGAGATCCATGCCGAAGACTTCCCAGTCCCGGGTAGTGAGGATGCGCCGGGTGAGGGCATTGCCGATGAAGCCGTTGACGCCTAAGATCAAAATTTTCATTAATTTTCCCATCGTGTAGGGTGGGCATTGCCCACCTTCCTCAAATTTATTTCATTTTATGGTGGGCCACATTTTATTCCAACCTCTGCCCCACCAGGTTTTCCCAGGTGGATAGCACCGGCCCCAGGAACTCCGGCTCCCCCTCCCATTGGGCCCGGGTGATGAGGAAGCTCCCGTTGCCGGTGTCCACCAGCAGGCCTTCCCCCGGCAGGCAGGCCATGATTTGCCCGGGCGCGCCCAAGTCGGCGGCACGGGCGGCCAGGGGCTGCCCCCACCAGATAAAGAGCTTGCGGCCCTGGAGCACGGTGAAGGCTCCGGGATAGGGGTGGGTCACGGCCCGCACCAGATTATATATCTCCTGGGACGGTTTTTGCCAGTCAATCCGGCCGTCTTCCGGGCGACGACCACCGAAATAGGAGGCTTGGCGCTGATCCTGGGCTATCCTGGGGGCCGTCCCGGCCCGGAGAGCCGGATAGATTTCCGCCAGCAACTCCCCCGCGGCCGCGGTCATGCGGGCGAAAAGGGTGAGAGCGGTGTCCTCCGGGGTGATGGGCACCCTTTTTTGGGCCACGATCTCCCCTTTGTCGGGTTTTTCCACCATGTAATGCAAGGTCACCCCGGTTTCCGTCTCCCCGTGGACCAGGACCCAGTTCACCGGGCAGCGGCCCCGGTAGCGGGGCAGCAGACTGCCGTGGAGGTTCAGGGCGCCCAGGCGGGGCAGGTCCAGCAAGGGTTTTTTCAACATGTGACGGTAATAGCAAGAAAACAAAAAATCCGGCTTGAGCCGCGCCATGGCCGCCCCGAAGGCCGGATCATTGGGGTCCTTAGGCTGATACACCGGCAGGTAGTTCTTAAAGGCCAGGTCCCGTACGGAGGAGAACCAGATATTCTCCCGGGGGTCGTCCGCATGGGTGACCACGGCCACTATCTCGTCCCCGAAAGCGCGGCAATGCTCAATCAAGGCTTCGAGACAGACGTAGCCGATGTTGTGGTAACCCATGAAGACGAGGCGCATGATTTTGGAGTTTTCTGTTTTCTGTTTTCTGTTTTCTGATTCTGGTTCCCAAGCTGTGCTTGGGAACCCAATTGGCCGCAAAGCTGTGCTTTGCAAAGAATTTCAATATATTAATCTGGCTGCGCTATCTATAATAAGTTGCCCAAGCATAGCTTGGGCAACAATTGCGTTCCCAAGCGCAGCTTGGGAACGAGAATTTGAAGCTACGACTCCTGGCCCCCTCCCCCAAGCTCCTGCCTGATCACAAACCGCGGCCTTTGCCGCACCTCCCGGTACATCCGGCCCACGTATTCGCCGATGATGGCCAGGCCCAGGGTGTTGAGGCCCACAAAGACGAAAAGGATGGCAAAGAGGGTGAATACCCCCTCCACCTCCGGGCCCAGAAAGACGCGGCGTAAAAAGAGAAAAGCGCCGAAAGCCAGGCCCAAAAGGGCAATGCCGGCCCCCATGACACCCACCACGTGGATGGGGAAGTTGGAGAACCCGGTCATGAAGTCCACGTTGAGGCGCAGCAGCTTGATGAGGCTGTATTTGGACTTGCCTCGCTCCCGTTCGGCGTGGCCCACCGGGATTTCCGCCACCCGGTGGGCGAAGAGGTTGGCCAACGCGGGAATGAAGCTGGAGGATTCCTGGCATTGATTGATGCTGTCCACCACCTCCCGGTGGTAGGCCCGGAGCATGCAGCCGTAGTCCCTAAGCTTCACCCCCGTGACCCGGGACATGACGTAATTCACCATATGGGAGGGGATTTTCCGGAACCAGGAATCGTGACGGTGTTCCCGCCAGCCCCCCACCGTATCGTAGCCTTCCTCGATCTTGGCCACCAGCCGGGGAATCTCTTCCGGGGGATTCTGCAGGTCCGCGTCCAGGGTGACCACCACCTGGCCCCGGGCGGCCTGGAAACCCGCGAAAATGGCCTGATGCTGGCCGAAATTGCGGTGAAACTGGAGAGCCCGGACGGTTTGGGGGTGCTGCTGGTGGAGTTGGGTCAGGAGCTGCCAGGACTGATCCGTGGAGCCGTCGTCCACGAAGATGATCTCAAAGGCCCGGTTCATGGCCGTGAGGGTGCGGACCAGGCGCTCTCCCAGCTCCTCCAGGTTTTCCTCTTCGTTAAATACGGGGATGACCACCGAGATGTAGGGCTCGGTGCTGCTGATTCTGGGGAGGGGGACCGGGTCGGACATAGGTTGTTTCCTCACCTAATACCGGATAAAAAAGGACCGCCGCCCGGCGGGACGGCGGCCCCCAGAAAAGCCGCGAAGCAGGCCGTAAGCCGAGTTCTGTTCCGGATGACTCCGGTGATGATCATTCCTCTGGGACCCCGGTTGCCCGGGGCCTCTAGCGACCTACCCGGGAGCTTGGGCGGGCCACCCTCAAACGCTCCCCTATTTGGTCTTGCTCCGGGTGGGGTTTTCCAAGCCGGCAATGTCGCCACTGCCGCTGGTGAGCTCTTACCTCACCTTTTCACCCTTACCGTGGACGTACCACGGCGGTCTGGTCTCTGTGGCACTTTCCCTGGGGTTGCCCCCGCTGGGGATTACCCAGCACCCTGCCCTGTGGAGCTCGGACTTTCCTCCGGCCGCCCGAAGGCAGCCGGCGATCATCTGGCCTGCTCCGCGACCCTTTGAGACTTGCAGTCTGAGCGAGGTTAAAGCCTCGCCTAAATTCATTTTACCCCGCCGGTGGCTTTTGGTCAATGCCCTGATTGGCCAGGTCGTCCGCCAGGCGGTTCTCAGCCCGAGGCACGTGGGAGATCGCATAAGACTCGAACTTTTGCAACTCATCTTTGGCAGAGCGCCAGAAGGGGAGGAGGTGGGGAGCCTTGACGCGATATTGACCGAGGAGCTGTCGCACCAGCAATTCGGAATCGGCAAAGACCTGGAGCTTGCGGACCCCGAGTCTGGCGGCCTCTTGCAGCCCCAAAATCAGGGCCTGGTACTCCGCCACGTTGTTGGTGGTTTCGCCTAAGTAACGGCTTAATTGGGCCTTGAGCGTGCCCCCGGGGTCATAGAGGAGGGCCCCGGCCCCGGCCGGGCCCGGGTTGCCCCGGGAAGCGCCGTCGCAGTAGAGCCGCCAGAAGCCGGCCTCCCGGCGGCGATAGGCGTCGGCCAGCTTCTGAAAGAGGGCCTGGAGCTCCTCCCGGGTTATCTGGAACTTCTCCAGGACCTGGGCGATCTCCTGGCCCTGGGCCAGGGCCTCAAAGAGGGCGGCCCGGGAAAGGGGAGGACGGTCCGCCTGGCTCAGGAGACGCCCCGGGACAGGGCCGCCTCCAGGGCCTCCTCATCATCCTGCCAGTAAAGAATGCGCTGGCAGTGGGGGCACTGGAGGATCTCCTGCCCTTTTTGCAGGTCAATGAACTGCTGGGGCAGGATGTTCATGTGGCACCCCAGGCAGACCCCCTCATGCACCGGGGCGATGGCCGTGCCGTTGCGGCGCAGGCGGATGAATTCGTAGCGCTTCAAGAGGGGCGCGGACACGCCCTTGCGCAGTTCCTTGCGCTGTTTCTCCAAGACCGCCAGTTCCCCTTTCAGCTTGGCCACCTGGACCTCCACTTCGCTACTGCGGCTGGCCACGACCTGGCGCTGTTCCTTAAGACGCTGGTCCTGCTCGGCGATGGCCTGGTTCTGGGCCCCCATGAGCTCCAACAGTTCCAGGACCCTGGTCTCTTTCTGATCCCGCTGGTCTTCTTTGAAGGCGATCTCTTTGAGCATGGCCTTGTATTCGATGTTGCTTTTGATTTCCATGAGACGCTGGCGGCTTTTCTTGATGCCGCTCTCCATCTCCGCCACTTCCTTTTCCGTCTCCTGCCGCTGCTTTTTCAGGTTTTCCAGTTCCTGGGACTGGGAGTCATGTTCGGCCTGCATCTTCTCCAGGGCCGCGTTTTCCGCCCGCAGTTCCTCCGGCAGTCTTTCCAGGCCCTGGGTGACCTCCCTGATTACCTTGTCCAATTCCTGCAAATCTACCAAACGCTTTAACTCCGGTAACAAAGTTTAACCTCCATGGTTCTCGGTTTATCTGGTTATTTTTGGGGCTGCAATTGCCGGTAGCCTCCCGGTCCGGCCTGAGCCCCTGCGCTGATTCACCTCACTGGTAACAAAAAGGCGTCTCTTCCCGGGCGACCTCCACCCGGACCTTAAGCCCCGCGTCGTCAAAATGGCGGCGCAGTTGCCGGGCCCACTCCGGGATAAACACCACCTCGCTGGCGAAATGCCCCACTTCCAGGACGGCAAACCCCTCCGGATGACCCGGGGTGGCCTGGTGATGGCGCACCTCCCCGGTGAGATAGACCTGGGCCCCCTTTTCCCGGGCCAGGGCGATGAGGTCTCCGCCGCTGCCGCTGCACAAAGCCAGCCGCCCCACCTTGGGGGGAGGACGGCCCCAGATTCTCACCTGCTTGATTCCAAAAAGTTCCTTCACCCGGCTGACAACCCGGGCAAAAGGCCGGGGTTTGGGCCAGTTGCCCATGCGGCCCAACCCCCGGGGCGAGCCCGGGTTTTTCAAAGGATAAAGGTCGTAAGCCGGCTCCTCATAGGGGTGCGCGGCCTGAAGACAGGCCGCGGCCTCCGGCAAGCGGCTTCCGGGCACCAGCACCTCCAACCGGGATTCCGCAGCCCGGGAGAGCGCAGCCACCTGCCCCCGGAAGGGCCGGGCTCCCTCTAAAGGAAGATAAGTCCCTTGGCCCCGGGAAGCAAAGGTGCAATGGGAATAGCGCCCGATGACCCCGACCCGGTCATCGGTAAGGGCCCGGCGCACCCGGTCTTCATAACCCACGGGCACGAAAACCGTGAGCTTGTACCACTCGTCCCGGCCGGTCTCCTCCAGAATTTCCACCTCCTCCAACTCCAGGAGTCGGGCCAGATAGTCGTTTACCCCTTCCGGGGCCACGTCCAGATTGGTGTGGCAGGCCCCGTGGGCGATGCCACCCCGGATCAGGGCCGCCAGCAATCCCCCCAGGGGCCGGTCTTCCCGCACCCCGGACAAAGGCTGATAGAGCAGGGGATGATGGGTCAGCAGCAATTGCGCCCCCCGGTCCTGGGCCTCGGCCACCACCGGAGAGCTAACCTCCAGGGCCACCAGCACCACCTCCACCCGGGCCTCCGGATGGCCCACCAGGAGGCCCACCCGGTCCCCCGCCACCGCCCAACTAAAGGGCCAGTGGGCGTCCAACCGGTCTATGATCTCTTGCAGCAGTGCGCTCATAGAACATAAAAAAGGGGTGCGCAGAGAGCACCCCTTGGGGTTAAACCCCTAGATGACCGAAAACTAGATATCGTTCTCGGCAGATGTGCGATCCTCCAGTAAGCCAGGTGGGCCCACCTGGATTTGAACCAGGGACCGTCCGGTTATGAGCCGGTTGCTCTGACCTCTGAGCTATGGGCCCGATAAGAATTCTCATGGAACAATTATTATTTTAATAGTTATTCCCACGTTGTTCAAGGGGGTTATCGGTCTGGTTTTGCGCGTTTGCGCCTCCGCGTCTTTGCGTGAGCCGTCCTTAATTCCATCAGGTTTCAATAAAGCTCTTCAGTCGAGTGCTCCTTGAGGGATGCCGCAGTTTGCGCAAGGCCTTGGCCTCTATCTGGCGGATGCGCTCCCGGGTGACCTCAAAATCCCGCCCTACTTCCTCCAGGGTGTGATCCGTCTTCTCCCCGATGCCGAAGCGCTTGCGCAACACCTTCTCTTCCCTGGGGGTGAGGGTGGAGAGCATCTTCCGGGTCTGGTCCGCCAGGTTGAGGTTGGCCACCGCTTCAATGGGGGTGGAAATCTTCTTGTCCTCGATGAAATCGCCCAGATGGCTGTCTTCTTCGTCGCCGATGGGGGTCTCCAGAGAGAGAGGCTCCTTGGCGATCTTCAGGACCTTGCGCACCTTTTCCAGGGGAAACTCCATCTTTTCAGCGATCTCCTCCGGAGTGGGCTCCCGGCCGATTTCCTGGACCAGGTAGCGGGAGGTGCGGATGAGCTTGTTGATGGTCTCAATCATGTGCACGGGGATGCGGATGGTGCGGGCCTGGTCGGCGATGGCCCGGGTGATGGCCTGGCGGATCCACCAGGTGGCGTAGGTGCTGAATTTGTAGCCCCGTTCGTATTCGAATTTTTCCACGGCCTTCATCAGGCCGATGTTGCCCTCCTGGATGAGATCCAGGAATTGCAGCCCCCGGTTGGTGTATTTCTTGGCAATGCTCACCACCAGCCTCAAGTTGGCCTCCACCAGTTCCCGTTTGGCCTTCTGGGCCAGGTATTCCCCCTTTTCCATCTGGGCCAGAATGGCCAGGAGCCGGAGCCCCGTCAGCCCCATCTCCTGCTCCACCTTCCGCAATTGCTTCTGGGTCTTGGTCCACTGGGCCTCCAGTTCCGCCATCCGCTCCGGATTAATGCCCGGAGGCAGGGAAGCAAAAGCCCCTTTCCGATAATCCCTAAGCACGGTGCGGAACCTGGTGGCGGAGATGCCCATGGAGGCCAGGCACTTATCCCTCTTCCGCTGGCATTGGCGCACGGTGTAGCCGAAATGGCGCAGTTTCTCCAGAATTTGCTCCAGGTGGAACCGTTCCGGGCGCATACTCTTCAGATAATCCGCCATGCGGCGGCGGGCCGCGGCCAGGCTTTTTTCCAGTTGCGCCCGGGCCTCGCTCTTGGGCCGCGCGGCCGCCAGGTCCTTTTGCAATTGCCGGATCTTCTCTTCCTTTTGACGCAATTTCTGGATCAGACTCAGGACCCGGGATTTCTGGGTGGGCTGGTCCAGGATGGGCTCATCTTCATCCAAATCCATGAGGGAGTCCTGGGGATCCAGCTTTTCCTGCTCCACCTTATTGGCCAGGTTCATAATCTCTTTCAGGCCGTAGGGCACCTCCAGCAGACAGCGGAGCGCCTCTTTTTCCCCGTCTTCGATGCGCTTGGCGATCTCCACCTCTCCTTCCCGGGTGAGAAGGGAGACCAGGCCCATCTCCTTTAGATAGAGGCGCACCGGGTCATCCAGTTTGGTGGCCCCTTCCGGCTCCGGAACCAGGCCCCCCTCGCCCTCCTCCACGTCCATGGGGGTGGTCAGAACCAGGTTGCGATTGACCTCCGCCGACGGCAGCTCCAGGTCGTCGAAGATCAGCATGTCTTTCATCTGTTCATTTAACAAGCTTCCAGGAGACAGGGAGTCACTCAGGTCATCCATGGCCATCAGGCCATCGTCATCCCCCATGGGCATAATTTCCGGAAATCCATCCATACCCATTCCCTTGTTCATCCATCTCCTCCTTTGGCTGTGGACCTCTCTTTCAGGTCCTCCAGTTGCCGGTCGATTTCTTGCCATTGGGCCAGTAATACCACATGATCCTCTCCGCCCGATGGGGCGGTGGTCTTCGCCAATTTCTCTTTTATCCCGGCCAGGGCCTTCTTGAGCCGTCGCACATGTCGGGCCCGGCGCCATTCTTCTGCCAGGAGATCCATGGACGGACCGCTAAATTCTCCCTCCCCTAAGGTTAGAGCGCATATTTGCTGCCGCAGATGCTCCTCTTCCACCCATTGAATCAGAAGGCTATGGTCCAACGCGCCATTTTCTCGGCAACTGCGGATAATCAGATGCATCAAACTTTTGAGTTCCTGATCTTCGAACTCCTGGGCCCATTCCTCCAACTCCTCCAGGGGCACCGTGAGGGGTTGGTGGAGAATCCATTTGAGCAATCTTTCTTCCGGATTGTTGAGCAAATTGCCCCTGGGGTCCAGGCGCCGGGCCGAAACCGGAGCCTGGGAAGAAAGACTTTGCCGCAGCGTCACCTCTTCCACCCCCAGGCGCTCGGCAGTGAACTTAAGCCACAGGCCCTGCTCCACCGGATCGCTCATTGCCTGAAAATAAGGGCGCAACTCCTCCAGGACGCGCACCCGCCCCTCCACGTCGAGACCGTGGGCCGCCACCAACTCCTCCACCAGAAACGCGAACCAGGGTTGGGCCTTTTCCCAGGGGGACTGGAACAACTCCACCCCCTGTTTGAACGCGTAGGTGTCCGGGTCCATTCCCGGCGGCAGAGGCAGCACCCTCACCGCCAGCCCTTCCGAGGCAAATAAAGGAAAAGCCCGGCGCATGGCCCGGGCTCCCGCGGCGTCCCCGTCAAAGACCAATACCACTTTGGCTACCTGGTTTTTTAACAGCCGCACCTGCTCCCGGGTAAGGGCCGTGCCCAGGGTGGCCACCACGTTGGCGATGCCATGCACCCTGAGGGCCAAGAGATCCAGGTAGCCCTCCACCACCAGAGCCGCGCCCGTCTGCCGCAGGGCCTCCTGGGCCTGGGGCAGGCCGTAAAGGGTGCGGCCCTTGGAATAGAGCGGGCTCTCCGGGGAATTGAGGTATTTGGGCTCTCCGGCCCCGATGATCCGGCCCCCGAAGGCCATCACCCGGCCCTGCCGGTCCAGAATGGGAAACATGATGCGGTCCCGGAAGCGGTCGTAATAGCCTCCCTGGGGCCGGGGCATCAACAGGCCCACTTCCTGGGCCGCGTCCAGGGAAATTCCCTTGTTCTGTAAATGGCGGCGCAGCCCGTCCCATTCGTCCGGCGCGTAACCCAGGTAAAAATCCTTAATCACCTCCGGGGTGAGGCCCCGTTTCTTCAGGTAAGCCCTACCCTTTTGGCCCCCGGACCCCTCCAGGTTGGCTTTATAAAAGGCTACGGCCAGCTTGTTGATCTCTTGCATGATTTGCCGCTTTTGGGCCCGGCGGCCCCCTTCGGGGCCCAGGTCCTTGAAGGTGAGGGGGATGTTGTAGCGCCGGGCCAATTCCTCCACCGCTTCCGGAAAACTCAAGCGCTGGTGCTGCATCAAAAAGGAAAAGACGTTTCCCCCCGCGCCGCAGCCGAAGCAGTGAAAAATGCCCTTGTCCGGGGCGACGGTGAAGGAAGGCTTGGTCTCGTTATGAAAAGGACAGAGTCCCAGAAGATTTCTCCCTTTCTGGGTCAATTTGACGTACTGGCCCACCACCTCTTCGATGCGGGCCGCGTCTTTGATCTCCAGGAGCTTGTCTTCGGGGATAATCGCCATTAAGAGCCTGTTTTCGGTTTTTCGTTTTTCGTTTTTCGTTAAAAATCGTTTCGTAGGGCGGGCCTCTGGCCCGCCATCCTTATCCGGTAGCACAGGCGTCCGCCTGTGCTCTTTTGGTGCGCAGGGCGCACCCTACATTTTTCTTTCCAGCCTGTGCAAATTGTAGGGTGGGCACCGCCCACCATCTTCCTTACCCCCTCTCCCCTCGGGGGTGTATAGACCGGGGACATGGGTAACACATGTTCGGAGACATGGGTAACAGTATAATGGCGGATCGTCTCTTTGGAGGTCGGTCATGCCGTGGCAGCAGGTTACCCTCATGTCCCAGCGAGAA
>Ga0299912_10000258_pt1 | contig 50427 bp, 55 predicted proteins | sample RVTome_2_FD_207667 | JGI IMG/M metagenome (GOLD analysis project Ga0299912, IMG submission 207667) | Soil microbial communities from uranium-contaminated site in the Upper Colorado River Basin, Wyoming, United States - RVT95D214 (version 2) ... | reverse complement strand
CTACGTCCGGGGCAAGCTGCCGCCGAACGTCACCCCGGCCCTGGGCCCCGACGCCACCGGGGTGGGCTGGGTCTTTGAATACGTGGTGGAAGACCCCACCGGCCGCCGCGACCTGTCTCAGCTCCGAAGTATCCAGGACTGGTACCTGCGTTACCAGTTGCAGCGGGTGCCGGGGGTGGCGGAGGTAGCCAGCGTCGGCGGCTTTGTCAAGCAATATCAGGTGGTGGTGAACCCCAACACCTTGGCGAGTTACGGCATCCCCTTGTCCAAGGTGAAGCAGGCCATCCAGATGTCCAACCAGGACACCGGGGGCCGGGTGGTTGAGCACGCCGGAACCGAGTACATGGTGCGGGCTCTGGGTTACATCAAGGGGCTCAAGGACGTTGAAAATATCGTGGTGGGGGTGGACCGGAACGGCACTCCCCTTCTCATCAAGGACGTGGCTTTGGTGCGTCTGGGCCCGGACCTCAGGCGGGGGCTGGCCGAGGCCAACGGTGAGGGGGAAGTGGTGGGCGGCATCGTGATAGCCCGTTTCGGCGCAAACGCCAGGGCGGTCATCGACGGCGTCAAAGAAAAGCTGGAGGAACTCAAAGCAGGACTGCCTCCGGGGGTGCGCATCGTCACCGCCTATGACCGCACCCATCTTATCCAGCGCGCCATAAATTATTTGAAAGAAAAACTGGTTGAAGAAATGCTGGTGGTGGCGCTGGTGTGCGTCATCTTCTTGCTGCACTTCCGCAGTTCCCTGGTGGCCATCGTCACCCTGCCTTTGGGGGTCCTCATCTCCCTTGCCATCATGTACCAGTTCGACATCAGCGCCAATATTATGAGCCTGGGGGGCATCGCCCTGGCCATCGGGGTGATGGTGGACGCGGCGGTGATCATGATCGAGAACGCCCACAAGCACATCGAGCACGCGCCCCCGGACGCGCCCCGGGCCCCCTTGGTACTGGAGGCCGCCAAAGAGGTGGGGCCGTCGCTATTTTTCTCCCTCTTGGTTATCACCGTCTCTTTTCTCCCCATCTTTGTCCTCACCGGAGAGAGCGGCCGGCTGTTTAAGCCCCTGGCCTACACCAAGACCTTTGCCATGGCCGCGGCCTCCATCCTGGCCGTCACCCTGGTGCCGGTGATGATGGTCGTCTTCCTTAAGGGCAAAATCCCCCCGGAATCTCGCAATCCCTTGAACCGCCTGAGTATGCGGCTCTACCACCCGGCCCTGGGCGCGGTGCTGCGCTTTCCCAAAACCGCCATTATCCTGGCAATAATCCTGGTATTGGCTACTATTTATCCCTTCTCCCAGCTGGGCTCCGAATTCATGCCGCCCCTAGATGAAGGGGACCTCCTGTACATGCCCATCACAGTTCCGGGCATCTCCATCACCCAGGCCAAAAACGTGCTCCAGCAGACGGACCGCATCATCCGCACCTTTCCCGAGGTGGAGTACGTCTTTGGCAAGGTGGGGCGGGCGGAGACCGCCACCGATCCCGCGCCCTTGAGCATGATCGAGACCACCATCCGTCTCAAAGACCGGAGCCTCTGGCGCCCGGGGATGACCACCGCAAAGCTTATTGAGGAGTTGAACGCGGCCGTCAAATTCCCGGGCCTCTCCAATTCCTGGGGCTATCCCATCAAGATCCGCAACGACATGCTCTCCACCGGCATCAAGTCCCCGGTGGGTTTCAAAATTCTGGGCCCCGATCTCGACGTACTCAGCCGCCTGGCCACCGAAGCGGAAGCCATCTTCAAGTCCATCCCGGAGACCTCCAGCGCCTTTGCCGAGCGGGTCACCGGCGGCTATTACCTGGACTTTGAGATCAACCGAAAGGAGGCGGCCCGTTACGGCCTCACCGTGGGCGATATCCAGGACGTCATCGCCAGCGCCCTGGGGGGCATGACCCTCACCCAGACGGTGGAAGGGCTGGAACGCTACCCGGTGAACCTCCGGTATTTCCAGGACTACCGGCAAGGGCTGTCCACTCTGGGCCGGGTCCTGATCCCCACCATGAACGGGGCCCAGATTCCCATGGAACAGGTGGCCCGGATCAAGGTTCACCAGGGCCCGGATATGATCCGCAGCGAAAACGCCCGCCGGGCCGCCTGGCTCACCGTGGATGTCCGGGATATCGACGTGGGCTCCTACATTAAAAAAGCCCAAGAGGCCATCAAGGCCAAGCTGAAGCTGCCGGAGGGCTATAGCTACATCTGGAGCGGCCAGTTCGAGTATATGGAGCGGGCCCGGCAAAAACTCCAGATTATCATTCCCATCACCCTGGTCATCATCTTTTTTATCCTCTACATCAACACCGGCTCCCTCACCAAGGTCTGCATCATCCTCCTGGCCGTGCCCTTCTCCCTGGTGGGGGCCATCTGGCTCCTCTATATTCTGAGCTTTTGGGGCTACCACCTGAGCCTGGCAGTGGTGGTGGGCATCATCGCCCTGGCGGGCCTGGACGCGGAAACCGGGGTGGTGATGCTCCTCTATCTGGACCTCGCCTACCACCGGGCCCAAAAGGAAGGCCGCCTCCTTACCTACCGGGACACGGAAGACGCGGTCATTGAAGGCGCGGTGCAGCGCCTCCGGCCCAAACTGATGACCGTGCTGGCCATCCTCGTGGGCCTGGCTCCCCTTATGTGGGGCAGCGGCACCGGCTCCGAAGCCATGAAGCGCATCGCCGCGCCCATGGTGGGCGGGGTCGCCACCTCCTTTCTCATGGAACTCCTCATTTACCCCGCCATTTATCTCTTGTGGAAATGGCACTGGGAAGTGAAGCCGCAAAAATTCCCCTCCACCTGAGACAGGGGTTTATAACAACAACTATTACTGCTATTATATATTATAATACAGTTAGTTAAGCTACTTTCTTAATAGTCTTTATTAATTATTGCCAATCCCTCCAACTTGCCATAATCCCTCCAGACCATTATATTATCCCCATGCCGTCCCTGATCCCCGGCAACCTGATGACCACGGCCATGGCCATCCTGCCCCACGACCAGGCGGAACCGGCCCTGGAACTGGCCCTGTCCCTGGACATCCCCTTCTGGCCCCAACTCCCCCACCTGAATTTCTACGAAGACATGTACGTCCAGGCCGCGGAGCACTTCCCCGGCATTTTGCTCTTCCCGGAAACGGAACGCATCCGCTTCGACACCAATAAATTTTATGAAGAATTGCCCCTGTTGCTGGAGCGTTGGGAAGAGCTGGACTATTTCGACATCTCTCCCGCGTATTCCGCGGTTTACCACCGCTTCCTGGAGATGGACCTGAGCGGCTACGCGGCCATTCGGGGGCAGTTGGAAGGCCCGGTCAGCTTCGGCCTCAAAATCCTGGATGAAAACGACCGGCCCCTGATCTTCAACGATGAAGTGCGGGGCATATTAATCGACTTCATGGCCCGCCGGGTCCAGTCCCAATTGAAGCGCTTAAAAGAAAAGCACCCCCGGGCCTTCATGTTCATCGATGAGCCGGGCATGCAGTTCATCTTCAGTTCCGTCTCCGGCTACACGGATATCCGGGCCAAGGAGGATCTGGACCGCTTCTTCGCCCAGATCGAGAGGCCCCGGGGCATCCACCTCTGCGGCAACCCGGACTGGGAATTCCTCCTGAACCGGGACCTGGACATCCTCTCCATGGACATCTACACCAACCGGGAGGTCTTCCAGGCCTACGTTCCCAGCATCCGCAAATTTCTTAACCGGGGCGGGGTGCTCTCCTGGGGCCTGGTCCCCACCGGGTTGGACGCCTTCAGCGCCGAAACCACGGAAGGCTTGATGGCCTTTCTGGAGGACCTGTGGGCCTTTCTGGGCAACGCGGGCATCGACCGGGAGCAACTTCTGGCCCAGAGCCTTATCACCCCGGCCACCTGCTGCCTGATTAACCCGGACCGGGAAAAGACCGTGACCCTGGCCTACGCCTGGCTCCGGGACATCTCCCGTAGATTGCGGGAGAAGTATAAGTTGATTTAAAAACTTAACCACAAAGACACCAAGGACACAAAGATACACAGAGGTTTATCTTGGTGACTCTTTGTGCTCTTTGTGTCTCTGTGGTAAATCTTTTGTCCATGACCTCCCGTCAGACCCCCGCCATTGTCCTCCAGGTCCGCGATTACGGCGAAGCCGACCGGCTGGTGAATTTTCTCACTCCCGACGCGGGTCGCGTCTCCGGGATAGCCAAGCATGCCAAGAAGAGCCGCCGCCGCTTTGCCAACTGCCTGGAGCCCCTGAACCGGGTGGTTTTTCACCTTTCCCCCCGGCCCCGGGGGGATTTGGAATTCATCCAGCAAGGGGAACTGCTCAACTCCTTCCCCAACCTCCGCCGGGACCTGGGGCGGCTGGCGGCCGCGGCGGTATTGGCGGAGCTGGCCGGGGAACTCTCCGCGCCCCCGGAGGCCACCGGGGAGATTTTTCAGACCCTGAACCAGGCCCTGGAGTTTCTGGATGGGGGCGCGGACCCGGACTCCTTATTGGCGCCCTTTTTGCTGCATCTTCTGAAACTGGGGGGCTACGGCCCCCATTGGGACACCTGCCGGCAGTGCGATAAGGAGCCTGCTCTCCCCCTGCATTTCAGCATTCCCCGGGGCGGGGTGGTCTGCGGCTCTTGCAGCCGGGGCGCTCCCGGGCCTTTGCTGCCCCTAAATCCCGGGGTCTGGAAGCTCCTGCGCCTGGCCCAGGAAATGCCCCGGGAGAAACTCACCCGTCTCCGTTTCCCGCCCCCCCAACGGGACCAAAGTTTGGCGCTCTTAAAGACCTTCCTGCGCCACCACCTGGGCCGTTCTCTGAAGTCCTGGGCCTTCTGGGAGAAGATGGTCAGGTAAGGGGAAATTCCGCAGGCCCGCCCTGCCTGCGCCCTGCCCCTCCCCTTCTATCCCCTCCCCAATCCCCATAATCTAAAAAGAAGCCTGTTCCCCTCTTAGCCGACGCAAATATCAAGTTTCCCAGGGAAAATTCCGATAAACGTAAAGATTATCAAGATAAACCACCACAAGGCTGGGATTCCCATGAAGGCTAAATTCCTGGTTACGGCCCTGGCTGCTTGCCTTTTCCTCCTTAACCTCTGCCTCTCCCCGCCCGTATATGGAGGCCGGATTGACCTGATCGTGGATCACGGGGTGGATAAAGACGCGGAAGCTCAAGCCCGGGCCACGGTAGACGGTGTCTTCGATTTTTTTCAGAGAACCTATGGCATAGGCTTGCATAAAGATATTCGCATAAAGTTATCCTGCGATAAAATCAATTATAAAAATGCCATCATGACCGAATATGGCTCAAGTGAAGCCAGAGCCGCTTTTCAGGCTAATCATTCGGTGGGTTTGCAAAGCGGGGGGATCCTCATTGTCGATTTAGGAGATAGGAGCAGCAGGCATGGGAAGTTATTTACCCTCTGCCATGAAATTGTCCATTTTTATCAGAGTCAGGAGAGTGGGGACAAAAATTATGACGTACGATGGATAACAGAGGGGGCGGCTGACGCCGTTGCGTCCCACATTATGGAGACCATTGGCGGACAAAGCGCAGGCAGTTATAAAAAACAGTGGATCGAGAACCTTAAAAGGGCTCAGAATTTACCCAGGCTGGAATATCTCCATTCCCCTAACCAGATGCGAAGTTACGGTGCCTATAATAACGGGGCGCTGGCGGTCCTGACCCTGGTGGAGTGGCGGGGATACCCGGCCTTGTTTACCTATTTTCGCGCCTTAAGAAATGCCAGCCCGGAGGATGCCTTTTACCAGGCCTTTGGCGCCAGGTTAAGTGACTTCGAGAAATCATTCCGCCCCTTTTAGGGCCGGCAGCTTCCGTTAAACTCCCGGCCCCGGCCCGGGGCAGACGGAAAGAAGCGGCTCTTCCATAATCCGGGAGGAAGAGGATGTCCAGGAAATCCCCTTGGATCTGCCTTTTTTTTATCTGTGTCTTATCTCTAACCGATATTGTTGGCAGAGAGAATAACGGACCCGCCCTGGCCGGCCCCCCAATCCAGGGGAAGACCTATCAATTTGCCTTGCCGGACAGCAAGGTGAATCTGGTCATCGACCTCCCCGGTTTCCAGATGGGGGGAAAAGTGGGTCCGGCTCACCCCTATAAGAAGATTGAGGGGATCAACCGGGAGAACGGTATGATCATTACCGGCTTTTTTGAGCCTCTGGACCAGAGGCCTCCGGTGCATGCGCCCACGCCCCAGGCCGCCCGGGAATATCATTATACCCAGGGCCTGGCCCGGCGGTCCCCGCTCAAGTCTAGCGAGGTGCGCCTGTCGGAATCCGGCCCCATGGCCCTGGTGGATTACCTGATAGAGGAATATCAGGGCCGGAGAATAATGCAAAAAAACTATTGGGCCTTCCTAGTGCAGGATAACGTCTGCATCCGCCTGCACCTCTCCAAGACCTCCTTCAAGCCCGGCGAGGAGCAGTTATTCTCGACGATTTTGTCCAGTATCCGTTTTGAGGCGAAATGATGGAGCAGGCAAAGGCTTGCCCTAACCCCTGATTTAACGGTGACCTTATGTTTTTCTGGAGAAATACGGTTCTGGCATTACTGGTGGCAGCGTGCTTGCTGGCCTGCTCCAACCGGGATGAGAAGGTGGAATGCAACCGGAAAAATGCCGAGTTCAGCCGCAATCTGGAGATTAACCCGAAAGACACGGGTTCTTACCTGGAGAGAGGGGTGCTCTATGCCCGGAGAGGTGATTTGGACCGGGCCCTCGCTGATTTTAACCGGGCCCGGCAGTTTAAGCCCAAAGATGCCCAGGCTTACTACTGTCTATCCATCGCCCAGAGAGGCCAGGAGGATTGGGATCGGATCATCGCCGACCTCAACGCGTCCCTGGAGTTGGACCATCAAAACGCGGACGTTTATACGTATCGAGGGCTGGTCTATTATCAGATAGGAAATTTAAACCAGGCCATGGCGGACTACCAGCAGGCCCTGGAACTCAACCCCAATAATGAGGAAGCTTATAGATTTCGGGCCGCCGCCTATATCATGCAAGGGGACTGGGAGCGGGCCCTTCTCGACTGCAACCGGGCCCTGGACCTTAACCCCAAGGACGCGGTGGCTTATATAAATCGAGGTATCGCCTATTATCGCCAAGGAGAATTGAACCTGGCCCTGGCGGACTACAACCGGGCCCTGGCCATCGACCCCAAGTTTGCGGAGGCTTACAGTTGCCGGGGCTCCGCCTTTTTTTGGAAAGGCTATCATTACCGGGCCCTGGTGGATGTAAACCGGGCCCTGGAGATCAATCCCCTGGATGCCAAGGCCTATTTTTACAAAGCCCAACTGCTGGACCAGACCGGTAAGAAAAGGGAGGCCCTGGCGGCCTATCAAGGCTTCCTCAAATATGGGGCTAACCAACCCAAGGGTCAGGTTGAGATAGCCAACCAAAGGATTCAGGCCCTGGAAAAATAGCCGAGGAACCGGCCCTGGGGAGATTCCCGGAAAAATCCACCAAACCGGAAGGTCCCATGAAACTCCGGATGCCCACGGTTCTGGCCCTGCTCTTGGTTATCTGCCTGCTGGCGTGCTCCAGCCGGCCCGAGTGGGAAGATTTCAATCGAAAAATTAACGAATGCAGCAACGCTTTAAAGGCCAACCCCAAAGACGGGCAGGCCTACCACCAACGGGGCTATGTCTATTTGAAAAAAGGCGAGTGGGACTTGGCCATCGCCGACTTCAACCTGGCCCTGGAGCTTAATCCCCCCAATGCCAAGCTGTACAATTTTCGAGCCACGGCCTATCTTTGGAAAGGGGATTTGGACCGGGCCTTTGTGGATTTCAACCGCTCCCTGGAAATTGCCCCCAAGTATGGGGAGGCTTACACTTATAGAGGCATTGCCCATTATAAAAAAGGAGACGTTAAACAGGCCCTGGCTGATTTCAACCGAGCCCTGGAATTGAACCCCAATGATGCCCAGGCTTACTTTAATCGAGGCTATGCCCACTATAAGGCCCAGGACGGGGACTGGGGTCTGGCCGACTTCAATAAGTCCCTGGAGTTAAATCCCAAAGATGCGATGGCTTGCAATTATCGGGGACTGGCCTACTATTATCGAGGTTATTGGCGCCGGGCCATCGCCGATTATGACCGGGCCCTGGGACTCAGCCCCGCTTATGCGGAGGCTTACTATAACCGGGGGGTCGCCTATAATTGGATCTGGGACCTGGACCGGGCCGTGGCCGACTTCGACCGGGTTCTAAAGATCGACCCCAACTATACGGAGGCTTACCGTCTGCGCGGGCTAGCCTATTATCGCAAAAGGGATTTCGACCTGGCCCTGGCCGACTGGAACCGGTGCCTAAATATCAATCCCCAATATGCCCGGGTCCATTTCGCCAAGGCAGTGCTCCTGGACAAATATGGCACTGATGTGGAGGCCCTGGAGGCCTATAAGAGCTTCCTAAGATTTGCCAACCCGCAAGATGAAAAGCGGATTAAGCGGGCCCAGGCCAGAATCAAGATTTTGCAAAAAGGGCCGGTGACTTGAGCCCGGGCGGATTTGACCGCGGCAGTAGATTCTTCCGGGCAGCCGCACCGGGAGAATATTAGCATGGATTATGAGCCGAACAGAGAGGGTGCTACCCCCCCGGAGGGCCTTGCCGAAAAGGCTTTGGCCGGCAAATCCCATGGGAAGACGGTGGTGCTTTCAGTCCTCACCATCGTCTTCATCGCCATTCTCGGGATCCATTTCTATTCATCAAGAGCAGTGGGCCCCCGGGCAACCGCCCCCAGGGAGCAGGCCCCGGGAAATTCGCGGGTTTATCCTGATAGCGGTGCGGATAAAGGCAAACTAGATTCGAGTTATGCAAATCTTAAAATCTTACTTCCTTTAGAGGAAGGCAGATCATGGGAGTTCACCAACGTAAGAACGAAAAATGGACGAACCAGTGAATTAAGAAATGTGGTTACGTCTTTGGGAGTTAGCGAAATCAGCGGGAAAAAAGTCAATTCTTTGAGATATGATATCGAAAGGTCTGGATTCTCTTCAGACAACAAGGTAGTTGTTTATTTATTTTATGTTATAGAAAATGGTAGTATCTATATATTCGCCAAACAAACTGATAAAGATGTGGACCCGAAAGTCGCAGGAGAGCCGACATATGTTTTAAAGACGCCGATAAAGGTTGGCACCTCATGGAAAAATAGAGTAAATGAAGGGATTATCGAAAGTGTTAATGAAACCGTAACTGTTCCGGCGGGGACCTTCAATGGGTGTATCAGGGTTAAGCTTACGTTTAAAAAGAATATCACTATTAACTGGATAGCTCCAGGCATCGGTTATGTCAAAAAAATATTTCAATATAAAGATGGCGGTGAGGCGGTGGAGCAATTGGTTTCCTATAAGAAATGAGGATGGCTAATCCCCAATTTTTGTTATAATTTGAAGCCAGAAAAGAACAGATGCCCCTGCCTTTGCCCCCGTTTTCCTGGACACCCAGTTTCCGGCTATCTCCTGCCCCGGGGCAACCGGCTTTGGCCTCTGCTCCTCCTGCCCTTTGATAAACGCGCGCCTAGCGGCGCTGGCCCAGCGGCAAGTGGTCTTTTCGCAAAATTGGAGAAATTGCTGATTCCAGTTTTATGTTTGAATGATTTAAGCTAAAATTATCCCGTCTTAAAATCGAAGTTTTTCTTACTTTACCCAGATAATCTTTCTTGGACTCAAAGGGGAGGGTGGATGATTCCTCATATTAAACGGGTGCGAATCTTAAATTACAAGAGCATTGGCCAACTCTCGGTTAATTTGGAGCCTTTTACTGTTTTAGTTGGCCCTAATGGCTCAGGAAAGAGTAATTTCATCGATGCCCTTGCATTTGTAAAAGATTGTCTCGCAGATTCTTTAGAATCTGCATTTCGCAAAAGAGGTGGAATAGGCGCTGTGAGGCGTCGCTCCGCGGGTCATCCTACTAATATAGAAATCGGTATTATAATGGACTTAGGGAACAGTCTATCGGCCTCTTATTCCTTTAAAATTTCTGCTATGTTCAAGAAGAACTTTGAAGTGGCTTTTGAGCACTGCAAGGTGCAAGGTCTTTTTCAAAAAGAACATGAATTTAAAATCGAAAAAGGTGAATTCATTAAAGAGATTCCTGGCATAAGGCCGAAAGTATCATTAGACCGACTTGGTCTATATGCCGCTTCCGCCACCGAAGAATTCCGCCCTGTCTATGATTTTCTCACTTCTATGAGATTCTATTCTATAATACCAAAAGAATTGCGAAAGTTACAGGAATCGGGTACCGAAGATCACCTTACCCCTGATGGTAGCAATGCGGCTGCTATTTTAAGACGTCTTAAAAGTGATAATCAATTAGCTTGGCGGTATGATCGTCTTTGCAGTCTGCTCGAAAAAGTAGTGCGAGGCATTAAAAAAGTTGAATATCATGCTGTAGGACAAAAAGAAACGATTCAAATTAAACAGGAAGTCGGCACTAAATACCCATGGACATTTGACGCACTTAACATGTCGGATGGAACATTGCGCATCCTCGGCTTGCTTCTGGCGGTTTATCAACCTGGACTTCACTCTGTCATTGCCATTGAGGAACCAGAGGCGACTGTTCATCCCGCAGTTACGGAATTAATCATTGAAGTGCTTATGGATGCGTCAAACGAACGGCAGGTTCTGATAACCACGCATAGCCCAGATATCTTGGATTATAAGTACCTTCAAGACTCTCAAATAAGAATAGTAACAATGGAAGATTATAAGACTTTGATCGCTCTGTTGTCTCAATCCAGCCGGGACGCAATCCGTAAACATTTATATACCCCTGGAGAACTCTTACGTTCAGGTGAATTAACCCCTGACATTGAAACAGCTAAAAAAGAATCAGCCAATCAATTGAGCTTATTTATGTCCCAAAGTAGGGCTTAAAATGATTTCGGTAATTCTCCCCATAGTTGAAGGCCAATCGGAAGTCGAGTCTGTGCCCATCTTGTTGCGCAGAATTTGTGGTCAAATGCAAGCGTTTAATATCCAGATTGCCAGGCCATATCGGGTTAAGCGCAATAAAGTTGTCAAACAAGGGGAATTGGAACGGGCAATTGAACAAGGGATCAGAGACCGCGGTAATGTTAGCGCAATATTACTACTCTTGGATGCCGATGATGATTGTCCCGCCGCGCGAGCACCAGAACTCTTAGAAAGATGCAGACAAACAACCCACCTGCCCGTAGCAGTGGTTTTTGCAAACATTGAGATAGAAGGATGGTTTCTCGGTGGCAAAGAGTCTTTGCGGGGTGTATGTGGTATCAGGTCAGATGCAATTGCTCCCACAAATCCTGAAGGCATTCGGGGTGCAAAAGAGCGACTTAGCCAAAATATGGAACACGGCAGAAGATATCTTGAAACAGACGACCAACCGACATTGGCAGCTAAAGTTGATTTCAAGCTTACTAAAAGTCGTTGCCCATCCTTTGATAAATTTCTCCGAGAGGTGCAGAACCTAATGAACAGGATTATGGGGAATTAACCTATGAAATTAAAAGGCAAGCGCGTTGCCATCCTGGCGGAGGATTTGTATCAGGAGCTGGAGGTCTGGTATCCCCTGCTGCGCTTCCGGGAGGAGGGCGCGGAGGTGGTGGTGGTGGGCTCCGGCAGCGCCCAGGTGCACACCGGCAAATACGGCTACCCGGTGCCGGTGGATAAGTCCGCGGCCGAGGTGGGGGCCCACCAGTTCGACGCTCTCATCATCCCCGGGGGCTACGCGCCGGACCTCATGCGCCGCCACCCCGCCATGGTCTCCCTGGTCCGGGACGCGGCCCAACAGGGCAAGGTCGTGGCCGCCATCTGCCACGGCGGCTGGATGCTGGCCTCCGCGGAGGTCATCCAGGGGAAAACCGTCACCGCTTTTTTCGCCATCAAAGACGATCTGGTGCACGCGGGGGCCAATTTTGTGGACGCGGAGGTGGCGGTGGACGGCAATCTCATCACCTCCCGGAAACCGGAGGATCTGCCCGCGTTTTGCCGGGCCATCATCCGGGCCCTGGAAGAGAAGCTCTAGTGAAGAGATGCATCATCCGGGGGACTGGGAAGAGCCTTTTTCCCCCTCTTTATTGAAGGCGGGTAAGATGGGAGTTTATCGTAACCGCCTGATGATCCCCTCCTGGGACTGGCGGCGGGGCTACGGGACATGTCCCGGGACTGAGGAATTATCTTCCCCGGACCATTTGGAGTTTTCCAAAGAATTATAGCTGGTTGACCACCCCCTGTTTTGGCCGCCTCTATGCAGTGTTGAGCTTTCGAAGCTGGAGAGCATGGCTCGATGAACTGCAACTCCGGGATGGGGGGGCGTTCCCCTCCTCCCCGGGTGAGGGGCCAGGGTCATGGAGGGGCGCCGGTGTCTGGCCGCGGGTGGCGGCTACCAGTGGTTGGGGACTGAAGAAGAGACGCTGGACCGGGCCTTGGTGGCCGGGTTGATGCTGCACGGAGCCCTGGATGGTCCGGCGCTCCCCCCGGAGGCCCAAGCCTGCCGGGTTTTCCTAAAAACCCGGGTGCAAAAAACCCTGGTCTCCCATCTCTCCGGGCGGATCACCTTGGACCGTTTCCGCTCCCTGATTAAGACCCTGGATCGCTGTTTCCCCTTTTATTTTTCCCTCATCTCCCCCCTCCTGCTCCGGCCCGGGGACAGCCCCGGTTCCCAGGTGACTCCGGCCCTGGAGATGACCGGACCCTTTTCCACCTGCCGGCCGGTGCGGGAAGACCTGTTGCTGGAGACCCTGCGCTCCCTTCCAGACCTCATCCCCCGGCGGCCCCACAGCAAGGTGACCGGCCAAAAACTCCAGGACTTCCTGGGCCGCACCCGGGGGGGTTGGTTTCGCGTCCGGGACTTCCAGGAGCACTTCGCCGTGGACCGGAAGACCGCCTGGGAATACGTGCAAAAATTCCTCCACTCCGGGCTCCTCGTCCATAACCGGGGCCGGGCCGCAAGCGTGCGCTACGCCCTGGCTGAGCGCTTTCTGAAGGTCCAGGCTGCGGCCCTCCGCCGGGAGGCGGCCGCGCTTCTCCTGGACCTCCCCTCCCCTCTTCATCCCCAGGTGGCGGACGGGCTCATTGCCGGCGGCGGCGAAGCCTTCTGGGAGGAGGACTGGCGGCGCTTCCTTCCCACAGCGCATTCCCGGGAAATCCTTAACCGCCTCACCGCGCCAGGGTCTCTCCTGGAGGTGGTCTGCACTCCAGACGGCGGCAGCCGCCTGCTGCGCCTGAAATCGCTCTGGCTGCAAGCCCCCCACCAGGCGCCTTAACGGATATCGGCAAGCAATAGGGATTTTTTCTATCCTGAGACATTCACTGCGCATTGCCCTCGGCTTTTCCTCCGGCGCACCATTACGGCGCGGTGCCGGCCTTGGCTGCCTAGGTCACCGACCCCCGGAGCCTTGGCGAACCACGGGGGTGATAGGCCTAACCTCCGCCAAAAAGATGAAATTTGCCGGAGATTTATGATAATATGGCTCCCGCAAGAGGATTTTGCTACAAAAACCAGAGACGTCCTAGAAGCCCATGCCCGATCGACGCCAACATCGCCGTTTTCCCCGCCAGCTCCGGGTCATCTGGAAGAACCGGCAACTGGCCTTTGACAGCCTGACCCGGGACATTTGCATGGGAGGGGTGTTCATCATCACCAGCCATCGTGTCTCCCTGGACAGCTCCATTGATTTGGAAATCTCCTTTGGGTTGGATGATTCGGTTTTTCACTGCCGGGGCCGCATCGCCTGGATCAATGCGGGCCAGGTGGAGACCTTCCCCCCGGGTTTTGGGGTGGAATTCGTGGAGGTGGATGAAGAGATGTTGGAGCGCCTGTTACATGATTTGCGCCATTGAAGGGATTAAATAGGAAGTTAACTAGGGACAGACACTATTTTCTCTAATTAGGGTCTGTCCCTATTTTTGACATAGAGGCTATTTCAAAACCTCGATTTCCCATAAATTTGTCATTTTGAATGAAGCGAAGAATCTAGTAATTTCAAGGAATAGACCCTTCGCCTACGTCTCAGGGTGACAAAGATCAGGTTTTGAAATGGCCTGTATTAGTCACTACCACCATGCTGTGATATCTTCCCATTTCTGCAATCTCCTACAAACGAGAAGATAATCTGAGATATCAGCCGCGCATGCCGGGGAACCTCACCGGTTGGGGTAAATCCCCTTTATCTGGAGATTCCTCACCCGCCAAGTTCACCTCCTTTGGTAAAAATCCGGGGGGAGGGTTAGTTTGCCGGCCAACCGACCCACCCCCGTCTGCTTATTCCCATTGACCCCGGAAGCGTATTTGTGATAATTTGGACGAATGTCCATCAGGGAGGTGTTCGGGGTCTTATGATCCGAGACATAGAAAACGAAACCATGCCCCGGGAGGACCTCCGGGCTTTACAACTCCAGCGCCTCCAGACGGTGGTGGAGCGGGTTTATCACCTGGTGCCTTTCTATCGCCGCCGCCTGGACGAAGCCGGGGTGAAACCGGAAGACATCCGCACCCTGGACGATCTGCAGCGGCTGCCCTTCACCACCAAGCAGGACATCCGGGATAATTACCCCTTCGGCATGTTCGCCACCCCCATGGCCCAGATCGTCCGCATCCACGCCTCCTCCGGCACCACCGGCAAACCCACCCCCGTGGCTTATACCCAGAGGGACCTGGACAACTGGGCGGAGCTCATGGCCCGGACCATAGCCTGCGCCGGCGCGCACCGGGGGGACATCGTCCATATCGGCTACGGCTACGGCCTCTTTACCGGGGGCCTTGGGTTCCATTACGGCGCCGAGCGCCTGGGCGCCGCGGTGATTCCGGTGTCCGGGGGCCAGACCCGGCGGCAGATCATGCTCATCCAGGATTTTGGCCCCACGGTGCTCTGCTGCACCCCCTCCTTTGCCCTATACTTGGCGGAGGTGGGCCAGGAAATGGGGGTGGAGTTCAAGGACACCCAACTGCGGGTGGGCATCTTCGGGGCCGAGCCCTGGAGCGAAGCCATGCGCCAGGAGATCGAAAACCGGCTCCAATTGGACGCCTTGGATATCTACGGGTTGTCGGAAATCATGGGTCCCGGGGTGGCGGTGGAGTGCATCGAAGCCAAAAAGGGGCTGCACTTCTTTGAGGACCATTTCCTCCCGGAAATCATCGACCCCGCTACCTTGGAGCCCGCGGCCCCCGGGGAAATGGGGGAGCTGGTCATCACCCACCTCGCCAAAGAGGCCTTTCCCCTACTCCGCTACCGCACCCGGGACGTCACCAATCTCGATTACGCGCCCTGCATCTGCGGCCGCACCATCGCCCGCATGTCGCGCATCCGGGGGCGCTCCGACGACATGCTCATCATCCGGGGGGTGAACGTCTTTCCCTCCCAGATTGAGTCCGTGCTCATGGAGACCCCGGGGGTGGCCCCCCACTACCAGCTCATCGTGGACCGGGAAGGGCAGTTGGACACCCTGGAGGTGGCGGTGGAGGTGGACGACGCGGTCTTTTCCGACGAGGTCAAGCAACTGCAAAATTTGGCGAAAAGCATCGAGCGGCAGATCAAGGACTACCTCACCGTGTCCGTGAAGGTGCGGCTGGTGGAGCCCCGGTCCATACCCCGGAGTGAAGGCAAGGCCCAGCGGGTCATTGACAACCGCAAGATTTAAGAATTACCTGCCAATGGTCTGCCCAGACCGAAGAAGCGGGTAACGAAAAGAGATTTGTTTTTAATCAGGGAGAGATTTTGAAAAAATTACCAATACTTGGGCTCGCGATTTGCTTATTTTTTCTCTGCCATCAGGCGGTTCACGCTGAAAATGGTTTGCTAAAGATTACCGACTCCATCTACTCTTATACAGATGTCAAAGGAGCTTCACCGAAAAACAGTTTTGGCGCCAACGCCGGCATCGTTATCGGCAAAGACTTTCTGGTGGCCGTTGATTCCTTAATATCCGCCCAGGAAGCAAAACGATTTATTAAGGACATCAAAAAAATATCTAAGAAACCCATTAAATTTCTGATCAATACGCACTACCATCTGGATCATACCTTAGGGAACTCGGAATTTGCCAAACTCGGCGCCGTAATAATTTCCCACGAAAATGATAAAGATAACATGCAAAAAGCCGGTGTGGGCATGCTGCAATATGCCAAACAAAGCGGCCTCTCCCATCAAGATATGGAAGGCACCAAGCTTGCCTATCCTACCCTTACCTTCAAGGATCGGGTAACCCTGGATTTAGTAAATAACAAAATCGAAATCCTCTTCCTCGGCCCTTCCCACACCACCGGAAGCGTCCTGGTTTATGTGCCTCAGGAGAAGGTATTATTCACCGGGGACCTACTTTTCACCGATTTTCATCCCTTTCTCGGGGATGCAAATATTGAGGGATGGATAAAGGTTCTTGATTACATCATGGCTATGGATGTCGATAAAATTATCCCCGGACATGGTCCTGTCTCTAGTAAAAAGGACGTGGCTGATTTGAAAAGTTATTTATTGGTCTTCGACCAGAAGGCCAAAGAACTGACTGCCAAATCTAAAGATCTTAATTTCATAGTCGCGGAGATGAAGAAATCGTTGCCGCCCCGGGCGCAGCTCGACTCGCTTATTGCTAACAATATTCAAATGAAATATCTGCCCCAAGGGATTCAGCCGCAGCCTAAGGCTAAATAATCCCTCTAAGATTATCCGGCCCATTGCTGCTCATGGTTAGAAGGCAATCTTTTAACCGAAAACGGAAAACTGAAAACTGAAAACTGGATAAAGGGGGGGACCCCATGAAAGTCGAGCAAATCTCGGTTTTTCTGGAAAACAAGGCGGGCCGCCTGGCCGAAGTCACCCGGGTTCTGGGGGAAGGGGGCATCAATATCCGGGCCCTCTCCCTGGCGGACACCACCGACTTCGGCATCCTGCGATTGATCGTGGACCAGTATGACAAGGCCCGGCAACTCTTGAAAGAAAAAGGCTTCACCGTGGGCAAAACCGAAGTGGTGGCCGTGGAGGTGCCGGACCGCCCCGGGGGCCTGGGCCTGGTCCTCCAGGTGCTGGCCCAGGCCAACATCAACGTGGAATACATGTACGCCTTCGTGCAGCACAGCGGCAAGAACGCGGTGATCATCTTCCGGTTTGATAACCTGGAACAAGCTATTAATCTGCTCCAGAAAGAGGGTATCCACATTTATAAGGGTGAAGAAGTTTATCGACTATAGTCCAGGGAGGAAATTATGCGAACCAGACTGATTACATCCATTCTAATTTTAGCACTGGCGGCTTTATTCCTCACCAGCGGTTGCGCCAAGGCTCCGGAGGCGGAACCTTACGTGGTGGGCGGCATCTTCTCCATTACCGGCCCGGCCTCCTATCTGGGAGAGCCGGAAAGGAACACCTTGGAAATGCTGGTCGCGGAGATCAATGCCGCGGGAGGCGTCAAAGGAAATCCCCTGAAGGTGGTGATCTACGATGACGAAGGTGACGTCACCAAGGCCCGCCTCCACGCCGAGAAACTCCTCCAGAAGGATAACGCCGTGGCCATCATCGGCCCCAGCCTGACCCACACCTCCATGACCGTTCTGGACACCACCCAGAAGATGAAAGTGCCCCTCATCTCCTGCGCCGCGGGAGTGGGCATCACCGCCCCGGCCAAGGAGCGGGTGTGGGTTTTCAAGACCGCGCAAACGGACCAGATGGCGGTGGCCCGCATCTATGAATACCTGCAAAAGCAAGGGACGACCAAGGTGGCTATCCTCACCGTGTCCACCGGCTTCGGGGTCTCCGGCAAAGAGCAGCTTACCACCCAGGCGCCCAAATACGGCATAGGGGTGGTGGCCCAGGAAGTCTTCGGGGAAAAAGACACGGACATGACTCCCCAGCTTACCAAGTTACGGGGCACCCCGGCCCAGGTGATTATCTGCTGGGGCACCGGTCCCGCGCCCGCGCTGGTGGCCAAGAACATGAAACAGTTGGGCCTGACTCTGCCCCTGATCCAGAGCCACGGGGCCGCGTCCCAGAAGTTCATCGAACTGGCGGGAGAAGCGGGTGAGGGCATTATCCTGCCCGCGGGCAAGCTGGCGGTCTTTACCCAGCTTCCCGATGCCGACCCCCAGAAAGCGGTCTGCAAAGAGTATGCGGATAAGTACCAGGCCAAATTCAAGGCCCCGGTCTCCAGCTTCGGGGGCTATGCCTTCGACGCCATGAAAATGCTAAGAAAGGCCCTGGAGCAGGGCGGCAAGGACAAAGCCAAGATCAGGGACGCTCTGGAGGGTATCAAAGAATTTGTGGGTGTCAGCGGCGTCTTCAACATGAGCCCTGATGACCACAACGGCCTCAGCGCGAAAGCCTTCGTCATGGTGAAGATCGAGAAAGGCCATTTTAAGATGATCGATTGATGATTTTCGGTTTTCTGTTTCCGGGAGGGTCTGGTTTATTACCTCAATCAGGCCTACCCCGGAAAAACAGGGGTTAGCCGAATAACCATTGGGGATATCTTAACTAAGTTATCAGGTCTTTTCCCCCTCCCCCTTGAGGGGGGAGGGTTGGGGTGGGGGTGAATTTGTAGGCGCAGTTTACGAGCCGCCCCTACTCCCCCTCCCCCCAACCCCCTCCCACCAGGGGAGGGGGAGTTATCAGACCAATATTTTCAAGGTATTTTCGGAGCCCGATACTAACCTTTGCAAAAAGAAATCAGAAAACTGTCTTGGAACTCGCCCCCATCCTGCAATATCTCATCTCTGGCCTGACCAACGGCGCCATCTATGCCCTCATCGCCTTGGGCTTCGTGATCATCTATCACGCCACCACCATCATCAATTTCGCCCAGGGGGAGATGGTAATGCTGGGTGCCCTCAGCGCCATCAGCATCTACCATTTCCACCCTTCCCTTCCCCTGGCCTTTCTGGGAGGGGTGGTGTTGGTTACCCTGATAGGCATTCTGTTTGAACGGCTGGCCCTGCGGCCGGTGAAAGACCCCAATCACATCACCCTGATCATCATCACCGTGGGGGGCGCGGTCTTCATCAGAGGGATAGCCATGCTCATCTGGGGCAAAGAGGCCTATTCACTGCCCTCTTTTTCCGGGGACGCGCCCTTCCACCTGGGTCCCGCTACTCTGCTCCCCCAAAACCTCTGGGTCCTGGGCCTCACCGGGGTGGTGCTCCTGGCCCTGGAGGCCTTCTTCCGCCTCACCCTGGTGGGCAAAGCCATGCGGGCCTGCGCCTATAACCCCCGGGCCGCCCGCCTGGTGGGCATCTCCCAGGGCCGCATGGTGCAGCTCTCCTTCGCGCTCAGCGCCGCCCTGGGCGCGGGCGCGGGCATCCTCATCGCCCCCCTTACTCTGGGGGTCTATGACATGGGCACCATGCTGGGGCTCAAGGGGTTCTGCGCCGCCATCCTCGGGGGCCTGGGTTCCAGTTTCGGGGGCGTCCTGGGGGGCCTCATCCTGGGGGTGGCGGAATCCCTGGCCACCGGGCTCATCTCCTCCGGCTACCGGGACGCGGTGGCCTTCTTTATCCTGCTCCTGGTCCTCTTTCTCCGCCCCCAGGGCCTCATCCGGGGCGGGTCATGAACCCCAGGCAATTTCTCAACCCCTGGGTGCTGTTCGGGGCCGGGGTCCTCTTGGTCGCCGGGGTCGTCCACAACGATTACTATTTAACCCTGATCAATTTCATCGGCATCTTTACCCTCCTGGTGGTGGGGCTCAATCTCCTCATGGGTTATGGGGGGCAGATATCCCTGGGCCACGCCGCGTTTTTCGCCCTGGGCGCGTACACCTCCGGGATTCTCACCGCCACCTACGGCCTCGACCCCTGGCTGGCGCTGCTGGCCGGGCTGGTAGTCTGCGGCCTCACCGCGTTTCTCATCGGCGTGCCGGCCTTGAAGCTCCGGGGCTATTACCTGGCCATGGCCACCCTGGGGTTCGGCATTATTGTCTATATCTTTCTCAACGAGGCCCAGGACTGGACCGGCGGCCCTTCCGGTTTGGTGGGCATTCCCAATCTCTCCCTGGGAGGCTTTGAGCTCAACACCCCCAAGCGCCTTTATCTCCTGATCTGGCCGGTATTGGGGATAATCCTGGGCTTGAGCGCCAACCTGGTGAATTCCCGCACCGGCCGGGCGCTGAGGGCCTTGCACGACGGCGAGGCCGCGGCCCAATCCCTGGGGGTGAACACCGCCCGGGTGAAGATGATGATTTTCGTCTGGAGCGCGCTATACGCCTCCCTGGCCGGCAGCCTCTACGCCCACACCCTGAACTTCATCGCCCCGTCCTCCTTTACCTTCATGTTTTCCATCAAACTGGTGACCATGGTGGTTCTGGGGGGCATGGCCAGCATCTGGGGCTCGCTCCTGGGGGCCGCGGTCCTCACCGTGCTGCCGGAGCTCCTCACCGTGTTCCACGACTACGAAGTCATCATTTTCGGGGCCATCCTCATGGTGGTGATGATCTTTCTGCCCCGGGGCCTGGTCCGGGGGATTCTCGACCTCTGGGAATTTAGGCGGTATAAGAAGGAAGGTGGGATAATTGGTTAACCACCAAGGCACCAAGACACAAAGGTGCACCAAGATAATTTTTATGCTTTGGCGTGAAACGCCAAAGCATAAATACTTCCTTTGTGATCTTTGTGTCTTTGTGTCTTTGTGGTGAATCCTTTTACCATGCATGCCCTAACCGACCAACCCCTCCTGGACCTTCAGGAAATCAGCCTGGCCTTCGGGGGCCTCCTGGCCCTGGATAAGGTCAGTTTTGCCGTGTCCGGGTCCACGGTGCAGGCGGTCATCGGTCCCAACGGCGCGGGGAAAACCACCCTCTTCAACCTGATCACCGGCTTTCTCGCCCCCCAATCCGGGCGCATCGTCTTCCAGGGGGCCGAAATCCAGGGGCAGGCGGCCCATCTGGTGGCGGAAATGGGGATCGCCCGCACCTTCCAGCTGGTGCAGCTCTTCGACCACATGAGCGTGCTCGAAAACGTCATGGTGGGCCGCCACCGCCTGAGCCGGGCCGGGCTCCTGGCCGGGGCTTTACGGTTACCCTGGACCCGCCGGGAGGAAAAGTCCATTCGGGAGCGGGCCCTTCAGGAACTGGAGTTCGTGGGCCTGGCGGACCGGGCCTGGCAGCCGGCCGCGTCTTTGCCCCTGGGACTAAAACGCTTGCTGGAAATCGCCCGGGCCCTGGCCGCGGAGCCCACCCTTTTGCTCCTGGATGAGCCCGCGTCCGGTCTGGACGCGGTGGAAACGGAGCGCCTCCAGGAGATGATCCTGGCCCTGAAGGCCCGGGGCCTCACCACCCTCCTGGTGGAGCACGACATGGGCCTCACCATGGAGGTGGCGGATAGCATCGCGGTCCTCAACTACGGCCAGCTCATCGCCACCGGCCCCCCCCGGGAGGTGCAGAAGAACCCGGAGGTGATTGCCGCGTACCTGGGCACGGATTGGCAGACTTAATCTCAAAACATCCCATGTAGGCATGGCATTCATACAACCGAAACGATGAAGATATTTTATTTAGATACTAGTGCAATAAATAGATTGTATGATGACCCCAACTTAGAAGAATTGAAGGCTACCATCAAGAATAAGGCTCAGGTCTATATTAGCGTGTTTACGGTTGCAGAATTGGCTTCAACATCGGATAAAAATCGTCGCACTGGCCTGCTTAAGCTAGCAAAAGATATAACTGGCAATTATCGTCCAGCAGCAATGCCAGGTGAACTTCTCAAACGGTCATTGGAAGCAATTAATGACTTTGCTCCAGACATGGACAATTCCATGGGAACCGAATGGGATGGTTTATGGATAGGCTTGAATGACCCAACCTTAATCGATGAAGAGTCTTATCACGAAATAATTGAATGGAAAGCACAACAAGAGGCTTGGTATCATCAAATTCATGAGCGGGGACGCCCGCTAATGCAAGAAACTATAAAAAAGCTTCCTTTAGAAGAAAGAGCTACTTTGATGTCAAGCTTTGCGAAATTAATCCGGTACTATCGGCCGGACCGTGATTTCTTAAATGATTTCGTTGCTAATATGGCATATCGTAGCGGTACTGAGATTCATATAACCAGAGTACTCACAGAAAGGATAATAAAACACTCTGAACATTGGCGGTTTTTTTTGGCAGGTATGGCCTATAGTATGTATGGGCGGGCCATAAGGTCTAGTAGTTTCGGCAGGGATAAGAACCCTGGAAGCATAGATACGCAACAGTCGATTTATTTAACCCTTTGTGATGTTTTTGTGACCGCAGATCGGCAACAATACCGCATGTTGCGTTCCATAACACCATTCGGTCACAGGAAAAGGAAAATATGGACTTATCCAAAATTCCGTTCTTGGCTTTTAGGTGAAGAAAGTTTGTGAGGTGCGGCCTAAGCACTATGTATGGCGTGCAAAGTGCACCCTATATGCTCACTGACCAGTGGCAACTTTAAAATGCTCAAAATCCGCAACCTCTACGCCTACTACGGCTCCGTCACCGCGCTTAGCGGCGTTACCTGCCACGTCCGGGAAGGCGAGATCGTCACCTTGATCGGCGCCAACGGCGCGGGCAAGACCACGCTCTTGAACGCCATCTGCGGCCTGGTGCGCTGGCAGGGGGAGATCACTTACAGCGGCCGCACTCCCCTCGCCGGCACGGCCCCGGAGGACCTGGTGGCCTTAGGGATTTCCCAGGTGCCGGAGGGCCGCCAGCTCTTCGCGCCCATGACCGTGGCCGAAAACCTGGAGCTGGGGGCCTACCACCGCCATCGCCGGGAGAATCGCGGCTCCATTGCCCTGGATCTGCGGCGGGTCTACCACCTCTTCCCCCGTCTGGAGGAACGCCTCACCCAGAAGGCGGGCACCTTAAGCGGCGGCGAGCAGCAGATGCTGGCCATCGGCCGGGCCCTCATGGCCCGCCCCCGCCTGCTGCTTTTGGATGAGCCTTCCCTGGGCCTGGCACCGCTGGTGGTGGAGGACATCCTGGCCACCTTGAGCAGCCTCTGCCGGGAAGGGGTGACCATCCTCCTGGTGGAGCAAAACGCCCGGGCCGCGCTCAAAGTGGCCCACCGGGCTTACGTGCTGGAGACCGGGCGCATCATCCTGAGCGGCGCCGCGGCAGACCTGCTCGCTGACCGCCAGGTGACCCGGGCCTACCTGGGCCGGGATTACAAGGAGTTTACTGAGGGTAGGTAAGTCTATAAAGACTTAACCACAGAGACACAGAGGACACAGAGATGCACAGAGGACAAATTATTGCTTTGGCGTTTTACGCCAAAGCTTAAAAATATTTTCTCTGTGTTCCTCTGTGCTCTCTGTGCCTCTGTGGTAAAGAATTTAGGGGATAAATTGGAGGTAAGAGCCGTGCGCCAGCCCGAAATCGAGGCCATGGACCGGGAGGAGCTGGAGCTGCTCCAGTTGGAGCGCCTCCAGAGCACCCTCACCCGGGCTTTTCGCCAGGTGAAGTTCTACCGCCGCCAGTTCGATGACCTCGGCTTAGGGTTGGAGGCCATCCGGGAGCTTAAGGACTTGGCCCGGCTGCCCTTCACCACCCGGGAGGACCTGTCGGAGAATTACCCCTACGGCCTCTTTGCGGTGCCGTTGCGTGACATCGTCCGCATCCTCTCCTCCCCGGGCACCACGGAAAACCCCCTGGTGGTGGGCTACGCCGCCCAGGACGTGCGGCTCTGGCTGGATCTCCTGGCCCGCCTTTACACCGCCGCGGGCGTGGGCCGGGAGGACATCGTCCAGCTTATCCTGCCCCCGGGCCTGGCCAACTGGCGCCGGGACCTCCAGGCGGGCGCGGAACACCTGGGCGCGTCGGTGATCCCCGCGGCCACTCTGAACTTCGCCAAAGAGCTGATGGTCATGCGGGATTACAAGACCTCGGTCCTTATCACCACCCCTTCTCTCGCCCGGCATCTGCTCACGGTCATGGCCCGCATGGGTCTCTCCCCGGTGAAGTTGAGCCTGAAAAAGGGCCTGCTGGTGGCCGCGCCCTTGCCTTCCAAAACCCGGGGGGAGATTGAGGAAGGGTTCCGGATCAAGGTGGCCACCGCCTACGGTATCACCGAGGTCATGGGCCCGGGCCTGGCCTTCAGTTGCGAGGCCAACCAGGGATTTCACTTCAACGAGGACCATTTTTACCCGGAGATCATCGACCCGGAGAGCGGCCAGGTGGCCCCGGCGGGCGCGTCCGGGGAACTGGTGATCACCACCCTGAGCACCGTGGCCTTCCCCTTGGTGCGCTTCCGGAGCGGGGACCGGGCCCGGCTGGTCCGGGAGACTTGCGCCTGCGGCCGCACCCTGGTGCGCCTGGGGGAGATTTCCGGGCGGGTGGACGCGATCTTTTCCGTGGGGGGGATCAAGGTGCACCCGGACCGGTTGAAACTGCTGCTGACGGAGGTCCTGGGGGGGCACGCGGCCTCCCACCGCTGGCAGGTGGACTCGGAGGAGGGCTTGGATGTCTTGAATATCGACCTGACCCTGAACGAAGATATCTTCTCCGACGAAGTCAAGGCCCTGGAGGGGATGTGCCGCCGGGCCCGGCGACATTTACAAGACCATCTGGGGATCAACGCCCGCATCACTTTGAAGGAGGGGGCCAACTAAGGTGTGTGAGGGGATAACTTGCCAGGAAAATATAATTTATCACGGCGGCGTTGTCATTTTTACCCTTGACAAAAATATTCACAGGCTCCTAACATGAATAAAAAATCTATTGAGGGGAGTGTCCAAAGGGGGGGGAGAAATGAAAAATAAAGTTATCCTCAAGTTATTGGTCCTCTTGGCCCTGGGGTCCGCACTCCTGGTCTTCTCCGCCCCGGCCCGGGCCGAGATGTACGTGGAAGGCTATGTCGGCGGGGTCCAGGCCGCTAATGCGGATTTGGATTTCCGTGTAAGGGGGGGCATCGCTAGCGTGTCCAGCAATAATATCCCCGGAAGGCTGGACCCCGCGGTAATGGGCGGGCTCAAAATCGGCACCTGGTTCGTCAAGGAAGGCTTCCTGGGGTTCAATTACCCTAACTGGTGTAAGTATCTCGGCTTTTACCTGGATTTCAGCTACCATCGCCTGAACTTCCGCAATCAGCAGGGGTCCTGGGTTCATAGCTCTGGGGCCACGGGTTTCAACAATTTCTTTAGCGAAGGGAACGCGGCAACCTTGGCTTTTATGTTTGCCGGTCGTTTGGGCTTCCTGCCCGACTCCGAGGTGCCTTTCGGACGGCTGCAGCCCTTTTTGGCGGTGGGGCCGGGCATTTTATTCGCCAGCCAGCAGCCATCAATTAGGTTCCCCACATTGGCCGTCACTCTCCAGGGTGCGTCGGATTCCGATGCCACTATTTGCCTGGCCGCGGAGGCCGGTCTGAGATGGATGTGCCTGAAAAACGTGTCCATTGCTATCACCTTTAAATACCGTTTTGCCGAACCTCGGTTTAATTCCTCTTTTTACAATCCGTGGGTTGTTACTAATGACTCAACCACTATTAACCCCACTTTCCATCTCTTCAGCGGCCAGGTGGGGGTAGCTTACTACTTCTAACTTTAATTTTTCCTAAGCCCCAAGGCGGCTTCCGGGCCGCCTTTTTATTGGGAAGGAAGCAGCCGGAATTTCTCCGCGGTTGCCCATCCTTTTCCCGGCCAAAACCGGTTCACCGGGAACACCCAAGTTTCTCATTTACCTTCAGGGCAAAATAGCCTATGATACATACCTCATAATCAGTTAAACCTGCTCCATAAATCCCCTAATAAAAATAGGAGGAACCTCATGACCGGTTTTCGAAAATTCTTGGTTTTCGCGAGCGTGCTTTTATTGGTAACCGCGGGCCTGGCCTGGGGCGCGGAGCCCATTAAGATGGGCGCGGTGATGCGCCTGGCCATCGGCGCGGAGCACGGCATCCCCTGCACTCGAGGCGTGGAGATGGCCGTGGCCGAAGTCAACCAGGCCGGCGGCATCAACGGCCGCCAGGTGCAACTCATCGTGGAGGATGAAAAAGACTCCCCTGCGGCCGCAGTCAACGCCGTGCAGAAACTTATCAATGTGGACAAGGTCGTAGCCATGGTGGGCCCCATGACCTCCGGGGCCATGATGGCCGCGGGCAAAACTGCGGATGATGCCAAGGTAGTGGTAATCAGCCCCACCGCCACCACTCCCAAGTTGAGCGGCTTCGGCGCTTATATCTACCGGGGCTGCTCCCGCATCGACACCCAGGCCAAGGTGCTAACCGACTATGTGGCCAAGAATTGGAAGCCCAAAACCGTGGGCATCTTCTTCTCCAATGAACCTTACGGCAAGGGCTGCGCCGAGCTCTTCACCAAGTTCTTCGAGAAAAACGACATTAAGGTGGTGGCCACCGAATCCTTTATGCGGGGGTCCCGGGACTTCAAGGCCCAACTCACCAAGATCAAGGCCGCCAACCCGGATATCCTCTTCATTCCCGGCTACACCCCGGAAACCGCCCCCGCCGCGGCCCAGGCCCGGCAGTTGGGCATGAAGCAACGCATCCTGGGGGTTTACGGCGACATGGACCCGGTCTATATCCAGTTGGCCGGCAAGGCCGCGCAGGGCCACATCATCGGCGGCGAGTATGACGAAGCCTACGACACTCCCAAAAACCAGAAATTCAAGAAGGATTACGAGGCCCTGGTGAAGAAAAACAAGGATCCTTATAACATCATGTTCGCGGCCCTCTCCTACGACGCCGCGTCCATGATCCTGGAGGGCATGAAAAAGAACGGGCCCACCGCCGAGGGCATCAAGAAATCCCTGGACGAGATGAAGGACTTTGACGGCGTCACCGGCAAGCTCTCCTTCGGCAAAGAGCACGACGTGGTCCGGGCCGGCACCGACGGGGTCTATCTCCTGGAAGTCAAAGGCGGAAAATACGTGAAGGTGAAGTAGGGTTTTCTGTTTTCTGGTTTTGTATGGAAGGTGGCCTGGCCTCCTTGTCTGCAAAACCACCTTTGCGGAATTAAAAAAGCGAAAAAGCAGGAAGGCTGTCCTGACGACCGGCCTTCCTGCTTTTTTTTAACCATCGCTGCCAGATAGCGAGGTTATAAAGAAGGATTAGTGCTCTGGCCCTTAAACTTCTTTCGCGAAAAACGAAAAACTGCCTTTATTTCTCAACCAGGATCACCTTGTGGTTCACCAGGTTGAGGCTCTGGATGGTGGCCTTGAGGACCTTCTGTTCCCCGAAAATATTCACCAGGCGCAGGTTTTCCCCGTCCGGTTCGATGACGTCCACGTCTTGTAAGAGCAATTCTTCTTTACCATCCTTCAATATATAGGCTGCGGCTTCACACATGTCTAAGGATCTCCTTTAGTCGATGGCTGACGATTTTTTCCACCAGGTGGGGCAGAGGCTCGGGAGAAAGCCCCACAATCTCCACCTTCTCCTGGGTTAAGGGCAAAAGGATTTTGGGCGCGGCCGCGGACGCGATGGCCTCGGCCATCTTCGGGGTGACTTCCCCCATCATGGAGTTAGCCAGGACGATGGAGAGGCACCCCAAGATGACGTCCACCCGGGGCACGGTGCGGAGGATGGCGTTCTCGCCGCTGGCCCCCCGGTTGGCCCGGGCTTTCATCATCTGGGCGGTGGCCACCGCGTTGGTCCCCAGGGCGATGACTTCGTGCTCCTCCCGGTACACCTCTTTCAGGCGCTTGATGATCGCGGCGCCGATGCCGCCCCCCTGGCCGTCGATGACGCAGATACGCATCTTCTCCCCTTATTCCAGACCGAACTTCTCCCGGAGCTTATGATAGACGATCTCCGGGACCATGCCTTCGATATTGCCCCCGTGAATGGCGGCTTCCTTGAGGATGCTGGAGCTTAAGAAGACCCACCTGAGGCCGGTCATTAAAAAGACGGTTTCGATTTCCGGCTCCAGGCGGCGGTTCATCATGGCCAATTGAAACTCGTATTCAAAGTCGGTGACCGCTCTTAAGCCCCGGAGAATGGCCCGGGCGTTTTTTTGCCGGGAGTAGTTCACCAGCAGGCCGGAAAAGGTGTCAATGGACACCTGGGGATGGTCCGCCAGGGAAACCCGGATCATCTCCATGCGCTCTTCGATGGTGAAGAGGCACTTTTTCACCGGGTTTTGGGCCACGGCCACGATGATGTGGTCGAAGATCTTCAGGGCCCGCTGCAGCAAATCCAGGTGGCCGTTGGTAATGGGATCGAATGAGCCGGGATATACGACGATGTCAGGCATCTGCCTGGGTGCTCCTATATTATTTTAAAAGGATTTACCACAAAGACACAAAGGACACAAAGTATCACAGAGGAAATATTATTATGCTTTGGCGTGAAACGCCAAAGCATAATAAATTATCTTCTTTGTGTAACTCTGTGACCTTTGTGTCTTTGTGGTTAAGCAATTATCCCACCTTGTCTTACGGGGCCTGGTAAAAAGCCACCTGGGTGTCGCCGTAGCGCCTTAATTCCCGGCGTGCCAAACTGCCCGCGGTTTCCGGCAAATGGTCCCGGCGGCTGTGTTCCGCCACCACCCAGGCGGCGGGTGCCAAGATGCCCGCGGCCGCCAAGTCGTTGAGCGCGGTTATGGCCTTCTCCCCGCCGTAGGGAGGGTCCAGGAAGGCCAGGTCAAAATCCTCTCCATGGACCGCCAATTTCTTCAAGGCCTGGCGCACGGGCACCGGCTGCACCACCGCCCGGTCCTTAAGGTCCAGGCTCTCCAGGTTGCGGCGCAGGACCTTCAAGGCTTCCGGGTGATCCTCCACAAAGACCGCCTCCCTGGCCCCCCGGCTCAACGCCTCGATACCCAGGGCGCCGGTACCCGCGAAAAGGTCCAAAACCCGGGCCTTTACCACCACGTTTCCCAGGATATCAAACACCGCCTCCCGAACCTTGGCCCCGGTGGGCCGAATGCGGCCTTTGACCGGCGCCAGGCGGCGGCCTTTGAGAGCACCGGCAATGACGCGCATATGACTGCTCCTTGGGAGCATTCAGCTTTCAGCAGTCAGCTTTTAGTATGCCGTCCCGGGATTATCTTCACTAAAGTTTTTAAGCCCTTTTCTCCCTCCCCCTTGATGGGGGAGGGCTGGGGTGGGGGTGAAATTTCTCAGGTGGGGCGGGCCTCCGTGCCCCCCGCCCATGGCGGCCGAGACCGCCGCCCAACCCCCCCCCACCCAAGCCCCACCCACCAGGGGAGGGGGAGTTATGAGGGCTCAAATTTTGGCAAGACAATCCCAGGTCACGATACTTATCACCAACCACAAATTCATTGGCTCACTGACCACTGGTCACTGGCCACTGACCACTGACCACTATCTCAAATAATCCTGCGCCAAAATCTCCGCGATCTGCACCGCGTTGGTGGCCGCGCCCTTGCGGAGGTTATCCGCCACCACCCAGAGGTTGAGGCCGTTTTTAATGCTGAAGTCTTCCCGGATGCGCCCCACCAGGGTGAGGTCCTGGCCCGCGGCGTCCAGGGGCATAGGGTATTGAAACTTGGCGGGATCGTCCACCACCTTCACGCCCGGGGCCTTGGCCAGGATCTTCCGGGCCTCTGCCGGGGTCAGTTTCTTTTCCGTCTCAATATTCACCGCTTCCGAGTGCCCGTAAAACACCGGCACCCGCACGGTGGTGGCCGTTACCTGGATGGACTCGTCCCCCATGATCTTTTGGGTCTCCAGGACCATCTTCATCTCTTCCTTGGTGTAGCCGTTCTCCAGGAAGACGTCGATATGGGGGAGCACGTTAAAGGCAATGCGGTGGGGATACACCTTTTTTTCAATCTCTTGATTGGAAAAAAGGGCCCGCACCTGCCCGACCAGCTCGTCCACCGCCTTCTGGCCGGTGCCGGAGACCGCCTGGTAGGTGGAGACCACCACCCTTTTGATCCGGGCGGCCTGGTGCAAAGGCTGGAGCACCACCACCATCTGGATGGTGGAGCAGTTGGGATTGGCGATGATCCCCCGGTTGGTATAAAGGGCGATATCCTGGGGGTTGACCTCCGGGACCACCAAAGGGATGTCCGGCTCCATGCGCCAGGCGCTGGAGTTGTCCACCACCACCGCGCCTTGGGCCGCGGCGATGGGCCCGTATTCCTTGCTGATGGACCCCCCCGCGGAGAAGAGGGCGATCTCCACCCCGTTGAAGGAATCTTTGCTTAAAACCCCCACGGGGATCTCTTTGCCCAGGAAGGTGACCTTCTTCCCCAGGGACCGTTCCGAGGCCAGGGGGAACAACTGGGCCACCGGAAAGCGCCGCTCCTCCAGACAGGCCAACATCTGCTGGCCCACTGCGCCGGTGGCGCCCACCACGGCTACTCTGTAAGAACCACCCATAGTATTCCAATGCTCCTATTTATGCTTAAAAGCCGTCACACCAATTTGCGGTCAGAAAGCTGATTTTTTGTAGGGGCGCACCCGTGTGTGCGCCCTGATTTGGGCGGACACATGGGTCCGCCCCTACAGAATAATTCCTTATTGATGGTTTTTTAGCTGAAAGCTGACCGCTGAAAGCTGACCGCGTAAATTATATCAGTTCCACCGCGTACTTGGCAATCAGGTCCCCCACCTGGCCGGTGGACCTCCCCATCTTGCCCGCGGCCATGGATTTCATATCATTGGCTGCGGCCTTCTTGATGGCCCCGTCCACCGCGGCCGCGGCCTTGGCCTCCCCCAGCTGCTCCAGCATCATCTGGGCCGCGGCAATGGCGGCGATGGGGTTGACCACCTGAAGACCGGTGTATTTGGGGGCCGAGCCGCCGATGGGTTCGAACATGGACACGCCCTCGGGGTTGATGTTTCCCCCTGCGGCCACGCCCATGCCCCCCTGGATAATGGCGCCTAAGTCGGTGATAATGTCCCCGAAGAGGTTGTCGGTGACCACCACGTCGAACCACTCCGGGTTTTTCACGAACCACATGCAGGTGGCGTCCACGTGCGCGTAATCCGTGGTCACGTCCGGGTATTTGGGGGCCATGGCCTCGAAGGCCCGGAACCACAGGTTGGAGGCATAAGTCAGCACGTTGGTCTTGGCCACCAGGGTCAGTTTCTTGTCCTTATTGCGCTTTCGGGCCAGTTCGAACGCGAACTTCAGGCACCGGTCCACCCCTTTTCTGGTGTTGATGGAGGTCTGCACCGCCACCTCGTCCGGAGTGCCGTGCTTGTGGAAGCCTCCCGCGCCCACGTACATACCTTCGGTGTTTTCCCGGACCACCACGAAATCGATGTCCTTGGGGCCCTTGTCCTTCAGGGGGCAGTCCACCCCGGGGTAGAGAACCACGGGCCGAAGGTTGATGTACTGGTCCAACTCGAAGCGGGCCCTAAGAAGAATACCCTTCTCCAGGATGCCCGGGGCCACGTCCGGGTGGCCGATGGCCCCCAGGTAGATGGCTTTGAATTGGCGCAGCTCATCCAAAACCGAGTCCGGCAGAATCTCTCCGGTTTTTTTGTAACGTTCCCCGCCCAGATCGTAATAATGATAATCAAATTTGAGATTTGCGGGTCCGGCCACCGCGTTCAGCACTTTGATGCCTTCGGCCACCACTTCCGGGCCGGTGCCGTCCCCGGGGATGACTGCAATACGATAGGTCATGCGGGTATTGCCTCCAGATGCTTCTTGATATGGGCTATGAGGCCGCCGTCCGCCAGGAGTTCCTGCATAAACGGAGGAATGGGCTGGCTGGCGTACTTCTTTCCGGTGGTGAGGTTGGTGATCTCCCCGGTGTCGAAGTTGACGCTGATCTCCTGGCCGCGCTCAATCTCTTTGGCCGCGTCCGGTGCCTCCAGGATGGTGAGGCCCATGTTAAAGGCGTTCCGGTAAAAGATGCGGGCAAAGCTCACGGCAATGACCCCTGCCAGCTTGGCGGCCTTGAGGGCCACGGGCGCGTGCTCCCTGGAGGAGCCGCAGCCGAAGTTTTTCCCCGCGACAATGAAATCCCCGGGCTGGGCCTTCTTGACGAATTCCGGGTCCGCGTCCTCCATGGCGTGCTTGGCGAGTTCCCCGGGGTCCGAGGTATTGAGATACCGGGCCGGGAGGATCTCATCGGTGTTGATGTCGTCCCCGAATTTGTGCACTTTGCCTTTGAGTTCCATAACAACCTTCCTCAGGTCTTTTCTCCCTTGTGCGGAATTAATAATACTAACCTGAAGAAAATGGAAAATTCAAGGGGGTACTTCACCTTAAAAACCAAAGGTTTTTCTAATTAGGGTTGACAAAATATATCATTAATTGATATATATTGCCATGGCTTGGGCAGTACGCTTAACTTCGAATGTCCGCAAAAAGCTCAAAAGACTGCCCAAGAGTATTGATGAGATCTTCCAGTTTTTATTAGCAGAAATGAGGCTCTCAGGTCCGGTTCAGGCTGAATGGCCCAATTATGGCAAGCTCCGGGAGGACTGCTATCATTGCCATCTCCAAAGAGGCAGGCCCACCTATGTCGCCGTCTGGAGAGTCCTGAGCAAAAAGGACAAAGTAATCGAGGTCACTTATGTCGGCAGCCATGAAAAAGCCCGTTACGGGCGACTATGTTGAGGTAAAATTTCGCATACCTGCGACCAAAGTGGTTAAGGTAAAAGAGGTTTTGGCCTCTTATGGGGCCATTGCCGCAGAACCTGAGTCCGTGCCTTGGGAGGAGGTCTATCCTGATTTCAACGGGAGCGTTGCTCTTCGTGGAGCCAGGAAGCGGGAGGGCCTAACCCAAAAAGATTTAGCTGCTTTGGTTGGGGTTAGCCAGACCCATATCTCTGAAATGGAGCACGGCAAAAGGCCCATCGGTAAGGACATGGCCAGGAGACTCGCCAAGGTTCTCAAAGCCGACTATCGGGTTTTTCTGTAAAGTAAAATGCCGCGCCCGGAAAAAATCTTCGTTTATGAAATCCAAGGGAAAGTCACCCCCCCGGAGTCCCTCTGCGGCGACGACTTCCTGGGGGCCTGGCGGGAGGGGGATTATTCCTACCTCTTTTTCAGCAACCCAAAAGAAGACCAGGTCCTGACCTGGCTCCAGGGCGAGGCCGCGGGGTCATTTTCCTCGGAAACCATCCTCAATTACGCGGATTGGGAGGCGGGCCAGCCCTTTAAACCCCTGAGCTGCGCGGGGCTCCACTTTTCCCCCATTTGGGAGGAGCCCGCGCCCCCGCCCGGGGAGACGCTCATCCGCATGGAGCCGGGGCTGGCGTTCGGCTCCGGCTACCACCCCACCAGCCGCCTCTGCCTGGGGCTGCTGCGTCGGGTCTATGACCAGGACCCGCCCCGGGAAGTCCTGGACCTGGGCACCGGCACCGGTATCCTGGCCCTGGCCGCGGTGGCTATGGGGGCCAGGTGGGTCATAGCCGTGGAGTACAACGAACTGGCGGTGCGCACCGCGTCCCGGAACCTCCGCCACAACCACCTGGAAGACAAAATTCTTCTCATCCAGGGGGACGCCCGGCATTTCGCCCACCTCCCCGGATACCTGGCCCTGGCCAACATCCACCTGGACGTGCTCCTGGACTTGCTTACCATCCCGGAGTTCCTCACCCGGAAATGGTACATCTTCTCCGGGGTCCTGGGCACCCAGATGGAGCGCTTCCGCCAGGCCCTGGCCGCCACCCCCTTAAAGGAAATAGAAACCCTGGATGAAAATATGTGGTTCGCGGTGTTGGCTGAAAATGAGACAAAGGAAGGATGAAATGGTTACTTATCAGCAAGGCTGGTCCCGGCTCGATCTAACCGACACCCCGCTGGGGCCCATATCCCTGGTTTTCTCCCACAACGGGTTGGCCTCCCTCTCCTACGAGGAAGACCGCAAAGCGATCCCCCCGAATATGCCCACAGCTAAAGCGGCCTGGGCCGTTGCAATTAAACAAAACTTAATCGCCTATTTTTTCGGACTGCCGATGGAATTCCAACCTCTCCCCCTACACCTGGATGGCACTCCTTTTCAACTGCGCGTGTGGGGGGAACTCCAGAGAATTCCTAGAGGCAAGACAGTTTCCTATCAGGAATTGGCGACTCGGGTGGGCAACCCCAAGGCCGCCCGGGCCGTGGGCCAGGCAGTGGGCGCCAACCCCCTCCCCATCATCATCCCCTGCCACCGGGTGATTAACGCGGACGGTCGCCTCGGGGGGTATAGCTCCGGCCTCCACCGCAAAGAATGGTTGTTGCGGCATGAGGGAGTGGATATTTGAGGGGAGAGCCGGGGATAAAGATGCACCACTAAGACACAAAGGACACAAAGATACACCAAGTGATTTTTTGCTTTGGCGCTAAAGCGCCAAAGCAAAAATCATTTCTTTGTGATTCTTGGTGATCTCTGTGTCTTGGTGGTTAAATTGAGCACCTTGCCCTTTAACTCCCCGCATCATTTCCCCCTCACGGTTTGCAACTTCGGCAAGGGCTGAAGCCCTCCAGGTAGGCTTCTTTAAGGGAGGTGAATTTCCCCCGGTTGGCGGGCGCGATTTTCTCCGCCAGGGGGCAATTGGGGCGGTGGAAACGCAGGGTGTTGCGGTTAGCCAGGTAGAAGGTTTCATTCTGGTTCAGGGCTTTTTGCCACACCCCTCGCCCGGCGTCCATGGCCTCTGTCTGCGCGGCCAGCAAGACTTCCCGGTAGCTGAGGTTAGGGGGGTGGAAATAAACCCGGGCCAGGCCCTGGCGCAGCAGGGCCGCTTCCACCAGGGTGTTGTCCGCCAGGAAAATGTGAGCCAGCAGGCGGCCGTAGTGGTCGTAACGGAGAGGGCCGTATTCCAGGCGCACCTCTTTTCCCTCCGTGAGTTGCGCCAGATAGGCCTTGGCCTTATGGGCCAGAAACTCGGCGGCGCGGCCATCCCTTTCCATCTCCGGGGCATCGATCCCCAGGAGGCGCACCCGGACGCCGCCTGCCAGGATCAGGGTATCGCCGTCGACCACCTGGGTGACCCGGGCCTTTTGGGGCGGCCCCAGGGGGGCTCGGCCGCAGGCGCAGGCCAGGAGCCAGGCCATCAGCACTAGGATGAGACAGACGGCCTGGGTTTTCTGTTTTCGATTTTCCGTTTTCTGTGGGAAGAAGCGCTTCATAGATAAATTAACAGAGCGATCCATATACTATTTGAGACCTCTGAAAAATGCCGGAAATTTTGAATGTGGCCTGGATGGAGTCCTTTTATTCCCTCCCCCTAACCCCCTCCCACCAGGGGAGGGGAAAAAATAAGGACATTTGCCGCTTCAGAAACCTATTTTGCAGATGTCTCTTTTTTCTCTACAGAAAACCGGAAACAAAAAACAGAAAACTATCTTCCAAGTTTCTCTGCAAAGTAAGGAATGGTAGCCTGCAAGCCCGCGTCCAGGGGCACCGCGGGCTGCCAGCCCAGAATCTCCCGGGCCCTGGTGATGTCCGGCCGCCGCCGCACCGGGTCATCCGGCGGCAGCGGCTTAAAGACCAGTTCCCCGGCGCTGGCGGTGAGCGCCATTACCTTGCGGGCCAAGTCCATGATGGTGAACTCCTCGGGATTGCCCAGGTTCACCGGCTCCGTCTGCCCCTCACAGTTCATCAGGCGCACCAGGCCGTCCACCAGGTCCGAGACATAGCAAAAGGAGCGGGTCTGTTTCCCTTCCCCATAAATGGTGATCTCCTGGCCGGTGAGGGCCTGGACGATGAAGTTGCTCACCACCCGGCCGTCGTTTAAGGCCATGCGGGGGCCGTAGGTGTTAAAGATGCGGGCAATGCGGATGTCCACCCGGTTCTGGCGGTGGTAGTCCATCATCAAAGTTTCGGCCACCCGTTTGCCTTCATCGTAGCAGCTCCGGGGCCCCAGGCAGTTGACGTTCCCCCAATACGCTTCCCGTTGGGGATGCTCCAGGGGGTCGCCGTAGACCTCGGAAGTGGAGGCCAGCAATATCCGGGCCTTGACCCGTTTGGCCATTCCCAGCATGTGGAGAGTGCCCAAGACATTGGTTTTGATGGTCTTCACCGGGTTGTATTGATAATGCACCGGCGAGGCCGGGCAGGCCAGATGGTAGATCTGGTCCACCTCCAACATGATGGGATTCACCAGGTCATGGCGGATCATTTCCAGCCGGGGATGGTCCCGGAGGTGCAGCAGGTTTTCTTTGGAACCGGTGAAATAGTTGTCCAGGCACAAGGTGTCATGCCCTTGCTGCAGCAGGAACTCCAGCAGATGGGAGCCGATGAACCCGGCGCCCCCGGTGACCAGGATACGGGCCATAAGACGTTTCCTCCCCAAGGGATTATCGCGCCTCCATTGTAACCGCGCTTGCCCCGGAGGTAAATTCCAGATTGACAGGCGGGGCGATTTAACTAACAATGTTACCAACCCATAAGGCAATCCAAGCCGCTGCTGAGGTAAGCCAATGCAATCAAAGCGGAGATTAATGGGAATTAAATGCCTCTTCCTGCTCCTGGCCCTGGCCCTGCTGGCCCCGGCCGCGTGCACTCCTGACCGCAAGGCCCAAGAAGAGCTGCGCCAGGAAATTCAAGGCCTGAAAACCGAGATCAAGGCCTTGAAGGAGAAGGTGGCCAAGCTGGAGTCCAGCCAGCAGGAGATGCTGACGTCCCTCCAGAAACCGCAAGCTCCGGCTGCTGCAGCGGGAACCCCCGAACCTACGGAAACGCTGAGCGTCGACCAGATCCTCCGGGATAAGGAACGCTTACAGGGCTCCCGGGTAAAGGTCAAGGGCATGCCGGGGACGGTCTTGGTCCACCATAAAACCATTCTTTTGAAAGGTGCGCCAGGGGTGGTGGAAGTCTATTTCGGCGGCCTCCCGGATGTGAAGGCTATAAACCGCCTCACCTCCACCACCCTGGACCAGCCCCTCACGTTCACCGGCGTGCTGAATTTACCGCCCCGGGGGGGAGGCAATCCCAGAATTACCGCTGAGGCAGTAGAATTCTGAGTCCCGGGGAATCATCCTCCCCCTGGCAAACCCTCCGCCGGCGGCTGTTGGCCAAGAAACCGGTGGCCCCGGGGGCCCCTCCCGCGCCGGGCGCGGCCCTGAGCCGCAGCCTCAGCCGTCTGGACCTGCTGGTCATCGGCGTGGCCCAAATCATCGGCGCCGGCATCTTTGTCATCTCCGGGGTGGGAGTCCAGATCGCCGGCCCCGGTATCCTCCTCTCCTTTCTGGTGGCCGGCGGGGCCTGCACTCTCTCGGCCTTGTGCTACGCCGAACTGGCCTCCATGATCCCCCAGGCGGGGAGCGCTTATTCTTACGCCTACGCCATCTTCGGAGAACTCCTGGCCTGGATCATCGGTTGGGACCTGATCCTGGAGTACGGCATGGGCGCGGCCGCCGTGGCTGCGGGCTGGTCCTTTTATCTCCAGGACCTGCTCCGAGGCTTTGGTTTAAATCTCCCCCATTGGGCCAGCGGCCCCCCTTTCAGCAAACCGGGGCGGCTCATCAACCTGCCCGCGGCCCTGGTGGTCATGGGCTTTGCGGTGCTTCTCATCTTCCGCACCCGCCTCAACGCCCTCATCGCCCGGTGCATCGTGGCCGTGAAGCTGGGGGTGATCGCCTTCATCCTGGCCCTGGGCGCGGGTTATGTCCAACCCCATAACTGGCTGCCCCTGGCCCCCCACGGCGGCTGGAGCATCATCCAGGCCGCGTCCCTGGTCTTTTTCGCGTACCTGGGTTTCGACGTGGTGGCCATCACCGCGGAAGAATCACGCCACCCCGCCCGGGACGTGCCCTTCGGCATCATCGGCTCTCTGGCCCTGTGCAGCGTCATCTACCTGGCCGCGGCCCTGATCCTGGTGGGCATGGTGCCTTACGGCCAGGTGAACCCGGACGCGCCTTTTTCCACCCTCTTCCGCCAGGTGGGCCTGGTTTGGGCCGCGGACGTCATCGCGGTGGGGGCCATCATCGGCATCACCTCCGTGCTCTACATGCTCCTGCTGGCCCAACCCCGGGTGCTCTATGCCATGGCCCGGGACGGCCTCCTGCCCCGGTGGGTGGCCGGGCTCCATCCCCGCTACCAAACGCCCCACCGCATGACTCTTATCTGCGGCGCCGCGGTGGCCCTGGTGGCCTCCCTCACCCCCATTGAGAAACTCGCTTATCTGTGCAACATCGGCACCCTCTTCGCGTTTCTCCTGGTCTGCTCCGGGGTGTTGGTGCTCCGCTTCACCCACCCTACCCTGCCCCGGCCCTTCCGCTGCCCCGCCGGCAAAATCATCTCCGCTCTCGGCGCCCTGGTCTCCCTGGCCCTGATGCTCTCCATGCCCGCCGGCTCCTGGTGGCGTCTGGGCCTGTGGCTCCTGGCGGGACTAGCGATTTACTTTCTCTATGCCTGTCGCTCCGGCCGCCTGGCCCCAGTAATCAAAAACCTTGAGTCTGACCATCATTAAATCGATGCTTTGCTTAAACCTGACATTTAGAGGCAATAATTACTATTCCGGTAGGGCATGAGAGGTTAGATATGGTAATCATATCAAATACTCTCTATTATTATTTAACTCATTGATATATAGAAGTAAGTTTGCAGCGGACGATTTTTGTTATCTAGATATTGTGTAAACTTACTGGTCCCTACTTTTTGCCGTAGGGCGGGAAAGCGAAGCGCATCCCGCCTTCGCCAATTGGGTTAGGCCTGACTTATGCCGCAATATATTCGCGCCTTTGTTCCTGGCGGCACGTTCTTCTTCACGGTCACGCTGCTGGAACGCCGCCGGAGACTCTTGACCGAAAACATTGACAACCTTCGGGAGCTGTTCAAGGCGGCCCGCCGACGCCGACCATTTACCATCGAGGCCATCGTTATTTTGCCCGATCACCTGCATTGCATCTGGACCTTGCCTTCCGGGGATGCGGATTTCTCCACCCGCTGGCATGATATCAAAGCCCGATTTGCCGCACAAATTTCCAGAGGGGTCGTAGGGCGGGAAAGCGCAGCGCATCCCGCCTTCAGAACAAGGCATTTGGCAGCGACGCTTTTGGGAACACGTCATCCGTGATGAGGGTGACTATGAGCGTCATGTAAATTACATCCACTACAATCTGGTAAAGCATGGTCAGGTTACGAAGGTCGCGGATTGGCCGTATTCCAGCTTTCATCGATACGCGGAACGCGGCACTTATAACCTTGAATGGGCGGCAGATGATGACGTTCGGCGACTGGAGATGGAGTGATGCAAAAGGCGGGATGCGCTGCGCTTTCCCGCCCTACGGGCTACGGGCTACGGGCTGCCATATACCTTGCCAATATCTACAAACTATTAAAATTGTCAATTAGTTGAAGATATTATCAACCTAGCGCAAGTCCGAGATGGTGAACACCGCCTCCACCCGGGGCACCTCTTGGGCCACCGCCTCCCGGCCCCCTTCTTCCCGGTCCCCCATCCTTCTGGTCTTATTTAACTCCTTCAAAAAATTTTCTGCACTCCGGATTTGTTTGTAATTTAGAAGGCCGCCCGTGTGAAAAGGTTGATAAATTTTTCCAAATTTTTAAAAATTCAAGTTGAATTGGCCGGAAAAGCCTGGAGTTGCGGGTTGGGAGAAAAATGGTTGGGGTTGCGAGTAAGGCTGAATTCCAATGATGGGAGTAACGGGTGCGACATAGACAACCGGCGGTGGTCCTGCGTGGTGCATATAGTGACGGGGATTGTGTGGACCCTTATAAGAGCGCCGGAAATGCTTATGGTGACGGTCAGAGGCATGATGCCTTGGGCCATGCCACCCATAGGCATTTCCATGGGGCTGTTGATAGTTCGGGTGATGCTCAAATTGTGGATATGGTCCGGCCTGGGCGCCCAGGGGGTTGAAGGCCAGGATAAGGCCCATCATCAGGATAACGCTCAACCATCTATTCAGGTTCATTCGCTTACCCTCCCGAAAAAATTTGCAAACAGGATTTGCTAATTAGAAAACGGTCGGCCGGAAAGCGTTAAGAGAGTTTTTGTAAATTAAGGAAGAATATCCGAGATTATGTTGCAGCCTTGGCCAGCATAGTCCAAAAATGGTTTTAGGACCTCTTTGCTTCGGTGAGAATCCCCCAAAGGTGCCATTCGTTAAGCCGACTCCTCTCATCGACGGCATAGTAGGACAAATTTCCCTGGAGAATTATATTTTCCTGGAATTTTTGGCATACTAGAACCTCAGCGACCAAATACCATCTTTCTGGGAAGCTTAAGAGTCCTCACTTAGCACCGCCCGGCAATGGTAAAGGAACGTGGCCAGAGATTATTGCCGGATGTGTTGATGGCTTGCCAGGAGCGAAAATTATCGGCGCAGAGGCAGAAGTTCCAGATATGAAATGGATATGGGAAATTTTTTAGGGAAGTTTTGAATTTTAGTAGTTATCTGCCTTATAAGCACCCAGGCAGATATCTTTTAGCTCCTTCTCCTGCTGTTCATCCCCTTCCCCTCAACTTGAGTAGGCTCCTCCAAAAGCCCAGCTTTACTCCATTCCTATTCTTATGTAGCCGATAGCTGTGAAGTGCAATGAGGGCAGCGGGTGGCTTGAATCGGTATAGTAGTAAAACAGAACGAGCACTCCTTGGTTGTTGGCTCAGCTGCCGGGGCCTCCTGCTCCCGCTGCATGCGGTTGATGCCCCTGATCACCAGGAACACGGCAAAGGCTATGATGACAAAGCTGATGATGGTGTTGATGAAGATTCCCCAATTGAGGGTCACGGCCGCCGCCGCCTTGGCTGCAGCCAGGGAGGCGTAGGGGCCGGCGGCCTTACTTCCTTCTTTTAACACAATGAATAAATTGGCAAAATCTACATTACCTAGGAGCAAGCCCATGGGCGGCATGAGAACGTCATCCACGAAGGACTTGACAATGGTTCCGAAGGCCGCGCCGATAACGATTCCCACGGCCATATCCACTACGCTCCCCCGTATGGCAAATTCTTTGAATTCTTTGAACATGATTAGTCTCCTGAGATCGATATGTTGGAAACTCACCTTTCCCATCCGGGAGGTGGTTCCACAAGGCTAACAAAATTGCCATCTGCATCTGTGAGGAGGATTGTTTTGCCCGAGGGCAGCCGGAAAGCTCTCAGCCTTCTGGGCTCATCTTCATCATATATGACTGGCACCTCGGTTTCCAGTAGTTCCGCCTTTACGCCGGTGACTTCATAGGCTTCTTCCCCTTCCATTACAAGAGAGAAAGTCTTGTCGGTGATCTCAAAGGTCACCCCTTCTCCGGCCAACGCCTCTGAAACTTCTCCTAGTTGAAAATTAGGGACATATAATTCCATTGGCCTCTCCTTATGGTAAGGTTAGCCGTCTCCGCTTCTCGCACTTGATTTTTGGATAATCTTATTCTTCGATAAGCACCTAGAGGTGGAATGTCAACGATCGAGCTCCACCCACTTATCGATAACTTGCCAAATCCGGAAATTATCCCCAAACCCGGAAAAGTTGGAGGTATGATCTGGATAGGGAAACCCTTCCAGATCCTCTTGATGAGCGGATTTATCAGTTATCGCCCCTTTACCCAGTTTGGCCGATCGAACACTTGTCCAAGGCGCAACCAGATTCTATTTCAAAAAACGAAGTCGCTATCTACAGGTGGATAGTTAGATAAAAAGTTCCCGTATCACTTTGAGACCGCCAACCAAGGCCGGCAGGCCGATAAGATGGGGGGGAGATATCCCGCCAAGAGCGCCCCCGAGCGAACCCATCATGGTGGACCAGAACACCGTCAGCGGGGCCGACACGCATTATTCCGGCGGGAGCAACGCTACCGTCTGGGCGGGGAGGAGTAACACCCACCCCTATGGAAACAATGCCGGGGCGCCATAAGGCGTAACAGGCCCGGGGCCAGAGCCAGGGAACCCCATTCATTACGGCCTTCAACCTGCGCAGAAAACTTCAAAAAATAAATCAGGGCGACCACCCGGCCGCCCCATTTTATCCGCGCCGGCCTGGTCCTGAACTCCAGGCCGCAATAATTTCAGATTATCCGTGGTAGTCGGTCATTTCCACAGCCGGAACAGCAACTGGCCTTTCTTGGAATGATCCACCAGACTGAAGATGCAGCAGGTCAGGGCAAAGCTGCTGGAGAATAGCATTATGAACATTAAAGAGAAATCCATCTGTGCCACCTCTCTTCCTACTAATTTGCGGAACTTCTTGGGTCTTATCAATTAGACAACAGAGAGAACGGAATATTAGCAGGGGATGACCAAAAGCTAAAAAACACTTCTCCAGATGTCCATAGGCAAAAGTGCCCATTTTTTGAGGGAAAAGCACCTAATTCAGGTGGGTATGTCCGGACCCCATGAAATTGTTGCTCAAAAAATTATCGCCCACACCCTGTAATTTAAGAAGTTGACAATTCAGATGCCCGCTCACTTGCCACTATCTACAAACTATTAAAATTGTCAATTAGTTGAAGATATTATCAACCTAGCGCAAGTCCGAGATGGTGAACACCGCCTCCACCCGGGGCACCTCTTGGGCCACCGCCTCCCGGCCCCCTTCTTCCCGGTCCACTAGGATGAGGACCTGGACCACTTACAGACGGAAGATCAATCCGGTCTACTCCTTACCGGCCTGACCTTGGACGAAATCGAAAAATGGGCCCTGGGGGAAGCCCTGGAACGCCGCCAGTGGCGGCGCCTGGCCACCGCCCGGGAGCTGGGCATCGACAAAAGCACCCTGCGCCGCAAGAATCAACCGCTACGGGCTCAACCCACCCGGGAAAGCCAGAGATTGACATAATCCGCTCTTAAGCGTCCAGCTTTTGATGACCAGGCGGCGACTCATGACCGCTGGTAGGCCACGCCGCTGGGACAGTTGGTGGACAGGGTGGAGAAGGAGGCCATCTTTGCCCTGCGGCCGATAATTGCTTCCTTTAGAGAGCATTTTTGCTCACTTTCATGATTGATTAGGATGCATTTTGCTCCCACTACACACCCCACCCTTTAAAAGCCCCTGTCCCTGCCAAACCTGTGGTTGGCCTAGTATTTGATTAATAAAAAGCAAAAGCTAATCACCGGCAGCCACAGCCAGGAGCCGGAGACCCTGGTCCAGGGGTTCCTTGCCGGGACCTTGGTAAACGGCCCCATCCTCAATGTGGCACCATGATGATCAGGGAAAGATAGCTGTTTCCAGGATAAGGCATCCTGACAACCGGTTATTAATCAGGGGCTGCTGACTCTCTCCCCAGACCCGCCCCGGCAACGAAAATTGCTCCAGGAGGTTCGTTGCAGATGTTAGCCCTGTCGGGTATAATGAACTTATGCTCACGACCTCCCGGCGGCTTCAGACCCCGTTTGAAAAAATTATGCAGCAAACCCGTGGAGATAAACGACTAGAACAGGTGTGAATTATGACCAGAATTGCCGTAACCAGTGAAGGTCCCTCCCTGGACGACCGGGTGGATCCCCGCTTCGGCAGGGCCGCCGGTTTCCTGGTGGTGGACCTGGAAACCATGGATATCCAATACATTGATAACGGCCAGTCCCAGGTGATGGCTCAGGGCGCGGGCATCAAGGCTGCGCAGCTGGTCGCCCGGGCCGGGGTGAGCTGTCTGCTCACCGGTTACGTCGGCCCCAAGGCCTTCCAGGCCCTGGCTGCCGTCGGCATCAAGGTGGGGCAGAACCTTGAGGGGCTCACCGTGCGCCAGGCCATGGAGCGGTATAAAAGCGGCCTGGTGGAGATGGCTTCAGGAGCCAACCAGGCAGGACGATGATTTTTGCGGTGGCGAGCGGCAAGGGCGGCACTGGGAAAACCACGGTAACCGCGTCCCTGGCCACAGTCTGGGACGCACCCCTGGTGGCCGTGGACCTAGATGTGGAAGAGCCCAATCTGCATCTCTTTCTCCAACCGTGCATTGACGGGAGGGAAACGGCCCACCTGACGGTGCCGGTGGTGGATAAGGCCAAATGCACCCACTGCGGCGCGTGCTCCGATCTTTGCCAGTTTTCGGCCATCACCGTCATGGGCCAGTTGATCTTGACCTTTCCGGAGATGTGCCACGGCTGCGGCGGTTGCTTCGCGGTCTGCCCTGAAAAGGCGCTCTCTCCTGGCCGGCGGGAGCTTGGAGAAATCACCTGGGGACGAGCCGGCCGCGTGGATTTTCTCTCCGGCAGGCTGCGCGTCGGCGAAGCCATGAGCCCGCCCCTCATGCGCCGGGTGAAGGCCAGCCTGGAGCAGAGGCTCGCGGCCCAAGGCGGAGACGCCGTCATCGACGCGCCCCCTGGCGTGAGCTGCCCGGCGGTGACCGCGGTGCTGGACAGCGATGTGATTCTCTTGGTCACCGAGCCCACTCCCTTCGGCTTCTATGACTTCCAGCTCGCCTGGGAGGCTTTTAGGACTCTGGGAAAACCCCTAGGCGCGGTGGTCAATCGGGCCGGGCTGGGCCATGACGCGGTTTACGGGTTTTGCCGGGAGAAGGAGCTGCCCATTCTGGCCGAAATCCCTTACGACCGGGCCATCGCCGAGGCCTATGCCCGGGGCCGGATCATCGCGGGCATATCCCCCGGGCTCCAAGAGACCTTTGTCTCCCTGCTGGGCAAGATGCGCGACCTGGCCAGGCAATCCCCCCCCAGAAAGGCCGCCCATGCTTGAGATCATCATCATCAGCGGCAAAGGCGGCACGGGGAAGACCTCCCTTACCGGGGCCTTCGCCCATCTGGCCGCCAACAAGATTATCTGCGATCTGGACGTGGACGCCCCCGACCTGCACCTTCTCCTGCACCCGGCCCGGGAGCGCCAGGAGGAGTTTTTTTCGGGGCATGAGGCCTTGATCGACCTGGAAAAATGCGATGGCTGCGGTCTCTGCGCTTCCATGTGCCAGTTTGGGGCGATTCGGGAGAACGGGGACGGCGCTTTTGCGGTTGACCCCCTGGGGTGCGAGGGCTGCAAGGTCTGTGTCGCGTTTTGCCCGGTGGAGGCCATCCGGTTCCCGGAGAAACACTGCGGCCAGTGGTACGTCTCCTCCACCCGCTTCGGCCCCCTGGTCCATGCCCAGCTTTTTCCGGGGGAAGAGAACTCGGGTCGGCTGGTGATGGTTCTGAAGCAACAGGCCCGGGAAATGGCCAAAACCCGGGGTGCTGATCTAGTCCTCTGCGACGGCGCTCCGGGCATCGGCTGTCCGGTGATCAGCTCTCTTTCGGGGGCGCACCTGGCCGTGGCCGTCACGGAGCCCACGCCCTCAGGGCGCCATGACCTGGAGAGGGTGGCCGATCTGTGCCGCCACTTTCAGACTGCCATGGCAGTCATCATTAACAAGCATGACCTCAATCCGGAAGAGACCAGCCGGATTGAGGCCTTTTGCCGTGACGGGGGCTATCCGGTGCCGGCGCGACTGCCCCACGATCTGCTGATTACCCGGGCTATGATCCAAGGTTTGGTGGTAACCGAATTGCCCGAAACGACTTTCAGCCGGGACCTCAGGCAGGCCTGGGCCCGGATCGAAGAACTGGCGGGGCTCCGCCGCTAATGCGACTCCTCCGGTGTAAGGAAGCCATAACGCCGCAGGTTGGATGAAAGGATAAGGAATGAGCCGGGAAAAAGGCGCCCATAGGGGACATCATCACCAACACGCGGGGAAATCTTCGGAACGTTTTTTAAACAAAGAGATTATCCTCCAAGAACTGAATATTTTCCCGGGGGAAATCATACTTGACGCGGGTTGCGGCAACGGCTACATGTCCAAAGAATTTTCCCGAATACTAAAAAATACCGGCAAGGTTTATGCCCTTGATCCTGATAAAAATGTCATAGAAGTTCTTAAAAAAGAGACAGAACATACCAACATCACTGCAATATTAGGCGACATAACCAAATCAACAGAACTGGAAGAATTATCAATAGATCTAATCTATCTCTCCGCGGTTTTTCACGGGTTTTCCAAAAGCGATATAACCGGCTTTCAAAAAGAAGTCGGGCGCTTGCTAAAACCCAAGGGAATTTTGGCAATAATTGAAATAAAAAAAGAACCCACTCCTTTCGGGCCTCCTTTGGATATCAGGTTTTCTCCCCCAGAGCTCAGAGAGGTAATTACTCTATCCCCGATAAAATTGGTTGAAGTGGGACAGTTTTTTTATATGCAACTCTTCGAGAAAAAAGAATAAATCGGAGCGAAAGCGAAGGATAAAATCAAGCTAAGGAGATCAACATGAACAGCAGTATGGTTGTAGCCGTTCCCTCATCCCATCCCGGCGGACTTAACGCCCCTCTGGGGGCCCATTTCGGCCACTGTGACCTGTACACCCTGGTGAAAATCGCCCAAGGCAAAGTGCAGGAAGTCGCCACTTTGCCCAACGTGCCCCACGAGCAAGGCGGCTGCATGGCCCCGGTCAATCACCTGGCCCAAAACGGCGTGCAGGTCCTCATTGCAGGCGGCATGGGCCTGCGGCCCCTCATGGGGTTCAATCAGGTGGGCATCGACGTCCTGTATGGGGGCGGCGCTCAAACCGTGGGAGAGGCTGTGAATGCTCTCTTGGATGGTAGACTCCAGCGGTTTACCACCGAGTTCACTTGCGGCGGCGGTGGCGGAGCTCCACAGATGGGAAAATCTTGATCACCAGGGGAGGCGAACAACGTGTCTGATGGCGATTTTCCCGGGGCCGGCAAAGTCGGGGAGCAGTTCCTTTGCCTGGCCCGATATCCCAAAAATATTGGCCTCATTGATAATCCCAGCGGCAAGGGCGTCGCGGTGGGGCAGTGCGGGGATTCCATAGAAGTCTCGTTGCGTATCGAGACCGGAGCCATTGCCGATATTAGAGTGCTCCCCCGGGGGTGCATCTATACCCTGGTCTGTGCCAGCGCCATGATCGAGCTGGCCAAGGGACGGAATCTGGATCAAGCACTGGAACTGGAGCCGCATGACGTGGTAACCGCCCTGGGGGGTCTGCCGGAGGACCACCTGCACTGCGCCCGCCTGGCGGTAAATACCCTGGGAGAAGCCATCGCCGATTACTATAGCAAGGCTGTGAACCCAGGTTCAAGCCGTTCCATCTGACCAACGCAATACGCGGAGTTCGGCGCTCGGTTCAGAGCGCCGGGAGCCGCGTCGTCGAGAAGGTGAATCCATGCTGCGCCTCGTTCTCGCCACCACTCGCCCGGAAGCCCTGCAGGCTTTCGCCGCGGCCCTGTCATCGGACCCGGAGGTCGACCTCCAGCAGGTAGCCTCCGGAGCCGCGGCCCTGGAAGCGGCGCGGGCCTCCGCCCTCCACCTGGTTATCATTGATTCTGACCTCCCGGACATCGCGTCTCTCGACCTCGTTCAGAAGCTGCTCATGGTCAATGCCATGGTGAATACCGCCGTGGTCAGTCCTCTGCCCGACGCGGAGTTCCACGAGGCAAGCGAAGGCCTGGGGATTCTTGGCCGTCTGCCCACGGAGCCCGGTATGAGCGAGGCCGCCGACCTGGTGCACAAATTGCGGAAAGTCCTGGGACTGGTTAGGTAAACGGCAGGCTCCGGGTGGTCCTCCCCACGGCTATTCTCTTCCCTCAACCGGCGAAAAGAATATCTTGGAGATGGCGATCCTTCAAGAGATTCACTCCCACACCGAAGCGGATAATCAACCCTCTTTTCAAAAAACAGGCGCTTTCCGCGATATTTCAGACCCGGCGGATATGCCGGCCCGAAATCAATAAGGTGACGCCTGACCGCTGGAGGTCCCGGAAGGAGTTGCAAAATCTGCCTTGGAAAGTTCCTCTTGCGGCCTGTAAAGTCACCTGGTATCCCAAACTGAAAAGCGCTTATTTTCTTGCCAGCCGCACTTATCATCGGCTCCGGAAATAAACCCTGCAACAGTTTTAAAAGAATTGATTCCAAAACCCTTTTCATTTGGGCGTCGGCCGTCTATGGTGTTTGTATATAGTTGTTTATACCAATTCGGGTGCAAGAAAAGGTGCCGGACAATCAGCAATCCATTATCTGCACCGGGTGCGGCTGCCTGTGTGACGACCTGGATGTGACCATGGCCCAGGGTCAGCTTCTGGAGGTAGCCAATGTCTGCCTCTGGGGCCTGAGCCGGTTCTTCCCAACCAAGAGATTCCATCCCGGGAAAGAGCGCCGCCGCATCCTGGATCCCCTTGGGAGGCTGAACGGCCGTCTCCAGAAGGTGTCCTATGCCACCGCCCTGGAGCAGGCCGCCGAAATTTTTTGCACTGCCCGGCGGCCTCTGATTTACGGCCTTACCAATACCGGTTCCTGGGCCCAGGACGCGGCCCTGCAACTGGCCCGAAAGCTCAAGGCCCGGTTGGAGCCGGCCGACCTGGCCTTTAAAGCTCCCTACTATCACAGCCTGAGAAAGCACGGCCTTTATTGGGCCCCCCTGGAAGTTATCCGGGATGAGGCGGACAAGGTGCTGTTCTGGGGGGCCAACCCCCTACACTCCTGCCCCCGCCACCCGGCGCGTTACAGCGTCTTTGCCCGGGGGCGGTTCACGGAACGGGGGGTGGAAGACCGGCAGGTGGCGGCGGTGGACCTCTACCGGACGGAGATGGCCAAATTCTGCCAACTCTTTGTCCAAATCGAGCCCAGGCGGGAGTTGCCTCTCCTTAGAGGAATTGGGGACCATTTGCAGGGAAGCCTCGGGGTCAGGCCGGCGGTCAGGGGGACCAAAAAACTGGCTGAATTTCTCTCCCAGGCCAATTTCGGGGTCATCTTTTTTGGGCGGGGGGCCACCTATAACCAGGGATTCGCCGTGCTCGACGAGTTGGGCCGCCTGGCGGCCCGGCTGGGGGAGAAGCAACCTTTCGTGCTTTTTCCCCTGGCCGGTGATTTCAATTCCCAGGGCCTTTATCATCTGCTGCTCAATGAGTTGGGCGCCCCGGAAGCCCCGGATTTTGGCCATGAGCGCGGTTTGCTTACCTCCGCGGCGCCGGTGGATTTTGGGGAATATGACGCGATTTTGGTCCTCGGGGCCGACCTTTTCTGGTTTCTCCCGGAAGATCAAGCCCTCGCTTTGCAAAACCGCCAGGTGCCGGTGGTCTCCTTAAGTCCTTTTGCCAACCGGACCACCGCCTGCTCCCAGGTGGTGTTCCCGGTGGCCCTGGCAGGCCTGGAGACCCCGGAAGTTGCTTATCGGATGGATGGGCTGCCCCTGGTCTTGAAGAAATTGCTCCCCACGGCCTTGCCCTCCGACCGGGAAATCCTCCTGGACCTGATGAAGGCGATTTAAATGAATATCAAAATCACCGGAGGCCGCCTCTACGATCCGGCCCAGGGGCTGGACGGGGCCCAGCAGGATCTTTTTATTCAAGGGGACCGGATCGTCTCTCACCTGGCGAAAACGGACCGGGTCATCGAGGCCCGGGGGCAGATAGTGGTGCCTGGCGGTATTGATCTGCGGGGCCAGGTAGCCACCTACGGCCTCAATTTCCTGCGTTTGTGGAACCGTTTTCCCTCCCTGAAGGAACTGGGACAACTCTATGCGGCTGCGGGTTACACCCATGTCCATGAACCCTTCCTGACGCTGTACACGGCCGGTTACGTGCATCGCCAGTTGGCCGCCATCCCCCTGGTGGACACCTCTGCCTCCCTGGTGCTGAATTTAAGGGACCTGGACAACTCCCTTAAATCTCCCGGTCAACTCCAGGAGGTGGGGCAGGCTATTAAATCTTTGCAGGAAAAAACCCGCTCCCTGGACCTGCGCCTGCTGGAGCCCTTTGTCCGCTACCGCCAATCTTTTTACTCCCACAGGACCTTAGAAACGGCCAAGACCCTGGAAGCACTGACCAGGCTGGCCCTTGACTGGGATTTTTGTTTTGCCCTGGAGGCCGGTTGCGAAATCCTGGAGATGCCTTTGCCCGAACCCGGGGTGTTTCATCTGGCGGCCCTGGGCCGGGCGGTGACCGATAACCGCCTGCTGGAGCTGGCCCTGGCCCGGTTGGCCGAAGGCGTCACCGCCGACCTGGGGTTCGAGTCCCCCACGGTTGTGGATGCGATGGGTGAGAAGCCGGTAAAAGTGGACCTCGGCGGGTATTACCCCTTGGACCTTAACCCCGGGGCCCGGGACGCACTTCCCCCCTTGCGTCTGGCCTTGGAATATCAGGGGTCGGGGCTCGCTTTTTCCCTCTGCGGACCGGTCCGGAACCCCGTGGAAGAATTTCCCCCTTATTTTTCCTGGCTTTGGAACCGGGGGGCGCGCCCGGCGGCTGGGGCAGAGCCTTTACCGGACCGGGAGTTTTCTCTTTCCGAATGGGTTTGGGCCACCCGCACCCTACCGGCCAGGCTCCTGGGTTTGGCGGACCGGGGGCATCTCCAGGCCGGGGCCCGGGCCGACGTGGCCCTGTTCGATCTGCCCCCGGACACTCCCTCGAGCCGTTGGGTTAAGGGTTTGAGCCGTTGCCACACCCTGATCAAAGCCGGCGAAGTGGTTTTGGAAAATTTTAACCTGGTGGCCCCGGAGACTCCCAAGGCCACCTATTACCGGCGGACCGGAGCCATTGAGGGGCCGCTGCTGGCCGAAATCTGCCAGTATCGCAGTCTCCGGCCGGAGAATCTCTGGGTGGCCGATGAACTGGGAGGGCCCTGGGTGGGGCTGGATTAATGGCGGCGATAGAGGAACTCCTGGAGTTTTTGCCCGGCACCGATTGCGGCCAGTGCGGTTTGACCTGCCGGGAGTTTGCGGCCCATCTGATCAAGGGGGAAGTGGCCCCCGA
>Ga0299912_10000257_pt1 | contig 50674 bp, 47 predicted proteins | sample RVTome_2_FD_207667 | JGI IMG/M metagenome (GOLD analysis project Ga0299912, IMG submission 207667) | Soil microbial communities from uranium-contaminated site in the Upper Colorado River Basin, Wyoming, United States - RVT95D214 (version 2) ... | reverse complement strand
GAACAGGTGGTAGAGAAATTCAAGATTTACAACACCTATGCGGAGGTGAAGAAATGACGCAGGTAAAGGTTGATGTCCACTATGTAACACGTGTCGAGGGACATGGTAATCTCATCCTCGATGCAACCGATGGTAAGATTGAAAAACTGCTATGGGAAGTGCCGGAATCACCGCGATTCTTCGAAGCCATGCTGATTGGTAGACACTACGATGATGTGCACCATATTGCCTCGCGTATCTGCGGTATCTGCAGTATTGCTCATACTACCGCCTCGATTCAGGCGACTGAAGCTGCCTTCGGTATCCAGCCTTCGGAGCAGACTATTCTCCTCCGCAAACTGCTCTTTGATGCTGAGATGTTGGAAAGCCATGTACTTCATACCCTTTTCCTGGTTGCACCCGATTTTCTTGGTGTGGATAGTGTACTTCCATTGGCGGAGACGCATAAAGACGTTGTTGTCATGGCGCTCCGCATGAAGAAGCTGGCATACAATCTAGCAGAAGCTCTTGCTCAGAGAAAGACCCATCCGCTTTCCTGCGTGGTTGGTGGTTTTGCTAAAGTTCCGAATATAAATGAGTTGAAAGCTTTGAAAAAGCGATTGGTGGAATGTCTGGGCGACCTTGATGTACAAACGTCTATCTTTAAGACCGTGAAGATACCTGATTTTATCAGAGAAACGGAATATATTGCGCTCAAAGATCCCAAAGAATATGCCTGGATAAGCGGAAAGATTGCATCGTCAGATGCTCCCGCGGTACCGATTGACCAGTATCTTGGAGTCACCAATGAGTTCTGCGTACCCACATCAACTGCTAAATATACAAAGAACAAACGTGATGCCTATATGGTTGGGGCACTTGCCCGCTTCAATCTCAATTACAATCAGTTATCTACACGTGCAAAGAAAGTAGCTCAGGAACTGGGTATAAGCGCCCCTTGTTTCAATCCTTACATGATTTCAGTCGCGCAACTGGTGGAAACATACCATATCGTTGAAGATGCTATCAGCCTTATCGATCAACTGGTGGATCGTGGCGTAAAAGAGGAGCCCGACAAGGTTAAACCAAGAGCGGGTAGAGGTGTGGGTGCCGTGGAAGCCCCGCGTGGTATCCTGTTCCATGATTACACCTACGATGCCAATGGCATTATCACCAAAGCAAATTGTATTATCCCGACCAACCAAAATCACAATAACATCCAGAAAGACCTTGAGGCATTGGTACCGAAGATTCTGGACAAACCGCAGGCTGAGATACAAAAGATGATGGAGATGCTGGTACGGGCTTATGACCCGTGTATCTCCTGCTCTGCTCACGCTCTAACGGTTACATTCAAGTAATCAAGAATAATTGTCTACTCTTAAGACCCCCTTCGCATAGAGGGGGTCTTTCTTTTTGAGTATATACCTGGGAATCATATATCAGTTCGGGGTAGTCTGTATGCAATATGCAGAGTAATTATTGCCCGGTTAGTTCTAGAAGCAGTCGGTCGGGATTGTTCGTTATAATGCCATCGACGTTCCAGGTCAGAGCGGTGTGTAAGTCTTCCGGCGTATCGCAGTTCCAGACGATGAGTGATAAATCATGGCTATGCAGTTTAGCTACCAACGCCTTTGTGGTAGAACGGAAAATAGGTAGCATAACCTGTGCTCTTGTCAAGCTCATAAGTTTTAAAGGGTCTTTGGCTGGATTCATGGTGAGGATACCACGGCGGATATCCGGCGCCAGGTCTGCAAGTTTGGTAATTAGTGTGCTCTGGAAAGAAGAGATGAGTAGTTCATCAGGGGTTAAGACTGCTCTTATTATTTGCAGCAGTCGGTCAAGGGAATATACCAACTTCAATTCCAGGTTCAGTAGAACTTGACCATGACACAATTCCAGAGTTTCTTCAAGGGTAGGAATTCGGAATTGCTCGCGGAGTCGAATTTGCTCGATATCCTTGCTGGACATCTCGGCGATTTTTCTACCCTCAATCTCATTATCATGGAAAATGATGAAACAATTATCGGCGGTCTCATGCACATCACATTCGATTCCGTCAGCACCCAGCTTAATAGCGGCCGAAAAAGCCTCGAGTGTGTTGTCCGGAAACTTTTTAGTGAAACCACGGTGGGCGATATTCAATGTTTTCATCCGTTCATCCTTATAAAACTGGTAAGAGTTTAACGAGTAGACTGTAGCTCAGGAATAAGGGCGAGCTGTTTTATTGTCTGCCCCCTGGCAATCTTTATCATTTGTGGTATCTGGCGATAGCTTCCCCACCGGAACCGGCTCATTCTTTCTAGCCTGATTACATAGTCCACCTTTTTCAATAGCCTGCTTTTAATAGCGTGACTGCGAATTTCAGTGGTCCGGGCGATGATTTCTAGAAGGTCAGTAGGACGTTGATGCGACAGAATTACCGGGAAATCGACTGCCAGGACTGGAGAATCAGCTTTGGTGACTAATTCCAACGGTAGTTCACAACAAATTGTACTGCTTACCAGTTGATGCTCATTAAGATTTACTGGCGGGAATAGTCCGGGAAACGCAATACCTGCCTTCATTCCGTCAGTTAATTTACCAGTATCGATAATGAATAGTCTCTTTGCATTGAGGTCAATTGTGGAGATAGCCAGTGGGATTTTTAGATCAGCGAAGCTATCATCACCAAATACCTCAGAAATCAGGGGTTCGACGATGTCCCAGGTTAGAATACTAAGGCGTTTCACATTGGCACGGCAGTATAAACGCTCTTGTAGGAAGTAGGCGAAGCTATCTGTAATTCGTCGCCTTTGCATCTGGAAAAGTCCTGACATTTGCTCCATACCCCAGAGAGATTTGTCATTGCTGTCAAAGAAATTAACGAACCTGTCAGTGAGCTCGTCCGGATTTCTCCCCATAGCATAATATCCTGCTACCAAAGCGCTAGCACCGGCCGCAAATATCCTTTTTACCTTGATGTTTCGGGAGTTGAGTGCCTGAAAAATGCCGATGCTGGCAACTCCTTTCACTCCCATTCCCCCTAGTACCAGTGTTATCGGATTAGCGATCACTTTTCTCAAGTCTCCTCAAAAGTCCGGGTATTTTACTCTTTGTGACTTTGTAGCCAATTTCTATGGCGGTAGCAGGATTTTCGAAGTGTTCAGTGGTATAGTTCTTAAAGTTGATACGAATGTGGAAATCGGATTCAGCAAATGCCCATTGTTCCAGGCGCCGCTGTTTCATGGTTTCCAGATTGTTTAGAATATCGAGGCCATTTTTATAGGGAGTCGGTTCTGTGGAACGAAGCGCCACTGCAATAATGAATTCAGCACCCTGCTCGCGCATTTCATGTACAGGGATATTGGCGAGGACCATACCATCTACGAGGAGGCGTTTACCTCTCTGGATAGGAGGGAATATACCCGGAATTGCCACTGAGGGGAGGATACCTTCAACCAGCTTACCTTTCTTGATAATCACGGTTTTGCCAGTGATGAGGTCATGAGCGACAGCGGAGAAGGGGATTTTCGTGTCCGCAAAGGTGTATTCGCCAAAGATAACACGTAGTGCTTTCAGATTATGTCGATGAGACTGAATAGAACTTCTCAGGGAAGCAATATCGCAGACTGCTTCAGACAACCATCTTCGCAAGAAAGTCTGGCTTTCTGCCTGTGGGCGAAAGATGTTGAAGTAGTTAATATTGACACTCTGATTCACCTGCTTGATGAGTGCTGTGATTTTATCCATATCTTTGTATAAGGCATAACTACCGCCCATTACAGCTCCGATACTGGTACCGTTAACCATGTCAATAGGTATACCAGCCTCGGTCAAGGCACGGATTACCCCAATGTGCGCGTAACCGCGGGCTCCTCCACCCCCCAGCGAAAGTCCAATCTTCATCTATACCTACTACTCAATTGCCCAGTCTTTATAACCTTGCCGAATGACTGCTAGATATTCTGGCGAAGGTTTTGTTTCGTCCGACTGGCGGCGTTTAATATAAGTTATAGCATTACTGGCTGTCCCATTATCATTAATAACGAGAACATTGATGTGGTCATAGGTAGCTGGATAATCTTCGTAACGGTCCAGTCGCCGGAGGTCTTTTTCACTGATTTCATACACGCCGCCGGTAACTTTTTCACCTCGTACTGGTTTGATACTTGCCGTACCGCCTTTCCATTCCCGTGACCAACCCGTAAAGATGAGCCTGTAATTGGGCAGAACTGCCTGAAATTTGGGTTTGGCATCAGGACAACGCAATTTCATTTGTTGTTTGTTGAGGTTACTGCCGTATGCGAAGTATTCCATTAGTATTCTCCTGAAATACGTGTAGAGATGATTTGCGCTACCATTATACCTTATATACGTGATATACGTGAGCAGGAAAATAATTGATGGATATAAATTCCTTTTGCCTTTATTTGGAATTCGAGCTAAAATCTTAATGCTTACGTAGATACTTTTCCTCGCCCCTTGGGGGAGAGGATTAAGGTGAGGGGTTTCACCCTCATCCTAGCCTTCTCCCCTCAAGGGAGAAGTAACAATACTTTTCAGGAGACAAGGTAGGAACGTATGATAGTTGAAATGAAAACCGGCGCCAGCCAAACTGAAGTTAATGATGTTGTACAGAAAGCCAAATCCTTGGGGCTGGATGTTCAGTTGAACGTTGGTACGGATAAGACAGTAGTTGCTTTGCTGGGTAGTCACACCGGACAGCTAGCCACCGACCTCTTTGCCGTGCTCCCGGGAGTGGAACGGGTAACACGCATTATGAAGCCTTATAAATTGTCCTCGCGCGAGGTGAAGCCGCAGGACACTATGGTTAAGGTGGGTGGTGTTGAGATTGGGGGAAAGCGGATTGTAGTGATGGCGGGTCCCTGCGCTGTTGAGAGTGAAAAGCAGTTGATGGAAGCGGCACGGGAGGTAAAGGCGGCAGGCGCAGCTGTCTTACGTGGCGGCGCTTTTAAACCCAGGACCTCACCATTCAGTTTTCAAGGTCTGGAAGAGGCGGGACTGGAGCTGCTAGCACGCGTGAGAGCACGGGTGGGGATTCCAGTGATAACAGAAGTTGTCGACCCTCACGAGGTGGAAATAGTCGCTAAATCAGCAGATATTCTTCAGGTTGGCTCGCGTAACATGCAGAACTTTACCCTGTTAACAAGTATCGGCAAGAGCCACTGGCCTGTAGTACTGAAGCGTGGCTTTTCCTGCACTGTTACCGAGTGGCTGACAGCGGCAGATTACCTGCTTGCCGAAGGTAACACCAATGTTATCCTTTGTGAACGCGGTATCCGTACTTTTGAAGACAGCACTCGGTTTTCGCTTGATATCTCGGCGATTCCTGTTATAAAAAAAGCCAGCCACCTGCCGGTAATTGTCGACCCCAGTCATGCAGCGGGGCACCATGACCTTGTACCAGCGCTGGCGAAGGCGGCGGTAGCAGCAGGCGCCGATGGTTTATTAATTGAAGTGCACCCGAATCCTGCTGAGGCGCTGGTTGATGGTTTGCAGTCGCTCAATCCTGAGGAGTTTAAGAGATTAATGGATGAGTTAAGGCTAATTGCGAAGGCGGTGGGGAAAGAGATATAGCGCAAATCTGGATTCTATGTTAATTGTTTCTACTTAATACCATGACAGGCTAGATACAATGACATAGTTTCTTTTCGCAGAGACCTCATGGCGCTTCCCCTTCACAAGCGTAAAAGTTGAAGCTAAACCTCATAATGAGATATAATTTTATGTTGAGTGTCCTTGTCATCACGGAGAACTGACTATGTTAAAATCCCATCATTGTGGCGAATTACGAAAAGAACATGCTGGTCAAAAAGTAACTCTGGCGGGGTGGGTGGACCGGCGGCGCGACCACGGCGAGCTCATTTTTATTGATTTACGCGATCGCAGCGGGATTGCACAGGTAGTATTTAATCCTCAGATCTCAAAAATATGCCATCAGATTGCGGAGCAGGTACGAAGTGAGTATGTTCTCCAGATTTCAGGAGAAGTATCGCAACGTCCCAAGGGAACGGAGAATCCGAAACTGCCAAGCGGCGACATCGAGGTTATTGCCACTGAGGCAGAGATATTGAACACTTCTAAAACACCACCGTTCTATATCAATGAAGATTCAGAAGTCGATGAAGCTGTTCGTCTTAAGTACCGCTATCTCGACTTGCGACGGACGCGGATGCTTAATAACATCATTTTGCGTGACAAAGTGGTTACTTTTTTCCGCCAATTCCTCCATGAAAAAGGATTTCTCGAGATTGAAACCCCGATTCTTATTAAAAGCACGCCGGAAGGTGCGCGTGACTACCTTGTACCTTCACGTGTCTATCCTGGAAATTTCTATGCATTACCGCAATCGCCTCAGCAATTAAAACAGTTGCTTATGGTAGCGGGTATGGAAAAATATTTCCAGATTGCCAAGTGCTTCCGTGATGAGGACAGTCGTGCTGACCGCCAGCCGGAGCACACTCAGCTTGATATCGAGATGAGCTTTGTAGAGGAAGAAGACATCTTGAACCTGATGGAAGAACTTTTCACAGGCTTGATTGAGACAGTTAAACCTGATAAACGAGTGCTTAAACCATTCCCTCGCATTAACTATAAGGATGCCCTGGAAAAATATGGTTCGGATAGGCCCGATTTGCGTTTTGGTATGGAAATACGCGACCTGACAGATATTGCCGGGAAATCTGAATTCACCGTCTTTAAGAAGATTGTCGCTGACAGTGGCAAGGTCAAGGGTATCTGTGCTCAGGGTTGTGCCGGTTACAGTCGAAATCAACTTGAAGAACTGAACAAGTTTGTGCAGAGCTATGGTGCAGGTGGCTTGCTCACTTTTGCTTTGGGTTCTGCTTCCGGTGATATCAACGGTCTTACATTGGAGATGGTGAAATCGGTTGCTGCCAAGTATATGACCCTGGAACAGATTAAAGAAATGGCACGGCGCTTTGATGCCAGACTAGGTGACTTGATTCTAGTGGTAGCAGGAAAACCAAAGGTTGTGGACAAGGCTCTGGGGGAATTACGTCGGGAGATGGGACAACGACTCAAACTAGCTGATCCTGATCTGCTCGCCTTTGCTTTTATCGTCAATTTCCCTCTATTCTCCTGGAACGAAGAGACAAAACACTGGGAACCGGAACACCATCCATTTGTGTGGCCTTGGCCTGAGGATGTACCAATGCTAGAGCAGAATCCAGAAAAGGTACGTGCGCATTGCTATGACATCGTTTGTAATGGATTTGAACTGGCAAGTGGTAGTATTCGTATCCACCATCCGGAGTTACAACGACGTATTTTCCGCTTCCTCGGCTATAAAGATGCTGAGATTGAGGAAAAGTTCGGTGGTTTTCTCGGCGCATTTGAATATGGAGCACCACCGCATGGCGGTATTGCCCCGGGCATCGACCGTATTGTGATGATACTTGCCGGGGAACAGAATATCCGTGATGTTATTGCTTTTCCCAAAAATCAAAGTGCCATGGATATGATGCTGGAAGCTCCATCACCGGTGCGTGAAGAGCAATTGAAAGAACTCCATTTACGGATTCGTGAAGACTAACAAAACAAGGACTGGAAGTGAAAGTTATCACAGAAAAGACCGAAAACAGACAAGCATTCCTAAAGATTGAAATGGAATCTCCCGAAATCGAGACAGGTACCGAGACCGCGTATCGACGGTTAGTAAAAAAGGTAGAGGTACCGGGTTTCCGTCGCGGTAAAGCACCCCGAGCTATTTTTGAAAGGCATTTCGGTAAGGAACGCCTTTACGAGGAAATGATTGATGACCTGATTCCTGATGCCTATAAGAAAGCAGTGGATGACCAGAAGCTGGAACCGATTGCACAACCTCACATAGAGGTCGAGACCAAAAATCCTCTCGTACTAAAGGCAATCGTGCCGTTGAAACCAGTCACGACGGTGGGAGATTACCATACCATTGACCTCAAACCACGGGAAGTTGAAATCACTGAGGAAATGGTCGACAAGGTAGTTGACAGACTGAGGCATCAACATGCTACCTGGGATCCTGTAGATAGAGCGGTTGCCATCGGCGATATGGTAACTATAGATTTGGAAAGCACAGCGAAAGGCGAGGCATTCATTAATCGTAAAGGACTGGAGTATCAACTATTAGATGAAGATACGGGTCCTATACCGGGATTTGCCGGACAGCTGGTGGGATTAAAGAAGGGCGAGGAGAAGGAGTGGAGTCATAAATTCCCGGATGATTACTTCCGCAAGGAACTCGTCGGTTGCGATGCAACTTTCAAGGTTAAGGTGACTGAAGTCAAACAGGAGATTCTACCAGAAGTAAATGACCAGTTTGCCGTTCAGGTAAATGCCGAGTTCACCACAGTGGAGATTCTGCGCCAGAAAGCCAAAGAGGAGATGACGGAGCGGGCGGAACATGACGCATTGCACGAGTTTGAGGACAATGTCATTGAAGCAGTTACAGCTCTGAGTCAGACTGAGTACCCACCAGTACTCATAGAGGCGGAAATTGATCATCTACTTGAGCGCAATTTCAGATACATTCAGCAGACTGGACAGGATATTGAGCACTATCTTCAGACTATCGGTAAGACAGTCGAGCAAATGAGAGAAGATTTACGCCCTGCCGCATTAAAACGGGTTACGGAATCTCTCGTACTGGGGAAAATTGCCGAACAGGAAAAGATAGAGGCAACGCCAGAGGAAATTGATGCTGAGATCGAGATTGTAGTTAATAATACTCAGGAAAACAAAGAAGCTGTACGGCAGGCTCTACATAGCGAGGAAAATCGTGAGTCTATTGAGAATTCGGTCGTTACCCGTAAAGTAATTAATTATCTAACAGATCTAGCCAAGTCCCCGAAGGATAAGAAAGAGGATAAGGCTGAAACATAGCAGGCAAGCATTTTCTAACTTTTGTATAATGATTGTAGAGGTCAGGCTTAAATAAGTGTTTAGCGAAGAGGAGGTGCCGAATGGCTATTGACCCGATGAATATTATGCCGACTGTTATTGAGACTACAGCGAGAGGAGAAAGATATTCTGATATATATTCTCTTCTGCTCAGGGAACGTATCATATTTCTTGGAACGCCCATTAATGACCAGATAGCTAATCTTATTATTGCCCAGCTTTTGTTCCTGGATAGGGAAGACCCAGATAAAGATATTAATATCTATATACATTCGCCCGGTGGCGTTATCAGTGCGGGGTTGGCTATTTATGATACGATGCAATTGATTCGCCCTGAAATTTCAACGATTGTTGTTGGAATGGCAGCGAGTATGGCTACGGTTCTGTTGTGTTCTGGCGCTAAAGGGAAACGTTTTGCCTTACCCAATGCCACGATCCACATGCACCAGGCAGTTGGTGGTGCCCAGGGGCAGGCGTCCGATATTGCAATTGCAGCACGTGAAATTATGCGTTTACAGGATCTTATACGTAATATCATTTCACAGCATACTGGACAGCCACTGGATAAAATTACTCATGATACCGACCGCGATTTCTATCTGAATCCTCAGCAGGCAGTTGAATACGGATTGATTGACGAAATCCTGGCTAAACCGTCGAAAGACGGAGGAAAAGCAAAGAAAAGCTAGAGACTATCTGTCGCTGGAAAATAATGGAGAGGGAATGCGTAATTCCCTCTCTTTGTTTGGCTCTATATGCTTTTAAATAGGATTATGCGTCGATTGCTCCACTGTCTGCCGTATTTGGTAGTGAAGCTCCACGATATCGTCAATGTGCGTTCTATCCCGCTCTGCCAGCCAGTGGAAGTGAGCCCGATCACCAACCCCACCCCTTTTCTCCCTTTCCTGCACTATCCATTTTGTTTCTTTTCTTAGACCTTTCTTCCACGCCATAAGTATGTCTCTGAGGTCAATGAGATTGGTGGATGCCAGACTCACAGTAGCATGAGATAAAGCTTCTCGGTCGGCATTGAAAGCAACTACAAGTCCACCTTCATGGTCAACCTCGGCGAGCATGTTAGCATCGGTAGTGTTGTTACCTACTACCACCCATTTCGAAAGTGGCTCCTGATATTTTTCAGAGAAGCGTTTCAGAGCTTCGGTCTTGCGTGAACCACTAACAGGTCTTGTCTGCTGTATCGACTTACCAATAGCAGTTGTCGATAGATCCTTTTCAAAAAATTCGTCAAGAGTCTGCTTGAGCTTGGCTTCATCTGCAAGACTCAAAGCCAGGATGTTTTCTCTGAGTCTTTTAAACAAAGTAATATCTTTTTCTGTCAGAGTCGCGCGTAACGAGTCGAGAGAAAGAGGTGTGGCGGCTACATTATGAGCATAGATACCGAACTTATGCGTAATGTGAATGGTATACGGTTCATAAGCGTTGGCGATACAGAAGATCCGCCAACCGTCTGTCAACAATCCAGCTACAAAGTCGAGAGCCCCAGTGGTAAGGTTACGTTCGCCAGCCGCACGAGTGATATCAGCTTCGGAAACTCCACCCAGCAGGAACAGTATGATGAGCAGGCGTATCGGACCATCGCCGGTTTCGTAACCAGGTGTTTTGGCTTTAATAAGCAGTTCATCATACCGGCCTATAGTTTCGAAGATTTTTCCGCCGTCTGGTACAAGCTGTAACAGATCGCGGGTGTGTTCCGGCTTTGTAAGCGTTCCACCAAGGTCGAAGGCGATATAATTGCTCATCCTCGGTTTTACCTTCCAATAATTTCTTAGAAAGCTTTTTTAATCTTGGACCAGGTGCTGTGAAAGTGAACGAAGGGACTGGAGCGTTTCCCGTTTATTTTTGCTTTTTTCAATGACTCTAGAAATTCCTCTGGTGAATTAAAGTCAGACATTTCCACAATGACATTACCGATTTCGCCAATACTATGCGCATCACTACCAGCGATGCCCGGTAATCTATGTTCTCGTGCGTAGGCTTTTGCTTTGGTCGCCGGTCGTCCGAAGGGACACCGGGCGTTGAATACTTCTAGAATATCCACCTGGGTAATAATTCGCTCCCAACCTTCTTCATTCAGACGCAATCCACGCATGGGATCGAAAGGATGTGGAATTGAAACCAATCCACCCTGTGCCCGAATGCTATCGATAGCGCGTTCTATAGATAAACCACTGGCGATATGCTCCTTGAGAAACAAGCCCATAACTTCACCGCTGGGCGTCAGGATTTCCTCGGCGACAATCACCTTAAAGGGGGCTATTTCTTTTAACTTGAAAGCGCCTTCTGTAGCATCGTGGTCGGCAATAGCAATGCAGTTGATGCCCAGTTCCTGACAGCGCAGGATAATCTCGTCAAGCTCATTGTGGCAGTCCATTGAATATCTGGTGTGAATATGGAAATCAGCTTTTACCAAGTTAATTTGTCCTTTCGCGTGGTGGTAGACTTAATCTTCATGCCACTTTCTAGCGTGAGAAAGTAATTTTACCTTGCCATTTTCCATCACAGCTAGGTCTTCAATCCTGACTCCGCCCCACTCTGGTAGATAAATACCTGGTTCGATACTGAATACCATTCCATCGGTAAGCGCTTCTGTTGATGCAAGGGGACTGAGCCGGGGAGCTGGGTCGTGGGTAGCCAGTCCGACTCCATGTCCGAGTCCATGCCCGAACATATCACCATATCCAGCTGCATTGATAATACTACGTGCCAGATCATCTGCCTGAATTCCGTTCATCCCAGCTTGAATGCCGTTGATTGCCGCTTCCTGCGCGTGAAGTACAATGTCGTATATCTTGCGGAAAGTGTCATCCGGCTTGCCCAGGCAGATGGTTCTGGTAAGGTCACTGCCATAGTTCTTGAACTTGGCACCCATGTCGATTACCACGGACTCGCCATTACCGATGGGACGGTCGCAGGGTTGATGATGCGGTAAGGCTGCATTTGGACCGGAGGCAATTATAATCCCAAAAGGCATACTCTGACTACCAGCTTCGCGCATCGTTTTTTCCAGTTCCCAGGCAAGTTGCAATTCCGTGATGCCAGGTTTTAGTCTGGTAGTTACCGAGTCGAAGGCGATATCGCCTAATTTAGCTGCACGCTGTATATATTCAATCTCCTCTGGCTCTTTGACGCCGCGAAGTTTCTCTACAGTATTCTCCAGAGGGATGAGTTGAAGGTCAAGGGTTTTCTTATTCACTATGTCTGTTAGTTCCTTGTAGAAAGCAAAAGTAACATTGGGAGATTCAAATCCCATGCGGTGTATATTATGTCCTTCTAATAATCTGGGGAACCATTCATCGGTATGTCCCTTTACCTCAAAGAGAGTAAAGAGTGGTGCTTGTTGCTTGACTTGCTCATAATAACGGAAGTCAGTAGCAAGAATCGCATCTTTCGCTGTGATGAGCAGGTAGCCTGTAGAGCCATCGAACCCCGAGAGGTAATAGCGGTTCCCTGGTTGGGAAATAAAGATGGCATCGACCTCATTTTTCACAAGCTCCTGTCGCAGTTTTATCAGTCTATTTGGTGTCATTATTCTCCTTTCCAAGCGCCAATGGATGAGCAGCGAGGTAGACTTTCTTTGCCTGGCTTTTACTCACGTGCGTATAGATCTGTGTTGTAGACAGACTGGCATGCCCCAGTAATTCCTGCACGACACGTAAATCTGCTCCTCCGTCGAGCATATGCGTGGCGAAGGTATGACGCAAAATGTGTGGATGTATTTTTCTAGGGATATTCACCGATTTTGCATAGCGGTCAATTATTTTTTGAATGCGCCGCTCAATCAGGCGTGTACCGGAACGGTTGATGAAAATCGCATCGGTCTTCTTCTCACCGAGTAATTTTAGTCGTCCATCCTCAAGATAGGCAATTAAAGCTTTTAATGCAGGTACTCCCATCAAGACAATACGTTCTTTGTTACCTTTGCCTACCACTCTTATTTCTTTTTCGTGAAAGTCCACCTGCGATAGGTTTAGACTGACAATCTCACTGACTCGCAGACCGGAAGCATAAAGCAGTTCAAGGATAGCTTTATCACGTTGACCAACCGGTCTCTTCGTAACGGGTGATTCCAGAAGGCGGGTGATTTCATCAGTGGTGAGCACAATGGGGAGGCGTCTATCTAATTTCGGTGAAGTAATCTTTTCCAGGGGATTCTCTTTGATAAGTTCCTCACGTTGTAGGTAGCGATAAAAAGATCGAATGGCAGAGACCTTATTCGCAATACTCGCTCGGGCGATACCCTGTTGCATTAGCCAAAACATATAATCACGCAGGGTTTGTTTGTTTACAGCTTCAAGCGAATTTATCTTACGGGCAAAGAGGAACTGAAAAAATCCCTTTTCTTTACCACGCACTTTGTTTCCGATAAGCGCACTGAGATAGGTGCGGATGGTGTAGGGAGAAGCATTTCTGCCAGCCCTGAGATAGTTTACATAATGGTCAACAATAGTTTGCATACAATTAGCCTTTACTGGCAGTTATAGCAACTTTCATTTCTGGACTAGCACCACGGTAACGACATTTAACGCATCTTACTTTATTTTCCTGATATTCGGTTAAAAGACCACCACATTTAGGGCAGGGTTGGGGGAGGGGACGGGCACTAGTAGCAAAAGTACAGTTGGGATAATTACTGCATCCATAAAACCCTTTGCCCTTTTTGTTTAGACGCTGTATTAACTCACTACCGCATTCAGGGCATTTCACGCCTGTCTTTATTTGATAGCGTTTGGTGAATTTACACTCTGGATAGCCGGTACAAGCGAGAAATTTCCCAAATCGTCCTACTTTAATAGCCAGTGGCTTACCGCATTTATCACATACTTCAGTAGTAATTTCATCCGCAATTTTCACTCGTGTAACGGCTTCTTTCGCGTTCTGGAGAGTTTTATCAAAGGGAGTGTAAAAATTCCTTACGACTTCTACCCACTGCTTTTTTTGATCGGCAATTTCATCAAGGTCGTCTTCCATATGCGCTGTGAATTCTATATCAACGATGTCGGGGAAATGCTGTTTTAACATATCAATGACAAGCATTCCGAGTTCAGTCGGTTTGAAGATCCCACTTGTTTTAGTTACGTATTCCCGTTCCTGGATATTGGCAAGAATAGGAGCGTAAGTACTTGGTCTTCCGATGCCCCGCTCTTCTAGCATCCTGATGAGGCTAGCTTCTGTATAGCGTGGTGGAGGCTGTGTGAAGCGCTGTTCTGCCAGAAGCTGAAGGAGTTTTAATATATCGCCCTTGGTAAGTGCAGGAAGTGATTGACGACTCTCGTCATCGTCGGTTTTACCTTCATCTCTCTGATAAAGAATCGTAAAGCCGGGAAACGTCTGTACAGATGACACAGTACGGAATACATAAGTATCTCGTGAGTTCATAGGTTTGGCTTCTATATCTACTGTAGTGCTATCGTAAAGTGCCGCCGCCATCTGACTGGCGACCATACGATTCCAGATAAGTTGATAAATTCGGAACTGATTGGTGGACAGGTATTTTTTTATCGAGTCTGGTGTCCGGCTGGTGCGTGTAGGTCGTATGGCTTCGTGGGCTTCCTGCGCACCTTTGACCTGGCGAGAAAAAACACGGGCATGCGCAGGTAAATAATCCTCGCCGTATTTATTCTGGATAAAGTCACGCGTTTCAGCAATAGCCGAACGGGCAACATGTGTAGAGTCAGTACGCATGTAGGTAATCAAACCTACACTTTCACTAGCACCAATAGGCAGACCTTCATATAGCTCCTGAGCGATTGCCATAGTTTGTCCGGCAGAAAGACGAAGTTTGTACCAGGCTTCTTGCTGAAGCGTGCTGGTAATAAATGGCGGTGCTGGCTGGCGTACAACCTTACGTGTTTTAATTTTGTCAACAGTATATTTTGCTTCTTCCAGTCGTGTTTTAAGTGTTTCTGCCTTCTGTTTAGAGTTTATTTCTAATTTCGTGCCGTCGATGAGGCCAACAAGTTGAGCACGGAAAGGTGGTGTTTCTTTTTTCTCCAGTTCTGCTTCGATAAGCCAGTATTCTTGAGGAATAAAGCCTTCGATTTCCCGTTCGCGGTCGACGATAATTCTCAGAGCGACAGATTGCACTCTTCCCGCAGAAAGACCACGTCTTATTTTTTGCCAGAGGAGCGGACTCAGCTTGTACCCGACCAGTCTATCCAATACCCGGCGTGCTTGTTGTGCGTCTACAAGGTGATTATCGACTGAGCGAGGGTGTTTGAATGCTTGCTGAACAGCTTCCTCCGTTATTTCATGAAAAACGACACGGTGAAAGGGTACATTATTCCCATTTATTACAGAGGCCAGGTGCCAGGCAATAGCTTCACCCTCCCGGTCAGGATCGGTAGCGAGATAGATTGCTTTAGCTTTTTTCCCGGCTTCCTTCAATTCCTTAACAAGCTTACTCTTAGCACGGGGTACTACATAACTCGGCGCAAAATCGTTTGCAACATCCACACCGAGCTTACTACGAGGTAAATCACGGATATGCCCCATTGACGCCTTGAGAATATATTTGCTACCCAGTATTTTACTGAGCGTTCTTGCCTTCGCTGGCGATTCAACAATTACAAGTTCTTTTTTTGGACTACTCAACTTTTACTCCATAAGTTTCTCTAGCTTCACGCGCTAGTACGTAGGACATATTCCCTACTGACCGCACAAGACCTTTGAGTTCCATCATTGCCAGTGTACTGCTTACCGTGGCAACTGGCAAACCGCTCCCAACGCATATGCTATCGATGTGTGTCGGTTCGGCAGACAACCGCTTGAGCAAGGTTGATTCAGTCTCACTCCCTGGAATAATTTCCTTGAACTCCAGTTGTTGTGAGACGGCACGTAAGTTTAGCTCTTCAAGAATATCCTGGCAATTTTGTACCAGTTTTGCACCTTGTTGTATGAGATTATTAGTACCGCGACTGGCGGGTGAAAGAATACTTCCCGGGATAGCCAAAACATCGCGGTTCTGTTCCAGTGCAAGATCGGCAGTGATGAGGGCACCGCTTCCTTCTCCGGCTTCTGTTACCAGGACTCCTAAACTCATACCGCTCAATATACGGTTGCGTCGTGGAAAATGTTCGGGTTTAGGCTTGATACCCAAGGGATACTCGCTGACAAGGGCGCCATTTTCGATTATACGGCGTGCCAGGTTCAGATTCTCTGCAGGATAGATAACATCCAGACCGCATGCCAGGACAGCAATCGTCCTGCCGCCGGCATCCAGTGCTGTCTGATGTGCCACGGAGTCAATGCCTCGTGCCAGTCCGCTGACAATAGTGATGTTATTCCGTGCCAGGTCTGTTACGATTTCTTCTGTAACCTGACGTCCGTAAGCAGTTGCACGTCGAGTTCCTACTACTGCCAGACACCATTCGTCAGCAGCAGTCAATCTCCCTCTGATGTAGAGAATCGGTGGATAGTCATAAATTTCTTTGAGACGTACAGGATAAGCGTCATCATGCCAGGTGAGTGTTTGCACTCCATAGCGTTTCAATTTTTCCATTTCGTCATCGAGCACGATTTTAGGACGCCAGGTAGTAATAGCGCGCACGATGCTATCCTCGAGTCGCGCCTGTCTAAATTCACTGGCAGGAGCCTCCCATGCCGACTCGAGGTTACCGAAGTACGTCTCGATCTGGTTGAGACGGACACGCCCGATGCCGGGAATATAACTGAAACCGACCCAGTATTTAAGGTCTTTTCTATTCATAGTCAGGATAACTGCTATTCTAACACAGCACTGGATGATGGACAATCATTGGATATAAATCCTAAATCCGAAACAATTATTAAACTCAAATTATTTAAGCTGAAGCAATTTGAGAAGACACCTTAATTAGGGTTTAGTGATTAGAATTTAGAGTTTGGTCTGTTATTCTTTGGTTCCCCAAAGAAATAGGGAACATATTATAGTGATAACGAAGAGAGCAGCACCGACCCAGGCAAACGTTATACTAAAACTATATTGGTCAATGAGTTTTCCGATGATGAGCATAAGAAGTCCAGGTCCACCCCTACTGGCAGCGTAGTAAATGCCGAGAATTGTCGAGCGGTTATTCGGTGTGGCGTTACTGATAACATACAACTCAGAAACTGGCATAGCGACATACATACAAGTGCCCATTGCAAGCAATAAGATGGGTAGAAGCCACCAGTAGGTGCCAAGACTGAGTAAAAAGATGATTGGACCGGCAGTGAGACTGACAGTGAGCATTACGGGTACTTTCCCGATTCGGTCTGAGATATACCCGCCGAGAGGACCTGCCCATAAACCGGCAAAATGGGCGAGAGAGAGAAAAGCAGCACCTGCCTGTTCTGATCCCCCGTATTGGTCGACGACAATCAGTGTAGTAAACGAGATAGTGGAAAAAACGAATACCTGCACTGCTGTACCTAAGGTCACAAAGGCTATCATACGTCGTACATAGCCGTGTGAATTAATCCGAATGGAGAAACTTTCTGTTTGAACTTCTTTTAGCGTACCGCCAAGTTGACGGCGCTTTAAAAGGGTGTAAAGGTAAATTCCGAACGCAATAATGGGGATTGTCAGTATAATAAATGAACCACGCCATGTCAGATCGGATGATGTAAAGATTCCTAGCAATGTAATAATAGCGGCAGTTAGTAAGGGTGTTAGAAAATTGGCGAGTGTTCCCCCAACTTGGTGCATGCCCAAAATCTGCCCACGTTTTTCTGGAGCAACCGTATCGGCAAGAAGTGGTGAGGCAGAAGGATGATAACCACCACCGAGGATGCCCATAAAGAGTAAAGCGACAAGCATCATAGCATAATTGAGTGAGAGACCAGCAAAAAGGCCGAAGATGGCAACTCCTGCAACGCCAATTACAATTAGAAGTCTGGGTGCGACACGGTCACCACCAAGCCAACCAGCTGGTAGATTACTCGCTCCGTAAGAGACGTTGTATACAGCATTTAGTGTGCCTATCTTAAAGTAGTCCAAACCGAAATAGTCACGGATGGAAGGTTGAACAGATTGGATGATAAATCCTGGGACATGGTGCATAAAGTGTGCCAGGACAAAGAGCGGCACCAGCCCCGGGAAAAGCTCTTTATAGTATCGCTTGATTCTATCTACTATATTATTACTGGTATTTTTCATTGATTAGCAGTGATATGCCTTATAATCTCCATTTATGGCGGAGAGGGTGGGATTCGAACCCACGGTAGCCTTGCGGCTACAAGCGCTTTCCAGACGCTCCTGTTAGTCCACTCCAGCACCTCTCCATGCTTACTCTTATTCAGATGAACCTTTGTTAAGTTTACGCTTTGAAGATTCTGTTTGTAAAGACCATAAGCATGCTCAGCAATCCCCCAGACATTCTCCGGCTATCTTCAGCAGTTTCACTATCTGCTTCTCGTTAATGTCTTTGAGTGTTCTAATTTTGATGTGCCTCATCATTTTTCCACTACCTTCAAAAAGGGCTATTTCTTTTTCTGTCAGGCCATTAATTGAAAAACCCAGATTGACATGGTCTCTTAGTGCACCGATATAAAATTTCCCTTCAGAAAAAGTAGGGACACCCCAATTAATTTCCTCTTTTATATCCGGGAATGTTCTCAAAATAACTTCCCGCAATTTGAGACAGATTTCCTTCTGTGGGGATTTCTGCTTTTCGATGTATTGTCTTATTTTCTCATCCATTTTCATCTCCCATTTACTTTACTGGAGAATAGGAAGTACCTATTGAGAAGGTGGGTGGTGGGTGGTTGGATAGCTGATTCTTGAGCTTTCCACTCATTAGAATGGCGGAGAGGGTGGGATTCGAACCCACGTCCCGAAACATCGGGAACCGCTTTTCGAGAGCGGCACCATCGGCCTCTCGGTCACCTCTCCACGTACCCATTTTGCAAGATATTTGAGTCTTATTGTTAAGTTCCGTCGGTTGATATATACCCTGGGTGCTAACGGAATGGTAACGGATTACTTTTTATTGGCAATCACTTCATTATACTGGCATGCTAAACATAACGTCAAAAATACTTTCAACTTGAAAACGTCGGATAATATTTGTGTTATGATAAAGATAGATGTTGACAAAAAGATACTATCTATAGTATCATGCAAATTTATGAGTGGTCAACAAAAACTAATTCAGAAATGTCTCGAAGAGCCTGGCAAAATCACCATGGATGAGTGTGACAGATTACTGAGAGCGTTTGGTTATGAACCTCGAAAAAAACGTGGAACTGAATGTGTTTATCATAAGAAAGGAAGTCAACCGATAAACGTTCCGACGCCTAAAAAAAGCCCGTATGTAAAATCTTTTTACGTAAAAAGATTTTCTGAATTGTTAAGATTGGAGGAATGTCTTGAAAACGAATAATGAAACCAAAACTCTTGAATATTATCTTAAGACAAATTATCCCGTTACTGTATATCCAGCTCCAGAGGGTGGATACGTCGCTGAAATAGAAGACCTACCAGGCTGTATCACAGAGGGTGAAACACTAGAGGAAGTATTTGAGCGAATTGAGGATGCACGTCGAATATGGATAGAAGTGCAATTTGAGGAAGGTGAACAAATACCAGTACCACGTACTGAATTAGAGTACAGTGGTAAATTCTTAGTGAGAATACCAAGAACGTTGCACAGGCAACTAGCTACACAAGCACAAAGAGAGAACGTTAGTCTTAATCAATACATAGAAACACTATTAGCGGGAAAAGCTGCGCTTAAAGATTTCACAAGCGAACTTACTGGCAGAATGAAGAACCGATTGCTTACGCGATTTATTACTTCACAAAATATAAATCCTGTCTATTTTTTTCAGCAGAAAGCTTCATCCGACCAGCCGATGTCCCTAGATAAATTCGAGAAAGAGATGGTGAAAGTATGACGGAATCAACGGAAAAGAAAATGATGATAAACCGCCGAACATACAATTCATTTATTGAAGCACTGGATATTGTTGATATTCGGCTTGTCTCTGCTAAAGTAGAAAACATTGATTGTAATTATGTCCCGGAGAATGCTGAAGTAAAATGGAGTGAAAGTGCACGTTACGAAAACGCACAAAACAAAATAATGATTTTTCATAAATTTAATGTGCGTATTTTGGAGGGTGGTAAGGACATTAAGGCTAAAATTGGCGTTACTTTTTGCGTTTCCTACGATTCAAAGAAACCTATGACGGATGCTTTATTCGAGATATTTAGAGACCGCAATTTACCGGTGAATAGTTGGCCTTATTTCAGGGAATTTCTTCATAGTGTTGTTCTACGGATGGGTTGGCCACCTTTCATTGCACCCACTTTTGTTGCATAAAACCTGTATTAGACGGTAGCTAAACGCTTATTGACAGCTACATCAAAACCCCTGGCGGCCGCTTCCTGCATACCAGGGGCAATATGGCTGTAAGTATCGGCAGTAATACTTGTGCTGGCGTGCCCCAACCGTTCACTGACGACCTTTAGCGGAATATTCTGTTGCAACATCAGGCTGGCATGGGTATACCGTGCATTGTGAAGTCTGATTATCTTGACACCAGTGGATATTGTTAAAACACCAGTAATTGAACTACGAAAACATACTAATTCACGCAAAGATGGTGTTAAAGCTGGAGCATCTTGCCATTTAAGAGCTCTACGAGCATTGTAGCGTGTCAAAGACGATACAATAATTATTAGCAGGTGAAAAATCATAACTCTTTATATTATAGATAACATTCGGAATATCCGCTAATTAGTTGCGAATAAGTTGCCGAGATTAATAAAATAGTGATTAAAACAAAATAAGGAGCAAAAGTTATAACAATAGAAAATATTATGTACTTGTTTAAAACTAGTGCATGTATTATTTACATTATATGCACAATAGGAAGGATAGTTGTAAGTATACTGAATACGATGTAATAAAAATGCAGTAGATAAAATATTACTAAGATCGCGGGGAAGAAGGAGGATTTTATAAATTGGAGTTACTTATGATAGCAGAATGTAAACAATAAATGAATGCATAGCATATTTAAGAAAAGACACACCTGCTATTTTCAAGTAACATATTAAACGACTCGAATCACATACTCAGGGCAGACAGCGGCACAGTAGCCACAGAGAATACACTTGGAGTCATCGACGACGGCCTTTTTCTCGCCCATGCTGAGGGCACCCTGATCGCATTCGTCAACGCAAAGCCCGCAGGCAATACAGCGGTCATAGACTACCAGCCGCCGAGCGACGGTATGCACCCGGTTTTTAATTTCTTCGCTTGCCTTCTGGTTATTGAAAATGCCCACATTCATTTCAACTTCGGCTTCATCCTTCATACCGCAGGCTATTGCATCGCAAGTAGACAACTCCCGTAGGAAATTGAAAGCCGCCTCGACCTCATTGTAGAGGTGTCCGCCGCCGAGAGGCTTCATTGCATAGACGAACTTGCCCTTTTCTTTAGATTCCTGGAGTACTTTAAGCATATCGCTTAGATTGCCATCGATGATGCCCAGTCCTCGCTGGTTGAGCACGGGAAAGACGACATCGATGGCTGGCTCGTTATTGACCGCGTTCATTCCGGCGATGGTATGCAGCGAGGCGCCGATAGCCTTGATTATTCCCTGTTTTTTTAATTCAATCAGGCAATCTAGAGCTCCCTGCCGTCCTTTGAGGTCTTCCAGTGACTGAATCTGGTGGAGATGGAAAATACCGATTTGCTCCAGGTAAAGCGCCTTCAGGCATTCTTCTACAGCGGTTTTCATTTCTACGTAGGAGCGGGCGTGGCTCTTACTGGCGATCACCACTTTGCCTCTATCAATGTCTTTCAGCCCGAGTGCCAGGTGGGGATAGGTCTTATAACCCTGGGCTGTGTCATAGAAATTGACTCCCATCTCAAATGACTTACGTATGGCTATCGCCCCTTTTTCCGGAGTCAGGTTTGCCTGCAGTTGTCCCAGAATTAAGGTTCCATGGCAGAGCTCCGTTACCGTCATTCCCGTATTGCCAATGTTCACCATTCGCATTTTGGCATCTCCGTGTCGTGTTAATAATCTAGTTAAGGTTATCGTTTGTCTTACCTTTTGTTGCGTTTTATCTTAACCGTAGACTTAATTGGGTGTCAATTAAATAGGATAGATAGGTCAAAATCAAATGGATAGCCTTATTAAAGTCTGGTACTAATCTACTACTATGACTCCCTCAAACGGGTGATTCACTAATAGAGAAAAATGGTTTATAAATAACTTAGGCATATTTTGCCTGGGTATAGTTATGCCCGCCGATTTGATTTTGTTTTTATCGCGGGAGGCATAGTGGATGTTAAATAGGGTGATGTCGACAGCCAAGGTACAAGAGAGTTACCAGCTTAAAAATGCTAAAGAACAGTCCGAGAAGCGCCGATCATTACTTCGCCGTGATATTTTTACAGATGGTGAAAAGTTATTGTATGAAAGCCGGGCCATATTATGGCTGCTTTTAGTCAGCCCGATATTTTTGTCTGTCCTTGGGTTGTTAATACTACCGATTAACGACTGGTTACCTCTTGAATCTATTAATAGTTTTCTCAAACTGCCATTACCTGAGATACTCATGCATAACATTATCGATTGGTTTGGTCTGACAGTATGTGCGACTGGAATACTCGCCATTTTTATTAGATGGTTGCGCTGGATATTTACTGTTTATGCGATTACGGACCGCAGAGTTTTACGACAGGCTGGCATACTGGATAGGAGTTATTTAGATTGTTCTTTTCGAAATATTCAAACAACACATTTGCACATATCTCTACTAGGCAGGATTTTAGGATTCGGAACAATAACTATATCAGCTAATGTCGGTCCATCCTTAGCAGAAATTCAGTGGAAAGGTATTAGAAATCCGATAAATGCATACCGTAGATTGGCTGAGGCGATGGACCATTACCGGTAAAATAAATTTTCCAGAGCATTAATCGTGCAGGTCTCCTGAATTGTCACGGAAGTTAACCTCCGCCTCTATTACAAGTCCACTCTCAACATATTGAGAATCTAAAGGGACATTCTCAAAAAGCCTACAAAATAACATCCTTGGCAGTGGCAATTACTCCATTTTGTTGAAATTCTCAGAGCATAATGCTATTATCGGCACAGTCCTGCGATTATAAGGATAAATATAGGTTGCGTTATTTTGACATCGCTAACATTTTCGTGCATAATATCCCCAAAAAGTCACGCCTCCAATAACTGAGTCCTTATAAAATGAGGTTGATAAAGGGACAAAAAGAAAGGAAAGAAAATGGAATCCAAAAGCTATCCTGAATACAGTTCACGTATGCCACTGACTCTCAAATATTTTCTGAAGAGACCAGTAGAAGTGTATCCGGATGACATCGGCATTGTTTACAGAAACGATGCTAGTCAATATTTCCGGTTTACCTGGCGGCAGTGGCATGAGCGCACCTGTCAGCAAGCTCATGCACTCAAGGCATTGGGCATAAAGCCCGGTGGACCTTTCGAGCCGGGTGATAGAGTGGGGACGATGGCGCTTAATCACCATCGGCATGTAGAGAACATCTGGGCAAGTGTTTTAACCGGAGCGGTATCTCATCCTATCAACATGAGATTATCGATGGACCACATGACTTATACTATTAATCACGCCGAAGATAAGGTAATTTTCTTCGATGATTCCATTCTGCCTCTAGTTGAAGCGCTATACGACCGCATCAAATCTACCGTCAAAATGTTCGTTTACATGTCTGATAAGCCCGGATTACCCAAAACCAAGGTACAACCTCTCTATGAATTTGAGGAACTAATCAAACAGTATCCCAAGACGTATGACTGGCCTGACATCTCGGAGGATACTTATGCAACGCTCTATTACACCACAGGCACCACAGGGCTTCCTAAAGGCGTGATGTTTACCCATCGTCAGATTGCGCTTCATATCCTGTATGGATTTGCCTCCGCAGCTTTCCGCGTCAGAAGACCTGAAGATCCGGAGCCTCCTGTTCAGAACATACCCATGATGAATATTCCGCTATATCACATTCACGCTTGGGGTTCACCGTTCTCATCGGTTACTGCTGCGTCGAAAATAGTATTTCCAGGGCGATTCTCTCCCGAGGCATTCTGTCAGATGGTACAGGAGGACAAGGTAACTTCAGCAGGTATGGTGCCGACAATGCTAGCAATGCTTCTCGAGTATCCGGACATTGATAAGTACGACCTGAGTAGTCTGGTTGGTCTCGGTATCGGTGGTGGTGCCCTACCTCTTGGTTTGAAACAAAAAGCAGAAGCAAAATTCCCGTTAGCGCGTGCTGCCTCAGGCTTCGGTATGACCGAAACACTGGCTTCGGTTATCGGTTCTACCATCAGACGATATATGAGAGACTGGCCTCAGGAAAAAATTGACGAGTTGATGGTTAAAACCGGTGTGGCTGGGCTGGGAATTCAGGCCAAGGTCGTTGATGAACAGGGTAAAGAAGTACCTCATGATAATAAGACGATTGGTGAGATTGTACTACGCGGTCATTGGATTATGGAGAAATACTATAAAGACCCGGAGAGGACCGCTACGTCATGGCGAGATGGCTGGTTCCACACCGGAGATGCGGCAAAAGTCGACACGGATGGTTATATGATTATTGCTGACCGTATCACTGATGTAATCAGAAGTGGCTCGGAGATGGTACCTACTGTTCTTCTTGAAAATCTGACGTGTAATGCCGATTTTGTTCTGGAAGCCGCTTATGTGGGTGTGCCTGACGAGAAGTGGGGAGAAATACCTATGGCTATGGTGAAATGTGTCCCCGGTACTAAAAAGACGGAGGACGACGTCATTAAATTCCTTCAAACCGATGGTGTAGATAAGGGAAAAATTACCAGGTGGATGCTTCCCGTATATGTGCTTTTCACGGACGATATTCCCAGGACAAGTGTAGGCAAATTCGATAAGATAGCTATACGGAAAAGGGTAAAAGAGTTTGTAGATAAAGCTAAGAAAGTACGTAATATTAATTAATAAAGCCGGTCGTAAAAATGGGGGCAGGATTTGCTAGAAGTACCTGCCCCTTTTCATTTCCTGCGATTTACCACATTATCTTAGTTATCGTTGAGACTCTTCAAGCAAGCGCTCTATAATTGTCAGCATGTCTTTGGTTGCTTTCGAATCAGCTACAGGTGTACCTTTGAAACCAGCCTCATTAAGTTCTGGGTCGTAGAATACTGTACCAGCAGATTGGATATCTTTTTTATTCAACTCTTCAATCATTTTTTCCCGGATTTTCTCGGAAGGCACCTTGTTGAGGATGACTCTGACTCTAATTATCCCCATACCCTTAGCCATGTAATTTATTTTGTCAGCCAGCGCCATAGACTCGAAAGACGGCTCGACAATTATCAGTACTGTGTCCATATATCTTTCGACCCCTCGCCCGAAGCTTTCGATGCCTGCCTCCATATCTACGATCACGATTTCTTTTTCCCCGAGGTTTAGTTTACCCATTAAATCCCTTGTCATATCTGCCATTGAACAAGCACAGCCTTGAAATGGGTCCAGTATCTTACCGACCATAATGAATTTGAGCTCACCACGACTTAGAATGTATTCTGAGGGGATTTCCGGTATGGTTATCTTCTCACGTTGAAGCCATTCTGAATCGGGGCTTTTGTCGCCAGAAGAAAAACGGCTTAACAGTGTTATCAATGGCCTTGGCTCTTTATCGAAACCAAACATTCGGGAAAGTCCAGGGTTGGATTCATCGGTATCCAGTACCAGCACCTTGAATCCCTTACTTATTAGTGTATTAGCTAATAAGACAGTTATGGTGCTTTTACCGACACCACCTTTTCCACAAACAGCGATCTTTTTTAACGGGCTTTTTACAGGGGTATGTGATTTCAAATATTCTCTTATCTTTTTTGAAGCTTCCACCCTCTGCTCATCAGTTTCAGCTGCGCACATCTCACAAAGGATACAATCATCATCATCATAGAAAGCTGCCCCCATGGGGCAATGAAACAAGCCCATTAATTTCCCTCGGTCTTTAGCATTCCACTGTTATCTTTAATTTAGCTTTCTAACCATATGATACATTATGAACGTGGAAATTCACAAAATTATGTGAATTGCGTATAAGACTTTAATTTAATGCCACTAGTTTTAAGTGCATTTTTCAACATGTAAATGTCATAATAGTAAGGATGAGCGAAATATCCAAGGCGATTACTGATCTTACTATAAAAGAATTAGAACAGCTTTTGATTTCTCTTGAAGAGCCGGCGTACCGGATTAACCAACTTCTTAGCGGTGTCTATCAGCGACTGGCGGTTTCTTATGATGATATAACGGATTTACCACTATCTCTGCGCCGAAAACTTGAGAAGCGAATCGCCTTGCATACTCTAACACCAGTGCGAGAAGTAAAATCCATGGATGGTACCTTTAAAGTTCTCTTCAAACTACAAGATGAAAAAACTATGGAGACGGCGTTGATGCTATATACTGCTGGAGCAGGAAGACCGCGTACTACTGTCTGTCTCTCAACTCAGGTAGGTTGTCCCATCGGTTGTTCGTTTTGTGCTACCGGTCAGCAGGGCTTTGAACGTAATCTGACTCCGGGCGAGATGATTGACCAGGTGCTTTATTTTGCCCGTAAGGTCAAAGAAGTTGGGGAAGAGAGTCGGTACAGCCATATCACTAATATTGTCTTTATGGGTATGGGTGAGCCGTTAGCAAACTACGAAGCACTTATGCAAGCCTTAGAAATACTAACATCTCCGCGATGCTTCGGGACAAGTCCACGTAATATCACGGTTTCAACAGCAGGTCTGGTACCGCAAATTCGTCAGTTGAGTCAGGAGAAGGTAAGGGTAGGACTAGCGGTATCTCTGCATGCTCCAGAGAATGCGCTCCGAAATAGACTTGTGCCGCTTAACAAACGGTACCCGCTTGAAGAACTTATCCCTGCTTGCCAGGAATATGCAAATAAAACAGGTCGGCGGGTGAGCTTTGAATACATTCTCTTTGCTGGTATTAACGATTCACTTGCTCAAGCTGGGTTGCTTGCTGGACTTCTGAAGGGAATTATTTGCCATGTCAATCTTATTCCAGCAAATCGTACAGCGAATGCCGCCTTTCAATCGCCATCCCGTAATAAGGTGATTGCTTTCGAACAGCAGTTAAAAATACATGGCATCAATTGTACCCTCAGGTTGAGTCGGGGACAGGATATCGATGCTGGGTGTGGTCAACTCCGTAGCTCATATATAAATAAGTTTTAAATTTTAAGTCACAAGTAACTGGACATGGTTTTAGTTGTACAATAAAAGACGACCGAAGAGTTTAACTCCCCTCGGTCGTTTTCATTTTTAGTTTTCTTTAGAGTATAGGGTATATTAAATCCAGTTGGACTACTTGCCCAGAGCTGCTTCGTCCTTCTTACGGATAGAGCGTCCACCGTGTCCGTGTTTGACACCCTTATACATATCTTTATAAGTTTTTCTCTGTTGTGCTTTTTCTTGTTTTCTCCCCATTGCCCTCTCCAGACTCTAACTATTGGTGATGATAGATGTTGATGACAGTTTATGGCGTGTCATGTAGCTCCACATATGTGTATAACTCTGCCGCAACATAACTTGCCACTGGCTCCAGTCTAATCTGGCAATATCCAATGCCGCCTGGCGCAATGCATTGTCGTCTGTCAGACAGTAGAAAGCTATATTATTCTCACTATACGTTTTCACCAAGCCTTTGTCAATGAGCTGTCTTAATGCCTTCTCGACGTAGCGTCGTTCTCCGCTGACACTCAGGGCATGAAGAATTGCTAATCCGCTGAAGCGGGCATTCGGATGCCAGCCGAAGAACTGGATAAGCTCCAGACAATAGGGGTTATCGCTGTATTCTTTTATCAGTTGATACAGATACTCCTTTTCGGTTATCTGTGTGATAGTCATATTTTCTCCTCACTGGTTTAAGTTAGGTGAGCTTGTTACCAGGACTGATTTGTACTGTTGAGACTTGCCGTCGCTTAACGCTTTATCGGTGCCGTTTGAGCAGGCGTCGGGCGCACTTTGGGTATTTCACGCTGTCTCAAGAAGGACGGGGTATCAAGTTGGTCTTCGGTCTTAAGGTTTTTAAGGACCTTGGTAATTTCCCTCTCACGTGTTGCACTACCCAGACTGTACATGCCATCGAATCCGGTAGCGATGAGGACCAGACGCACTTCCTGATTCATGTTCTCTTCCAACGCTACACCAAAGATAACATTGGCATTCGGATCAACTGCCTGCTTGATTACTTCTGCGGCTGCGTTGACCTCGAAAAGTGTTAGAGAAGAACCACCGGTGATGTTGAACAGTACACCCTTAGCTCCCTCCATAGAAACATCCAACAACGGACTGGCGAGCGCCTGCTTGGCAGCATCTGCGGCGCGATTGGGACCTGTGCCTTTGCCAATAGACATCCAGGCAGGTCCGGCATCCTTCATAATTGTGCGAATATCGGCAAAGTCCAGGTTTATGAGACCCGGAACGGTGATTACTTCAGCGATTGCCTGTACACCATGATGTAGCACTTCGTCTGCCACTTTGAAAGCACCATCTATGGACATCTTCTGGTCACAGAGTTGGATCAGTCGGTCATTCGGAATAATAACCAGTGTATCCACTTTCTCCTGGAGGTTTTCAATACCAAGTTCAGCGGTCTTGCGGCGATGATTGCCTTCAAAACTAAATGGTTTTGTGACGATAGAAATCGTCAATGCACCACTTTGTTTGGCAATTTCAGCCACAACCGGTGCCGACCCGGTGCCCGTACCGCCACCCATGCCGGCGGTCACAAACACCATGTCGGCACCGGAGAGTACCTCTTTTATCTGGTCGCGACTTTCCTCGGCGGCTTTCATACCGATGATATAGTCTCCACCAGCACCCATACCACGGGTAAGGCGTTCACCAAGCTGGATACGGACTGCCGCTTCTGTGAATGCCAGTTGCTGTGCATCGGTATTCATTGCTATGAATTCGACGCCGCGGATTTGTTCGCGTACCATTCGCGTAATAGCATTACTTCCAGCACCACCCAGTCCAACGACCTTAATCTTTGCCCCATTAGGGACGAAATTTGTTTTCGACATTTTCGTTTCTCCTTTATATCAGACTGCCCGGTTACCGTAGCAAGTCTAGGAAAAAGCTTTTAGCGGAAGAGACGCAGTAATGGTGAAACCATTCCTCGAATACCACCCTTTGCATGAGGACTCTGGGCATTGTTATTCCGGGTGCGCCAGAGTATGAGACCAACACTGGTAGCATGAGCCGGGTCACACAGAGCATCAGAAACACCAGGGAGATTCATCGGTATGCCCAGTCTTACCGGAAAGCGGGTGATTTCACGTGCCATATCGACAATACCACCCAGATTAGCACCACCACCAGTAAGAACTAGACCGGAGGGGATGAAGTGGGCATAATCTTTCTGCGGCAGTTCCATGACAATCAGGCGGACGAGCTCATCCACACGGGCACGAATGATTTCACTGAGGTCGTTTAACGAAATCGTTTGCTGTCCGACATTGATAGTCCGGTCTTCGGCAGCTTCTGCATTCCCTGCAGGTGTAACATCGCCATATTTCTTCTTGATGTCTTCTGCGGTTTCATAGGTCGTTCCCAGACCAATCGAGATATCCCGGGTAATCTGATAACCGCCGACTGGTAAAATCGATGTATGGCAGATGGCGTTATCTTTAAAAACAGCGACATCAGTAGAGCTTCCACCAATATCTGCCAGTAATACGCCATCCATACGCTCTTCGGGGGCGAGGACAGCCTCTGCGCTGGCAAGTGGCTCTAAAATAAGGTCTTCAATTTCTATACCAATACTGCGGATACACTTGGTCAAGTTCTGGATGCTGGTTACTGCGGCTGTAATAATGTGGGTTTCAACATCCAAGCGGAAACCATGCATGCCGACAGGATTCTTAACTCCCTCCTGTCCATCAACAGAATAGGCGCGTGGTATGACATGCAGAACTTTTTGGTCGTTGGGGACCTCTACCGACCGTGCTACCTCAAGGACTCTCTTCAAGTCTTCAGGGCGGACCAGTTTATCGTTACGAGAGATTGCAACAGCACCGCGGTTATTTACAGAACTAATATGACGACCGGTAACGCCAACATAGGCGGATTCTACCTTGTAACCGGCTGTTCTCTCAGCACGCCTTACTGAGTCACGGATCGATTCTCGGGCTTCATTCAAATTGACGACCATGCCTTTGGTCAAACCCTGGGACGGAGCGATACCTACTCCCAGGATGCGAACATTGTTCTTTTCGTCAATATCGCCCATGACGGTGCAGACTTTGGTCGTGCCGACGTCAATAGCCGAAACTTTTGTCCTCTTCATTGTATGTATAATTCCTCCTCTTTATGAATACGTAGAGATTTTATTCGCGGTAGTGAATATGCCAGTTTGAATCGAGCGTGCCATGATGGTTGTCATCGTGACCAAGGTAACACTCGGTGAGGAAGCCGCTAGATGAATCGCCACTGCGGATACCATGGGATGGTTCCTCGGAAATACTGAGATTAAAATCGACGATACCTGTCTTGAGCCTTTCGTACTCTATTGCGGTTGTCATAGGCGCACCCCCTAAAATATCCCCCTCAATCTTATTGAGTGTTATCTATTATCGTAGGCTTGCTAAAAAGTAAAGTAAAATATTGTCCTTGCCATTACCACAAAATTCCACAAAGTTCCAGAATACTATAAGAAAATAAGGGTTGTGGAACTTGTGCTATAAAAATAATTGCTGGTTCCGTCTAGTTGCCAAAGATTCCCCTTGAAATGGCATTTTTTTGAGCATATAATTAATCAACATAAGGGAAGGTTCAGAATGTCTACAGAAATTTCTAAAAGAGGGACACCTCCTTATATATCTCCTAGAACCTTCCATCACTTAATTGAACAGCTTCAGAAGAACCTGCCGGACCGTATTGACCGCAGCTACCTTGATGAGTTACATTCGGGCAGTACCAGCACACAAATCATGTCAGCTCTGCGTTACCTGAACCTTGCTGATTCTTTAAATAAGCCGACTCATCATCTGAAATTACTGATAGCATCTTCTGGTGATGAACGCGCCAAACGGTTAAAAGATATCGCCAATAGTTGTTATAGTTTCGTACTCAATAATGGCTCGGTTGATCTGCAGACAGCCACATATTCACAACTTGAAGAGTTATTTCATGACTATTCTGGAGTGGATGGAGATGTCCGGCGTAAGTGTATTAAGTTCTTTACTTCGCTCTCCCAGGATGCCGGAATTACTCTTTCTCCGCATGTTACGAAAAAAGTCAGAATGTCACGGGGTTTACAAACAACAAAGCTTCCAATACGGAAAACTAGTTCCAGAAACACTAAGGTAGTGGAAGTTCCGCAAGAAATAATTAAGGTTCCAGAGCATACGGAACTATTGGGCAAACTTTTAGATAAGTTTCCAGACTATGAAATGGAATGGGCTAACGAACAGAAGACCAGATGGCTGGAAGACTTCATGCTATTCATGCAGAAAATATATCCAGATATAAAGAAATGAGGGGATGCACTCCCCCCATTTCTCCTTGTAACCTTCTGATTATCCCAATTAAAAGTTTTGTTTGTTGTTTTCTGAAGTCCTTTTCTATATCTTGTGAACGTGCTCTGCTTTGCCGACAAATTCGTCAATTTTTTTGCGAATAGCTATCTTGTCATATTTACCGACACTCGTTTTAGGAATTTCATCAGCGAATACCACATAATCGGGTAGCATCCATTTGGTTATCTTCCCTGTGTCCACGCCCTCCTTCTCGAGGAAAGTAAGGACATCTTTAGGAATTTGCTTGGCGCCAGGAACAAGTTTAACGATTGCCATGGGTCTTTCGCCCCATTTTTCATCAGGGACTCCGACAAATGTCGCTTCCAGAACAAAATCAGCCGTGCAGGTGATGTTTTCCATGAGTACAGTAGGCACCATTTCTGCGCCACTACGAATGACATCTGTAATGCGGTCTACAATCTGGATATAACCGAGCTCATCCACTGTGGCGGCATCCCCTGTGTGGAACCAGCCATCCCGCCAAGCAGTGGCAGTCTTTTCCGGGTCCTTGTAGTATTGTTCCATAATCCAGTGTCCCCGCAACACTATTTCACCCTGAGTCAGGTTGTCATGTGGGACTTCCTTGCCTTTATCATCCACTACTTTAGCGTCAATACCATCAAATGGTAAACCAGTTTTAACACGAATTGCGTCTAGCTTTTCTTTTGGCCAGTCTGCCATCCAGCGCTTAATCTGAGCGCCGATTGATCCAGCAGCCGTCTCCGTCATGCCATAACCGGAGCCTACATTGAAGTTGGAGAATAGTTTTTCTGCCTTAGCTTTCAAACCTGGAGGCAAAGCAGCTCCCCCGGTACTGACAGTCAAGATACTGCTTAAATCCCATTTCTTCAAATCAGGGTATTCAATCAACATGGCAAGCATGGTAGGCACCAGTCCAGACGATGTCACTTTTTCCGTTTGGACCAGTTCGCAGAAGGATTCAGGTGTAAATCTACCAGGGAAAACAATTTTGCTAGCTGAGTAAACACTGTACCAGGGCGCTCCCCAACCGTGTATATGGAAAAGCGGGACATTGACCATGGGGATATTTACCTTTGGAGTTTCTGGAGTATCCGGTGTGCGTGGTGCAGTGCCTACAGTTGCAATCAGGTGTATGGCTTGTAAATAGAGCTGACGGTGGGTGAACATAATACCCTTGGGAAGACCGGTAGTACCTGTTGTATAGTAGAGCACAGCTACTGTGTTCTCATCGAGGTCAGGCCAGTCATAAGATTTAGGTTGTACTTTCAAGAGTTCTTCATATTCATATATGGGTTTAATGCGCGTCTGGGGTAATCCCGGTTTGTCCGACATATATACGACCATCTTAACGGTGTCTTTGATCCTGTCCCAGATGAATTCCAGAAGAGGCATGATAACATCATCTACAAAGATAATTTTGTCTTCAGCGTGGTTTATGGTGTACACAATGTGGTCCATTGAAAGGCGGACATTAATCGGGTGTGCTACAGTCCCTATACAGGTACTCGCGTAGCAGAGCTCCAGGTGGCGGTGATGGTTCAGTGCCATGGTTGCAATCCTATCGCCTGGCACTCCAGGTTTACCTGGTTTCATGTTAAGTGGTCCCAGCAACATGTTGGCGAGCTGGCAGGTGCGTTCATACCATTGCTTCCAGGTGAACCGGAAATACTGCCCCGCGTCATTCCTGTAAACAATCCCTGTGTCGTCCGGGTACAGACGTAGTGGTCTCATCATCAGGCTCTTGATAAGAAGTGGATAACGACTGCTATACTCTGGATAAGTCTTTGTCGCCATGGTTCACCTCACAATTAATATTTTTTATCTATCGAGCAGATAGGTGAGAATCCTGTTATTACTTCTTCAACACCTCATACAGGCGTGATACATTCATACGTTTTATCATTGGCTCCATGGCTTCACTACCCGGCATCATGGGATATTTTACGGGGGATGAGATTTTTTCTTGGGCTTCTTCCAGACTCCAGCCTTTTTTAATGGCGTCGGTGACGGTGTCAATCCAGGCTTGGATATTGTAGCGCATTTCAGGTAGATAAGTTGGGTCACAAATATCACCGTGGCCAGGAACTAGCACCTTAGCATCCAGGGTTTCCAGCCTTTTTAATGACTCCAGCCATTCGAAGGGAACTGCCTGTTGAAGCCAGGGTTGGACTCTATAGAACACATCGTCTGATGTGAAGATGACTTTCTCCTCCGGAATAAAAACAGCAATCTGGTAGGGAGTATGACCGGGAATGTTGAAAAGCTTGAAGGTATGGTCGCCTACGTAAAGAGTCATTTCATCGGTAAGTGTGATTGTTGGGGGACGGAACTTGAAACGTTTCATCAGGGCATAATCAGCAGGCGATGTTTGTTTCATTCGTTCTTTAGACTGTACGGCTGATGCTGCCAGAATTTCCTGACGGGTACCTTCATGGGCAACCACTGTACCCTTGAAGAAGCAGTTTCCACTGAAATGGTCGCCGTGCGGTTCGGTATTGATCAAGTAGCGGACGGGACCATGTTTAGCAATAATGTCTCGCCATTTGATAGCGTCTGTGGGCATTTGAGGGGTATCTATCATTACCACACCATCACTGGTCACTACGAAACCGGGGTTGCACCCTCGAAAATCTGTTTCAGCATAAACATTCTTGGCAATCTTCTGCATTCCCGCTCTCCATATTGAATTTTTACGCCTGCTAAATATATATAAGACGGTCATATTGTAATGCAAAGGGTAGCAAAATGACAATAGGGTATGTCATAATATTTTCCATGCTGTATACTGACTAGCTGAATTTCTTTCCTGCGAAATTCACTTCTGGAGTCACTGATAAAAATCCTTTATTATTTATATTTTTGGAGTCTGTAATGGTCTGGTTAAAATTTGCAGTGTGTGTGCTGATTATTCTTCTTGCGGGTAGTAAGACAGCACAATACGCAGATATCATAGCTGAAAAAACTAGGTTGGGTAGACTGTGGGTTGGTATGTTGATACTTGCTATCGTGACTTCCATGCCTGAATTGGTTACTTCGGTAAGTTCTGTATCTCTCGTTCATGACCCCAATCTTGGACTTGGGACACTCATCGGCACATGTATATTCAATCTTTGCATTCTGGTAGTTCTAGACATAATGAATAAAGGTAAACCAGTTCTCAGTCTTGCCAGCCCCAAGCATATAAGATCCTTAGCTATCGGTATATTGTTAACGTCCATAATTGGAACTGGCATTATATTTAAGGAACAACTTTCTGTTCTTCATTTGAGTTATCTGGGTATTCCCAGCATTTTAGTGCTGGTTGTTTACATAGTGGTGCTATGGCAATTAACGAAACAGAGAAGAGAAACACCCCCGGATTCCTCCTTGTTACAATACGACCATACCAGTGGTAGATACGTATGGTTAAAATTCGTTACCTCTGCGTTAGCTATCATCGGTGCAGGAATATGGCTTTCGGTAGTGGGAGAAGAAATAGCTGAAGTGACCGGTTGGGGTGCTAGTTTCGTAGGTAGTCTTCTACTGGCAATTACCACTTCACTGCCTGAAGTAACTGTGGCATTTGCCTCCGTTCGCCTTGGAGCAGTAGACCTGGCAGTTGGTGACATATTGGGCGCCAACATGCTTGACCTGACATATTTATTTGCCATAGATTTGGCTTATGGCAGAGAACTTATTCTTGCGAATGCATCTCGTGCAAATTTGGTCACTCTAGCATTACTGGGGGTTATGTATATTGTTCTCGCTATCGCTTTCAAGTTTCCAGCACAGAGGAAAATGTTCGGCTTAGCAAGTTGGTACACTCCAATACTTGTGGTTTTATATATGGTGGGTGCTTACTTCCTTTTTCACTTGCAGTAGTGTGATTTAATCCGCCAATAAACATCTGTCAAGTTACATGGTAAAAGAGTCCTATGTTATAATTATTTCACGATTGTGTACTGTGTCTGGAAAGGGGGGTGATAATCTCATCCAATGGAAACAATTAGCCAGATTGCCGCGCTCGCTATCTTTATCATTATGTTTATCGTCATCACTACCGGCAAAGTCCCCAGGTACATCCCGGCACTTATCGGAGGCGCACTCACTATCCTCATTGTCTTTCTTCTTATCCTTAAAGAACCCCACGCTGTCGTTTCAGTTCTTAATTTCGGTCAGATAGGCCAGCTAAATTTCTGGTATCCCGGTCATGAAGCCGAAGTATCCCATGGAGTGAACTGGCAGACCATTATCTTCATCGGCGGTATGATGATTATGGTGGAAGGGTTGGGAGAAGTTGGCTTTTTCCGCTGGCTGTGTTTGTTTGTTGCTCGTTTGGTGAATTACAAGGTTGTTCCTATTCTGGTTGCTTTTATGTTGCTCTCCGGCTTTCTTTCAATGTTTATCGATAGTATTACCGTTATGCTTTTTCTGGCAACTGTGAGTATAGAACTAGCGCGGTTGCTTAAATTTAATCCCGTTCCTCTTATTATTGCGGAGATATTTGCCTCTAACGTAGGCGGTAGCGCTACCATGTCCGGAGACCCGCCTAATATCATCATCGGTACGGCTCTTGGTTATTCATTTTTTGATTTTGTGGTTAATACCGGACTCATTGCCTGGATAGGGATGATTGTGGTGCTGGTCTTTTTCTACTTTGCATTCCGGAAACAACTCAAGGCTTCGCAAGATACTCTGAATGTCAATACCAGTCAATATCCTGACCCGAAGCAAGCAATTACTAACAAGACTCATTTCCTGATTAACACAGGCATCTTTATGCTAGCAATAATTTTACTCGTAACGCATGCGCAAACAGGTATTTCGGTGGCATCGATCGGTGTGATTGCGGCTGTGTTGACTATCGGGTTCGCCTTCTTGAATCATGGTCATGGTGCTATTCATATTATCAAGCGATTAGACTGGCAGACACTCTTATTCTTTTTCGGATTATTTGTTTGCGTTGGTGGCTTGGAAGAAACCGGCGTCCTGGAGACGTTGGCTAATTTTATCGGAAATACCGCCGGTGGCAGTATAATTATCGTTATGACTATCATTCTGTGGGTTTCAGCTTTTGCCTCAGCGATTGTAGATAATATTCCTTTTGCCGCGACTATGGTGCCTGTTATTGTCAATCTTTCTCATACTGGTGGATTTGCCTTGCCTTCTATGGCATGGGCATTAGCCCTGGGTACGGATATCGGAGGCAATGGAACACCTATAGGTGCATCCGCTAATGTAGTCGGAACTGCTATCGCTGAGAAAAATGGGTATCCAATCAGTTGGGGTAAATACTGTAAGTATGCCTTACCAGCGATGATTTTAGTGGTTGGTCTCTGCTGGGGTTACCTGGTACTACGTTATGCGTAATGGTTTACCCTGAATAATGAAGGGAGGGGCAAAGATGCTGAAAAAGATATTAATACCACTGGATGGGTCTGAACTTGGCGAGTTGGCATTGGTATATGCTAAAGAATTAGCTGGTGCCATCAACCTTGAAGTACAAATGGCTTGTGCGACTGAACGCCAGGACGAAGCAACTCATCGTATGTGTGGGCTTTATCTGGATAAAGTCGCAGAACGATTGCAGACCCAGGTAAAAAGAGCAAATCCAAAATCAAATGTAAAGACCGTTATCGTCGATGGAGATCCCGCTACCGCACTGGTCGAATACACAGAGAAAGAGGGTATCGACCTGCTTATCATGATGTCCCATGGGCGGTCGGGAATTATGCCCTGGGCAATGGGTAGTACCGCTAATAAGGTAATCCAGAGGTCTCAGACACCTGTGTTGCTGGTACGGGCATCAGCACAATCCTCTAAACGTCGCCCGGTACAGGTTTTTAAAAAAATTTTGTTACCGTTGGACGGTTCTCCAATGGGAGAAGCTGCATTACCATACGTAAAAGCAATTGCAAAAGCACTGGATTGTGAAGTCATTCTTCTCGGCGTGGTGGAAATTGTCCAACATATTCATACCATTGGTGGTCCAGACCATTTTACATATAGCGAACAGCAAATTGAACAAATGAAAACCGAAACAACCAAATATCTGGAGAAAGTCAGAGAGCAGTTTGTAAAGGGAAAAGTGCATATAATACTGCGAACCGGTGACCCTGCCCAGGAGATTATCAAACTATCCACTGAAGAAAATGTAAACATGGTTGCTATGTCTTCTCACGGGAAATCAGGTATAACAGCCTGGGTAATGGGGAGCGTTTCCAATAAAGTTTTACAGGCGGGTAAGACACCGCTTCTACTTGTACGACCAAAAATGACATTGGGGTAGCCAAGAGCCCTTGTTTTATTTTAAACTAGGATATGATACTTGTAGTTTCAAAAGCTCCAATCTGAGCAATGAAGAAAGCAGCAGGTTAGGCTTTGTGCCCCTGTAGCTCAGGTGGATAGAGCACTGGCCTCCGAAGCCAGTTGCGGGCGTTCGAGTCGCCCCAGGGGTAGTTCAGAAAAAGTTTTATTTTGTTAGGAGAGTTGTTTAATTTGGAGGTTCACTTGATGACGAAGACGGGACTGATTGAAATCAGGTGGCATGGCAGGGGAGGACAGGGTGCCGTCACCTCAGCAGAATTGCTGGCAAAGGCGGCAATTGATGAAGGAAAATATGCCCAAGCATTCCCCGCTTTTGGACCAGAGAGACGGGGCGCTCCGGTTGTTGCTTTTGACCGCATAGATAGCCAGTCGCCCATCCGGGTGCGTGCAGAAATCCGCCAGCCGGATGCAGTTATTGTCCTTGACCCTACTCTATTGCGGGTGGTTAAAGTTACGGCGGGGCTTAAGGATAATGGTGTACTCGTTATCAATACTAAGAAAAATTTTCAGGCAATCGAGAAGGATTTTGGTAATAAATGGAAGCTGGCGCTGGTTGATGGCAGTCGTATTGCTCGTGAAATCCTCGGTGTACCCATTGTTAATACGACGATGTTAGGCGCGCTGCTAAAAGCATTGCCAGTCGTTGAAATAGAAGCACTTATGAAACCCCTGGAGGAGCGGTTTGGCCGCCTGGCAGAAAGAAATCTGAACGCGCTAAAGCGGGCGTTTGAAGAAACCGTGCTAAAGGAGTGAAGTGGACTCAAAAAAAGCTGAAGCTGAATTTACGTGGAAAGACCTGGAAATCGGATGCATTGTCACCGAGCCGGGAAGCACACAGTATTATCGAACAGGGGACTGGCGCTCACAGGTGCCCCAATATACATTTACCAGATGCATTAAGTGTGGTGTGTGCGCACTATATTGTCCTGAGGGATGTATTAGCCCAAATGCCGATGGCAACTTTCAGGCGGATGTTTTCTGGTGCAAAGGTTGCGGTATTTGCGCTCGTGAATGTCCGACTGGGGTCATTAGTATGGTTGATGAGGAGGAATGATGGGTAAAAAAGTTGGAATGGAAGTCTCTCTGGCAATCGCTGAAGCCGCGAAAATGGCTAATACTGATGTAGTGGCAGCCTATCCCATTACACCACAGACACACATTGTGGAGCGACTGGCGGAGCTGGTTGCGAGTGGAGAACTTGATGCAGAATATATACCCGTTGAGTCTGAACACTCGGCGATGAGTGCCTGTCTGGGCTCAGTTGCCACTGGTGCCCGTACTTTCACAGCAACTGCAGGTCAGGGGCTTGAACTTATGCATGAAGTCCTCTATGTTGCCTCAGCAATGCGCCTGCCTGTGATTATGGCGGTTGCCAATCGTGCGCTGTCTTCTCCCCTTAATGTCTGGGGAGACCAGTCTGATCTTATGGCAGTACGAGATACCGGCTGGATTCAAATTATTTGTGAAAACGGACAGGAAGCATATGATCACACGCTCTGTGCTTTCCGTATTGGGGAAGACAAACGTGTCCTCTTGCCGGTGATGGTACATGTAGACGGTTTTTATTTAACTCACGTCATTGAACCGATTGAAATTCCCCAACAAGATAAGGTTGATGCTTTTCTACCACCTTTTTCTTATCCGTTACCGCTTGACCCGGACAAACCATTAACAATGGGCGCATTTGCCCCACCCATTCTGTTTTCAGAGACCAAGAAAGCACAAGAGGTCAATCTCCGCGCTTCTATGTCGGTCATTCTGGAGAATTGGGCTGAGTTTGCTAAAGTCTTCGGGCGTCAATACAAACCAATCGAGCAGTATAAAACTGATGGTGCTAAAATTTTACTCCTGACGCTCGGCAGTTTCGGTGAGACGGCAATGGCAGCCGTCGATAAACTGCGAGGTGAAGGAAAGTCAGTTGGTTTACTCAAATTACGCCTCTGGCGCCCCTTCCCCTTTGAAGCACTGCGACAAGCAGTTAGAGAGGCAGAACTATTGATTGTTGTGGATAGAGCTTTATCCTTTGGCGGCCCGGGAGGTCCTGCTTTCTCCGAAATCAGGTCAGCGCTCTACAGTGAAAAGAATCGTCCGCGTATTCTTGGATTTGTTGGTGGTCTCGGTGGTCGCGATCTGATGGTAGCTGAGTTCGAAGGTATGGTTAAACGGGCATTAGAAATGGAACCATCCGGTGCAGAACAGGAATTTGAGATGTACGGGGTGAGAGAGTAATGAAGAACTACAGTATTTATGCGGCACGGGTAATACCGACAGTCGAAGGTTTTGCACCCGGACATCGCGCCTGCATCGGGTGTGGAGAAGCTCTAGCAGTCAGACTTGCCACCAAAGCAGCGGGCGAAAATATTATTATCGCTAATGCTACCGGATGTATGGAAGTTATTTCTTCACAGTTGCCGGCAACAGCCTGGCGTATGCCCTGGATACATACACTCTTTGAGAATACTGCCGCGGTTGCTTCTGGTGTTGAATCAGCACTCAAAGTACTGGAACGCAAGGGCAAAATACCATCGCGGGGAACTAAGGTAGTGGCTATGGCAGGCGATGGCGGTACTACCGATATTGGCTTGCAGGCACTATCAGGGGCATTAGAGCGCTACCATGATTTTGTTTACATCTGTTTTGATAATGAAGCCTATATGAATACAGGTATTCAACGATCATCAGCCACACCTTACGGAGCGTCGACTACTACCTCACCGGCAGGGAAGAAAAGCATCGGGCAGAAAACATGGAAGAAGAACATGCCGGCGATCGCTGTCGCTCATAATATTCCCTATGTAGCGACTGCCAGTCCTAGCTATCCGTTTGACATGATGGATAAGGTTAAGAAGGGCTTGGCGGTTAATGGCCCAGCTTATATTCATGTGTTGTCCGTCTGCCCTACAGGCTGGCGTTCGACTCCAGACCTGTCTGTGAGGTTGGGAAGATTGGCGGTAGAGACAGGTGTCTTTCCTCTATATGAAGTCGAGGATGGCAGGTATAAATTAACTATGGATATATCCCCACTCCGCCCCATTCAGGACTATTTAAGCATACAGGGAAGGTTCCGTCATTTATCAGAGAATATGGTGAAGGAGATACAGGAGCGGGTTAATAAAGAATACAAACTGCTGAAGGAGAAGTGCGCATGAAGGTGAGTCAGCGGCAGTTGAAAGCAAAGATAAAAAGCATTCTGAATCGTAACAATAACGACCGCGGTATGCTGGTCTCTATCCTACAGGATACTCAGGCTGAGTTCGGCTATTTATCCCGTGATGTTATTACAGAAATAAGTATTAGCTTAGATGTACCGCTCAGTCAGGTCTACGGTGTCGCCACATTTTTCAAGGCATTTAGTTTAGTACCTAGAGGTAGACACCAGATTCAGGTATGTCTGGGCACCGCCTGTCATGTACGGGGAGCAGAAAAAATACTTGACACCGTGGAGCGTGAGCTAAAAATAAAACCCGGTGAGAGTGATCCTGACTTGAACTTTTCTTTAGAGACCGTCAACTGCGTTGGTGCATGTGCACTCGGACCCATTGTCATCGTCGATGGTAAATACTCTGGCGAAATGAAGATTGAAGCAGTAAAACCACTTCTGGACGGCTGTAAGTAGTATACGGTTAAATTTGAGAAAGAGGAACAGGACATTGAAAAGGTTAAGTTCCATAACAGAGCTTGAAACATTCAGAGAATCAATTATCAAGAATTATGACCAAAAGAAACTTGTAGTTAATATCTGCGGTGGAACAGGGTGTCTGGCGCTTGGCTGTTCAGATGTTATCAAGGCTTTTACAGAGGAGATTGCTAACAATAAACTTGAAGAAAAAGTTGATATACGTGTAAGCGGTTGTCCCGGTTTCTGTGAACGAGGTACTATCCTAACTATCGAACCGCAGAACATATTTTACCAGCGTGTGAAACGGAAAGATGTGGCGGAGGTGGTGACAAAAACACTTGTGGAAGGACAGGTTATCGACCGTTTGTTGTATGCTGATCCAGCTACAGGTAAGCGTATTGTTCGAGAAGCTGAAGTACCTTTTTATACCAAACAGAAACGCCTTTTATTAGCACATAGTTCGCAGATTGATCCAGAGAGCATCGAGGATTATCTCCGTTTTGGTGGTTATGCCGCATTGGCAAAGGTAATCAATGGTATGAAGCCAGAGCAGGTGATTGATGAAGTAAAGGCGTCCGGTTTGCGGGGGCGTGGTGGTGGTGGTTTTCCCACTGGTAGGAAATGGGAAACAACCCGTCATGCTGAAGGCGAAATCAAATATGTTATCTGCAACTGTGATGAAGGCGATCCCGGTGCTTTTATGGATAGAAGTTTGATGGAGGGTAATCCCCATTCTGTCCTGGAAGGGATGGTTATCGGAGCATATGCCATCGGGTCACATGAAGGCTACATTTACATTCGTAACGAATATCCGCTAGCAGTGAAAAATGCCGCGACAGCTATCAAAGTAGCCGAAGAGCATGGACTACTTGGTAATAATATTCTAGGATCAGGTTTTGATTTCCGTATTAAGATCAGTCGCGGTGGGGGAGCATTTGTCTGCGGTGAATCAACAGCTTTAATGGCTTCTCTGGAAGGTAAGGTCGGAGAACCACGTGCTAAGTATATTCATACTTCGGAAAAAGGTCTTTGGGATAAACCGAGTAATCTAAATAATGTGGAAACATGGGCGAATATACCACTGATTATCAACAATGGCGCGAAATGGTTTGCTGGTATCGGCACGGTAGGCAGTAAAGGCACTAAGATCTTTTCACTCGTCGGTAAGGTACGGAATACCGGTCTGGTAGAAGTGCCGATGGGCATCACTCTGGGTGAGATTATTTTCAATATAGGCGGTGGAATTCCGGGAAATAAGAAATTCAAAGCAGTTCAAACCGGAGGACCGTCAGGTGGATTTATACCCGAAAAACTCCTCGACCTTCAGGTAGACTTTGATGAATTGACCAGAGTTGGTTCGATGATGGGCTCTGGCGCCATGATTGTCATGGATGAAAATAACTGTATGGTGGACATGGCAAAGTACTTCATTAACTTCTTACTTGGTGAATCTTGTGGTAAGTGTTTACCCTGCCGCGAAGGTCTAAAACAGATGCACCATATTCTGACTCGTATCACTGATGGCAAGGGCACCCTAGCAGACACAGAATTATTAGAAAGCTTAGCCAGGACGATGCTGGATACCAGCCTGTGCGGTCTGGGATATTCCGCACCCAATCCTGTCTTGACTTCGCTGCGCTACTTTAGAGATGAATGGCTGGCACATGTTAACGAGAAACGGTGCCCGGCGAAGGTCTGTAAAGCACTCATCACCTACAATATCACAGAGAAGTGCCCCAACTGTGGTCTCTGTGTAAAAGCCTGTCCGGAGAAAGCAATTACCCCGCAGGGAAAGAAAAAACCTGTCCTGCTCGACCAAAAGAAGTGCATTAAGTGCGGTAGTTGTTATGATGTCTGCAAACTTGATGCGGTACTAGTAAAGTGAGGATGAGACCGATGGTGAAATTGACCATTGACGGACGAAAAACTGAAGCTAAAGAAGGTGCAATGGTACTTGATGTTACCAGAGCACTTCATATTTTTATCCCGACACTCTGTGCGCACGAATCGGTATCAGCTTATGGGGCATGCCGACTCTGCATTGTGGACATCACGACTAAGAGTGGTCGTAATCGTCTGGTAACATCCTGTCTCTATCCGGTAGAAGATGAGCTTGTGGTCAGAACTAATACTCCACAGGTGATAGCACACCGTAAAATGTTGATACAATTATTGCTTGCTCGTTGTCCAGAATCAAAAGAGTTAAAAGACCTGGCAAATAAAATCGGAGTAAATAGTACACCATTTCCAATAGAAGACCCGGCAAAATATCACAATTGTGTCCTCTGTGCTCTGTGTACGCGTGCTTGTGCTGAGGTAGTCGGACAATCTGCTATCAGCCTTGTAAATCGTGGTGTTGAGCGTGAGATGGCAATCCCGTTCTTTGATAATTCCGATGCCTGTATTGGTTGTGGGACATGCTCATATATTTGCCCTACAGCTGCTATTACTATGACGGATAAAAAGGGTAAACGCCGCATTGAAATGCCGAATAATACAATAGAGTTTGAACTGGCGAAGTGTTCCGTATGCGGTCGGTACTGGTTACCGAAGAAACAAATTGCCTGGATGGCAAAGAAATCAGGCCAACCGCTTGAGTTTTTCGCAAAGTGTACGAGTTGTCGCGATTAGAACTATATCGTATTTATAAATTAGTATTGCATGGAACACAAAAGGAAATGGCTCGGAGTTATCCCCGAGCCATTCTGTTACAGTTATTCTAATAGAGCGATCACTACTTTAACATCTTTTGTTTCAGAGCCACATCTGACCATCGATACTTGAGATAGGAAGGTCCATTGTAGTAACCGACATTGAGCTCACCATTCCAATTCTTCACCCAAGGCCACCAGACAACATAGGCATATGGATTTGGTTTGGGTATCACCCAACATTGCTCGAGGACGTAAGGCATCAAATCAGCGTGGATTAGAGCTGCTTTGTCTTCATCCACACCAACCAATTCGAGCATTTGGGGAAGAATTTCGTTACAATGAGCATCATTAACAAAACTCATATTGTACTGACTTAAACCAGTGAAATTAAGCAGCTTTTGCCAGATAGCTGACGAAGCATAGTATATCATTTCGTCATAGTTCTTTGCTCTTATTCTGGCTGAATAGGTAGCATAATCCTTGGAATCCATATCGAGGGTTACTCCGATTTCAGCCCACATATCCTTCATAAAAGAGAGATAATCAATATAGGTAGGAGTGTTGTAAGTGAGTACCTTCACATGAAAACCGGTAGTATAGCCGGCGGTAGCGAGGAGCTGTTTGGCTTTGGTGATGTTATGGGAATATAGTTCCTGGACATTGGCGGGTAGCTTCTCCAGTGGAACGTAGGCATTAGCGTATTCCTTGGTATAGGCTATAGGCCACACGAGGATGACAGCTTTACCACCGTAGTATTCATCCTTGATTTTATTAAAATCAGTAGCTAAAGTTAGCGCCTGGCGGACTTCTTTCTTGCTGAACGGTGAATCTGCTTTATCCGTCCTCATGAAAATGACACCAGCCCCATCAGCTGTATACATCATGTGTTTGACATCCGGGTTCTCAACGAACTCCTTGACGTCATCATATTCACCACTGGTGCCATCGATTTTACCAACACGAAATGCAGACATGCGGGTAGCGGTATCGGTAATAATCAGGTACTTGATGCCCTCGAGGTAGGGTAGCTGGTCTCCTTTTCCGGGTCCGACAGGATTAGTTTTCCAGTAATTGGGATTTTTTATAAAGGTAGCTGAGCCGTTGGATACATAGTCGGTCATCATGAATGCGCCAGTGCCGATACTATTACGCCAGTCATTCATATTACCGAATTTTTCGAGGGCATCACGTGGCATAATTGTGGCGAAATCGGGGAACAGGGTTATGGCGTTTGCCCACTCAGAGGTTGGAACCTGGATGGTAAGTGTCCGCGTGGCTTCATCACCTGTAATAATAGTACCCTTAGATAAAGTTGGATATGTCATCCTGATGTAAGACCCAAGGTCGGTACACAATCGTTTCAAAGAGAAAACAACATCATCGACAGTTAACTCTCTACCGTTGCATGGTGGTTTGTTATGCCAGTAGACACCTTCGCGGATATGGAAGACCATTTTCCCTCTCTCGGATATGTCCCAGCTATCTGCCAAACCACCTGTCTTGAGTGACATCTTATTAATGCCGCCATGGATGAAGTCAGCTTCACTGGTGCCAGCAGGTCCCTTAGTCCAATCACCCTCCAATAACTCCTCATTGGTCAGGTGAAGTGTGGTAACGTAGGGGTGAGAACCGAAGGTTTCATCAAAGGCATTTACGTCGGCGGCCAGAGCAAGTGTGGCTACGCCACCATATTGCGGTTTCTCCGTACGCGTGGTGTCCTCTGGTTTCACTATTTCAGGTGTTTGACCTTCTGTCACCGTAGCCTTGATAATTGTCGTTTCCTTTTCCTCTTCTGTTTTTGATTCCGTACCACAGGACACCAAAAGCATTGCCACCACGGTAAGCATTGTCAGAAAGACCCAGAATCCCTTTTTCTTCATCTTGATTTCCTCCTTCATAGATTTTTTGTTTGTGAGTTAGTACTATCTTTCTGTTGCGGTGCTGTATTTGCCTGGTACTACGAAACCTTGCAGAAAAGAAATACGGCACGTGTATCCAAATAGTAGTCGTGTGCGAATATGCTATTACGTATTTATGAAATTGTCAAGATGCTAAATTGAAAATTTTACATTTGAACTCAGAATATTACTGAATTGAAAAGGAAAGGCTCGGCGTTTAAACGCCGAGCCTTTATCGTGAAAGTTGCTGCACTCTGTTTAATAAGTTATCTGTTCAGTATCTCCTTTTTCAGGTTCTGGTCACACCATCTATACTTGAGGTAAGAAGCTCCATTGTAGTAACCAATATTGAGTTCGCCGTTCCAGTTCTTCACCCAGGGCCACCAGAGCGTATAGGTATATGGGCTTGGTTTGGATATCTGGAAACACTGTTCGACTACATAAGGCACCAGTTCAGCATGATTTTTGGCCATTGCGTCTTCATCGACACCAATTAATTCCAGTGACCGGGCAAGGGCTTCATTACAGACAGGGTCGTTCACGTAACTCATGTTGTATTGGCTAAGCCCGGTAAAGTTCATCAGCTTATACCAGATAGCTGATGAACTATAGTACATCATGCTGTCATAATTCTTAGCTCTTATCCTGGCGGAATATGTGGCTAAATCCTTGGAATCAATAGTCATGGTGACGCCAATGTCAGCCCACATATCCTGGATCAAAGAGAGGTAATCGATATAGGTTGGAGTATTGTAAGTGAGTACCGATACATTAAAACCGGTAGTATAGCCAGCGGTAGCGAGGAGCTGTTTGGCTTTGGTGACATTGTGGGAATAGAGCTCCTGGACGTTAGCAGGTAGCTTCTCCAGAGGGACAAATGCGTCGGCATATTCCTTGGTGTAGCAGACAGGCCAGTTAAAGATAACGGCTTTGCCGCTGTAGTATTCGTCCTTGATCATGTTGAAGTCGATAGCCATGGTCAGAGCTTGGCGGACTTCCTTCTTGCTGAAGGGTAGATCCGCTTTATCCGTCCTCATGGATATGACCATACTAGAGTCCGATGTGTACACCATATGTTTGATATCCGGATTCTCCAGGAATTCCGCAATGTCATCATATTCACCACTGATGCCATCGACCTTGCCGGTGCGGAAGGCTGACATGGCGGTTGAGGTATCGGTGATAACCAGCCACTTAACACCCTCAAGGTATGGAAGCTGGTCACCCTTGCCGGGACCAATGGGGTTGGTCATCCAGTAGTTGGGATTTCGTACAAAGGTCATCGAGCCGGCGGACACGTAATCGGTCAGCATGAAAGGACCAGTACCGATACTGTTTTTCCAGTTATTCATGTCGCCGAATTGTTCTAGGGCATCTTTCGGCATGATGGTACAAAAATCGGGGAAAAGGGTAATCAGGTTTGCCCATTCACTGGCGGGGCATTTGAGAGTGACGGTGCGAGCGGTTGCATCACCTGTAATCTCGATGGTCTTACTCAGGGTAGGATAGGTCATCCTGATGTAAGCACCGGGATTGGTGCTCATCCTTTGAAAGGTATAAACGACATCGTCGACGGTCAGTTCTCTGCCGTTGCAGGGTGGTTTGTTATGCCAGTAGACACCTTGGCGGATGTGGAAAACTAAAGTGCCTTTTTCAGGCACTTCCCAGCTATCCGCGAGAGAACCTGTTTTGAGTGACATTTTATTGATGCCACCATGGATGAAATCAGCTTCATTTGCACCGGCGGGACCCTTGGTCCAGTCACCTTGCAACATCTCTTCATTAGTGAGTTTAAGAGAGTAGACATAGGGGTGAGAACCGAAGGCTTCGTCGAAAGCATTTTGATCGGCAGCCAGAACACCGACGCCTATGCCTCCATACTGTGGTTTTTCAGTACGTGATGTGTCCTCCGGTTTTATTACTTCCTGTACCTCCTTTTGTGTTATAGTCCCAACGACTTTAATTGTTTCCTTTGGTTTTTCCTCTGTTGGTTCTGTGCAGGACACCAAAAGCATTGCCACCACGGTAAGCAGTGTTAGAAAGACCCATAATACTTTTTTCCTCATTACTTTCACTCCTTTCTATTTAGCGAATTACCCTTTCTGTTTCTGATAATACCCTGCAGATACCTGAGAGCCAGTTTGAAATGAATCCAGTGCAATATGTGAAAACGATAATCGTTAGCGACTATGCTATTATTTATTTCCACAATTGTCAAGAGGGAGACTGAAAAATTTGATATGGGATTAGAATTGTCTTGAAATAAAAGAGAATGGCTCGAAGTTAATCTCCGAGCCATTTTTCTTACAGTTGTGCTATCGGATGTATTATTACTTGAGCATTTCCTTTTTCAGGTCCACATCTGACCATCTGTATTTGAGGTAGGAAGCTCCATTGTAGTAACCGACATTGAGTTCGCCGTTCCAGTTCTTCACCCAGGGCCACCAGACGACGTAAGTGTATGGGCTTGGTTTGGATATCTGGAAGCATTGCTCAACGACATAGGGCACGACGTCGGCGAAGTTTTTGGCAAGCGCGGCTTCGTCAACACCGATTAATTCCAGAGCCCGGGCAAGAGCCTCGTTACAATAAGCGTCATTCACATAGCTCATGTTGTACTGGCTAGCGCCGGCAAAGTTTTGCATCTTCATCCAGTTGCCGGACGAATTGTAGTAAATCATGCTGTCGTAATTCCGAGCTCTTACTCTGGCAGAATATGTGGCTAAATCCTTGGAATCAATAGTCATGGTAACACCGATGTCTGCCCACATATCTTTGATCAAAGAGAGGTAATCGATATAGGTTGGAGAGTTGTACGTGAGTATCGATACATTAAAACCAGATGCATGGCCAGCAGCGGCAAGAAGTGCCTTGGCTTTGATGACATTGTGGGAATACAGTTCCTGGACATTAGCTGGCATCTTATCCAGAGGAACAAAAGCCGCAGAGTATTCCTTGGAATAGCAGATAGGCCAGTTAAAGATGACGGCTTTGCCGCTGTAGAATTCATCCTTGATCATGTTGAAGTCGATAGCCATGGTCAGAGCCTGGCGGACTTCTTTCTTGCTGAAGGGTAGATCTGCTTTATCCGTCCTCATTGATATGACCATACTGTAGTCTAATGTATACACCATGGATTTAATATCCGGATTATCGAGGAACTCCTTGATATCATCATATTCGCCGCTGATGCCATCGACCTTACCGGTGCGGAAGGCTGACATGGCGGTTGAGGTATCCGTGATAATCAGGTGCTTGATGCCCTCCAGGTAAGGCAGCTGGTCGCCCTTGCCGAGACCGATAGGATTGGTTTTCCAGTAGTTGGGATTTCTAATATAAGTAATCGAACCACCGGACACGTAATCGGTCATCATGAAGGGACCGGTACCGATGCTGTTTTTCCAGTTATTCATGTCGCCGAATTGCTCCAGGGCGTCTTTCGGCATGATGGTACAAAAATCGGGGAAGAGGGTATACAAATTAGACCATTCACTGGCGGGACATTTGAGAGTCACCGTGCGGGCGGCTGCATCACCAGTAATCTCGATGGTCTTACTCAGGGTGGGGTAGGTCATCCTGATGTAGGCACCGGGATTGGTGCACATTCGTTTAAAGGTATAGACGACATCTTCGACGGTCAACTCTCTACCGTTACAGGGTGGTTTATTATGCCAGTAGACGCCTTCGCGGATGTGGAAGATAAAAGTGCCTTTTTCAGGTATCTCATAACTATCTGCGAGGGCGCCAGTCTTGAGGCTCATGGTGTTGATGCCGGGGAGGATGAAATCGGCTTCACCAGTACCAGCACCTCCCTTGGTCCAGTCACCTTCCATCATCTCCTCGTTAGTCAGATGGAGTGTCGTCACGTAGGGGTGAGAACCGAAGGCTTCATCGAAAGCATTTACATCGGCACCCAGAACGAGAGTAGCGATACCTCCATACCTCGGTTTTTCGCTCCGACTGGTATCTTCTGCTACTATTTCTCTCTGCTGGACCTGAGCTTCGGTCACAGTTCCTACGACTTTAATTGTTTCTTTTGTTTTTTCTTCTACGGGTTCGTTATCGCAGGACGTCAGAATCATTGCCACCACGGTAAGCAGTGTTAGAAAGACCCATAATACTTTTTTTCTCATTACTTTCAATACTCTTTCTTCATCTCTACTTCTATATGAAATGGTTATTCACAAGTAAAACTAATTTTATTTTCACATTTTGCACCTCCATGAGTGTCAATAATATTATCGATATCGATCTGCGGGTCAGATTACGTTTTAGGTTTTCTGAGAAGATTACCGGAGTAACGGCCGAGGCCGCCTCTAAGTCTGGGGTCGAGGAGGTCGCGCAGGGCGTCACCGAACATATTAGCGCCATAGACGACGATACTGAGGGCGAGGCCTGGGAAGATCGCCATCCAGGGAGCCTGAATCATATAGCGGCGGGCGCCCCCGCTGAGCATACCGCCCCAGCTGGGAGTAGGGGGAGGGATACCGTAGCCGAGGAAGCTGATACTGGCTTCGGCGAGGATAGCGCCGCCGAGGCCCATCGTAAACATGATAATGAGCGGGGCCATGATATTGGGGAGGATATGTTTTAAGAGGATCGACCAGGTAGGGGCGCCGATAGCCTTAGCGGCTTCGACGTAGAGGTTAGATTTGACGGCGATAACAGCGCTTCTAGCGAGGCGTGAGCCGCCGATACCGCCCTGGACACCGAGGATGATGATAATCTGGGCGACGCCACCGCCGATGA